>Ga0187867_10000494_pt1 | contig 34955 bp, 25 predicted proteins | sample June2016WEW_13_1_FD_132976 | JGI IMG/M metagenome (GOLD analysis project Ga0187867, IMG submission 132976) | Peatland microbial communities from SPRUCE experiment site at the Marcell Experimental Forest, Minnesota, USA - June2016WEW_13_10 | ecosystem: Environmental > Terrestrial > Soil >... | reverse complement strand
CCGGACCGCGCCAAACTGGCCCGCTACGGCCTGAACGTGAGCGACGTGAATACGCTGGTGGGAACCGCCATGGGCGGCACGGCGGCCACCGAGGTGATTCAGGGCGAACGGCAGTTCGACTTGGTGGTGCGCATGCAGGAGCCCTTCCGCAGCGACGAGAACGCCATCAAAAACCTGCTGATCGCCACGCCCGACGGGCAATATCTGCCGCTCAGCCAATTCTGCGAGATCAAGGTGGAAAGCGGCGCGTCCTTTATTTATCGCGAGGGAAATTCGCGGTTTATCGGCGTGCAGTTCAGCGTGGAAGGCCGCGATCTGGCCAGCGCCGTGGGCGAAGCCCGGCAGAAAGTGGCCGCGGCGGTGAAGCTGCCCATCGGCTACACATTCGATTGGGGCGGCGAGTACAAAGAGTACCTGGCGTCGCAGGAACAGATGAAAATCATCGGGCCCCTGACGGTGCTGTTGATTCTGCTGATTCTGTTCGCGCTGTATGGAAACTTGAAATTCCCGCTGATCATCTTCTTCAGCGTGCTGGTGACCGAGCCGGTCGGCGGATTGCTGGCGCTGCGCATCACGCATACGAATTTCAGCGTTTCGTCGATGCTGGGCTTCGTGGCACTAATGGGGGTCGCGGTGCAGACCAGCGTGATTCTGTATTCGTTCATCAACAAGCTGCGGCTGGAAGGCAAAGATATCCCGACCGCCACGCTGGAAGCCTCGCTGCTGCGGTTGCGCCCCATCATGATGACGGCGCTGGTAGCCTGTTTCGGGCTGCTGCCGGCGGCTATGTCTACGGGTATCGGCAGCGATTCGCAGAAGCCCTTCGCCATCGTCATCGTGGCGGGGTTGGCGTCGCGGCTCTTCCTGTCGATTTTCCTGGCGCCGGTGCTGTACGCGCTCGCGGCGCGGGACGGCGATACTTTGCAGGTTTGACGTTGGGATGATGGAGCAAACATGCGGCGATGGATGTGGCGTTTACAAATCGGGTTCGTAGTGGGCGGCTGCCTGTTCGCGCAGACCACTTTGACATGGCAGCAGGTGAAAGACAAGTTTGAAGCGGACAACCCGAGCCTGCGCGCGGGCGTGCTGAACATCCAGGAATCCAAGGCGGACGAGATCACGGCGTATTTGCGGCCGAACCCGAACATGACCGCGGGCGTCGATCAGTTCCAGCCTTTCCCAGCGCCGGCCACTCCCTACCGTCCGTTAGGCTACTTGTTCCCTCTGCTGGCGTTCGATTACTTGCATGAACGCCAGCACAAGCGCGAACTGCGCCTGGAGAGCGCGCAAAAGGGCACCGCCATCGCGGAATCGCAGCAACTGGATTTGGAACGCACGCTGCTTTTCAATCTGCGCAGCGCCTTCGTGTTAACGCTGCAGGCCAAGGCGCTGCTGGCGAATGCCAGGGAGAACCTGGATTACTTCGACAAAGAGCTGACTATTAACCGGGTGCGATTCAAAGCCGGAGATATCGCGCGCGTGGACCTGGACCGGCTGGTGCTGCAACGGGCGCAGTACGAATCCGACTATCAGACCGCGATGGTGAACGCCAGAACCGCGAAGATCACGCTGCTGATGCTGCTGAACGACCGTACGCCGGTGGATCGATTCGATGTGGAGGGGCCGTTCGAATTCCAGGAGCGCGTGATGCCGCTGGATGAGTTTCACACGGTGGCGCTGTCCGCCAGGCCGGATCTGAAAGCGGCGGTGGAGACCGTCGATAAGGCCGAAACCGATCACAAACTCGCCGTATCGAACGGCTCCACGGATCCCACCTTCGGCGTGGATTTTGGGCGCAATCCTCCCATCACGATTTATATGGGATTCAGCGTGAACATCCCGCTCCGCATTTTCGACAAAAACCAGGGGGAGAAGTTGCGCACGGAAATCGACATTACGCATGCGCAGCGGCAAAAGGACGCCGCCGAGGCGCAGGTATTCAGCGACGTGGATTCGGCCTACTTCACGGTGGTGAGCTCGGTGAACCTGTTGGTGCCGTATAAGGGGACGGACGGCTACCTGGAAACGGCCACGCGGATTCGGGACTCCATGTCGTTTGCCTATCAGCACGGCCAGGCGGCGCTGCTGGACTACCTGGATGCGCAGCGCGACTACCGCGCCACCCAGGTGGCCTACATCAACCTGGTGGGGTCATATTTGAGCGCCGCCAGCCAGTTAAATACGGCCGTGGGCCGCGAAGTCATCCAATAGCGCTCTGTGGCGCACGCCCTCGGCGTGCCGTGGCGGCACTCCTGCCGCCACTCCAGCATGGTACAAAATCAGCATGAGGATTAGCAGACTAGCGGGTCTTCTATTAGCGTTTCCCTGCTCTGGCCTGTTCTGCCAGACGCTGTCCCTGCTCCCCTCTGGTGCGCCCCCGCTCGATTGCCGTGCCTTCGGCGCGGTCGCGTTCCACATCCACAGCGCTGCCGATAATCCCGTCGTGCTTCATGTCGAGGTAACGGATGCCGCCGGTGAGGTATCCAAGGCGACCCTCAAGCTGCGCGCGCGCGACGACGTGGCGTTGGCTATCCCGCTAAATTCGCCCGATCCGTTGGAGATGGGAATGCGAGGTCCAGCCGCCATTCCAGGATACCGGCTGGCGTCGCCGGACTACCACAAGATCGACACCAGCCGGGTCGCCTCGATTTCGCTGCGCTTTCCCAGCACAACCGTGACAGACCAGTTCCGCGTCGATGACGTGAAGCTTATCGCCGGCATCACCTACGATAAGATCGTCGATCCGCTGGGGCAATTCGCCCTCGCTGACTGGCCTGGCAAAATCATGAACATCGCCGGGCTGGCCGCCGAGCGGACGGCCGAGGAAGCCGCTCTCGCCGCGAATCCACGCCTGCCGGATCGCGACGAGTATGGTGGCTGGAGCGCCGGGCCTACGCTACCGGCCAGCGGCTTCTTCCGCGCCACCAAAAAGGACGGCAAGTGGTGGCTGGTGACGCCCGCCGGCCATCTGTTCCTCTCCTTCGGCGCCAACTCCATCAACACCACGGAAGGCGGCACCATCACCCAAGGCCGCGAGCGGATGTTCCAGTGGCTGCCGGCCAATGACGATCCACTCGCCAGTCACTACGGCGCAAATCTCGACTGGGGAGCACTGGGGCTCAAGATCAAATATCACACGGGCCGGTCATTCAACTTCTACGCCGCCAACCTCGAGCGCAAGTACGGCCAGAACTGGTATGAGGCGTGGAAGGCGGTGACCCTGGCACGGCTGCCCGCGTGGGGCATGAACACCATCGGCAACTGGTCCGACCGGCAACTCTATGCCGCGAAAAAGTTGCCTTACACCGTGACCATCGGTCCACGCGCCGGCGTGGGCGGCCGCGCCAAGCCGTTCGCCGAAGTCTCCAGCGGCAACGACTATTGGAAACGGATGGCCGATCCTTTCGATCCACGGTACGCCGAGGCTCTGGATCGCGGCGCCCGCGATCAGGCGCTGGCGCATCGAGAGGATCCGTGGTGCCTCGGCTACTTCGTCGATAACGAAATGTCCTGGGGATCCATGCACGACGTGCGCTCGCGCTATGGCCTGGCGTTCGGCACGCTGGCGCTCGCCGCCGATTCCCCGGCCAAGCAGGCCTTCGTCCGCAGCCTGCAGGCGAAATACAGCGACGTTGCGAAGTTGAATCGGGCATGGGGTATGGAGCTCGATTCCTGGCAGGCGCTTCTCGATAATCCACTAAAGCCCGCGGGCGAAATCGGCGCGGACATGCAGGAAGATCTCCGCGCCTTCAGCCGGGAATTCGCGCGCCAGTATTTCCGTACCGTAATCGGCATCCTCAAGAAGTACGACCCGAATCATCTGTATCTCGGGCCGCGCTTCGCGTGGCACACGCGCGAATCCGTGGAAGCCTGCGGTGAACTCTGCGATGTGGTGAGCTTCAATATCTACCGGCCGAAGGTGATCCCGTCGGAGTGGACCGTGCTCGAAGGCATCGACAAGCCGGTGCTGATCGGCGAGTTCCACATGGGGGCGCTCGACCGCGGCATGTTTCACACCGGCCTGGTGCCGGCCGAAGACCAGGCGGATCGCGCGCGCATGTACCAGGACTACATTCGCAGCGTGGTGGATCACCCGCTGATGGTCGGCTGCCACTACTTCAAGTACGCCGACGAGCCGCTCACGGGCCGCCCCGGCGATGGCGAGAACTACAACATCGGCCTGGTGAGCGTGACCGATACGCCGTACGCGGAATTGATCGAGGCCGCCAGGATCGTACACGCGGAAGCCTACCGGCGCAGGGCGCGAGGCTCGCCCGAGCGCTGAACACGGACCGTCAAATCGATCCAGGAAAAGCTCACCCGATGCCGTCGCACCTCGGAGCAGATCCAGCCCGGTTGTACCAACCCCAAGTCAGAAGGCGAAAGCGTGTAGTGCGTCCGAAATCCCAAAGAGTATTTCGACGACTTGGAGGGCGGCCAATCTTGGCCGCAGCCGCCTTTTGAGGCGGCTGGACCCGCTAGGCAGCGGGTCCGCGGGCTGAATAACCCGCCCCACGGTGTCCACATAATCGCTAATCTGCATGACGCACTACACTAGCGATGGAAGTGACTGAAAAAGGAACGGCGGGGACGATGGGGCTCGAACCTTCCCGGACCACCCTTCCTGGGACGTTGCGGTGGCGATCAACTCAAGATCCTGCACCATCTGGCCGGTTGTGACGCGAAGCTGATGTGCGTAGATGATGCCGGAGAAGTCCTTACGCTCCCTCAGGCGTCGGGCTCCCTCCCGAAGGAGATCCTCATCCTGCGAAACGAGAACCCGGCCAAGTTCCGTCGCCCGCTGCAATAAACGGTCATCGTCCAATTCCGCGGCGCCGTCTTCTTGCGCGGTCAGGACATCTATCGACCGCAAGCGCAAAGCGGATGTCACCGCACGTCGTATGTGCACGTCCATGTAATGGGCTACGCTCAAAAAGATCGCTTCAGATTGCCCAACTTGTACCGGAACTTCGCGTCGGAAAGATGCGCAGCAAGCTTATCGGATTCTTCCAATCCGCACCTGATCTGCTCATCGACTCTGTCCTGGTTTTCGTAGTAGTAGGTCAGTGCGCCGTGGATTTGAGCCAATGAGAGATTGGGGTGTTGAAAATGGATCTCTTCTGGACTCGACCCGTAGGCGATCATGTCCAGAACAACCTCTATGACCTTTACCTTTGTGCCAACGATCCAGGCGATACGCCGGTCGTCCAGTTCAATTCGCGTAGCGAAAGTGGCGGTCACACGGTGTCTCCTGGCTTCAGTATACGCCATCGATATCGCCGCACGCATTGTCGCAATGATTCGAAGGAATGGCGGAGACGACGAGGCTCGAACCCGCGACCTCCGGCGGATCACGCCCAGACGGTCTGGTGAGTTAAACTGGTATCGAGATGCCACAGCGAGCCGACAATGCGGAAACTGGAGCGGATCAGGTGCGACTTCCGGCTGGCCTTGTCCTCAAACCGCCAGTCAGCTTGGAAGATCTGAAGACCGATACCGAATATGATCCCGAAGGGGCCGAGGAATTCGTGGCGCTGATCCGGGCGCTTCGTGAGGAAAGCTCTCGGCCTGTCGCACTTTGATTGAACTCCACAACGCCGGTAGTGGTGGATACCGATGTCGTTTCTTTTCTGTTCAAGGCTCATTCCCTTGCTCCCGCCTATCAAGCCAATCTTGCCGGCAGGTCGTTGGCCATTTCGCTAATCACGCTGGCCGAAATCGAGTACGGCATGGAGGCAAAGAATTGGGGCGCCAGCGGGCGCGATCTCATGCGCCGCTTTCCCAAACGCTTTACGCCGCTGCTACCGGACACAGAAACCGCCCGTGCGTGGGCGCGCATCAGGTGCGGTTGTGAGAGGAAGGGCAGACCAATCTCATTTGCGGACGCCTGGATCGCAGCCGCAGCCGTACAGTTGAATATTCCCCTCGTCACTCACAACGCGAGCGAATACACCGCCGTAGAGAACTTGGTCCTTCTCACGGCCACGACCGCTCCCTGACAGCAGCCTCAACCCTTCGCCACATCACCGATCCCTGGCACTTGCAGGCCCTCGGCGCGCGGGCACGCGCGGATTAAGGTGACAATCGAGCGCCCGCAGTTCTCTGCCCCGCATACGTCCTGAATTGGATTCAAAAGGAAGTATCTGGAGCTGGCGGAGGGATTTGAACCCCCGACCCTCTGATTACAAATCAGATGCTCTACCAACTGAGCTACGCCAGCTTAATGGAGCGGGAGACGGGAATCGGACCCGCGACCAACAGCTTGGAAGGCTGTGACTCTACCACTGAGTTACTCCCGCAGCGAAATCCATTATATCAACAGACCCAGCGCGCGGCCACCCCTAGTCCGGCGTTTTATCGGCGTTCATCGGCGTTCATCTGCGGCCATAATGGTTTTCCGTTCTCTCCCAGCCAATCGCCCCAACAACCGTCTCAATCCCACTGAATATAAATGCCTTATCGGAAGAATTGGCTTCGAACGGCAAAAAGGCTCAGACCCAATCTGATGCCCAACTCTGCACAACTCTGCCCAATTCTGCCCAATCTGATCGCCGCGTCGCCCCTACCGCCGCAGCACGCTGTAATTCGGGTCCAACTGCACCTTCACCGGCGCCTGCGGCAGCGGCACGCTGAACGACACCGCGCCATCCGCCGTCCGCACCCAGTGCGTCAAGCTCTTGCCGTGCCCCAAATCGATCTCCACCGGCGTCAGCACGCTGAAGTCGCTCGCCACCGCGCTCTGCGTCACGGTCCCGTTCAGCCGCAGCGCCCCCGTTTTCCCTTTCACGGTGTAGCTCATCTTCAGCGATGGAATGCCCGTGCCGTATACCCACTGGTCGAAGAAATTCTCCAACTGCGGGTCCACCGCCGGCGCCGGCATAAATCGCGCCGCCACCAGACGGAAATCTTCCGTCGAAAGCGGCTTGCGCTCGTACTCCTTGCGCAGATCCGCCAGCATCGCCAGAAAACGGTCGTCGCCCATCCGCCGCCGCAGCATGTGCATGATCCACGACCCCTTCCCATAAGTAATGTTGTAGTAAGCCGTCGGCGTTTGCGAATTCTCCAGCCGCGGGCCCAGCACGATCGGACCCGTCGATTCCACGGTTTGCCCGTTCGACACCTGCAACAGGTTGGTCTTGTAAGAATCCAACTGCATCGCTACGGGCTGCGCGCCGTTCTTGTTTTCCAGATACAGCAGCGCCGAGTAATCCGCCAGCGCCTCCATCAGCCATTCGTCGTGATAGCCCGCCGACGTCACCACGTTGCCCCACCACTGGTGCGCGGTTTCGTGGGCCTGCAGGATGTCCGAGAAGAACAAGCGCCCGTGCGCGTCCAGCGAGCGGATGGCTCTGTTCTGCGGCGCCAGGTACGACATGGTGGAAAGATAGATCAGCCCCGGGAACCCCTGCCCGAACTTTCCCGGCACGGGCGCCACCGTCAAGGTCGGCAAGGCCGGCGGACCGAAGCGCGCCGCGTAAAACTCCAGCGCGGCCGCGATCTCGGAAGCGATTTCCTGCAACCGCAATTGCGGGTCCGGCGGCAGCTCCGGCGGCAGGATCACCATCTGCGAGTCGCGGCGCCCATGGTCCGGCCGCGGCTCCGCCACCCCCTCCGGACGCTTTTCCGCCAGCGCCGGTTCGAGCTCGCGATTCGCGCAGACTTCCAGCGTGTAACCGCCACGCTTCAAGCGTACCCGCTCGTATTGCCCCAGGTTGAAGCCGGCAATGCGGATCGGCGCGCTGGTCTTGCGCCGCGTGATGCGCCAATCGCCTTCCTCGTGTTCCTCCACCAGTTCGCCTGCCGTCACCAGGTCCAAATCCTTGGGATACCGGAACGTCAGATCGTATTTCGCGAATTGCATCCCCACATTGGGAAACCAGTTGGCGCGCGCCCCCACGTAGTAAACCCGGTTGCCCGCGTCGAAGATCACCTTGCCTTCGTGCCGGAATTCCAGCTCGTATTCCCTGCCCCGCTCCAGCGGCGCCCGCGGCACCACCAGGAACATTTCGTTGCCTACGTTGCGCAGCAGTTCGGAGCGCAGCGATTCGCGCTGCAACACCTCGGCCGGCTGTCCATCCACCAGCGCGGAGGAAATCCGCATGGGATGCGCCACGTCGAAGGCCAGCACGGGCAGCGCGCCGCGGCCGGGCTTGGCCTTCACTCGCGTCACCACGCTCAGGTTCAGGTCCGGCTGCAGCGTGGCTTCAATGCGGAAGTCGTCCAGGGTCAGGTCGGGCTCTATCGCGCGGTTGCGGAACGAGCGCGCCACGAAGCTGGTCCACACGTCGAAGTAGAGCAGGTTGTCGCGCGTATTCAGCTTGCCCATCACAATCTGTTCGCGCGCGCTGCGGTCGTAATAGAGGTCGAAGTTGCCCAGCGTCTTCCCGTTCATGGTGACCGCCAGAAAACCGTGGCCTTGCGGTTCGCCCAGCATCGCATCCCATACCAATCGCGCCTGGAAGCTGGCGGCGATATTGCGCACCACCGGCGTCCATTGCTCTGCCATGATGGCGCCAATTTCGGGGCTCTTCTTGTTGGCTTCGTTCTGGCGGATCTGGCTGGTCAGCTTCGCATACGTGTCGTCGGAAAAGGTCAGCATGGCGACCGTCAGGTGCTCGTCCAGGTTCGGCGATCCCGTGTAGGATGCCAGCGACCGCCGTTCGCCGCGATTGGGCGGAAGCACCAGCACCTCCGCGTCGCCGCCCTCCACATCCGCGGCAAACACGGCCGACATGCGTATGCCGCCTACCGGCTTGGAGAAGATCAGGTAACCGTCGGTGAAGTAGAAGTGCGCCTCGTCTTTGGGCAGTTCCAGATCGCGCACGCGGTAGCACTCGTCCGCGTCGAGCGAAGTCTCCCGCACTTCTCGCGCCAGATCGGCGGCGCTCACGGCCCCTTGCGCCAAGCAAGGCCACACATATACCCCAACCCAAAATACCCACCGCATTGCTTCAGTGTACCCCGAGCCGCTCGTGGCGCACGCACTCCTGCGTGCCGTGCCGGCACTCCTGCCGGCACAGCGCACCGCGCTACAATCACCCACATGCGGCTACTCACCTTCCAGCGCGACGCGCACCCCGAGCCTGGCGTCCTCAATGGCGACGATATCGTCAGCCTCCGCGGCGCGGGCTTCGCGGACCTGTTGTCCGTGGTGGCCGGAGGCGCAGACGCGCTCGACCGCGTCCAGCGCTGGCTCTACGATCCGCCGTGGGGCGAGATCTGCAAAGCCGCGGAGGTGAAACTGCGCGCGCCGCTGCTGCGCCCGCCCAAAATCATCTGCATCGGCCTGAACTACCGCGCCCACGCGCGCGAAACCAAAATGGAGATCCCCGAAGTGCCCACCGTCTTCGCCAAATTCCCCACGTCGGTGATCGGTTGCGGCGAACCCATCGTGCTGCCCAAGAATTCCACCAAGCCCGATTACGAAGCCGAACTGGCCGTTATCATCGGCAGGCACGGCCGCCACATCCCCGCCGCACAATGGCGCGACTACGTCTTCGGCTACACCAATTTCAACGACGTCAGCGCGCGCGATTTCCAGTTGCGCACTTCCCAATGGATGATCGGCAAGACCTTCGACACCTTCGCCCCCATGGGACCCGCTATCGTCACCGCCGACGAAATCCCCGACCCACATGCGCTCGACATCGGCACTACCATCAACGGCGAAGTACTCCAGGCCAGCAACACCGACGATCTGATCTTCAAGATTCCCGAGCTGATCGCGCACCTGTCCAGCGTCTTCACGCTGGAGCCGGGCGATGTGATCGCCACCGGCACGCCCTCGGGCGTGGGCATGGCGCGCCATCCGCCGCGCTGGCTCAAGCCCGGCGACGAAGTGGTCGTCACCGTGAAAGGTTTGGGCGATCTGCGCAATCCTGTAGTGGCGGAGGAATGATCACCATGCGTCTCGCACCCATCGTACTCGTCATCGCCCTCCTGCCGGCTGTGATTCCCGCGCAGGACACTACCCAGTTGGCGCGTACCGGCCAACAGGCCGCCGCCAAGGGTGAATACACCACAGCGGTCTATTTTCTCAAGCAGGTGGTGGCCGCGGAGCCGAGGCATCCGACGGCCTGGAGGAGCTTGTGCCGCGCATACTTCGAGCTTGACCAGTTGGATGCCGCCATCGATGCCTGTCTCAAGCAGATCGACGTCAACCCGCAAAACGCGGGTGTGTACGGCCAACTGGGCCGGGCGCTCTGGCGAAAAGGAAAGCGCGACGAAGCCATCTCCGCGTTCAGCCAGCAGATCGAGGTAGACCCGCGTAACAACACCACGCGCGCCGAACTGGGGCACTATTACTGCGAACTCGGAAAATACACCGAAGCGCTTCCCGAGTTGGAGAGGCTCGCTACGGCCGGACGAAATATCACTCGCGGCCAAGAAGACTTAGGCGATGCCTACTTGGCGCTCGGTCAGATTGACAAGGGTCTGGCGATTCTGAATCAACTCGCCCAAGATCGCCCCGACCCGGCCACGCTGAGCTCCGTGGCGTACCGGCTGGCATCGCATCGTGTCCGCTTGGATTTGGCTCAGCGGTACGCGGAAACGGCTGTAACCACCACCGCGACGACATTAGTCGCCAGCGCGGAAGAGCCGCCCTCTGTAGCGGCACTGCGTCAGGTCGTGTTACTCGCCACTCACTGGGATACCTTGGGCTGGGTTCATTTTCAGGCGGGTCACCTGGATGAAGCGGATAAGTTTATCGGGGCGGCCTGGTCTGTGAATCCGATCGACCGGATTGCCGATCACATGCGTCAGCTTTATGAGCGCCGCGGGCAGAAGCAGCAACCAGTGACCATCGCCGCCGGCAGACTGCTGCCGGGTAAGGCGGCGGCCGACTTCTACGTCGTCCAGGCACAAAAGCCCGCAGTGCCGGATGCGCAGTTCATTCGCGGCGACGAAAGACTCCGGCCATTCACGAAGAACGTCCAGGATCTGACTCCTGCAGGTATCTTTCCGGAAGCTATACCGCCGAAGGTACTCCGCCGGGTTACTCTCACTTGTCCCGGCCAAGGCGGCGACTGTTCGCTTGAGTTACTCTCTGCCGCGGCGGCGGTCTACGCAGAATTGAATGCCGCGCCAGTCAATACTCACTTAGCCGTCGAGTCGCTGCGCGACAAGTCCGGCGCCTATCGCATCGGCGGTGATGTGACGGCGCCCGTGCCTATCTATCGGCCCGAGCCGGAATATTCAGAGCAGGCGCGCAAGGCGAAAATTCAGGGCACCGTAATTCTCCACCTGGAAGTGGACCCCACTGGCCACACGCGTAATATTGAAATGGTGCGCGGCCTCGGCATGGGACTCGACGAAAAGGCCATCGAGGCGGTGAGCAAATGGGAGTTCCGTCCGGGCATGAAGGACGGACAACCGGTCGCCGTGGCGGTCACCGTCGAAGTCAACTTCCGCCTGCTGCTGCGCCCTGGCCAGTGATCAACTGCCGCCGGAAATCGTCGATCACCCGCACCACCGGCGCGCCCGAAAACCGCGGCGCTGGGAACGCATCGCTCCAACGCACTCCGGCGGATAGATCGCCACGTAGTCCCACACCACGCGGCCCCGCCGGATCGCCTGTGACAGCGAACGCCGCGGATCCCAGAACTGCGTGACGCGCGCATCCGGAATCCGCGCCACGGCGCCGGCGCCCGGCGCATGCCAGTCCGTAATCAACACCGGCTCCCAAACCACGAACACGCGCAGAGTGGGATCGTTTGCGTCGCGCAATACGGATTCGACTGCGGAGGCCCCCCGCAGACAAGTCCCTCAAGTGGGCGAGAGCAGCACCACCACGCGGGTACGGTCCGCGGCAGCGTTGAACGCTTGCCGGAATTGATCCAACTGGAAACCGGCCACCGCCGGTTGGCCCGCGGGCGCGCTTGCAGGCACATACCCGAACAGCATGGCCGCGACCAAGCCGGTCGAGCAGAGCAGCACCGCTACGTTTAAGGCGCGCCGTCTGCGTCCGCACTGGCGCGCCCGGAACGCTTGCACGAATCCGACCGCCAGCATTAAGATCGAAAACGCAATCAAGTAAGGTTGCAGCGATAGGAAGATCCCGGAAGCGCCCGCCGATCCCGCCGCCAACAGGAAAGGTCCCAGCGGCAGGCAGCAACTCAGCGCGGCCAGCGCGCTCACTACCGCTGCTACCGGAGAAGCCAGCGTACCGCTTCTCATGGCACGGAGACCCGCAGGCAGCGTGCGCTATCGTGCGGACGGATGCTGAACGTCTCGGCCCACGGCGGAACTAACCAAACCTGGCCCGGCGCAAATGCTTCACGGTCTACGTGGCCCTCGCCTTCCAGGCAGATCAGCAGCACCGCCTTAGGCCCGCCCGCATAAGCCGATTCGCCGGCCACCGCGATGGATTCCGTCCGGAAGTAAGGGCACTCAGCCAGCAGCAGCCGCCTCGGCCCCAGTTTCACCGGCGCGAGGGCGCCCGGATGGCAGCCCAGGTCAGCCACCGCCAGCGCCGCCTCCAAATGCAGCTCGCGCGGCCGGCCATAGTCATACAGCCTGTAAGTCACATCGCTATATTGCTGGATCTCGCACAGCGCCAGACCCCGCCCGATAGCGTGCACCGTGCCTGCGGGCACAAAGAAAGTATCGCCGGGCTGCGCCTTATACCAGCGCAGCAGTCCCTCGATCTCGCCCGAAAGGGCCGCCGCGCGCGCTTCATCGCGACCCAAAGGCCGTTCGAAGCCCAGGGCCACCCGCGCATCCGGCGCGGCCCGCAATACATGCCACATCTCCGTCTTACCCGGAACCGTTTTTCCCGGACCCGCTGAATCCGGCGGATGCACCTGCACCGAGAGCTTCTCCGACGTGAAGAGGAACTTGATCAGCAGGCGCGGTTCCTCGGGCGCGCTGAACCAAACCTCGCCGGTTTTGCCCGCGCCGTGCGGATACCAAGGCTCCGTGTCAGGTGTGCCCCAGACCTTCTCGAGCGCCGTGGGACTGAGCCGCCGAACCTTCACTGTTCCACTATAAACCGGTGCAGACGCTCCAGTCCGCGCTCCAACTCATGCATGGACGTGGCGTAAGATATACGCACGTGCCGGTCCGTGCCGAACGCCTCGCCCGGAACCACCGCCACCGCGGCTTTATCCAGCAGCTTCTCGGCGAATTGCACGCTGCTAGTAATCCCGTTCCGGAACGCCACCCCAATGTTCGGATAAGCGTAGAATGCGCCCCGCGGATCCGCGCAGCGCACGCCGGGAATTGCGCGCAGCCGCCCGATGACGAAGTCGCGCCGCTTGGCGTACTCCGCCAGCATAATTTTCACGGAGTCCTGTGGTCCGCGCAGCGCCTCCACGGCCGCCTTCTGCGCGATAGAGGTCGGATTCGACGTGGAGTGGCTTTGCAGCTTCAGCATGGCCCCGATCACCCGCGCCGGCGCCAGTGCGAAGCCGATGCGCCAACCCGTCATGGCGTAGGTCTTCGAAACCGTCCCGGCCACCAGTACGTTCTCCTTCGCGTCCGCCAGCGATGCGATCGAAAACGGTTCACTGTCGTACAGGAAGTGGCAGTAGCACTCGTCGGTCATCAGAAAGATTCCGCGCTCCGCCGTAAGCCGGTAGATTTTTTCAAACTCCGCGCGGTCCAGCACCGCGCCCGACGGGTTCGACGGCGAATTGATGAACACCATCTTGGTGCGCGCGGTCAGGTACGGCTCGATCATGTCCGCCGTCAGGGTAAATCCCTCGTCTTCGTCCGTGCCCACGAAGACGCACGTGGCGCCGGCGTAGTTCACCACGTCTTTATAGGTGACCCAGTACGGCACCGGGATGACCACCTCGTCGCCCGGATTCAGCAGCGCCTGTGTCAGGTTGAAGATGGCGTGCTTGCCGCCCACCGTGATCAGGCATTCGCCCGGCTGGTAAGCGGTGCCGAAGTCCGCGGCGTGCCTTTCGCAGACCGCCTGCTTCAGCTCCAGCGTGCCGCCCGCGTTGGTGTACTTGGTGAAGTTCTGTTCCAAAGCGCGAATGGCGGCGCGCTTGATGTTATCCGGCGTCGGGAAGTCGGGCTCGCCGGCCCCGAAGTCCACCACGTCCACGCCTTGCGCGCGCAATTTCTCCGCATCCGCCGCCACCTTCATCGTCGAAGACACGCTGATCGCAGAAATACGCTCCGCGATCCCCTGATTCGTTTGCACTACCATCTTTGCTCCTTGGCTCCCCTTGATGGACAGGCCGGGAGGCCCGTCCTACATCTTTTTCCGCAGCCTGACTTCAACCGACGGCGGCACCAGCCCGCCGATGTTGCCGCCCAGCCCGAACACTTCCTTTACCAACCGCGAGCTGATGAACGAATGCGCCTCGCTGGCCATCATGAAAACCGTCTCGATTTCCGGACGCAGCCGCCGGTTCATCAGGGCCATCTGCAGCTCATACTCGTAATCCGAGATCGCCCGGATGCCGCGCAACAGCACGCTGGCGCCGTTTTGGGCCGCGTAATCCACCAGCAGGCCGTCGAACGAGTCCACCGCCACGTTCGGATAGCAGTCCACCACTTCGCGGAGCATCTCGGTTCTCTCTTCCACGCTGAATAGCGGCTGCTTGGTTTCGTTGCGCAGAATCGCGACAATCAGCTTGTCGAACAGACGGCACCCACGTACGATCAGGTCCAAGTGGCCGTTGGTGATCGGGTCGAAAGATCCCGGATAAATGGCGGTCACTCGCTGCGGCTTCGCGGCCGCTCGCACGGGTTCAATCTCGTTAGCTATTCTACGATTCTACCCGAACGTGCCAGCGTACGCCACAGCATGTGCAGGCCCGGCGCGATCCGAAACCGCGCGGCTTCGATATAGAAGATGCCCGCATCGGGAATATCGCTGTTGATGACGACCTTTCGCGTCTCGCCGTCGAGGTAGGTTTGCAACCGCTGTATGCCGGCCGGATTGCGGTCGAGGTCGATGAGCTCGGCATGGAACGCCGCCCGCGCGCCCTCCCACTCGATTTCGGAGAGCTCGATGCCCACGGCGGACAAACCGCCGCGGCTCAGCCGGCAGATATTCCCAGTGATGTCAGCGCCCAACGGCACCACCACGCGGCCCTTATAGCGGACCTCCTCGGTCACCCGCCCATGCAGCGTGTCGCCCACAGCGGCGGTCTTCGAATCGATGGCGGTATGCACCTCGATGGGAACCAGCAGGCCCGCCGGCAGATCCACCTGGCGCACCTGCGGCTGGGGAACGTCCGAGGGAGTGGGGGAAGGCGCGTCGAAGCGGATGGTCGATTCACTCCGGTATTCATGGCAATCGGAGAACACCGTCACATCGCGGCTCATCCCACCGTCGAGGTGCGTCAGGGTCAGTTCGGAGCGATGCGGCAGCAGGGCATCGGAATCTCCAATGCGTATCCGGGTATAGCTGGTGTTCTCGACGGCTTCTTTCAGGTCCAGCCTATGGGGTAAGTCCTGGCCTTGCACTTCCAGGCGGATCAGATCCAGCGAGCCGGGATCGAACCAAAAAGAACCTTGCGCCGCCACCATCTCCGACGTGTCGTTTGTCCGTACCTGCCAGCGGCTCTCTTGCGGCGTCAGACGAAAATCGCAGCGCAGCAGCCCACGCCCGTCCAGTTTCTCCTCGCCGCGGTATTGGAACGTGCCATTGCCGGTGACGAATAGATTATGCGCAAAGATGGCGAATATGCCAGTTCCGATCACGCCGCCGTTCACAAAGGACGTCACATCCCGATCCTCGAAATGATGCGATCCGGGCCAGGCGAACAGTTCCTTTCCAGCCACACTGGAAACCTCCAGGCGGACTTTATCGATGGGTTCGAACTTGTGCGCATGCGGCACGCGGCGGACCCGGTCGATGGTCTCCAGGCAGGTATAGTTGGGAATGCTGGTCATATCCTGCCGGGCTTTCGCCTTGAAGCGGGCCAATTGGCCCTCGTCCGGCGATTGGCCGCGGGCCGCGCCCAACGTCATCGTCAAGGCGATCACTAACGGCCGTATTCGACACCTTTTGTAGCACATCGCGACCTGCACCCCTAAAGCCATTAATATCAAAAGGTTATTGTAAATCCCTGGCGCAAGCGATACCATTCGACTTCCGGGCCAACAGATAACACGGTCTTAATATAGTGAATCAAGCCATCCAAGGCAGGCGAATCGCGAGGTTCTGGTGGGTAGCGGGCGCCACGATTCTGCCGTTCGGAGCCCTGCTGGCGCCCGCTTCGGGCGATGCTATCCACGCGGCCACATACGTCTACACCGCGACCGCTCGATTCGATCCGGATGCCTGGGCGTGCGCGCAGGAGCGCTTTCCGCGGGGAGCGGCGGTCCGCCTGGTTGGGGCGGCCGGATCGCGAGACCTGGCGCCCGACTTCTTCGCTTCGGCGGATCCGGAAGTTTCTTTCGACGGGCAACGCGTCCTATTCGCGGGCAAGTTGCGGCGTCAGGATCCCTGGCAGATCTGGGAAGCGCCGGTTGGCTCCGGACCTGGCGAGCCGCCGCGCCGCGTCGCGGCCTGGCCGGAGGATGCCATCCGCCCGCTGTATCTGCCCGATGGCAAGATCGTCTATGCCCGCAAGACCGCACAAGGGTACCAGCTTGAAGTGTTGGCGCTGGCAGGCGGGCAGCCCCTCCGGATCACCTATGCACCGGGGAACTACCTGACGTGCGATGTGCTGCACGATGGGCGTGTACTCTACGAAACGGATAGCGACTTATATACGGTTTACCCGGATGGCAGCGGCGTGGAAGCCTACCGCTGCGCGCATGGAGTGAGCCGGCATGCCGCACGGCAGTTAGCGTCGGGCGATATTGTGTTCACCACCCGCCAAGGATTGGCGCGCTTTACATCGGCACTGGCGACACAAGTGGATCTGGAGGCCGTACGCGGAGATTTCGCCGGACCCATGGCTGAAATAACGCCTGAGTTCGCGCCCGACGATTGGCTGGTTTCCTTCCGTCCGAATGCCCGCACGCCTTACGCCCTGCATAGCCTGAATCCGGCGAACGGCGCGCTCAGCAAGCTGCCGGGTGCACCAGGCGTCCAGCCCATGCTGGTGGCCGCGCGCCAGGTTCCGCTGCGCTTCCCGTCGGGCCTGCACGATTGGGCGGGCGCGAATCTGCTGTGTCTCAACGCTTATACGTCCAAGACCAAGATTACCGAAGGCGCCATCGGCAGCGTGCGGCTTTACTCCCAGAGCACCGGGGGACAGGCTGCCCTGCTCGGCGAGACGCCGGTGGAAAGCGACGGATCGTTTTTCCTGCACGTGCCCAGCGAACAGCCGCTGCGCATGGAATTGCGGGACCGCTCCGGCCGGGTGATCGAAGCCGAGCGCCGCTGGTTCTGGATGCGGCGCGGCGAGCAGCGCGTGTGCGTGGGCTGTCACGCGGGTCCGGAACGCGCGCCCGAGAATGCCGTGCCGAAAGTGCTGCTGCGCACCGACGTGCCTGTACGGATGACAGGGGGAGGACAATGATGCGGGCGACAGCCGGTACATTGGGAATTCTGGTGGCCGGCCTCGCCTGGGCCGCCGATCAGCCGGCGGTGACCATCCGCTTCGAAGACGCTACCGCCGCCTCGGGCATCCAGTTCACGCACACCTTCGGCGCGCGCAAGCTGGGATCGCTCCTTGAAAGCACCGGCGCGGGCTGCGTATGGTTCGACTACAACAACGACGGACTACCAGACCTATATGTGGCCAATGGCAGGCCGCTGGGCGATGACATCCATCCGTATCCTCTGCGCCAACAGCCTGCCACGCCGCCCCACAATCATCTGTACCGCAACGATGGCAACGGCAAATTCACGGATGTCACGGATGCGGCCTGCGTGGGCGGGGACCTCTTCAGCATGGCCGCCATCGCCGCCGACTTCGATAACGATGGTTTCGTGGACCTGCTGGTCACCGGCTACGGCCATGTCACTCTATTCCGCAACAAAGGCAACGGCACGTTCGAAGATGTCACCGCCAAGGCTGGACTGAATGTGCCGGGCTGGTCGATCGGCGCAGCCTGGCTGGATTACGATCGCGACGGCTGCGTGGATCTCTTCATCGGCCGCTATGTGAAGTTCGATCCCGAGTACCGCGCCTATTACGCCGCCGATAACTATCCGGGACCGTTGGACTACGCCGGCTCCACTAACATGCTGTTCCACAACAACTGCGATGGCACCTTCACCGACGTCAGCCAGAAGTCCGGCATCGGCAAGTATGTGGGACGCGCCATGGGAGTCACCGCGGGGGATTTGGATGGCGATGGGTATCCGGATATCTACGTGGCCAACGACAAGACCGAGAACTTTCTGTTTCATAACAATCGCGACGGAACGTTCAAGGAAATTGCGGTGCAGGCCGGCGTGGCATATGGGCAGAACGGCGAATCCACTTCAGCCATGGGACCGGTGTTCGCCGATCTCGAGAACAGCGGCCGTGTGGGACTGTGGGTCACCGACTCGCGCTACAACCGGCTGCTGCGGAACGGCGGCGCGGATTTCACCGATATTACCGAAGCGGCGGGAATCTCGCAGTTGACCGCGCAGTACGTGAGTTGGGGCACCGGAGTCTACGACTTCGACAACGACGGATTGCGCGACATCTTCATCGCGCACGGCGGCCTGATCCACATGGTGCCGCAGGAGCATTCGATTTTTCGCAATCTGGGCGGCGGGCGATTTGCCGATGTGGCCGGCACGGCGGGCCCGTTCTTCGACGTGAAGAGCGTGGCGCGCGGCGCGTGTTTCGCCGACTACGATAACGACGGCAAGGTGGACCTTTTCATGGTGAACCTGGGTGGGCCGGGCTATCTGCTGCACAATGTTTCGCCGGGCGTCAACCATTGGATCGCTTTCAAGCTGGTGGGCCGGAAGAGCAACCGGGACGGCATCGGCGCAAAGATCGAGGTGGCGGCAGGCGGGCGCAAACAGCAGGCCGAGCGCATCGCGGGATCGGGCTACCTGTCGCAGGACGACGCGCGCGTACACTTCGGGCTGGGCGGCGCGGGGAAGGCCGATACCGTGACGATCACCTGGCCGAGCGGCAAGGTGCAGACGCTGCGCGATGTGGCGGCGGATCGGGTCGTCACCGTGGAGGAGAAGTGATTAGTGGGGCAGGCTCGCAGCCTGCGACGGCCTCGGAGGCCGCCCGGCGCTGGAGTTCGGATAGTCTTCCGGCTGTGCCACCAAGCCAGCTTTTACCGGATTGTGTTCGATATATCGCTGAATCCGCCGGAACTCATCAGCATTGCGCACCAGGTGGTCGTAGCTTTCATCCTGCCAAAACGGTTCGCCGGTTTGCTTCAGCAGCAAATTGGATCTTCTCGCCGTGGTCCTTTTCAACGAACAGAGTAGCCTCGAGGCGGGGATATGTGGCGTAAGCAATAGATGCACATGATTCGACATGATCACAAACGCATGGAGTTCGTAATGGCCGACCGCGGCGCCGTAGTCGATGGAGGCCAGCACCAGTTGGGCGATGTCCGGCTGCTTCAGATACATGGGCCCCGAGCGGGCTTGATCGAGCAGGCGATCCATCGCGACGAACGCTTCGCCGGATGTGAGATTTGCGGGGGGAAAAGCGCGATTGTTGGGAAGGCTGCCGTGCAGGCGGAAGGTCACGAACAGGGGCTGGCCGATTACGTAGAGATGCGGGAGGCGCCGTTCGGTGAGGACCATATTCCGGTAGTGCGCCGGGCGGAGAGAACTTCTCAACACAGGCGGCCTACGAGGCCGCCGCAGGCTACGAGCCTGCCCCACGTCCTCCTGCTGATGGTGAGCATCGGGACGTTGTGCGCTGCGCCGGTGCGGTATCCTTCGCCGGTCGAGCTGGCGGTTTCGCCGGATGGCGCACGCCTCTACGTGCTGTGCGAAGGCACCGATGAACTTGCCGTCATTGACGCGCACACTGGCAAAATCGCCGGCCGCGTGCAGGTGGGCCGGATGCCGAAGGGTTTGTGGCTCAGCGGGCGCTACGCGTATGTGGCCAACTCTTGGAGTGATACGGTGTCAGTGGTCGATACCGGAACACTGCAGGTCACACGCACTTTGAAGGCCGGCTTCGAACCGAATGCCGTCTTTGCGAACGAAAGCACGCTTTTCACCGCGAATCGCATTAGCAACGATATATCCGTAGTCGATCTCGCCAGCGGCGCCGAAACGCGCCGCCTCGCCGCCGGGCGCGGCGCCAGCTATCTGACCCCAACGCCCGATGGCCAGTCGCTGTACGCCACGCACATATACCCGAACATCGGCCTTCACCGAACGCCGCCGGAATCCGAGATCACTGTTATCGATGCCGACAGGCAGATCGTCCGCGAGCGCCAGCCGCTGCCTAATGTCGCCGGCGTTTTCCACGTGGCATTTTCGAGCGACGGCCACTTGGGGATAGCGTGCCAGTTGCGACCGAAGAACCTCATCCCCCTCGCGCACGTCGAACATGGCTGGGTTTTTGGGGATTCGTTGACCTTGTTCGGCGCGGATGTGGGCGAGCCGGTGCAGGTGTTGATCGACGAGTTGGAGCGGTATTACACCATGCCCTTCGGCGTGGTCATCGCTCCGGATAAGAGCGCGGCGTACATCTCTACCAGCGGCGCCAACAGCGTGACGGTAATCGACATCAGGCGGCTGCTGGAGCTCGTACGCGCAGCCTCCGCCCGCGAGCGTCGCGCGCTGGCCAACGATCTTTCCGCGTCCGCGCATTTTGTTGCCGCCCGCATTCCCGTGGGCCGCAACCCCAAAGGCCTCGCGCTTTCGCCCGATGGCGCGTGGTTGTACGTAGCCAATCGCCTGGACGACACCGTTTCGGTCATCGACACCCGCACGCGCACCGTGGCGCGCACCTTCGCGCTGGGCGGCCCCGCCGAACTCACGCCGCAACGCCGTGGCGAGCAACTGTTCTTCGACGCGCGCTTCGCTTTCCACAGCGGATTCAGTTGCGCCAACTGCCACATCGAATCCACCTTTGACGGCCTGCAATGGGACCTGGAGCCGGATGGCTTGGGCAAGGACATCGTGGACAACCGCCTGCTCGAAGACGTGGATGGCACCGAGCCGTTCAAGTGGAATGGCGGCAATCCGGACCTGGAAACCGAATGCGGGCCGCGTACCGAAAAGTACTTCTACCGCTCGCAAAGTTACGCAAACGAGGAGTTGGCCGACCTGGTCAGCTATATCAAATCCATCCCGGCTCGTCCGAACCGCTACCGCCTGCCGAACGGCGAATTGACCGCCGCGCAGGATCGCGGGAAGGACATCTTCGAGCGCACCCGCAAAAAAGACCGCACGCCCATTCCGGAAGCTAACCAGTGCGGATTCTGCCATGCCGGCCGACACTATACCAACCAGACGCAGGTGGACGTGGGCAGCGGCAAGTGGTCCGACCGTTCTCCGATTATCGACGTTCCGCAACTGACTAACATTGCGCTGACTGCGCCCTACCTTCACGATGGATCGGCGCGTAGCCTGGAAGAAATCTGGACCGTGTTCAATCCCAAGGACACACACGGGGTAACGAACGATTTGAATAAAGACGAACTCAACGATTTGATTGAGTATTTGAAAACGTTATGACGCATAAGATCTGGTGTCTACTCCTGTCGCTCGCGCCGCTGACGGCTTCAGCCCAGCCCATGCCGCGCTACCACTGGCAGAACTTCACCACCGCCGACGGCCTGCCCGACAATCGGGTCTTCAGTGTGGCGGTGGACGGCGCGCGCATCTGGGCCGGCACCGAAAACGGCCTGGGCTTGTACGAGAACGGCAAGTGGAAAGTGTTCCGCCCGGCGGACGGCCTGGCACACCGCGCCGTGACGTACGTGGCCGTCGACAAGAGAACGCACGACGTATGGGCCGCCACTATGGGCGGGCTCAGCCGCTATTCCGCCGGCCGCTTCGACAACTTCACGCAGTTGAACAGCGGCCTGAGCAACGATGTGGTTTACGGAGTCGCCGTGCAGGGCGATTACGTCTGGGTGGCAACGGCCGCCGGCGCTAGCCGCTTGAACACGCGTACCGGCGAATGGAGCCTTTACAACGAACGCAATACTCCCATGCATGAGATTTGGACGTACGCCGTCAGCACGGGCACGAGCAAAGTGTATTACGCCGTATGGGGCGGCGGCGTGCTCGAATACGACGTCAAAACCGAGCACTGGAAAGATTACCACGATCCCGATGGCGAGACCGAAATGGTGCTCTACAAGGATCAAGGTCTCATTCATGAAATCACCACCTCGGTCAGTTGGATGGAGCAGGACAAGATCCTGTGGGTGAGCACTTACTTCGGCGCCAGCCGCTACGACGGCCGCAACTGGCATAACTTCATGGAGAAAGATAGCGGCCTGCCCAGTAACTTCATGAACCAGGTGAAGGGCGTGGACGGCAATAGGGCATGGTTCTCCACCGACAAAGGATTGGCGTATTACGACGGCGAGAACTGGGCGGTCTACCGTCCCGCACTCGATACCGGCAAGCCCGAAATGTTGGTGCGCGATGCCCAAGGCAAGGTGAAACAGGTCGAGACCGACACTGCGCCCGCTCACAATTACGTTTTTGGAGTCGATTTTCAGGGGAACGACATCTGGGTGGCGACCGCCAAAGGCCTCAGCCACGGGATGCTAATTCAACAGGAGGTTAGTCAGAATGTTACTCGAAGAAATGATCGGTGAGATTAGCGGCGCGGCCGTTCAGAAGCGGGCCGTCACAGACTTGAGGGTGCTCAACGAGGCTTACGATTATGCGCGGCCCAGCTCCTTTTCGCGCGGCATGCGCATCGACCTGAACGGCCTGACGGTGCTTTTGATCTCCGGAACCGCCAGCATCGACGAGAACGGCGAAACCGTACACGTGGGCGATTTCCGCGCGCAGTGCCGGCGTTTGTTCTATAACATCACCGGCTTACTGGAGGCGGAAGGCGCTACCTGGCACGACGTCGTACGGACGACCTTCTATCTGCGCGATATCGACCGCGACTATCGCGAGTTCAACGAAGAGCGCACGGCGTTCTACCAGAAGCAGGGTTTGGATCCGCTGCCGGCCTCCACGGGCATTCAGGCGAAGCTGTGCCGGCCGGATCTGCTGGTGGAAGGTGAGGCCATTGTGCTTTTCAAGCGGTAGGGCGGCCTGCGAGGCCGCCGCAGGCTACGAGCCTGCCCCACACGGAGTGCCTTATATGCGAATATTTCTATTTCTACTCGCGCTTGCGGGCGCCGCTCTGGCACAACCGCCCGGTCCCTGCTCCTGCGGCGCGAGTCCGCCGGGCCGGCCGGAGCCGCGCACGCTGGCGCCTTATGCCAACGCGCCCGACGATCTGCGCCCGTACTCGCGCTTCACCAAGCCGTATTACGAGCACTACACCAAGACCGTCGAGTATAACGGCCCCGCGCGCGACGTACCCGTGCCCGATCTGAAGGACATCACCGAGGTGCGTATCGGATTCCTGGGCCCCATTCAGGATAACCGCGACCAGGCGCTGGGCCGCATGATGCTGAACGGCGCGACCATGGCCATTGAAGACGTCAATGCCGCGGGCGGGTACGGCGGCAAGCCCTTCAAGCTGATGGTACACAACGATGCCGCCCTTTGGGGCGCGTCCAGCAACGAGATCGTCAAGATGATCTACGACGAAAAGGTGTGGGCGATGCTGGGATCGATCGACCCCAATACCACGCATATTGCGCTGCGCGTCTCGTTGAAATCGGAAATGCCCATCGTCAGCACCGCTTCTACCGATCCCACGCTTCCGGAGACCACGATTCCCTGGTTGCTTACCGCGATTCAGGACGACAGGGAGCAAGGCTACACGCTGGCGCGGCGCATTGTCAGCGAACTGGGGCTGAGCCGCGTGGCGTTGTTGCGGGTCAACGAGCCCTACGGCCGGTTCGGAAATGGAAAATTCAAGGACGCCACGCGCCGGCTCGGCCATCCGCTGGTCCTGGAGCAGAAGTACATGCCCGGCGACACCGATTTCCGCCGCCAGCTTGGCGTCATTCAGGATTCCAACGTGGACGCCATTGTCCTATGGACCGACCAGGTACCCGCCGGCAATATTCTGAAACAGATGCGCGAGATGGGGATGAAGCAGCGCGTGTTCGGCGCTTACCGTGTATATGGCGACGAAATGCTGCGCATCGCCGGACCCGCCGCCGAAGGTCTGGAATTTGTTTACCCCTTCGATCCGACGCGCGACGACCCGGTGTGGATCGATTTCAACGCGCGCTTTACGCAGCGTTTCGAGAATGCGCCGGATACGTTTGCCTCGTTGGGCTACGACGGCATGCGCATTCTGCTGGCGTCGGTTTGCCGTGCCGGCCTGAACCGTGCACGCATCCGCGATGTGTTCTATGGCATGGAGCGGTACAGCGGCGTAACCGGAGAGATGATCTTCGATCCCAACGCCAAGAATATCGCGCCATTGTTCCTGGGGACGATCCACAACGGGAAGGCGCAGTTCCGGCGTGAACCGATGCAGAAGCCTTATGCCAGCATCGATGAGGAAGCCGTCAGCTACACGGGACCGCCCATCGCGGACAATCGGCCCGGCGAAGTGCGCATCGGCATTTTCGGGCCACATGCCGATCAACTGGCCGCCGATCCGGCCTTGCAGCGCGCTGCCGGCCGCAACTACACCCGGGTAGGCATCGCATCGGAAGGCGCATGGGGCAAGGCGTCCACGGCGCTGGTCGAACTGATGGGGCAGGACCGATTGATTGGCATGATCTCGACCGATCGGAACTCCAGCCATTTGGCCGAACAGCTTGCGGTGAAGATGTTCGTACCCATGATCGCGCTTTCCGCCGACCGCTCGCTGACCGCACTGAATATCCCGTGGATTTTCCGTATGCCGGCGGATGCTTCGATCGTGCAGGCCGTACACATCATGACGGAGGCCACGGCGAAAGCCGGAGCGAATCGCGGGCGCGTGCGCGAGGTGCTGGCTTCGGGTGCCACGTTCAACGCGCGCGGAGAGATGCGGTAGTCCCCCTCATTTCGGTATGCCGATCTTCAGTTAGGATGGCAGGAAAGGAGAATTATGCAATTCCGAACGATCGCGTCGATTGCGGTTCTTGTTCTGCCACTCTATTCGGTTCTGATTCCGCCGGCTCGCGCCAGCGACGAAAGCGACGTTCGCGCGGTGGTGGCGCGCGAGACCGAAGGATGGGCGAAGTACGACGCGAAGGAGGTCGCCTCCGTATTTGCGAGCGATGCGGTCTGGCAAAATCCGTTCGGAGTTCGTTTACAAGGCAGCGCGCAGCTTGAGAAGTTCCTTACGAAGCTGTTCCAACGGCCGGGCTATCGCACGGCCAAGGATACAAGTGCGCCGAAAATCCTGGACTTGCGGTTCCCTTCTCCCAACGTGGCCGTCGTTTGGAGCGACGAATCGAGTAAAGGCCAAGTCGACGACGCCACCGGGAAGCCGATGCTCCCGCGGCACTCAACCTATTTGGAGGTGCTGGTGAAGAAGGACGGTGCCTGGAAGATTTCCGACTCCATAATTATGGATGAGCTGGTTCCCAGCCACCAGTGATCGGCGAAGCGGCCAGCGATCATCTGCGTGTGCCACACGATATACTCGTGCCTGATGCTGAATCCGGCCATCTTTCGCGAGTACGATATCCGCGGCGTCGCCGATGTGGAATTGCGGGACGTGGACGTCGAGATGCTGGGCCGCGCCGCGGGTACGTATCTGCGGCGGCATGGCGGCGATCGGGTGAACCTGGGCCGCGATTGCCGGCTTAGCTCCGAACGTCTGCGCAATGCGCTGCTGTGCGGCCTGAAGGCCAGCGGCTGCCAGGTGACCGATATCGGGGTTGCGCCCACTCCCCTGCTCTACTATTCCGTCTTTCACTTGCAGGCCGACGCCGGCGTGATGATTACAGGCAGCCACAATCCGCCCGAGTATAACGGCTTCAAAATCGTGTGCGGATCCTCCACGATTCATGGCGAGGAGATCCAGGAGATCCGGCAGTTGATTGAGCGGCGCGACTTTCTGACCGGGGCGGGCAGCGAGCGCAGCGTGGATGTGGTCGAGCCTTACGTGAACGAGATCGTCACGCAATTCCATTTCGCGCGGCGCATCAAGGTGGTCATCGATGCAGGCAACGGCACGGGCGGTCCGGTGATGCATCGCCTGCTTGATAAGCTGGACTGCGAGGCCACCGAGTTATTCTTCGAGATGGATGGCCGGTTTCCGAACCATCATCCCGATCCTACGGTGCTCGAAAACCTGGAACCGCTCGCCGCGTGCGTGCGCCAGCAGGGCGCAGACCTTGGGATCGCCTTCGACGGCGACACGGACCGCATCGGCGCGGTGGATGAGCAGGGAAACGTGGTCTATGGCGACCGGCTGATGATCGTTTACGCGCGCGAGATCCTGAGCCGCAAACCGGGCGCCACGTTCATCGGCGAAGTGAAGTGCTCACAGTCGCTCTACGACGACATCCGCAAGCGCGGCGGCAACGCCATCATGTGGCGCACCGGCCATTCGCCGATCAAGGCCAAGATGAAAGAGTCGCACGCGGAACTGGCCGGAGAGATGAGCGGCCACATGTTTTTCGCCGACCGCTACTACGGCTTCGACGATGCGCTGTACGCCGCCTGCAGGCTGATAGAGATTGTGGCGCAATCGGGCCAGCCGCTCTCGGCCCAACTGGCGGACTTGCCGCAGACGTTCACGACGCCCGAAATTCGCGTGGATTGTGCGGACCATATCAAGTTCGAAATCGTGCGGCGGGTGACCGACCGGCTGAGGCAGACGCACTCCATCGTAGATGTGGACGGGGTGCGCGTGCTCTTCCCCGAAGGCTGGGGACTGGTGCGCGCGTCGAATACCCAGCCTGTTTTGGTGATGCGATTTGAAGCCTCCACGCCGGAGCTGTTGGAACAGTACCGCAAAGAGACGGAAGCGGTGGTCGCGGAGGCGGTGCGCGCCTAGCCGGCGCGCATGGTCGGCAGCGCTGTGGCAATCCGGAAGCTTAGCTTCGCGTGCGCGCGCCGGAGGGCCTGCTCCACTTCCGCGGGATCTCCGCCGCGCGCGAAGATGAATCCCAGGTAGGACGCTCCTTCCGGCAGCGGCACGAGCATCTGGCCCACCTTCGCGGTGATGATGACATCGTCCGCGTCATCCACGCCGGCGACACCTTCATACACGCCGGCGCGCGGTATCGGAATCATCATCACGCCCGAGGCCGCATCCGCCGGCTGCAGCGCGGCGATGTCTTCGCCGATCGCGTGCCGCAGCACCAGTTCCTCCAGCGGCATGCCGGCTCCGAATCGCAGCGCTTTCGCGCAGAGCCCGCCAATCGGCCGGGCGGCCACCTCCAGCATCCAAACGCCGCTTTCGTTGAAACGCAGCTCGGCATGGAACGGCCCGTGATACAGGCCTAGCGCGCGCACGGCTCGCTCGACGGCCTCGCGCATGCTCTGTTGCGCCGCGGCGCTCTCGCGCGACGGCGTCACATAGATCGTCTCTTCGAAGAACGGCCCCTCCAGCGGATCGGGCTTGTCGAAGATCGCCAGCACGCGCGCGGCGCCGTGGGTGACAAGGCCTTCCACGGCGAATTCACGTCCGGGAATGTATGCCTCCACCTGCAAATATTGGTTGTGGTGCTGCTCGCGCGCCAGCAGGATCTGGATACGCACGAAGGCAGCGCGGAATTCGTCCGGATCGTTCGCACGGATGACACCACGGCTGGCGGAAAGACCCAACGGCTTCAGCACGCAAGGGTACGGTGCGCGGCATGCGGCGGCATCCGCCCCCTCTGCCAACAGCGCGCGGAAGAACTGCGGCACGGGCAGTCCGGCCGCCTGAAAGAACTGGCGCGCCAGATACTTGTCGTGGCACGCGCGCACGGCGGCCGGCGGATGAAACGGGATGTCCAGCATGCGCGCGGCCTCCGCGGCCAGCACGGCAGGCGCATCTCCCACCGCCGCTACCGCATCGAAGCGCCGGCCGCGCAAGGCTTCGAGCGATGCAGGTACATCTTCAAACCGCACTGGGATAGCGCGATCGCCCCACGGATCCTCGAGCACGTGGCAGCGATCCGTGGCTAGCGTGAGATCCACGTCGAGCCGGCGCGCCGCCTCGGCGAAGACGCGGATCTGGTAGCCGGTGGTCGCCGCGAACAGCAGCAGCCGCGCCACAGTTACTCCTCCGCCCGGAAGAACTCCATGGTGCGCGGATTGTAGGCCCAATGGAATTCCAACTCGTAGGCTAGCGAACGCGCCAGGCCATCGAGATCCGGAAACAGCGTGGCGTGCGTGATGTTCATGCGGTATAGCTCGCGCAAGCCGGTTTCGCGAACCTTGCCGGCAGGCAGGATGAATTTCGCCATCATGTTCTTGGGATCGCGGTATTGGTGCACGATCTCTTCCATGGGCTTGTCCAGCACGCCCGGCAGCGCGAAGGTGCCGGATTGCGCGATCAAGCGGCGATTCATAGTGTCGGGCTCGCCTAGCCACATGAACTCGCGATCGCCCCTTAGGAAATAGCGCGCGAAGTTGCCCTTGCGCCGCGGGTCCATGCCGCGCGTGGTGACGGCGGGCTTCCGCGACTTCGTGGAACGGCGGATGCCGCCCGCGCTGATATCGGCGGGGTTGAGCGCCCACACTGCCGCGTCGCTGGTGGCGCGCTGCAGCGCGAAGAAAGCCGCCACGTAAGGCGACCAGGTGAAATCCAGCAGGCGCGTGGGGGCGCCGTGATGCTGCATCAGGGCCAGCCACTGAAAGTCGTCATCCGGGTCTGGAGGCTGGGACAGGAACTGATGCGCCTTGCGTTTGAATACGCGCAGGATGCGGCCCTCCTGCTGCGGCCACGCGCGGCGGTCGATGTGAAAATTGCGGAAGTAACGCGACAGCGCGCTGGCCAGGGGCCAAGCCTCCTTGCGATGCCCGCGAAACGCCCAGTTGGAATAGGGAGAGCCGGTGATGATTTTCAGGAAGTCGTCCCACGATTCGAGGCGGTGTTGCTTGTAGATGGTGGGGGTGGCGGGCGTCATCGTCCCACTATTTTCCCATCATTCGCATCACGGACGCTGCCTCAAGGCACCGCATCGCACCTCGCCCCGCCGCGGCCCGGTACAGATCACCTCACTGAGGCATCCGAGGCGCCCGGCCCATTCGTGGGGGCCCTCGATCCCCTCGGCTCGTCGGCCTCCGAGACTTGTACCAAGAGCTATCTAAAGGACCAGCTCCGGCCGCCTACCCTGGCGGGACCCCTCCGAAGATTCCCTGAACCGGCTCTATCTGGACACCCTTGGGCCATGGCATGTTTGAGGCGTACTGTTCCAGCTTTTTGAGGTTCTCTCTCACTCTGGGCTTAACCCTTTCCCGTGTTTCGGAGTTATCCTCCCAAATCTTGGGGATCGTGATTTCGATTACCAGCAGTGCAATCGTCGGTCTTTTGTTTATGCTCTTCATTCTCTTTTTCGGCCCTAATGGCCGTCCTTTCGAATCGACCTCCTTCGCTGGTCGGGCGCACCGCGCGGGCCGCGCGGGTTGTTAACATACACAAAGTGGGCTAGGTTTCTATATTGCTCTCGCCCAAACGAGCAACTCTACCGGCAGTGCTAACTCCATGTTCTAGCTTTCGAGCTTTCAAAAAGAAAGGCAACAAACCACTACAGACCAAACACTTGGTCGGATCACACCAGGACATCGGTGTCGGGCTTGTTGCCTATTTTAAACTGGCCGATATTTACACGCTTAATGAGCGGCTGTCAGCTAATATTCAACTGATTCCACTTTACGTCTCCCCTCATTCACCGCGGGGGATGCAATCAGTAACCGCTTCCAGCGATAAGCTGAAGTGGCCCCGCCATTATAATGACCTGAACCAGGTGGCTGGCTCGGTACTATTTGCCAACCTAATGTATTCATCAGCGGAATATCGTTTTCCATCAACTTCATAGGAATCACAAGTAATGACCTTTGTGGTCTTACGCAACCTTAGCAAGTGTTGCATAGCATCCTCGATGTTATTAGGCATCGTCAACCTCCCTCCTCTCTTGGAAATGATGTGACGCGCTTGCGCGCATCCTCCACTCTCAGAATAACTTGACTGTAGCGGCGGTTGTCAAGATTGTTTTGTCATGCGCGTGAACCGCACCAGACCCCAGAATGACTACCCCACGCGGACGGGCGTCGATCCAAGAGTAGCGCACACTCTTGATCACATAAAACGGGTCGGGGTAAGTGGAACACCATCGCGGGGAGGGCATTCGCAGGCACTTTGAGGAGGCGCATCGCAGCCCTCCGCCCCGCCGAAGAAAGCAAGAGGAACAGACCCTGCCGTGGTTCGAATAACTCTGGAGAGGTCATAGGCAACGGACGCCAAGTTAGCTTGCGGCCTGCCGTTGCTGCCAATCCAAAGTGGCCAGCGGGCAGCCCGACAGCAAGGCGAGTTCGATGTACACGGCATCGTTGGGGGTCAGGCGATGGTCGCGGCAAATCTGTACAGGTCCGGCCACTTGCTGCAGCGATCCCTTAATCAAGGGTTGGGTTCAGAATCCGGATGTTGTCGAAGAATACTCGGGTCTGTTCCGCCGTGACGCGCCCTCTGCGTCAGCAGCGTGTTGAGAGCCTCAAGCGCCCAGAACGCGGGCACGAGCGCTTGTTCGCCGGCCTTCAGTCCGGTCGAGCACGTCGGGAAAGCACCACGATAGAGGGCATCGATGACGATGCGAGTCAAGGACGCCCCTCGTCGCGTAATTCGCGGATGGTCATGCCACCGGGCGAGAGTTTATGGGTCTTTCCAAAGCTCTTGAGCCGCTCGATGGCCTCGACGACCTCAGGGGCAGGCGGAAATGCCGTAGGCTTGTCACGTGCAGCGGGCCGATGTAGGCATCCTCAAGCAGACTGGCGGCATACACGTCAATCTTTACTCCCTGGGTTGCAGCCTCGCGAGCGAGCAACGCGTAGGGCTCCGGTGCGAGTTCAATCTGAATGGTCAGGAGTCGCCCTTTCCCTAAGACGACAGGCCAGGAGGCCTGTCCTACCTAACGGCCGTAAATAAACCGGCTGCGCCGCGGGTCCGCGCCGCCGTGCAGCACGCCATCGGACATATCGATGCGGATAGCCGTGGGCGCGGATAGATTGGCCCAGTCGCCAACCACTGTCACCCGGTGCCCCATGGCCGTGAGCTTCTCGATGGTGGCTTGTGGAATGCGATGTTCCACGTTCAACCTGCCGGGAAGGAATTCGTGGAAATCGAAGGATGTATACAAGTGCGCGCTGTCGAAGCGCGGCGCCTCGATAGCTTCCTGCGGCGACATATTGAATTCCACGATGTTGAGGAACACCTGCAACAGCGTTTGATCCTGCAAGTCTCCGCCCGGTGTGGACACTGCCAGAAACGGCTTGCCATCCTTCAGCACCAGCATGGGGCTGAGCGTGACACGCGGCCGCTTGCCGGGCGCGAGCTGATTCGGATGGCCGGGCGTCAGCACGAATGTCTGCATGCGCTCGCTCATGGCCAGGCCCGTATCGCCGGCGATCACCGAGGGCAGCCAGCCGCCGCTGGGCGTGGCGGAGAACATGTTGCGCTCGCGGTCCACCACGTTGACGCAGGTGGTGTCGCGCGCCGCGATGGTCGATTCCGTGGACGCCGGCATGGAGAGCGGTCCGCCGAATGCGCCGGGGCGGTGCTCCATGGACGCGTGACTGGGATCGATCAGCTTGCGCCGCTCCGCCGCATATTCTTTCGAAAGCAGGGTCTCCTCGGGAATCTTGGAAAACTTGGGATCGCCATAGTAGCGGTCGCGATCGGCGAAGGCCAGCTTGATGGCCTCCACCAGAGTGTGAATGTAGGCCGGGCTGTTGTGCCCCATGGTGCGCAGATCGTAGCTCTCGAGCAGGTTCAGGGTCTCGATCATCACCGGACCCTGCGACCAGAAGCCGGGCTTGAAGATTTCATAGCCGCGATAGGTGCCGGTGCGCGGCGTATCGGTCTCCGCATGGAAGCCGGCCATATCGTCGTAGGAGATCAGGCCGCCGTTGCGCTCGCAAAACTTGTCGTATTCGTGCGCGATGGGTCCCTGGTAAAAGTAGTCGCGGACCGCTTGCAGACGCGCGGTGCGGTCGCCCTTGGCTTTGGCTTCGGCGGTCGCCAGCGCGCGTAGGGTCTTGGCCAACGCCGGTTCGCGGAAGACGTCTCCGCGCCGGGGCGCTACGCCGCCGGGGAGGAAGAACTCGCGCGAAGTCGGCCAGAGTTCCAGCAGGGGTTCCGAGCCGCGGATCCAATCGGCCATCACTTCGGTGACCGGGAAGCCGTCGGCAGCGTACTCGATGGCGGGCGCCGCCACCTGCGCGAAAGACATCGTGCCATAGCGTTCAAGGGCCAGGATCAGTCCGTCCATCACGCCGGGCACTGGCGACGCGAGAATGCCTTGCGCGGGCATGGGCGGCATGTGGCCCGGTTGTTCCCAAAGCTCGCGCTTACGGGATTCATAGAAAGCTACGGTGGCAAGTTTCGGAGCCGTGCCGATGCCGCTGATGACCACCACGGGCTTGCCGGCCAGTTTGATAAGAATGGGAATCTCGCCGCCCAGGCCAAAATGATCCAGTTCGGTGACGCCGGCCGCGAGCGTGGTGGCAACGCCGGCGTCCACCGCGTTGCCTCCCTGGGCCAGGATGCGCATGCCCGCATCCACTTCGAAGTTATTGCAGGAGCCGACCATTTCGTGCATGCCGCGCACGGGGGGGAACATGGTGAGCTTCGATTGGGCGAAGAGCGCTCCGGAGAGCAGGAAGAAAACAGCAGGTGCCGGCAGGAGTGCACGCACGAGTGCGTGCGCCACGAGAGAGTCACGCGCCATAACGGTACATCGCCCCCGCGATCGGCACGCCGCGCACATCGATCCGGCGGAGGTCCGCCGAGCCGACGCCATGCCGCTCGGCGAGGAGCAGCGTATTCTCACAGGTGCGGAAGGGAGCAGTCCCACGCGGAGCCCGCGGATCGTAACCCATCACCGCGGCGGCCACCGCATCGGTCGACACCGGATTCAGGCCGGCGAGCAGCACTCCGGGTTGCACGCGGTGGATGCCCTGGATCCAAGGCCCTTCCCCGCCCGCGATGGACTCGATGCCATCGACGATCTGCAGATCGATCGGTCGCGCTTTCACCAGGTCGGCCACAATATGCGGCACGCGATATTCCGGCTCGCGGCTGGAGGCCGGATTCAGTTCGGCGGGCGCCGATTTGGAAGGCTGGCGCTGCCCCTCGTGCATGGTCTTGGCGCGTCCGGATGTGGGGTTTTCGTTGGGCTCGTCGACGCCCGCGTCGTCGCCATAGATCGATGCAGGCAAATTGCCGAAACAGTTCTTCATGGTCAGCGTCACGCCGCAGGTGGCATGATTCTTGAGCTTGGCCATGCTGACGAAAACGTCCGTATCCTCGTATGCGTGGTTCAGGTCGTAAGCCGGAAAAAGGTAGCCGCCGCCCGGCACTTTGAATCGCGCGTATTTTTTGGCCTTGCCCAGCGCGTTGGTATTCTCGAATTCCACACCAGGCGCGGCGGCCAGCAACTGGCGCACGTTCCAGCCGGAATCGAGCAGATATTCTTCCAGCGGGCCGCTGGTGGCCCAGGCGCTTTCCACGAACCGGATGCGCCGCGCGCCGGCCTGTCCCATCAGGTGCGCGGTGGCGCCGACCAGCTTCGGATGCACGTAGTGCGTGACTCCCGGCGGCCGGCCGTCCACACGCAGCGCGGGGCTGCCCGTCATGTTCAGCTTTACCGTTACGGTCTTGCCGCGGACGACGCGGTCCAAGCCGCCAAGCTGGTCGAACATAGTGGCCAGGCGCGCGGTGACGTCTTCGTCATACGAAGCGCACTTGGCGATGGCCACGGGCGCTGCGGGAGCGGAATCTGCTGGGCCAGGTGCGGCCTTCAGCAGCGGCGCCGCGGTGATGAGTGCAAGCCATTCTCTGCGAGTCATTCTTCTAGTCTAAACGCACCGTGGCGCAGGCGGAAACGCGCTCGATATCCACGCCGCTGCCGCCTTCGTCCGTCACGTATACCTCCAGATCTTTTTGGACGCCCTCGGGAGTGATTAGTTGCGCGTGCTTGAAAGTCCCGAGCACCTGCACGGCGACATTTTCGATGGGGTACGCCGAGTAGTTTACCAGCTCCACCACCACCTGCTTGCCGTCGTCCGTAGACAGCACGTTCGAGAGCATCGAGGAGACATTGAACAGGCGCGCGCCCATATTCTTGCGGCCGGTCATGGTTTGCACGTCGTGCCAGATGTCGTTGAGGCGCTCGAGTTCAGCGGTGTCCAGCGTGATTTGTCCGGGCTGCAGCGCGGACTGCCCTTTCCATCCGGGCGGCGCGGTGAGCACGGTACCGCCGGCGCGCGCGAAGTTCTTGAGCATCTCGCGCTGCTCGGGCGTCAGCGATGCGGCATCCACGTCCACGGCCATGGACGCGCCGTCGAGCGCATCGGGCGTGAGGCGTTGGCCGGGGATGGCGCGCATGGGTGTGTGCTTGGCCGCGATCATGTCCAGGATGCCGCCCGAAAGCAGCGCATCGTCGTGATCCTGAACCACGGCCAGTTTGCCGTAGGATCGCAGCGCGCGCCATTCGGGATGGCTTTCGAAGAACGCGAGCACTTGGGCCATGCCGCGCCAGGCTTTGATGGCGGCGGGGTCGCCCCGTGCGAGGCGCGCGGAGAAATCGTCGTCCAGCGCCACGATCCAGCGCGCGCCGGCCATCTCGGCATCGGCGATGGAGGCCTGATAGCGTTCCGCCGTAATCACGTTATGCGCCGGCGGCAGATATCCCAGCCACACGCTGGCCGGACCCCACGCCCGCACGGAACGGATGAATCCTGTGTTGGTGTCGATCCACGGCGACCCGGAAGGAGCGGCTTTAGCCGCGCCATTGTCGAGCACCTGGATGCCCGGCCAGACGCCTTGATACGTGCCGACGATGGGGTCGGGGCCGCCCAATGGCATGCGCGCGCGGGAAGTGAGTTCGACGACGATGGCGTGCGCATTGGCCAGGTT
>Ga0187867_10000493_pt1 | contig 34963 bp, 36 predicted proteins | sample June2016WEW_13_1_FD_132976 | JGI IMG/M metagenome (GOLD analysis project Ga0187867, IMG submission 132976) | Peatland microbial communities from SPRUCE experiment site at the Marcell Experimental Forest, Minnesota, USA - June2016WEW_13_10 | ecosystem: Environmental > Terrestrial > Soil >... | reverse complement strand
CATCCGTTTCTGATGGACGACGCTTTTGGTCCATACGAACGGCTGGGCTTCTTCGTTATGGCTCGCGAAGAAGGGCTCGGTAACGGCAATGAGTTCGCGCATGCTTCCAAACCATCCCCCTTTGAGTGGTTTCCCGGACAGGACAGAGACCATATCTCGAGCGTACATGCGGGCGTTTCGAACACACCCCATATCAGATACGGAGGTTACTTTTAATGTCGAACATTTTGCAAAATCGGAAGCCGTCAATGGGTCATCGGCTCGCGCTTCCCTATATCGCTGCTGCTGGCATAATCGGCATGGCATATGCTGGCCTGCTTGAACAAACCTGGCACACGGCGGCACCGACGCCGCCCATGAGCCTGCAACAGGCGATTACCGACTTTGACACGGGTCATCTGACGGTCGCGACGGCTGCGTTTCGGACTTTGGCCAATGCGGGCGATAACCATGCCGCATACTGGTATGGCCACGCACTTGATCGCGGCCTGGGCACTCCGGCCGATGCCAATGCCGCTATAACCCAATATTTGAAGGCCTCGGCAGCCGGCGATACGCAGGCTGGCACACGTCTGGGCGAACTCTATCTTGACGGCAACACGGCACCGCAAGATTTCGTAAAGGCGCGATCCTACCTGACCGCCGCTGCCGAGCGAGGCAACGCGCGCGCGGCGCTTGATCTCGGGCACATGCTGCGCGAGGGCATTGGTGGCCCAGCCGATCCGGTTTCGGCATATGCCTGGCTGGAAGTCGCCTCGCTGCGTGGCAATGCGCAGGCCCAGCACGAGCGAAACCGGCTGCTGCCCAGGTTATTGCCGGCGCAGCAGGCACAAGCGATCCAGCAGGTCAGCAAAATCATGCCTGTAGAAGCGGCCAACGCAACCGTACCGCCGGCGAAAGCGTAGTTGTTGCTGCTTCCGTCTGCTTACCCGATGCGGCATCGGGCGGCGACGTCTTCAGTGGCCACAAGCGCCTGGCGAATTCCGATGTCAGAGAGGTATTAGAGTGGCCGGCGACTACCTGATCATTTGGATCTGCGCCTCACTCAGCTCCCACGTATGTGCCGGTAGCGGAATGAAATGCACTTTGTCCAGAATGGCCGCCTTGTCCTCCGACGGCTCGATGCACCACAGCAGGAAGCGCCGCAGCGCCGCAGCCGTCTCTGAGTCCTTTTGATGTTTCGACACCACAGCGTATTCGTAGCTGACCAGTGGATAGGATGTCGCTCCCGGGGCGAAGGCCAGCGTCAGCCGTTCATCGGTCGGCGTGCGCGGACCAAGAGCTGCGGCGCCGGCTTTAATGCCCTCCTTGGTCGGCAGCACGAAATCGCCGTCATTGTTTTTCAGCGCCGCGGTGCCCAGTTCGGCGGACGCGATTGCATCGCTGAAGCTGACCCCGACATAGCCGATGGAATACGGCGTGGCCTGAATGGTCTTGACCATGCCGTCATTACCGGTTGCCGCCAGCCCGCCCGGCACCGCGGGCCAGGCGATGGTAGTGGCATAGCCTTTGTCATCCTCCCACGACGGCGTGGAGAACGACAGGAACTGAGTCAACATGAAGGTGTCGCCCGAGCCCTCGGCGCGATGCACCGGGATGATTGCCTGATGCGGCAGGCTGACACCCGGGTTCATCGCCACGATCTGTGGCGCGTCCCAGTAGCGGACAGCACCGGTATAAATGCCGGCGATGGTGGGTCCATCAAGCCGCAACTGCGATTTCACGTCGGGCAGATTGTAATTGATCGTCTGCGCCGCAATCGCCAGCGGAATGTTCATTACATCCGGCGTCGCCCTTACCTGGGCGTCCGACATATAAGCGTCCGACGCACCAATCTCCACCGCGCCGGACGAAGCTTGCTTGATCCCGGCCTCGGAGCCGGTGCCGCCAATGGTAATCGTCACTCCGGGATGGTTCTTGCCATATTCGGCAACCCAGATTTCGAACAATGGCTGCAACAACGTCGACCCGGTCTCGGTCAGGGTGATGTCCGCGGCGCGGCCGGCGCGGGGCGCCAGGACAACCAGACCAAGGCAAAGGACGGTCAACAAAGCACGCAGCTTGCGGGTACGGTGGTTCATACAGAGGTCTTTCCGTCAAAGTGCACTGCGAGATCATGTCGCATGAGGGGTCAGCGTGCCGTCGCAGGGTGGCTCAGCGGCCGATCTCTGCGAGGCTCACGCCGTTGGTCTCGATCCGATACGCCCAGGTGACGACGGCGCCGAGGAGGGAGGTCCCAACGAGGATGTAAAGCAACGCGCTGGTGCCGATGCTGACAAGCAGGATCGGGAACAGGAAGGCCGTGGACACCGCGCCGATCTTGCCGACAGCCGCCGCGAACCCCGCGCCGACGCCGCGGATTTCGGTGGGGAATACCTCACCGGCGAGCAGATAGGTCTGCGCGTTCGGGCCGATATTGGTCATGAAGTTGAACAGCATGAAGCCGACGAAGATCAGCAAGGTCTGGGTGCCGCCGACGAAATTGCCAGCCAACGCCGCAACCAAAAGTCCGGCGGCGCAGCCGATGAAGCCGAGCACCTGCAGCCAGATGCGGCCGACGCGATCCGCCAGCACCACCGCAAAGCCGATACCGATGATCAGCAGCGTAGTGGTCATCGCGGCGCCCTTGGCGGCCAGGATGTCGTTCAAGATCAGATCGCTGACGCTGCGGACGTGATCGGCGGTTTTGCCCAGTGTGGCCGCCAGGATGGTCGGGGTAAAAATGCCGATGCCGTAGGTGCCGAGGTCCTGGATGAACCAGGGCACCGAGGAGAAGATCGTGGCTCGGCGATTTTGTGCCTTGAACAGTGCCGGGAATCCGCCCGAGCCGTGCCCCTCGGCCGCTGCGGCCGTGTCGCGCACCAGTCGGACGGTGCCGGGGTAAAGCGGCGCGCGCAGCAGCAGGCGTTGCGCGGCTTCCTCGGCCTTTTCCGTGGCGCCGCGGATGTGCAACCAGTTGGCGCTTTCCGGGATGAAGAAACGGCCGACGGTCACGATCACCGCAGGGATGATGGCGCTGGCATACATCCAGCGCCAGGCATCCAGGTCAGGGTCGGCGACCAGAACGAAATAGCCGACGGCGGTGCCGCCAAGCGCGCCGATGGCCTGGAACGCAAACGCCGCGAGCACCAATTTGCCGCGGCTGGTGCTGGGGATGCTCTCGGAAATGATCATGTGCGCGGTGGGGTAATCGCAGCCAAGCGCCACCCCGAGCCCGAACAGGCAGACGATCAGCGAAACGAAGTTCGTGCAGAACACCAGCGCCACCAGGAAGGCGCAGAAGATGATCATCTCGATGATGAACATGCGCTTGCGGCCGAACGCATCCGACATGCCGCCGAGACCGATCGCGCCGACCAGGATCCCCGCCAGGCTGGCGGCGCTGATCAGGCCGTTCTGGGCTGAGCCGATCTCGAACTCGCGCGAAATCAGCGGCAGCGCCACACCGGTCATGAATACGACGAAGCCCTCGAAGAACTTGCCGGCCGCGGCGAGCGTCCAGATGCGCTTTTGCATTGCTGTCAGCTCGACGGTCGGCAGCAGCGTTCCGTCGGGCCACATCGGGCGCTCATCAATATAATGTTGGACCGACGGCTTGGCAGCCTGATCCGGCCGGCTCGTTCCCTGAGCTTCAGACATGGTCACTGTTCCTTGTTGTACTCTGTACGGCAGTGGACGCAGCCACTCGCTTCATGGCGCGCCAGCAGGTTTCATGTGTCTGAAAGTAACGACATCCCGTCCGCAATTTGTTAAGGCGGTCTTCCTGCCTACGCGCAGATCAGTCAACCGTGCATCGATCGGCAGCGGCCGCAAAATTGTTATGTTTTGATTACATTCGTTTACGGATCAGGGGCGATCGGGACCAAAAGCGGCGGAACCGCAGGTGAATCAGGGGGGATCTTGCGTGCGTGCGGGGCGCGCGCAATTCGATGAACCGGGCATCGCTGGCAGGCTTAGCGTCTTGCCATCCGTATTCATGATACTTATCATGAATGAATGCGGGTCAACCGAAAAACCATGGCAGAGCACCGCGCAGCCATCCTGCGCCAGGCCGGACGGCTGTTCCGCCAGCATGGCATCGATGGCGTGGCCGTTGCCGATATCACCGGTGCGGCTGGTCTCACGCATGGCGCATTCTATGGTCACTTCCCAAGCAAGACCGCGTTGGCAGCTGAATCCTGCCGCCATTCGCTGGAAAATTCCGCCCGGATTTGGCGTGAGCGTGCGGCAGAGGCGCGATCGGCCGGCAGAGACCCGATCGACGCGCTGATCGACGCGTATTTGACCCCGGTTCATCGGGATTCACGCGGCGCGAGTTGCATGCTGGCGTCTGTGGGTCCGGAGGCCAGCCGAGATCCGAACCTACGCCCGGACCTCACGGCTGGCGTCACCGCCCTCACTCTCGTGCTGCAGGAACTGATTGTGGAACGGCGGCCGGATGCCGAACCGCAGCAGCATCTCCGGGCCGCACTGGCAGTGCTGGCGGCGCTGAGCGGCGGACTGACTCTGGCCCGAGCGCTGTCCGCCGATCCCGAACGCTCCGCCGCCGCACTGCAAAGCGCCGCCGCGCTCGCCAAACGCGCCGCCGAATAAAGGATTTTCCGAAATGCTCTCCCACCTGTTGGCGCCGGCTCTGGCCCGTCGCGGTATCCACTACGGGTGGGCGATCGTGGCCGTTACCTTCCTGACCATGCTGGCAACAGCGGCTGCCATGGGCATGCCCGGCGTGCTGCTGCTGCCGCTCAAGGGCGAGTTCGGGTGGGATCTCGGCGAGATTTCCGGCGCCTTGGCCTTGCGCCTGCTGCTGTATGGGCTGGTCGCGCCATTCGCCGCCGCTCTCATGCAGCGGTATGGCATGCGAGTTGTCGTTGCCTCGGCGCTCGGGGTGATCGTTATGGGCCTCGGGCTGGCGACGCAAATGACGACGTTGTGGGAGCTCTGGTTGACCTGGGGGCTGATGATCGGTCTGGCGACCGGAGTGACTGCCAACGTACTGGGCGCGACCGTCGCCAACCGCTGGTTTGCCCAACGCCGCGGCCTCGTTATCGGCTTGCTCAGTGCCAGCAGTGCCACGGGCCAGTTGTTGTTCTTGCCGTTGGCGGCATGGCTGTCGGACCATCTCGGCTGGCGCCTGGCGATGGCGCCGGCAGGCTTGCTTTGCCTGGTGTGCCTGGTGCTGGTGATCGGCGTGGTCCGCGACCATCCCGGCGAACTCGCTTTGCCCTCATACGGGGAAACTGAGATCGTGCCGCCACCCTTGCGTCACGCCAGCGGTAACGCCCTGACCTTAAGCTTTGCCGCTTTTGCGCTGGCTGCGCGGAACCGAGGATTTTGGATCCTGTTCGGCACGTTCTTCATTTGCGGGCTATCGACCAACGGACTCGTGCAAAACCATTTCATTCCGCTGTGCCACGATTTCGGTATGGATGCGGTGGCCGCGGCCAGCGTCCTGGCGATGATGGGGGCGTTCGATTTCGTTGGTACCATCGGCTCGGGGTGGTTGTCGGACCGGTTCGATAATCGCTTGCTGCTGTGCTGGTATTATGGGTTGCGCGGGCTCAGCCTGCTGATGCTGCCGTATACCAATTTCTCGTTCTACGGATTGAGCCTGTTCGCGGTGTTCTATGGGCTCGACTGGATTGCCACGGTGCCGCCGACAGTTCGGTTGACAGCCCAGATTTTCGGCCGCGTGCAGGCGCCATTGGTGTTTGGCTGGATCTTTACCGCGCATCAACTTGGCGCCGCAGCCGCGGCGTATGGCGCCGGGATCTCACGTGATGTGTTGGCCAGCTACCTGCCTGCGTTTGGCGCTGCCGGCGTGGCGTGCCTGGCGGCCGCGCTCGCGGTTATCGCAATCCGCCGCGGCTCGGCCGAGCTTCGGGTCGCCGTGGTGGCGGAGTGACTCGGGGCAACGAGGCAGCAGCGAACCCTGGCCCCACACCGCGTGCTGGCGTCAGGAATCAACCAACGAGCACTGACCGCCCTTCGCCTTCACCTTGTCGCAGAACGCCTTCGCCTGCGCCGCGTCAGCGAAACCGCCGGTGCGCAATCGCCACGGCGTCGGTCCATGTTCGTCGGTCTTCTGGAACAACGCCCGACGGTCGCGGAACAGGTCAGGCAGCTTTTTCGCCAGCTTGTCCCAGTCGAGCTGCGCATCAGCCTCCGACTTCGCAGTCGATATCTGCACCGTGAACGGCTTCGGGCGCGGCGGCGCGAGCGCAGCCACCGGTAGCTTCGGGCCCTTCGCCGGGCCGCCAATCGCCATCAAGGCCGCCGGATTGGGTTCTTCGGTGGGGGGCGCGAGATGGCTATCGGCAAAGTCGACCGGTTTGGCTTCCGGCGTGACTGCCATACCGCCGGGATTCTCCGGCTTCACGCGCAGCGGGCCCTGCTCGGCCTGGATGACCGGCACCACACCGCCGCCCGAATGACCGATCACCCGGTACGCGCCAAAGCCCAGAAGAATGGCCAGGCCGCCGGCACCCATTAGGTAAAGGATGCGTTTCGTACCAGCGTCGACACCGTGGTAGTCGTCGTGCGACGGCCGATACATGGGACCGCTGAAATGAACCTGCTCCGGCATGATGCTCCTTTCGTGGTGCTCTCCCGGTGACTGGTCACCGAAGGAGGGTCAACGCATTTCCTCGACGGGTTCGACTCCCATCACCTGCAGGCCGGAGCGGATGACCGTCGCGGTTGCCGCCACCAACGCCAGCCGCGCCCGGGTTTCCAAGGGTCGACCGGTTTGCAGGAATCGGAGCGTGGAGTCGTCCCTGCCCCGGTTCCACAGCATATGAAAGTCGCCCGCCAGGTCATAGAGAAAAAACGCAATTCTGTGCGGCTCGCGTGCCTGGGCCGCGGCCTCCACCGTGCGCGGCCAGGTAGCGAGGCGACGGATCAGGGCAGTCTCCGCCTCGTCCGTCAGGCTGCTGAGATCCGCGTCAGCCAGAGAGGCTGACGTCAGCTCGGCTTCCGGCGTGGTTTCCGCCGCACCACGCAGCACCGAGCGGCACCGTGCATGCGCATATTGCACATAGAACACCGGATTTTCCCGGGTTTGTGCCACCGCCTGCTCGAGGTCGAATTCCATTTGAGCGTCCGCCTTGCGCATCAGCATGGTAAAGCGGACGGCATCACGGCCGACCTCCTCCAGCAGATCGCGCAATGCGACGTAGCTCCCGGCGCGTTTCGACATCTTTACAGGTTCGCCGCCGCGCAAAATGTGCACAATCTGGCAGAGCACAGCTTCAAACTTCGTTTGATCGTGCGAGATCGCCCGCACCGCAGCTTTCATGCGCGGCACGTAGCCGCCGTGGTCGGCGCCCAGGACATCGATCAGAATGTCGAAGCCGCGGGCAACCTTATTGGCGTGGTAGCCGATGTCGTTGGCGAAATACGTGTTGCTGCCATCGGATTTGCGTAACGGCCGATCGACGTCGTCGCCGAAGCTGGTGCTGCGGAATAAAGTTTGCGGCCGCGGTTCCCAATCGTCCGGCGTCTTGCCTTTCGGCGGGTCGAGCACGCCTTCATAAATCAATCCATCGGCGTGCAGTTGATTGATGATCGCATCCGCCGCCCCCGACGCAACCAGAGACCGTTCTGAGGTAAAAACGTTCTGTTGGATGCCCAACAGTGCCAGATCCTCGCGGATGTCGGCCATCATGGCGTCGATGGTGAAGTCGCGCACGATGTCGAGCCAGATGTCCGGCGCCTCGATCGTCTTATCCGGCGTGGCGAGCGCGATGCCATGCATCTGCGCCAGCGATTGCCCAACCGGCACGAGATAATCGCCGCGATATTGCAGACCGCCTGGCACCTCGTCGGAAAATTCCGCTTCCGTCATGGCGCTGCCGATCGCCTGCAGATACCGCCAGTATGCCGCCCATGCCAGCGCCGTTACCTGGGCTCCGGCATCGTTGATGTAGTATTCTTTGGTGACCGCGTAGCCGACCTTGCCGAGCAAATTGGCCAGCGAATCACCAACGACCGCGCCGCGGCAATGACCGACATGCATCGGGCCGGTGGGATTGGCGGACACATACTCGACGTTGACGCGGGTGCCCTGGCCGGTGACGGAATCGCCGTAGGCTTCCCCAGCGGTCAGAATCGCCGGAACCACCGCGCGGAAAACTTCAGGCTTGAGCCGGAGATTGACGAAGCCTGGTCCGGCGACCGTGGCCTCGGCGATGGTGGGGCCGGCGCGCAACGCCTCGGCGATGGCGGCGGCGAGTTTGACCGGCGGCTGGCGCGCGGCTTTCGCGCAAACCATGGCGGCGTTGGTTGCCATGTCGCCATGGGCCGGTTGCGTCGGGGACACCTCGATGCGGGCGACGACTTCGTCCGGCAGACCGGGAAAGGCGGCGTTGACGGCGGCGAGGACGGTATTGCGGATCGTGGCAAACAGGTCGGTCATGGTCGGGGTCATAGTTGGTCGGTGGATACTTTCAGATCGGTTCTGGCTCTGCACCGCGGCCACCCGGCATTCGTGATACGTCAACTTTCGCCCGTCATCGCCCGATCGGTGCGGATCACGACGGCAAAAGCAACGGCCACGATGGCAAGATTGCAGAACATGACAAATGCAGGGGAGCGGGCACTGCGTTCAGTCGTCCCGTCTTAGCCCGATTCCCCGTTGCGTGTGCAGCAGAATTCGGACGAAGGTATGACCTTGTTGCGATCTTTAACTACCCGTTCACCGCGATATCCGTCAGCCGCCGGTGCTCATCCATCGCGTAGCGGTCGGTCATCCCGGCCACGTAATCGCCGACCACGATGGCGGCGCGATGCGTCCCACCCTCGCCGGCACGCGCGCGCCAGTCGTCCGGCAGCAGCGAGGGGTCGGCGTGCAGAATCCGATAAACCTCCTCGGTCAGCCGGCGGGCCTTGGCGCTCATGCGGTTGACCCGCCAGTGGCGGTACATGCGGGAATGCAGGAAATCCTTGATCGCCTGATTGGCGTCGGTCATCGCCGGACTGAACACCACGACCCGGCTGCGTGACCGCCGGATCGCGTCCGGGTCCTTCGGCGCGAGTTTAGCCAGCCGCGCCCGGGTTTCCTCCAGCAAATCGGAGACCAGGCGGTCGATCACGCGGCGGATCGTCTCGTGCCGCAGCCGAGGCGGCGGCATGTCCAGGCTGGCCTGGCGCGCTTCGGCCAGCGCCTGGCCCACGATCGGCAAGTGCCGCAGATCGTCCGGGACGAACAGCCGGGCACGCAGCCCGTCATCCAGATCATGCGCATGATACGCGATGTCGTCCGCCAGCGCCGCCACCTGGGCCTCGGCGCTGGCGTGGCTACCAAGGTCGAGTTTGTGCCGGGTGTTGTAATCGGCAATGTACGGCGGCGGGTCGCGCAGCGGGCCGTTGTGCTTGGCCAGCCCCTCCAGCGTTTCCCAGGTCAGGTTCAGTCCATCCCAGCCGGCGTAGCGGCTTTCCAGCAGGGTGACGACACGCAGGCTCTGCGCGTTGTGGTCGAACCCGCCGAATGGCCGCATGCCGATATTGAGCGCCTCCTCCCCGGCATGCCCGAACGGCGGGTGGCCGAGGTCATGGGCCAGCGCAAGCGCTTCCGTGAGGTCCTCGTCCAGCCCGAGAGCGCGGGCGATCGAACGGGCGATTTGCGACACCTCGAGGGAATGGGTCAGCCGGGTGCGGTAGAAATCGCCCTCGTGGTTGACGAAGACCTGGGTCTTGTATTGCAGTTTTCGGAATGCCGAACTGTGGATGATGCGGTCGCGGTCGCGTTGCCAGGGCGAACGGGTCCGCCCGTCCGGTTCGGCATACAGCCGGCCACGGGTATTGGCTTCGGAGACAGCGTAGGGCGCCAGGGGGATACGGCCGGTCATGTGCCGCGCTTACACCTGTGCCCCCAGGGACTCAACCAAGGGACAGCGCCGATCGATGGGGCTTCAATTCGCCGCCACGAGCGCCTATGTTCCGGACATGGGACAGTTTGCCGTGACCGAGCGGGCCGCCGCCCGCATCGCCGAGATCATCGCCGCCGAAGGTAACGCCCAGGCTTTACGGGTGTCTGTGCTGGCGGGGGGCTGCAGCGGGTTTCAGTATCGCTTCGAGTTGGACAAGGATGTTCAGCCGGACGACCTGGTGATCGAGCGGGCGAACGTCCGTGTCCTGGTGGATCCGTCGAGCCTGGATTTGCTCGCGGGGTCGGAGCTTGACTTCACCGACGCGCTAATGGGCAGTCACTTCGCGGTGAAGAACCCGAACGCAACGTCGTCGTGCGGCTGCGGGACCAGTTTTTCGATCGAATAGGCGGTCAGAGCGGTGCAACTGGCACTGAGGGCTGGCGACTCGTTTTACGCTCCTCCGCAACTGTGTTGCGAGTCGGGTAGCGTCCACGTTGCGCCCGTTCGCATGTTGGTCACCGTATAAACCCGGCCGCGATCATCGCCTGGCGGGCAATTGTGCGGGACGGCGACCAGGCACATAAGGACGCCGTCGCCTGGTCTTGAATTCAGCAATGCCGCCTCGCGTTCGTACGAGACCTGGTGCCCGTTGTTGCGGAAGTTGACGGCTGTTCCGCTATCGAAATCCTCGCTCCTGGGCGGACGGCCGGGATCGAGACGCGGTGTCACATCGCCAACCTGAGTGGTTGAACATTGCCCGATCCGCATGGGCAGCGGTCCGCTCGAAGGCGCCCGGTTGCCTGCGATGGCCGGCGCCGAAACCCACGACGGCATAGGTTCCTTGGCCCCGAGATCCCGATAGTTGGTCAGCACCGCAACGTAGGTGCCGAATATGCAGGATCGATCGGCTGCGCAGGCCCGGCGGTCCTTCAGGAAGGCGTGAGCGTATTCCACCACCGGGCCTTGTTGGTCCGCTGGCGACGCCAGTTTGGCCTGGCCAAATGCTCTCGCGACCACCTCATCCAGTTCGGAAAGCTGCGGATCGGAGCAAACCGCGCGCTCGTCCGGGGTGGCCGCCCTGGCACAGTCAAAGCTCGCCGCGTGCGCCTGGCCAGCGAGCAGGCCGAACAGCATCAACCAGTACTTCATTCGATATATGCCTCTTGCGCCTGCTGTGTGCCCCGGGCTTGCCGGACGAGGATCGCCAGCTCATTTTCAGACCTGCCCTACGCCGCGGGGATCGGTACCTCGCCCTGCAACATCAGCCGGTACAAATATCGCCGTTCATTCATGTCATAATCGGCGTTGGCCTGATGCATGACGCTGCGGTTGTCCCAGATCACCCAGTCGCCCTGGCGCCACTGGTGCCGGTATTCGTACTGTTTCTGTGTGGCGTGTTGCATCAATTCGCCGACCAGTGCCAGCGCCTCGCCTTCGTCCATGCCGTCGATCGCTTCGATGCGCACGGGATTGAGATACAGCGCCTTACGGCGATTTTCCGGATGCACCCGCACCAGAGGGTGCAGGCTCGGCGGCGGCAGGGCGGTGACACTGGCCTCACTCAAAGGGGACAGGTCGCGCGGGCTGAATTTGCTTTGATACATGTGACGCGCACGCAGCGGGTCGATGCGCCGTTTCATCGCTTCATCCAAGTCGTCATACGCCGCGTGCATGTTGACATATTGCGTGTCGCCACCCCGGCTCGGCAGCGCGACGGGGTATAACATAGTGGCTTTGGGCGGCGCGGGATGATTGGAATGGTCGGTATGGTAGGTTTCACCTGGAATAAATCGCTTGCCGTTCCTGACGATATCGTTGGAGACGTAAGCGACATCCGGGTGGCCCGGAACACGGTGATCTTTATTATGGTGTGGCAGCAATTCGCCGAATACAGTGGCGGCGCGTTTGAAATCGTCCGGGGTAAACTTCTGCTCGCGCATGACCAGGACATGGTATTTGGCCCAGGCGTCGTTGAGAGTGGATTGCGTGTCGGGATCAACGGGTTTGGTGAAGTCGATGCCCACCACCTCGGCGGCGGTGTGATCCGTCAGCGGTGTGATTCTGAATGAGGCCATGCCGCGCCCTCCCCTGCGCTTTGACGTAAGGACGCTAAGACCGGGTCTGGCGGAGGGTCAAGTCAGCCGGCGTTTCAGTGTTTCGTTGACCAGCGCCGGATTGGCCTTGCCTTGCGTGGCCTTCATCACCTGACCGACAAAGAACCCGAACAGTTTATCCTTTCCGGACCTGAACTCCGCCACCTTGTCCTGGTTGGCAGCGATGATCTTGTCCACTGTGGCATCGATCACGCCAGTATCGGTGAGCTGGCGGTAGCCCATTTCGTCGACGATAGTGAGCGGGTCGATCCGAATGCTGAAGCTGTCTGACGGACTGAGATTTTCAGTCAGCGAAACATTGATTGGCGCCATGGCCCTCCCAACCATTTCCTCAAAAACGCTTTTGGCGATCTTGCCGTTGATCGTTCCGTCTTTGATCAAATCCAGGATGGCGCCCAACTCCGCAGCATTGATCGGCGGGTTTTCGAATGTGCGCCCCAATTTGTTGAGGATTGCAAAAAAATCTCCAGTGACCCAATTGGCCACGACTTTCGGGTCCCTGCCCTTCGCCACGGTCTCGTAGAACAGCGCGGACGTTTGTTCTGCGACCAGCACCCCGGCATCGTACGCACTCAGGCCGTAGTCCCGCATGAACCGCGCTTTCTTGGCATCCGGCAATTCCGGCAAATGCACGCGCAGGTCGTCAATCCAGGCCTGATCCAGCACCAGCGGCAACAAATCGGGATCGGGAAAATACCGGTAATCGTGCGCGTCCTCCTTCGAGCGCATCGCCCGGGTTACGCCACGATTGCTGTCGAATAGCCTGGTTTCCTGCTGCACCTCGGCACCACTTTCCCAGACCTCGATCTGGCGCAGTGCTTCTGCCTCCACCGCATGCATCGCGAAGCGGACCGAGTTCACATTCTTCACCTCGCAGCGCGTGCGGTACCCTGCTTCCCCGGGCTTGCGCACCGAGACGTTGACGTCGGCACGCATGGAGCCTTCCTCCATATTGCCGTCGCAAGTGCCAAGATACCGTAAGATCGATCGCAGTTTCCGCAAATACGCACCAGCCTCGTCGGGCGAGCGAATATCGGGTTCCGACACGATCTCCATCAGCGCCACGCCGGCCCGGTTGAGGTCGATGAATGATTTCGTCGGATGCTGATCGTGCAACGACTTGCCGGCGTCTTGCTCCAGATGCAGCCTGGTAACGCCGACCATTTTCGTGGAACCATCGGCGCATTCGATTTCTATCTCACCCTTGCCGACGATCGGGTGTTCGTACTGACTGATCTGATAGCCGGCCGGCAGATCGGCATAGAAGTAGTTCTTGCGATCGAACCGGCTGACCTTGTTGATTGCCGCGTTCAGTCCAAGGCCGGTCCTCACCGCCTGCTCGACACAAGCGCGATTGATCACCGGTAGCATGCCGGGAAACGCTGCATCGACAAAACTGACCTGCGTATTTGGCTCAGCGCCAAACGCCGTCGCCGCCCCGGAAAACAATTTTGATTCCGATACAACCTGGGCGTGTACCTCAAGCCCCACCACGACTTCCCAGGAACCGGTGCGACCCTGCAGAGCGTATGCCATGTCTCAACCTCCGGCGCGTAACGTTGGCAGCGCAACAAAACCAGCGGCACGTTCCAGTGCCGCGGCGACCGCGAACATCGTTGCCTCATCGAACGGGCGGGCGATGATCTGCAAGCCCAGAGGCAGGCCGTCAGCGTCGAGGCCACCAGGCACCGACATCGCCGGCACACCGGCCAGATCGGCTGGCACGGTGAACAGATCGTTCAGATACATGGTGATCGGATCGTCCATTTTCTCGCCCTGAGCGAACGCCGCAGACGGCGCGGTCGGCGTCAGCAGCGCATCGACCTTTGCGAACGCCTCGGTGAAGTCGCGCATGATCAGCGCCCGGACCTTCTGCGCCCGCAGATAGTAAGCGTCGTAATATCCGGCTGACAGCACATAGGTGCCAATCATGATCCGCCGCCGAACCTCGGCTCCGAATCCCGCCGCGCGAGTGCGTTCGTAAAGATCACGCAGGTCCTCGCCATCTTCGCGCAGGCCAAAGCGGACGCCATCATAACGGGCGAGATTCGACGACGCCTCCGCAGGGGCAATGATGTAATACGTGGCGAGGCCGTATTTCGTATGCGGCAACGATACGTCGACGATCTCGGCGCCGGCGTCGCGCAGCCAGGCCACGCCTCGTTGCCACAAGGCCTCGATTTCACCAGGCATTCCGTCGGCGCGGTATTCGCGCGGCACGCCAATCCGCAGTCCCTTGATCGGTCTTTCGCAGGCAGCCTCATAATCCGGCACCGGGACATCGGCGCTGGTTGAGTCCTTCGGGTCATGCCCCGCCATCGAGCCGAGCAGAATGGCGCAATCCCGTACCGTCCGCGCAAACGGTCCCGGATGATCCAGCGACGACGCAAATGCCACCACGCCCCAGCGCGAGCAGCGGCCATAGGTCGGCTTCACTCCGACCAGCCCGCAAAACGACGCCGGCTGCCGGATCGAGCCACCAGTATCGGTGCCGGTCCCTCCCATTGCCAGACGAGCCGCTACCGCTGCCGCCGAGCCGCCGGACGATCCGCCCGGCACCAGCACCGCAGTGGCGTCCTGGCGCCGCTTCCACGGATTCTCCACCGGTCCGTAATACGAGGTCATGTTGGACGACCCCATGGCGAACTCGTCCATGTTGGTCTTGCCCAGGAATACTGCACCGTCGCGCAACAGGTTGGCGGTGACGGTCGACTCGTAAGGCGGCACGAATGGCATCAGGATCTTGCTGCCCGCCGTGGTGCGCACGCCGGTCGTGCAGAACAGGTCTTTGATCGCCAGCGGAATGCCCAGAAGCGGCCTCATATCACCCTGCGCCAGAGCCGCATCCGCCGCCCTCGCCTGCTCCATCGCCTGGGCGTGACCAACCGACAGATAGGCATTGAGCCGAGGGTTCAATGCCTCGATCGCGTGCAGATGCGCGAGCGTCAGGTCGACGGCGGTAAACGCCTTGGCGCGCAACCCGTCGCGTCCCTGAACGATTGTCAGGTCAGTGAGTTCGGTAGCCGAGGACACTATTCGACGACCTTGGGCACGGCGAAGAAATCGCCGATCCGGTCGGGCGCATTGAACAGGATGGCGTCGGGATAGCCGCCATCGGTGACCACGTCCTCGCGCATCGTCAGCGCCATGTGAGCGGACCCGGTCAGTGGATCGACGCCGGAGATGTCGACCTCATTCAGCTGCTCGATCCAGCCGAGGATGGAGTTGAGTTCGCCGACGAGCGTTGTCACCTCGGCATCATCCATGCGGATGCGGGCGAGCGTGGCGATGCGGCGGACGGTGGCGGGATCGAGCGCCATGGGCCTGGGTGTCCTGGAATGCGGGTGGGACGAGGAACATAACCATCGGTACCTTGCGGTTCAATGACGGGCGAGCGGCGGGGTGGTTTCCTGGGCCGTGGCGGTCATGCCGGTGTCACACGGCGCGCTGACACGCATTGGCGCCATCGTTTCATCAGTCGTCCGCGCTCAACCCGCAGCCGTATCGACCCCCAGCGCTCCCAGATCCCGCAATACGACCTCACGCCGCGCGCGCAGTTCGGCCACGGCAAGGTCCTTGAGGCTGGCGAGGAAACCAGTGGACACTTCGGTCCCTCTGGAGTGCGACGTACTGGCTCCCTCCGCGGACATTTTGAAGCTGGCGTCGCCAGCCGCCTCGATGAGCAGCTGAAACGCGACGGGTTCCGCCGCTTCCGCCGTCCCGATCAGTCCATTGATGTCCGCCAGAGCAGCGACCAGGTGATTGACCTTGTCGATATCCGAAAGTTTCATGCCGTCTTCCTTTCCATCTTCGGCAACTGCGTTGCTGTCCCGACAAGAACGCCGGAAAGCCGATCGCGCCGCATTGATCGGGGTCAATCGCTGCCTGACCCAGCCGGCGCAGGCGAAACATCATGCCGGCAAGGCCTCTGGTCATGGCCTGGGCGTGGACCGATGATTGCCTGACCATGCCCCTGATCCCCCTGTCTGCGTTACGCGCGGTGCTGAGCAAAGACCAGCGCCTGATTGGAATCGATCCCGGCAGCAAAACGGTCGGCGTCGCGCTGTCGGATGTGCGGCTGATGCTGGCGTCACCGTTTGGCAGCCTGAAACGCAGCAAACTGAAGGTCAACGCGGCGGAAATCATCGCCATCGCGCGCCAGGAGAATGCCGGCGGCCTGGTGGTTGGCCTTCCGCTGTCGATGGACGGCACTTCGGGTCCGGCTGCCCAGGGTGCCAGGGATTGGGCATTGGCTCTGTCGGAGGCAACCGGGCTGCCTGCTTCGGTGTTCGACGAACGACTGTCGAGTGCAGCCGCCAACCGGTTTCTGATCACGGAGGCTGACGTCAGCCGGCGGAAACGTGCGGAGGCAGTCGACCAACTGGCTGCGAGTTGGATGCTGCAGTCGGCGTTGGACGCGAGTCGTCCCAGATGACTACTTGTTTGTACTACATAGTTGTCCTACATCTATGCTCACAGGCAGCGTGAACGGCCCGACAATGACCGCCCCCATTTCCATCCGCCTCGATACCGAGGTTCGGGACATCCTGGAATCCGAAGCCAGGGCGCGCGGGATTGGCCTGGCGAGTTACCTTCGCCAACTCGCCGCCGAGGCCGCACGTGACGTCAGGCGTGCGAGGATCCGGGCAGAAAGTGAAACAGTCGCACGGTATGTCGCGGCCAATCCGGACGCACGGGCGTTCGTGGAGGATTGGGGAACGCCGGCGTCCGACGGACTTAAATGAGCCGCGCCAAAGCCGGTGACATCGTCATCGTGGATTGGCGGGCGGGCGCCCTGCCGAAAGAGCCGAACAGCCTCCGTCCAGCGGTTGTCGTGGAGGACGAGACGTTGTTCGCGCCGGACTACCCAAATGTTCTCGTGGTGCCGCTGACCAGCGATGCCAGCATCGCCATGCCCAGTTTGTCAGTGACAATCGATCCAACGCCAGAGAACGGTTGCGAGCAGCGCTGCTTCGCCCTGGCACCTTTCGTGACCTCTGTTTCAAACCGGCGGGTGCGCGTTACGGCTTCATGCATTGGGCGGGGCCAATTGGCCGATATCCGTCGGCGGATCGCCGACGCGATCGGCGTGGGCTGAACTCCAAGCCACGCGTCGTTCGTTCCGGAACGAAATATCCTGGTCGCAAATACTGCTAAGCGGCGCCCATGTACTCGTTCCTACCGCGATCTGGGCAATCTGCCGCTTCTGTTGTTGCCGTGGCTGCGCATTTGGCGCGGTTTTCGGAGTTGCCTCGTGTGGCATTCAACTTGTGACGGCGCTCGGCCCAGGTTTCTATGGCGTACTGCATGACGTGTGCGGCAGTTATCGTGTGCCGTTGTTGATGGCGGCGGCTCTGGACATCGCCGCCGCGGTTGTTGTCGTTGCCTCAAGAAGAAAATGACCCCGCATGACACGTTGTCACACGGGGCCAACGGTCGATTTGTTCAACGTCTTAAATCGGGTGGCACGTCCGCTCAGGGCCTTTCAACCAACTCGATCGAATACCCGTCCGGATCCTTCACGAAGGCAATGACCGTGGTGCCGAACTTCACCGGGCCTGCCGGCCTGGTGACCGTGCCGCCGGCCGTTTTCGCCACCTCGCACGCTGCCGCCACGTCGGGCACGCCGATCGCCAGATGGCCGAAGGCACCACCCTGCTCGTATTTCTCGACGCCGTAATTGTAGGTCAACTCGATGACGGTATTGGCCTCTTCGTTGCCATAACCGACGAACGCCAGCGTGTATTTCCCATCCGGCACATCGCGCCGGCGGATTTCGTTCATGCCGAACGCCTTGGAATAGAAGTCGATGCTGCGTTGCAGATCGCCCACGCGCAGCATGGTGTGCAGATAACGGCCCATGGTCTCAACTCCCCGTTTCGGTGGTCTCAGGATCGTAGCCAAGCAAGAATAGCCCACGTTCGTTGGCTCGCGCGATACAGGCGTCCCGCTCGGCCAGAATGGTCCCGCTGGCATCATACGCGACACCGGCGAGGCCTGCATCAGCCGCGAGCCGAATTGTCTCCGGCCCGACGGTGGGCAAATCGGCGCGGCGGTCCTGACCGGGCTTGACCGACTTCACCAGCACGCCGATCGGCCTGGTCATCTCCAACCCGTCGAGCAGCGCGCCGCAGCGGGCAAGCATGGCGTCGGTGCCCTCGACCGCTTCAACCGCGACCACCACGCCGGCGGACACAACACAACTCTGCCCCACGTCAACCGAGCCCAACGCCCCGGTGACCGCGATGCCGCGGGTGATATCAGCCATGGCGGTGGCATCGGGGGCGGCGCGCGACAGCAGACCGCGCGGTCCCAACGCCTCATGCAGGATTTCGTGCGCGCCGAGCACGCGGAAGCCTTCCTCGCCCAACACGCGGATGACGGCCGAGAGCAGGCCATCGTCACCGGCGAAAGCGGCACGGCCGATGCGGGCCAGCATCCTGGCGCCATCGGCATCCGGCCTGATGTCCAGCAAAGACGGCCGCCGCACCGGACCGATCAACACGAGGTCCTGACAGCCGTGCTCGCGCAATGCGCCGAAGATGCCCCGCATCGCGCCCATACGGAAGTACACGTGCGGCCAGGCAGCGATCACGTTGGGATCGGCAAAGCCTTCCAGACCGACGATGAAGACAGACCGACCGGCGGCGGAGGCAGCAGCAGCGACCCGGCCCGGCAATGGGCCGCCTCCGGCCAGGATTCCCAAAGCGTGCGGCTGATTTGAAGGTTCCGTCATGGCTGCCCGCGCATAGACGGGAAAGCGCTGGCGGGACAGTCCCTCCCCCGTGTCCGCGATCCGCCTTGTATGCCGCAGATGCGAAGGTTGCACGAAAACCCGCGCCGCCATAACCTGCGAAGCAGCCACACTTCGCCTTGGCTTACCGCTGCTCCTCCGCCGGGCTATCAGACCGGCGTGGCAGAACGGAAATGCCAGGTCGCGGAGACCAACGCCTGCAACAAGGAAGCCCGCATGAGCGACAAACGGACCGTGACGATCACCCTTGACGGGACCAATAAGAAGTCCGTCATCCCTCTAATGTCGGGCACGGCCGGTCCCGACGTTTTCGACATTCGCAAACTATATGGCGAGCTTGGCCTGTTCACGTTCGATCCGGGTTACGGCGCCACGGCGTCCTGCGACAGCAAGATCACCTATATCGACGGCGACGTCGGCATTCTGGAATATCGCGGCTATCCGATCGAACAACTCGCCGAAAGGTCGACCTTTCTGGAAGTCTGCTACCTGCTGCTGAATGGCGAACTGCCGAATACCGAGGAGAGCAAAGAGTTCAACCTCGGCGTCATGCGCCACACCATGCTGCATGAGCAGCTTCGCACGTTCTACAACGGGTTCCGCCGCGACGCCCATCCGATGGCGGTGATGTGTGGCGTCGTCGGCGCATTGTCGGCGTTCTATCATGACAGCCTGGACATCCACGATCCGGAAAGCCGCCGCATATCCGCCTTCCGCCTCGTTGCAAAAGTCCCGACCATCGCCGCCTGGGCTTACAAATATTCCATCGGGCAACCGTTCGTCTATCCGCGTAACGACCTGGGCTACGCCGAGAACTTCCTGCACATGTTCCATGCCGTTCCGGCCGAGGAATATAAAGTCAATCCGGTGCTGTCGAAGGCGATGGACCTGATCATGATCCTGCACGCGGATCACGAGCAGAACGCGTCAACCTCGACGGTGCGGCTGGCCGGCTCGACCGGCGCCAATCCGTTCGCCTGTATCGCGGCCGGCATCGCCAGCCTCTGGGGTCCCGCACACGGCGGCGCCAACGAGGCGGTGCTGAAGATGCTGACCCATATCGGCAACGTGAAGAACATCCCGGCCTTCCTGGAAGACGTGAAGGATCGCAACAATCACGAAATGCTCTGGGGCTTTGGCCATCGCGTCTACAAAAACTATGATCCAAGGGCCAAGATCATCCAGAAGGCCTGCCACGACGTCCTCGCCGAACTGGGCATTAAGGGCGATCCACTGCTCGATCTCGCGATGGAGCTGGAGAAGATTGCGCTGAATGACAAGTATTTCATCGATCGCAAGCTGTATCCCAACGTCGACTTCTATTCCGGGATCATACTGAAAGCGATGGGCTTCCCGACCAGTATGTTCACCGCACTGTTCGCCGTGGCCCGCACCGTCGGCTGGGTCGCGCAGTGGAAGGAAATGATGGAGGATCCGGGTCAGCGCATCGGCCGTCCGCGGCAGGTATACACCGGTGCGCCGCGCCGGGATTATGTGCCGATCGCGAAACGGGGGTAGAACGTTTTCTGCCCAGGTTGCGTTAAGCGCGACAGCGATGTGAAATCGACGGCCAGGGACTTCAGTTCCTGGCCGTTTTAATTTGTCGTCCGGGTTGCCACTGCGGCGGGCTGAGCTACAAAAGCGAAGGTGCCAGCTGGCGCTTCTCCCAGGCCCTGAGAAAATCCGCCTGCTGATCGAAGAATCTGGCCGGAACGTTGTCACTGCCCCATTCTTTGATCCGGCCTGCATACTCTCCCAGCAGCCAAACATGACGAACGGCGACGAAAAGCCGCACTGCATTCAGGTCCCCCGGTTTTATTTGGCACACGGACCGATAGCCCTGAATGAAACCGTGCCACATATGATAATGCTGCCGGCCGAATGAGACCTGCGCCCAGAGATACACGGCCAGGTCGTATGAAACGTATCCAAAACCTCCGTCGTCGAAGTCGAAGAACGTGGCGGTGTTCCCGTCAATGCGCGCGTTACCGCCGTGGCAGTCGCCGTGGCAGCGTGTCATGGTCAGACCATCCAGCGCGGTGAGGATGTTTGTCAAACGGAATGCCAGTGCGGCGAGATATTCGCGTGTCGCCGCACTTACGTGAGGCAGGCCAGAAACGACCGAAAGCGGCCGGTGCAGCAGGTGGTCCAGGTCCAACCTGTACCGCCCGCCTGCACGGTTCGGATAACCCTCAGCCGCATGATGAATCCGGGCCAGCGTCATGCCTTGAGCGCGCGCATCCTGCATTGAATCGGGTTCCGGCCGCCGCCCGATGACACGTTGAAACAGAACCATCGGCCGCAGTCCTTCCGGCGCCCCCGCTTCGGTGAACAAAGCACCGTCACGCGCTGGCACCGCCGCGGCAACCGGAATGCCGGCCGCGGCCAGATAAGCCAGGAACGCGGTTTCCGAGGCGACGTCAGCGTCACCTCTCAGTCGCCGCCCCGACAGCCTGGCCACGTAGCTTCCACGATCCGACGTATGCACCGCGAACGTGTCGTTAAAGCCGCGGTTCAGGAACGCACAGTTCTGGATTTCACCAAGGTCATACCGAGCGCTGACCAGTTCGGCGACCGACGCCGCCGATGGCGTGGAGTAAACGACCCGCAGCTGTCCGGTCACCTGACGAATGATGGACGCAGGATCTACCATGTTCAATATACTGCCGGCATCCCAGCCGGTCCGCACCGGTGACGCATGGCGTCCATTACCGCTTCACCCATGCTTTCGCAGTGAGTGTCATATCGCCGCCCAACCAGTCATAGCGGAATGGCCCGGACGGCGCGCCATCGACCTTGTCCGGAAAGCGCATGCGGTAGAACGCCAGCCAACCAAGCAACCCGCCACGTGGCACGTCGACCGAGGTCTCGTGCGCCAGCGCGGCAAACCCCTTAGGATCGCGCAACCCCGCCAGGACGCGCGCGGCGAGGCGGTGGATCGCGCCGTTCTCGTGGCCATACCAGTCCTCGCCTCGGAGTTCGGCAAGTTCAGCGGTCATGACCAGCGGCGCCAGGGCATAATTCGTGTAATCGAGCGCCTTCTGCCGGCGTGCGAGCTCCATCGGCAGCGTTCCGTCCGGCTGTATATCGGTCATCCCGGCGTCGTAGGCGCGCCTGGAATACGCGTTCAGGCGGGCCGCCCCGGTGGCAGTACCGACCGCTCCCGCCGCGAAGCCAGCCCAGTACACGAGGTTGTTCCGCCTCGCCGGCCAGCCCTGATCGGCGATGACCTGGTCGCCGAGGTCGTTCATCCAGGCATCAATGGTCGCACGATCTGCCGGGCTCAGCGAGGCGCGGATTTTCAGGTAGCCGACTGCCATGCCCGCGGTCCGCAACTTGCGCTCGACCACCGCCTGCTGGCTGCTCATATGGCCAAGCATGGCGCCACCTTTAGCCCAGACCACGAGCCAGCGGCCGGCGCAGGCAGCGCTCGCGGCATCACCAGCCAGCGCTTTGTCCTCCATCGCGAGAATGGCGTTGAGCGTATGGTCCAATGTGGCCAACGCGTTCTTGTTACGGGCAATGATCGCCTTGTCGGCGACCGAGCTGGCGGTGTCGACATAAAAGCGGTCCGCAATGATGTCTCGCACCGGGGGCGGCGGGTCGTCACAGGCCGCGCGCGCCGGCGACGCATGCATCGTGACGCAGCCTACCAGCAGCGCAGCCAGCGCGAAGCAACATCGGCTAATGCCGGAAGGATACAGCGTAAGCGGCCTTGATTGGGCATTGCGGCGCCAGTTCGCAGGGGTCAACGCCGCGCTCCCGGCAACAGCAGTAAGCTGGTTCGGTGCCGTTGTCGCACTACGCGGCGGTACTGGACGCGCATCACGTTGAGCCCGGGAAGTGCGAAGCAGCGTCCGGGACTTTCGGATGAGAAGACAGGCATGAAACGAAGTCTACCGCGGCGCCCGGGCCACCGGAAGGCCAATGGTCTCTGTTGGCGGCAGCCAGTGCCCCGAGCACAGCACCACTGCGAAACGAGGATGCGGGGGGACGGGAGGACACCTGTTGTGACCTGGTTCGCCCAATGCCACAACCCCTCTTATTGAGGTAAAGTTTATGCTTCGGACTGAAAAGATGACCACCTGCGGTCGGATTAACTTGAACGTTGTTCGTGTCGGTCTGAACATTGTTCGAATTTGCCTGAACATTGTTCGTGTGCATAACCCTGTGCACGAAAGCAACCATTATGACCAGCGCCCGGCTCGGTCGCCGCTGGCTGTGGCGTGGAAATCGAGGCCATGGAACTCGCAGGTCCAAGTCAAGGAAAATTGATATTACCTACAGAAATCTTGTGTTATCATATTGATTCTGTTGTCATATTTCTGATGTTTCCAGCCTGTTGGACGATGCCGGAATCGTGTCTCGGTAATCACTTCTGTGCCGTCAGCCGAAGCAGGCGACTAAGACGATTGAATTAACGGTAAACGGCCAGAGAAATTTTCCACAGGGTGTGGATAACCTGATACATACAATTATAGGTTGCATATAAATTATAAATTATGCCGACGGAGGGGATCATGAAAGACCGTCTGTTACTCGACACGATGGTCAAGGAGAGCCTGAGGCTCTGGCCACAACGACCGCCTGGACTTAAGCCGCGCCGCGGCAAGGAAAGTTGGCTGCGCGGGCGGCCATCAGAGAACACTGGTGGATGCAACCCGTTCCTTAAGCTTCCGGGCAGCACGAAATTGCGGACATTGCCGGACGGCTTGTGGCTCAATTTCGGTGGCACGTTCGAGGAGCCGTACGTTGACATTTTCGCTGTCGAGGCCTGCAGCACATTACAGAATCTGCTTGATAAGCGCTCGCGTTTTGCGCCGAGTACGCATTCATTGTTGGCGGTCTGCCCGGTCCCCTGGCTGCTGGCTCCGGTTGCAGCGAACGACCCGACGCCGCGTTGGCGGGCGACCGGAGTATTCCGATATGAACTCACGATCCCCGTGGCGATTCCGGTGCGCGAGATGCGAGTACTATACGGACTTAAAGATCAGCATTATGCCGGTTTCGCGCGTCATCAACTGCCGCACGCGCACGAGTTCTTCATCCCAATGAAGCAACTGACCGAGCCAGACAGCAAGGACAACCCACGATTGCAAGCTTTGCTGGAACGGGCGTCGGTCTCGGCGAATTTCTATGATCTGTCCGAGTAACATGGGGCAAGCTCTGGGCTAAACCTGATCCCGCTCGGCGGTGACGGATAGAGCGATATCCGGCCGATCGGTGATAACACCGTCGGCGCCCCAACCGATCATTCGCCGCAAAGCCGCACGACGGTTGACAGTCCATGGGATCACCCGCAACCCAAGATCGTGCGCCTCTGCGACCAACGCTCGGGTTACGGTTTCCCACGCCGGAGCCCAGATTCGGCCTCCCTGGGCGGCGACTGCCGCCGGCACTGAGTTTGCAAAGTCTGCCGGGGTGACGCCATCCCACCACAGTGCGGCATGCCGCACGGTTTCGTCCCGTGTGAGCCAGGCAGTTTGCACCTCCGGTCGGATGCGCCTGACATGGCATGGGCCACGCCAGTCAAAGGACTCAATGCTGACGCGATCGGCAGCGCCAGCCCGATCCACCACTGCCAGCACGGCCTCCGCCATTGCGGTTGGACTGGCGGTCCAATCGCGGTGCCCGGGGTCGGTCTTCAACTCAATGATAAAGCGGCACTCGGATGACAGCAGGAGAACCTCTTTAAGGGAAGGAACACGCGCGCCGTCCTGACCTCGCTGGACGCGATGCAGCAACCGATACGGCGTCGCCGGCCGGATGCGGCCTACGTCATAGGATTGCAGAGCGTCGAACGTCAGGCGGTGCAATAGCGGTCCGTTGCTGCGCAGCCAGTTGCCGGCGGCGTCGCGGGTGATAAACGGGTTCAGTGCCAGGTCGTGGCTGACGACCACGACGCCGTCCGCAGTCATCCCCACGTCCAGTTCGAACGACCGCAAGCCCAGAGCAAGGCACTTACGAAAGCCCTCGATGGTATTTTCCGGGAACAGGCCGCGCGCGCCGCGATGGCCTATGACCTCAATCTGTCGCGTCATGACTGTCCCTGGTAGAGTTGCCGTCAATCAGCATAGGAAGCCAATGATGGACTATACCACTCTGGGCCGCACCGGCCTTCGGGTCAGTGTCGCTGGCCTTGGCACCGGCGGCTTCAGCCGCATCGGCATCGGGCAGTCCGAGGATCACGCGGTCGGCATCATCCGTCAGGCACTCGACCTCGGGGTCAACCTGATCGATACCGCGGCGGTCTACGGCACCGAGCCAGTGGTCGGGCGGGCATTGCAAGGTGTGGCGCGCGACAGCGTCGTGGTGTGCACCAAGGCGTCGAAACCGATCAACGATCCGGCGTTCACGGTGGCGAAAATCCTGCAGAGTCTGGATGGGTCGCTGACCCGTCTGGGTCTCGATTACGTCGACGTGTTCCAACTGCATGCGGTGCCGCCGGCGGCGTATGACTACGTGCGGAACGAGATCGTTCCGGCATTGTTGCGGGAGAAGCAGAAGGGGAAATTTCGTTTCCTCGGCATCACGGAGACGTCGCCGAACGATCACGAGCAAGTGATGATGCAAAGGGCGGCAGCGGACACACCGTGGGATACCGCGATGTTCGCGTTCAATCTGATGGCCCAGGTGGCGCGGGAGCAGGTGTTTCCGTTGACCTTGAAGAACAAGGTCGGGACGCTGATGATGTTCGCGGTGCGCAGCATATTCGCGCGGCCCGAGCAGCTTTCCGATACCATGAAAGACCTCGCGGCAAAGGGGCTGGTGCCGGCGGAGCTGGCAGCGAGCGATGAGCCGTTGGGATTTTTGGTGCATCCGGATGGGGCAAGCTCGGTGACCGACGCGGCCTACCGGTACGTGCGGCATGAGCCGGGGGTGGATGTGATGCTGTTTGGGACCGGGGATCCGGAGCATTTGAGGGCGAATATTGCTTCGATTTTGAAACCGCCGTTGCCGGAGGCGGATCAGACGAAGTTGCGTATTTTGTTCAGTCATTTGCGCGGGGTCGGGTTGGAGCTTCCGCCGTTTGCGCGGGAACGTCGAGCAGCGGCGGCCAGGGGTGAAGGCAGTTAGGTGGAACCGCCGTTACTTGCGACGAGCGGTAGTCAGGTGAGCTGCACGTTCACCGGCGCCGCAAGGGGCGTTGGAAACCGAACTTCGATGGGTTATCTTGCCCAATGGTCACGGTGCACTACGCATTCGGGTTTCGGTTCATGATCTTCGCGAATGATCATACGCCTCCGCACGTCCATGTATTCGGACACGGAGGAGAGGCAAAGATTGATCTCGCGGCTGACGGAGGCGCCCACGTCACGTGGGAGCGAAACATTTCGCGGGCAGACCTTAGACGTATACTGATCGAGGCGCGCGACCATCATCAGGCGCCGCAGGAGGCCTGGAGAAGAATGCATGGCGGATGATCTGGATCACATGTTCGACGCGGCCAAACGCCGCGGTGTTAAACGGGTGGCGACAGAACCGCGCGCAAAGGCAGTGCACTACGACCGCAAAACAGGGCGCGTGTTGGTCGACCTGGAAAATGGCTGCACATTCGCCTTTCCCGCGCGAATTGCCGAAGGGTTGGAGCACGCGTCAGACGCAGATCTCGCGTCGCTTAAAATTCTTGGCAATGGGTATGGCCTGCACTGGGAAAATCTCGACGTCGATCTGAGTGTTCCCGGTCTTTTGGCGGGCCTGTTCGGGACGAAAGCCTTTATGGATCGCATGCGGGCATCACGCGCCGGCCGTGCAACATCGCCGCTAAAGGCGGAAGCGGCTCGTCGGAATGGACGGAATGGTGGACGGCCACGCAAGTCGACCGGATAACCGGATAAGTGGGGCCGGATAAGTGGGGCCGGATAAGTGGGGATTGGGCGCGTGCAGGGTGGTGCATTGCTAATCAACCGAATAATGCCTGATCGCGACGAACCGGACACCCTCCCGACGGGGGCCAACCCGGCGGTGAAACGACAACCAATCCTTATTGACTGGCAATCCTTATTGACTGGCAATCCTTATTGACTGGCAATCCTTATTGACTGGCTATCCTTATTGACTGCCAATCCTTATTGACTGCCAGTCAATGCCTCGCGCCCGGGCGCCAGTTTTAGGCTCGTTTCATCATGCGACCAGGCGACATTTCGGTGACAGACAACCGTGTCCGCCGAATTCCCTTGCATCTGCCGCGCCGCACCACGATATAGGCCTCGTCATTCCAGGATCGCGTGATTGACGCCCTTGCCTTGAGTCCGGCCCGGACGTCTTCCAGGAGTTTCTCATCCACCGACCGTCCGTCCCCATTGGATCGCGCTGGGACATGGACAACAGGCACCGGCACGGCTGGTGCTGGAGCATTTATCCCTCGTGACAAGTCCGAACTTCGCAGGCCTCGGCCTGCCCGATAGCCTGTTGCATGCGCTGACCGCGCACAAATTCACTACTCCCACCCCAATCCAGCTCGATGCCATCCCACCGCTGCTCAAGGGCCGCGATCTTCTGGGCATTGCGCAAACCGGCAGCGGTAAGACCTTCGCCTTTGCTCTGCCGATCCTGACCTATCTGATGGCGGAGCCTGGCGTCCGGCGCCATTCCAGACCCGCGCGTTGATCCTGGCGCCAACCAGGGAACTCGCCCTTCAGATCGATGAGGCCATTCGATCGGTGGCTGCCGGCGCCCGTATCCGCACCGTCGTAATCATCGGCGGCGCCAGCCGCTTCCGCCAATGCGAGGCCATGCGGCGAGGCGCCGAAATCGTCATCGGCACGCCTGGCCGGGTCCGCGACCTGATGAACACGCGGGAACTGTCGATCGCCACGACGGAGCGCTTCGTACTCGACGAAGCCGATCGCATGCTCGACCTGGGCTTTATCAAGGACATCCGCCACATTGTGAGCGCGCTTCCCACGCGCCGGCAGTCGGCATTGTTCTCGGCGACCATGCCCGCTGAGATCGCCCAACTGGCTGCCGGCCTGCTGCGCGATCCGGTCCGGGTCGAAATCGCCCGCGAAGAGGCCACTGCGCCGAAAATCGCCCAGTCGGTACGGTTCGTGACGGCCTCGGGCAAGCAGGCATTGCTGGCGGAACTGTTGCGGGAACCCGCGTTCAAGCGGGTCCTGGTGTTCACCCGCACCAAACACGGCGCCAACAAGGTCGCCGAGAAACTGGAAGCGACCGGCGTTCAGGTCGATGCAATCCACGGCAACAAAAGCCAGCCGCAGCGTGAACGGGCACTGCGTGACTTCCGCACCGGTCGTGCACGGGTGCTGGTCGCCACCGACATCGCCGCCCGCGGGATCGACGTGACCGGCGTGTCGCATGTGATCAATTTCGACCTGCCTGCCGAGCCTGAGAGCTATGTCCACCGCATCGGCCGCACCGCCCGCGCCGGCGCCGAAGGCATTGCGATCGCGTTCTGCGACCCGGCGGAGCGGTCGACGCTGCGGCAAATCGAGCGATTGATGGGAGAGAAAATTCCCGTCGTCGGCGATATCCCACCCGAGACGCAGCAATCTCGCCCGCAGCCCCCACAAAACCGCCGTGGCGGTCCGGGACGCTGGCAGTCGCGGCCATCCGGCCGGCAAGGCATGCGCTCGGCCGCATGACACGGCGCGGGATACTTCGGCTGCGGCCGTAGTGTCCCGCCTGCGTGCGGTGCTAAATTCTTCCTATGCAACAGGGTTTCTCGGACATTTCGCCGGTAGAACTCGCCGCCGTCGCGTCCGCTTGTTTCCGGCCCGCCCCGCGTCGATGTTCTCCCTGTCCAACGGAAGAATTCAACAATGACGCGCACCATCATTGCTCCCGATTCGGTTGCCGCTTACGTCAAGGCGCGCGGTATCCAGGCTTCACCGGCAGTCCGGGTGGTGATCTGGTTTTTGTTTCGGGATTTCCACCATTCGGCGAAAACGGCGAGGTGGTGTCGGCAAGTATCGAGCGGCAGACGGAAATCGTGCTCGACCATATGCGGACCACCCTGGAGGCCGCCGGTTCGTGCCTGACCAAGGTCGCGAAGTGCAACGTTTATGTCGATGACGTGGCACATGCCGAAACAGTCAACCGGGTCTATAATCGGTATATTCCTGTCGATCCTCCGGCGCGCATCTTGCGTGCGTCGCCGCATCGCCAGGCCCATTCAACCTGGAGATCGACTGCGTGGCCACTGTCTGACGCGCCAACGATTGATTGCGACCAGGCACCAGATCGCCTCAACCATGCCGAACGGCCAGGCGCCTTGCAGGAAGCCGTAGGTCGAGCCCAGGACACAGGAAGCGGCGAATCCGAGGACCCACCATGGTGAACGGTCCTCAAACGCGTAGCAGACCAACATCGCCAGGACAGCGACCAGGCCGAATTCGTTCAAAGCGTCCATCGGCCGTTCATACAAGCCCGGAATCGCGAGGTCATGCTCAATCGCGTTGCACGAGATCCGGGCCTGTCATCTGCGACCTGGTGGCGCTAACTGGAGCCTGATCACATTGTCCGCTTCATGAGAGCGGCGTGGGGTGGGGGAGAGGGTGGCATGGCTCGCGCATATCTGGGCGTCTTCGGGCTGTTGTTCATTGCCTGGTTGTGCAGCGAGGACCGGCGCAACATTCGTTGGCGTACCGTCGCGGGCGGGCTCGTGTTGCAGCTTGCCGCGGCTTTGGTGCTGATCGTCATTCCGGGTGCCAACCGGGTGATGTTTGTCCTGAACGATGCTGCTTCGGCGCTCAATCGGGCGACCGAGGCCGGGACCGGGTTCGTGTTCGGCTACCTCGCCGGTCCGCCGTTGCCGTTCGCCGAGTCGCACCCGGGCGCCAGTTTCATACTTGCGTTTCAGGCGCTGCCGCTGGTGCTGACCATCAGCGCATTGGCCTCGCTGTTGTTCCATTGGGGTGTCTTGCAGTTCATCACCGGGCTGTTTGCCCGCTTGCTGCGCCGGGTGCTCGGTATTGGCGGGCCGCTGGCTCTTGGCTCTGCGGTGCACGTCTTCGTCGGCATGGTTGAGGCCCCGTTGCTGGTCCGGCCTTATCTGGCGCGGATGCAACGAGGTGAGCTGTTTGCACTGATGACCTGTGGGATGGCCGGAGTCGCCGGTACGGTCATGGTGATCTATGCGTCGTTCCTGGCGCAGGCGGTGCCAAACGCGATGGGCAACATCCTGATCGCATCGGTGATTTCGACGCCTGCCGCACTCGCGGTGGCAGCGCTGATGGTGCCGTTTGGTGAGCCGGAGCCGGGTGAGATGAGCTTCTTCATCGAGGACAAGCCAACCGGGCCAATCGACGCGCTGGTCAAAGGCACCATGGACGGAGTGCCGATCCTGGCGGCGATTTTGGCAACTTTGTTGGTAACGGTCGCGATGGTGACGCTAGGGAACATGATTCTGGCTTTGTTCCCCGATTGGAGCGGTACGCCAATTACTTTGCAGCGGCTGTTCGCTCTGCCGTTTCGCCCGGTCATGTGGCTGATCGGTGTGCCCTGGGCTGATACCCGGGCGGCAGCTTCGTTGATGGCAACCAAGACCGTACTGAATGAGTTCGTGGCCTATTTGGATTTTTCTCGCCTGCCGCCGGATGGTTTTGCGCCCCGGACCCGCATGATTTTGACCTACGCACTGTGTGGTTTCGCCAATTTCGGCAGTCTCGGGATCATGATCGGTGGGCTCGGCGCCATGGTGCCGGAGCGGCGGCATGAGGTCGTGGCTCTGGGCATGCGCTCGATTCTGGCTGGAACGCTGGCGACCTGCATGAGTGGCGCAGTGGCAGGTGGGCTGGTCTGACCTGCGTGGCTTGCCGCGACGTTGCAGCATGGGTCGGGCAGTCCCCGCCAACGATTGGGATCATCGTAACATGATCGTGCCGATGTGCGTTGTCCGCCAGGCTTGTATCACTAAGTCCGCCCGTGGAGCTTACCTGTGTCTTACAAAGTCCAACTATACCCCACTTGTGTCTTACCAGTGTCCTCCGCATGTCTTATTAGGTAAGATTGTGCCTTACCAACCGAAAGGAAAGAGACAATGACTGCGCCGATGCGGCTCACCACCGTTGTATCGACCAAGGGCCAGGTCATCCTGCCAAAAGCCATCCGCGACCAACATCGTTGGGATTCCGGCACCCGCCTGATGGTCGAGAGTACCGGAGATGGCGTCTTGTTGAAGGCGGCATCGGTGTTCTCGCCAACCCGGGCGCAGGATGTATTCGGTTCCCTGCCCCGGCGTGGCGGACCGAAGACTGTGGCGGAAATGAAATTCGGCGGCGAAGAGGGGATGAAGCAGCGTCATGCTCGCGATCGATAAAACCTTGATCGTCCGCTACCTGACCGGCGATCACCCGGCTCAGTCTGCGCGCGCGCGAGCCCTGATCGATGCCGAATCGGTGTTTGTCTGTCTGACCGTCTTGCTCGAAACCGAGTGGGTCCTGCGCAGCGTATACGGTTACGGGGCAGCGCAGATCGCACCGGCTTTGCGTGGATTCGCCGGGCTACCGCAGGTCACGATGGAGGATCCGGCGCTGGTCGCCCAGGCACTGGATTGGCTTGAGGGTGGGATGGACTTTGCCAATGCACTGCATTTGGCGAAGGCCGCCGGCTGTGCCGAGTTCGTGACCTTTGACCGAAGTCTCGTGCGGTCAGCGAACCAGCCCGGCGCGGTGCCGGTGCGCAGGCTTTAGCGGGCGGCTGAAAATCGCTTTCCGGGCCTTGCCGTATACCGCGGATCACGCTGCAAGCGCCGCGTGTGCACTTGATTCCGAACGTTCCTGGTTTGGTCATTATTTGTTCGCGTACTGCGCCGCTGCCGAACCTTAGCCGTACCGTGCCAGGCGATGCTCACAGTGAAAACTGCTGGTGCAACACCGGCATCTCCACCCGCCCCACCGTCAACTGCGATGCAAATGCCGTCATCGCCGGCAGCTCGCCATGCACCAGAAACGTGGTGCCGCCCCCGCCAATGGCCCGCCTCCACACTAACAATTCCTGTTGATCAGCATGGGCGGAGAAGCCGTTTATGGTGTGCACTTTCGCCCGAACCGGGATTGTCTCGCCGAACAGCGTAATCTCGCTTGCACCATCGATAATCTGCCGCGCCGGCGTTCCCGTCCCGGCAAAACCGACAAACACGATACAAGCCTGCCTCCGCCAGAGATTGTGCTGCAAATGATGCCGTATCCGGCCGCCCGTACACATCCCTGATCCGGCAATGATGATCGCACCGCCAACGATCCGATTGATCGCCATCGACTCCGATGTATCGCGAGTGAAATGAAGCCCAGGAACCTGGAAGGGATCCTGGCCATGTCGGAATAATGTGGCGAGATCGGGACCATAACATTCCGGATGGCGCTCGAAAATCTCCGTCGCCGAGATCGCCATCGGCGAATCGAGAAATACCTGCACCGACGGCTTCAACCGTCCTGACGCGATACCGCCCTGAATGACGTATAAAATCTCCTGCGCGCGCTCAAGCGCAAAGGTCGGCACGATCACATTGCCGCCCCGGGTGAACGTGTCCTCGATTGCAGCCAGAAACTCCTCCACTGAGTCCTGGTACGACCTGTGCTGCCGGTCGCCATATGTCGTCTCCATCACGACGGCATCGGCTTCCGGCGGTGGCGCGGGTGCGCCGAGCAACGGCCGCCCGGCGCCACCGATATCACCGGAGAACAGGACCCGTCGCGTGGCGTCCGCTTCCCGTGCCTCCAGCGCAATGCTCGCCGAACCAAGAATGTGCCCGGCGTCGTGGAACGTCGCACTGAGTCCGTCCGCGATCGTGACGATGTCGCCATATGCCACGCCAGGATCGAACCGATCCAGTGCGTCCATCGCATCGATCAGCGAATATAACGGCGCGGCGTCCCGGTGGTGACGGGCGCGACGGCGGGCCTCCTCCTCCTGTAAATGCGCGGCATCCAGCAGCACGAGGCGAGCGAGATCCCGGGTTGCTGCAGTGGCAATGATCTTGCCGCGGAACCCCTGCTTCACCAGCAATGGCAGCCGTCCGCAATGGTCGAGATGGGCATGCGTGAGCAATACGGTATCGACACCAGCCGGATCGAAACCAAACGGTTCCGCATTCTCCTGTTCGATCTCGCGGCCGCCTTGCAGCATGCCGCAATCGATCAACACGCGGTGACCGTTGGTTTCGACCAGGTGGCAGGAGCCGGTAACTGTCCGTGCTGCCCCGTGGAATGACAGTTTCATGCCCCTGGTCCCTGGTTAGTGTCCGGTTCCAGCAGCGGCGCGCCGGCGCCTTCGTACCAGCGCAGGATGCCGTGCCAGGTTTCCTCGGCGGTTTCCGCAAACCAGAACAATTCGCGATCTTCCGGGTCGATCATGCCTTCGTCGACCAGGAAATCCGGATCGAACACGCGCCGCCAATACGCCTCGCCGACCAGAACAACGGGCAGTGGAGCAATCTTGCGGGTCTGCACCAAATTCAGCACCTCGAACAATTCATCCAATGTGCCATAGCCACCGGGGAAAACCACCAGCGCCCGGGCGCGCAACAGGAAATGAAGTTTCCGAATGGCAAAGTAATGAAAGTTAAAACACAGTTCGGGCGCCACGTACGGGTTAGGGTATTGCTCATGCGGCAGCGAAATATTGAGCCCGACTGATTTGCAGCCGAGATCGTGGGCGCCGCGATTGGCGGCTTCCATGATACCGGGCCCGCCGCCGGTCATCACCGTGATGCGCCCGCCGCGGGCACGGGTCGAGGCTGCGCCAACCAGGCCGCCGAACGCGCGGGCAATGTCGTAATACCGGCTGTTCGCCTCGACCCTCCGGGCGATCGAAAGCCGGCGTCGTGCGGCGGCCTCCTCCGGATTGGCTGCATGATCCGCGGCGCAGGCAGCGGCCTGACGCCGCGCCGCCCGCTTTTCGGCGACGCGGGTGCCGCCGAACACGACAATCGTATGGGCAATGCCATGTTCGGTCAGCAACAACTCAGCCTTTAGGTAGTCGAGTTGCAGCCGCACCCCTCTGGTATCGTTCTGCGCCAGGAAGTCCACATCCCGATCGGCCTCACGGTAACTCGCATGTTGGACGATCGCCCGAACCGCATCAGCGGCGGTCGCGTCGTCCTGCACGGATTTCGGTTGATGCCATGGCAATGCCGCGCGCCGCGCCATCGGATGCGGCGGCGGCAGGCGAATTGGGTCACTATGGTTCACGGGACGGCGCCTGGTCACCCTGCGCCTCCAACTCGGTAGCGATCAGGGACAATGTCAATGATGCGGCACATCGCGGGTCTCCCGGCAAATGCAGCGCGGGACGGCGGACGACCGTGCTGCGGCGTGTCCATCCTCGTCCCGGGCAGACAATGAGGGAAGATCGCGCATGGCACGGCGCGACCTAAGCAGGCTCTCGCGGGCAGCGACACGGACCAGTTGGTCGGGATTTCAGTGACGCAGGCCCGCTCAGGCTTTGATCTGTGCGCAAACCTCGAGAGGTTTGCTTAGGTCCTGGCGGTGCCTCACGCGACTGGCGGAAATCCAAAAATCGCGCGCGGAATTTCACTTGCGGCCCTGACACGTTTACCGCCTGTTCATCATCCATCGCGATACTCGCGCAACGCCCGCCTGGCTGACCGAACGTACCAGGGGAACCGGCGGCTCAGGAGCGTGATGCCATGGCACAACCGAACGACGACGATATTGTAACCCGGACCCGCTTCATCGGGCTTGACCCGACGGCATGTGCCTTGCTGACCGCATTCTGGCCCGCCATCGAGCCGGAACTACCAGCGATCCTGGATGGGTTCTATCAACATGTGACGACATTCCCGCCACTGAAGAAGATGGTCGGCGACAAGTTGCCTCGCCTGAAGCAGTCGCAGGCTGCGCATTGGCGACGGCTGTTCACCGGACGCTTCGACGCTGCCTGGCTCTCGGGCGTGCAGACAATCGGTCAGGCACACCACAAGATCGGGCTTGAGCCGCGTTGGTACATCGGCGGCTACACCTATGTGCTCAATCGCCTGATTACAGTGGCGCTGCGCACTCATCGCTGGTCTCCCGGCAAGCTCGCGCCGCTCATCAACGCGGTGAATTCCGCCGTCATGCTCGACATGGACATCGCGATTACCGTGTATCAGGACGCGGTGCTGAGGGAAAAGGCGCAGCGCGGCAAACAGGTCGACACCTTGTTGCGCGAGTTCGAGGGAAAGACCGCCGGCCTCGTCGGGCTGGTCGCGTCGGCGGCGACCAAGCTTGAAGCCACCGCGCGTTCCTTGTCGGAAACCACCAGTG
>Ga0187867_10000491_pt1 | contig 35227 bp, 27 predicted proteins | sample June2016WEW_13_1_FD_132976 | JGI IMG/M metagenome (GOLD analysis project Ga0187867, IMG submission 132976) | Peatland microbial communities from SPRUCE experiment site at the Marcell Experimental Forest, Minnesota, USA - June2016WEW_13_10 | ecosystem: Environmental > Terrestrial > Soil >... | reverse complement strand
TCCGTCAGCTGGCCCGTGCCCAGCCGGGCGGCGACGTATATCTTGTCGTCCTCAAACTCGGTCTTCTTGAGATTCAGCCGGACGCCGTTCGCAAAGGCGACCTCGGTGATGTCGAGGTCGTCGAGGTGCTTCCGCGCCGTTACGGCGCCCGCCGGCCCGAAGTCGGAATAGGCCCAGGCGGACCCGACGCCCAGGTCCGGGGGCGTCACCGAGATTCCGAGCGACTTCGAGTAGGCGAACGCGATCGCGGAGTTCCCGTCGCCCTCTATATTCGCGTTTCCCGCGACAAAGACGTACCTCCCGGGCGAGGTCCATGCCGCCTGGAGGGCCACCACGCAGTCCCTGACCGTGATCTTCCCCAGCGATGGGCCAAGCAGGGCCAGGTCGTCGGCGGGGCTCGTGAAAACCCTCCGAAGTACCAGGCTGTCGGCGATCGCCCCGGCCAGGTCCTCGGATCGGCGGGTCGGAGCCGCTGCCGCCGCCTTCTCGAGGTCGGCGCGCAGGGCGCCGGCCGCCTCCCCGAACTCCTCGGCGCGGAAGCCGAAGGCCAGGGCGCGGCGGAGCTCCTGGTCGGCCGCGCTGAGCGCCGCCGCCCAATGGTCGCCCTTGCAGGCCACCTCGATGGCGGCCTCGCGGTAGAGGTTGAATGGCTCCTTCACGTCGGCGCTCGCGCTGGTGAAGGGGGCGTTGGCCTTCTTGGCGATGGCCGCAAGCCTGCGGTTGAGCATCTCGATCGCTATCCTCCTCGGGAGCTCGGCGGCGCGGCGCGCGGCCGTGTCGGGCTGGCGGGTGAACGGTACTGTGCACGCGATCACCACCCGGGTGTCGGGCGCGTCCGGCTCCGAGTGGAAGAGCGTCTTGACCCCCTTGAAGTCCGCGACATGGCCCAGATCCACCGCCTGCGGCGCCGGGCTTCGCGGCGCCAGCCGGGAGAAGCCGTCCGCGATCTGCCTCTCGACCGCCGCCCCGTCAAAGTCGCCCACGGCGACCACGGCCATCAGCTCCGGGCGGTACCAGGCGTTGTAGAAGTCGGCCAGCGCCTCGCGGCCGCACTTCCCGACCACGGCCTCGCTGCCGATAGGAAGCCTGTCCGGCAGCCGGGTTCCCGCCTCCATGAGCTGCAGCCGCGCGACAAGCGTCCGGTAGTCAGCGGAATCCCGGGTCCGGATCTCGTCCACGATCACCCGGCGCTCCTTTTCGACCGCCGAAGGCTCGATCAGAATGCCGCCGCCGAAGTCGGCCAGGATGCGCAGGCCCTCGGCAAGCGAGGCCGGGGCTGCGTCCGGAACCTCGAGCCGGTAGAGCGTGTGGTCGAAGGAAGTGACGGCGTCCTTGTCGGCGTCGTCACCCATGCCCATGTGCCGCAGCCTGTCGGCCAGGGCCGCGGGCGCGAAGCGGGCCGTCCCCTTGAAGGCCATGTGCTCAAGGAAGTGGGCGAGGCCCCTCTGCGAATCGGTCTCCTCGAACGAACCGGCCAGCACCAGCAGCCTCAGCGAGGCCCGGTTCCTCGGCTCATGGTTCGGCAGGACGACGTAGCGGAGCCCGTTTGGAAGAGTCCCGTACCTCGCGGCGGGGTCGGCGCGAACGTCGCCCTCGGCCTGGGGGAAGGGGATCTGCGCCCCCAGGGCGGCCCCGAGGGCGAGCGACAGGGGCAGCGCGATGGTCCGGGCGAGGCGGCGCATGGAAAGCGGGAATCGTTGCCGCCGCCGGGGGGCGCACAAGTGCAAAAGAGCGGCGGCCGCGAATCTTGTTGAGGGGTTGGCGGGTCATCTGGTTGTGTCTACAGGGGCGTCACTTCCGCCGCCCCCGACCATGATTTGGACCTACAGGCTGCTCTTCCCCCTGATCCTGCTGACCACGGCTCCGTACTACCTGTGGCGGATGCGCCGGAGGGGCGGGTACGGCCGCGGGTTCTGGCACCGGTTCGGGCTGCCGCCCCGGCTTCCGAAGCGCCGCCCGGGGGTGCGCCGGGTCTGGCTGCAGGCGGTCAGCGTGGGCGAGATGCTGGCGGTGGAGCCCATCGTGCGCTCGCTCGGGGCCGCGGGCACCGAGGTCGTGCTGACCACGACGACGAGCACGGGCTACCGGGTCGCCGCCGACCGGTACCTGCCCCACGTGAGCGCCATCGCCTATTTCCCCGTCGACTGGATGCCCTTCTCGTCGCGGGCCTGGGCGAGGATCTCGCCCGACCTGGCGATCGTGACCGAGGGCGAGCGGTGGCCCGAGCACATGCACCAGGCGAGGAGCCGCGGCGTGCCGGTGCTCTGCATAAACGCCCGCATCTCGGACAGGAGCTTCCGCCGCCTCCGGCGGTTTCCGGCGGTCGCCGCGTTCGTGCTTGGGCCGATGACCCGCCTGCTGGCGGGCTCGGCGCAGGACGCCAGGCGCTTCCGGGACCTGGGGTGCCCCGCCGGGCGCGTGGCGGTGACCGGCAACATCAAGCTCGACGTGCAGATCCCGAGGCTCGACGAGGCCGGCCGCGCCGCGCTCCGGCTGGAGCTCGGCCTTCCAGCCGGCCGGATGGTCCTGCTGGGGTCGTCGACCTGGCCGGGGGAGGAGGCCGCGCTGCTCGAGGCCCTTGTGGCCGCGCGGGCGCGCGGCGTCGACTGCTCGCTCCTCCTCGTGCCGAGGCACGCCGAGCGCCGGGAGGAGCTCGAGAGGCTGCTGAGGCCGACGGGGCTGTCGTACCACATGCGCTCGCTCGGGCCCGCGCCCGGCGCCGTCGACGTCGCGGTCGGCGACACGACGGGGGAACTGCGCGCGATGACGCAGCTCGCCGACCTGGTCTTCGTCGGCAAGAGCCTCGCGCCGCACACGGAGGGGCAGACCCCCGTCGAGGCGGCGGCCCTCGGGAAGCCCGTCCTCTTCGGCCCCGGCATGGGGAACTTCCGCGCCATTGCGGGCGACCTGCTGGAGCGGGGGGCGGCCCGGAGCGTCGTCGACTCGGCGGACCTGTGCCGCGAGGCGTGCGCGCTGCTGCGCGACCCGCAGGCGCGGGCGGCCATCGCGGCCGCCGCGGCCTCCTGGCGCGGCGACAACGGCGGCGCCGTTGAGCGCACCCTGGCTGCGATCCGGGAGGAGCTGGATAGGGTCGCATAAGCGCGGCACCAGGGCGCCCCCAGCCTCCGTCATATGTAGCGGCCCGTCTCTTAACTCCCTTGCCTTCGCCCGCGTGGTTCATTCATTGTGGAGCTGACCGCGCCTCCGCGCGAATAGGAGATAAAGCAAACCACAACAGACAAATGGACATCGTCCGCTCCCTCCCATGGCTGTAAAAGTAGCAATCAATGGCTTCGGCCGCATCGGCCGCCTCGTATTCCGCGCTCTTGTCGAACAGGGCCTCCTTGGCTCGGCCTTCGACGTCGTCGCAGTCGGCGACATCGTGCCTGCCAACAACCTGGCGTACCTGCTCAAGTACGACTCCACGCAGGGCCGCTTCAAGGGGACGGTCGGATCGAGGAAATCATCCGCCGACAAGGCCGAGGACGACGTCCTGATCGTGAATGGCCACGACATATTGGTCGTAAGCGCCAAGACCCCGGCCGAGCTCCCCTGGACCGCGCTCGGCGTCCAGATCGTGATCGAGTCGACGGGCCTCTTCACGGACGCCGAGAAGGCGAAGGGCCACCTCGCGGCGGGGGCCAAGAAGGTCATCATCTCCGCCCCGGCCAAGGGCGAGGACATCACGCTCGTCATGGGGGTCAACGACTCGAAGTACGACCCGGCGAAGCACGCCATCATCTCGAACGCGTCCTGCACGACCAACTGCCTCGCGCCCCTGGTGCACGTCCTCCTCAAGGAGGGCTTCGGCGTCGAGGAGGGCCTGATGACGACGATCCACTCGTACACGGCCACGCAGAAGACGGTGGACGGACCGTCGAAGAAGGACTGGAAGGGCGGGCGCTCCGCGGCGATCAACATCATCCCGTCGACCACGGGGGCCGCAAGGGCGGTCGGCCTGGTCTGCCCCGAGGTGAAGGGAAAGTTGACCGGGATGTCGTTCCGCGTGCCGACGCCGACCGTGTCCGTCGTCGACCTGACGGTGAAGACCGTGAAGGAGACCTCCTACAAGGCGATCTGCGAGGCGATGAAGCGCGCGAGCGAGACGTACCTCAAGGGCATTCTGGCCTACACCAGCGACGAGGTCGCCTCGAGCGACTTCATCCACGACAACAACTCGTCGATCTTCGACGCCGGCTCGGGCATCGAGCTCAACAGCCGCTTCTTCAAGCTCGTCAGCTGGTACGACAATGAGTGGGGGTACAGCTACCGCTGCGTGGACCTCCTCAAGAAGGTCGCATCCGGCCTATGAGCTTCAAGAGCGTCCGCGACCTCCAGCTCTCGGGAAAGCGCGCACTCGTCCGGGTGGACTTCAACGTCCCCCTGGACAAGGCGACCGGCGCCATCACGAACAACCAGCGCATAGAGGCGGCCCTTCCCACGATCAGGTACGTGCTCGAGCAGGGCGCTTCGGTCGTCCTCATGAGCCACCTCGGCCGCCCGGACGGCCAGCGCATCGCGAAGTTCTCGCTCAAGCCCGTCGCGGCGGAGCTCGCAAGGCTCCTCGGCAGGCCGGTCGAATTCCTCGACGACTGCGTGGGCCCGGCCGTCGAGGCCGCCTGCGCGAGGCCGGCGCCCGGCTCCGTCATCCTCCTGGAGAACCTGCGGTTCCACATAGAGGAGGAGGGGAAGGTCAAACTGGACGACGGCACCTCGAAGAAGGCCGAGCCGGGGGCGGTCGCCGCGTTTCGCGCCAGCCTGTCCAAGCTGGGCGACGTCTACATCAACGACGCCTTCGGCACGGCCCACCGCGCCCATTCGTCCATGGTCGGGATCAATCTCGCCCAGAAGGCGGCCGGATTCCTCATGGAGGCCGAGCTCAAGGCCTTTGCGGCCGTTATCACCAGCCCGCGCAGGCCGCTCCTCGCGATCCTCGGGGGCGCCAAGGTGGCCGACAAGATCCCGCTCATCCGCAACCTGATCGACAAGGCCGACGAGATCATCATCGGCGGGGGGATGGCGTTCACGTTCAAGAAGGTGCTCAGCGGCATGGAGATCGGCGACAGCCTCTTCGACCCCGAGGGGGCCAAGATCGTCGGCGAGCTCGCCGCAAAGGCGAAGTCGCGCGGCGTCGGCATCATCCTGCCCGTGGACTACGTCTGCGCGGACAGGTACGCCGCGAACGCCGCGACGCGGCCGGCGGACGACTCGACGGGCATCCCGAAGGGCTGGATGGGGCTCGACTGCGGGCCTAAGTCCGTCGCGCTCTACACCAAGGCCATACTCGGTGCGAAGACGATCGTGTGGAACGGGCCGCCGGGCGTGTTCGAATTCGACAAGTTCGCGGCCTCCACCAAGGCGATGGCCGAGGCCATCGCAGGGGCGACGTCCCGCGGCGCCACGACGGTGGTCGGCGGCGGCGATACGGCCACGGCGGCCCGGAAGTTCGGGGTCGCCGACAAGGTCTCGCACTGCTCAACCGGCGGAGGGGCGAGCCTCGAGTACTTAGAGGGCAAGGTCCTTCCCGGCGTCGCCTTCCTCGAGTCCTGAGCCAGCAACCCCCGTCCCCCGCCATGATCCGCAAGAAGCTAATCGCCGGCAACTGGAAGATGAATAAGACCTCGGCCGACGCGGTGTCGCTCGCCCACGAGATCGTCGTCTCGCTCGGCACGCAGTCGACCGTCGAGGTCGTCATCTGCCCGCCGTTCACCGCGCTCGAGGGAGTGGCCCGCGCGGTCGACGGATCCCTGGTGAAGCTCGGCGCGCAGAACATGCACTTCGAGGCGTCGGGCGCGTTCACGGGCGAGGTGTCGGCCCCCATGCTGCGGGCCCTGTTCGCGACCCACGTCATCCTCGGCCACAGCGAGCGCAGGACGCTCTTCGGGGAGACCGACGAGCTCGTCAACAGGAAGGTCCTGTCCGCGCTGAAGAACCAGCTGCGGCCGATCCTGTGCGTCGGCGAGACGCTCGCCGAGCGCGAGGCGGGCTCGACGCTCAAGGTCGTCCAGACACAGACCGAGCACGCGCTGGACGGCGTCAGCAAGGAGCTCGCCGTGAACGTCGTCGTCGCCTACGAGCCGGTCTGGGCGATCGGCACGGGCAAGGTCGCGACGACCGAGCAGGCCCAGGAGGTCCACGGGTTCATCCGCGGCCTCCTGGCGAAGCTTTACGGCGACGCGGCGGCGCAGCGGATCCGGATCCTTTACGGTGGATCGATGAAGCCCGCCAACGCGCCCGAGCTCCTCGCCCAGAAGGACATCGACGGCGGCCTCATCGGAGGCGCGAGCCTCGAGGCGCGGAGCTTCATGGAGCTGATCAAGGCCGCCGCGGCGGCCTCATGATCAGGGGCGCGGCCCTCCCGGGGAGCCGTACTTGCCCTTTAGCCGCTCCGTGGACCTTCTCAGCGCTTCGGCGGCGCAGGCCTCCAATGTGCCGTCCGCCTGCCTGGCCAGGAGGGCCTCGATCTCCGGGATCCTCGTCCCCTCGCTGATCCTCATCACCCGGTAGACCCGGAGCATCGCGACCCACCCCGAAAGGGGGTTCGGGTCCTGCTTGCCCGACTGGAGCTGGGCTTTTATGCATCCGGAGACGTAGGCCGCAAGCAGGAGGCCGCGCTGTCCGGCGTTCGTCTGGTCGGACAATCCCTTCTTCACGTCGCACCAGGTGACCGAGTCGGGGCCCAGGTCGACGACGACGTCGTCGCTCTCGACCGCATAGCGCATGATCAGGTTCGAGGCCCTGGCTGCCGCCGCGTTCGACTCCTCGGGCGACTTCGACGCCGCCACGCCGCCCACTGCGTTCGCCTCGAACGCGCGGATCGCGTCCAGGACCTGGGTCCTGGTCACCGCCTCAAGGGCGAATGCCGGGCTCGCGAGGGCCAGCGCCGCTGCGGCCAAAGGGAGGAAACGGGGCATCTGGGGAATGGGGCTCCCCAACGGAACCCACAATCGGCGGGTCCGGCAACGATCAATGTGTGCGCTTCGCGAGGCCCTCGGCAAGGGCGGCCAGAAACGCGGTGTCGCCGGGCAGGCGCCTGAGGATGGCGACGGCCGACTCCGAGCGCTCGCGGGCGATCCTGCGGGCCGCGTCGAGGCCGTGCACGGAGACGTAGGTCGCCTTCCCGGCCTTCGCGTCCTTGCCGGCGGTCTTGCCTAGCGTGGCCGTGTCGGACGTCGCGTCGAGGATGTCGTCGACGATCTGGAAGGCGAGGCCGAGCTGCCCGCCGGCCGCGCGCAGCGCCTCGACCAGGAAGTCCGGGGCGTCGGCGCAGATTCCCCCCATGGCGAGAGCAGCCGCGATCATCGCCGCCGTCTTGTTCTCGTGGATGAACCTGAGGCCGTCCGGCGTCGACGCGGCGCTGCGCTCGGCGATCAGGTCCTCCATCTGCCCCGCGATGAGCCGCCGGCTTCCGGCGGCCCCGGCAAGCTCCGCGACAAGCGCCGCGGCGAGGGCCGGGCTTCCCGAGTAGGCCCTCGGCAGGATCTCAAAGGCGAGGGTGAGCAGCGCGTCGCCGGCGAGAAGCGCCGTGGCCTCGTCAAAGGCCTTGTGCGCGGTCGGCCGGCCGCGCCTGAGGCTGTCGTCGTCCATGCACGGGAGGTCGTCGTGGACGAGCGAGTAGGTGTGGACGCATTCGACCGCGACTGCCGCGGGAAGCGGATCGGCGGCTCCCGGGGCGTCGAACAGCTCGGAGGCAGCGAGGACCAGGACGGGCCTCAGGCGCTTTCCTCCCGCCTGCATCGAGTACCGCATCGCGGCGTGCAGCCGGGTGGACGGCTCGGAGGCGGGGGGCAGGAGGCGGTCGATGCCGTCCTCGACGCGCGAAACCCTGAGCTTGAGCTCCTCTGCGAAGTCCATGGCCCCGGATTGAGCGCCAAGGTCGCACCGGTGCCGAGAACAAACTCGCCAAACGTGCGGGCTTAGCACATACAACCCGCGTACTACCCGATGCCCACGTACGAGTACGTCTGTTCAAAGTGCGGTTACCAATTCGAGAAGTTCCAATCCATGCGGGCCGGGCCGCTGCGCAAGTGCCCGAAGTGCGCCAAGGCGGCCCTGAGGCGCCTGGTGGGCGGCGGCGCCGGGCTGATATTCAAGGGGAGCGGGTTCTACAGCACCGACTACAGGAAGTCGGGCTACGCGAAGGCGGCGGGCGCCGAGTCCAAGCCGGCCCAGGAAACCAAGGCGCCCGGCGGCGCAAAGCCGGCGGAGGCCCCCGCCGCGGGCGGCCCCAAGGCTTCGCCAGCCCCTGGCGGCCCGTCCGGCCGATGAGGGCCCTTTCATGAGTGCAGCAAGCATCCATCACAGGGGCCCGACCTGGACCGAGGTCGTCCTGGGCGCGCTGCTCAGCGTGGCGCTCGGCATCGCCATGGGCGCCATCTACCTGGCGGCCAAGCCCGTCAAGAAGCCCGGGGAGGTCCCGAAGGACACGCCGCAGGGCAACGTCTCCTACACCGAGGGGGTGCGCGGCTACTACACGGCGTCCGAGGTCGAGTCGAAGCGCAAGGCGTGGGTCGCCGGCGGCACCGTGACGCTCGACGAGGCCGAGCTCAATGTCCTGTTCAGCGGGCCGGTCAAGCCGCCCCCCGCCCCCCTGCCCGCGAACACGCTGGTCCAGCCGCCCCCGCCGCCCCCGCCCAAGGACTTCGACAAGTCGCCGGTCAACGTGCGCATTAGCGAGGGGAAGATCCAGTTCGCGACCGTGTACACGATCAACGAGTACGGGTTCAACGGCAGCGTGGTCGTCCAGGCGCGCGGGGCGTTCGCGAAGGAGGGGGCGGTCTTCGTTTTCGTGCCGGACGTGTTCTACGTCGGCTGCTGCCCCCTGCAGCGCATCCCCTATGTCCGGGAATGGCTCCTCAACAAGCTCCTCTTCACGGATCCGGTGCCGGACGACATTGCCACGACCTGGCCGAAGCTTGTAGACGTCGCCGTAGAGGGCTCCAAGCTGCGGTTGAAGATGCCGTAGACCGAGCCGAGTCTACGTGTCGAAGAGCCTCAAGAACATCGGGGTCCTGTCCTTCCTGACCGTCGTCTCGCGGATCCTCGGGCTCGTGCGCGACATGATGGCCGCGTCCATCTTCGGCACGAGCCTGCTCTACTCGGCCTGGGTCACGGCGTTCAGCTGGCCGAACCTCTTCCGGAGGCTCCTCGGGGAGGGCTCGATGACGGCCGCGTTCGTGCCGACCCTCCAGGACGAGCTGCACGCCAGCGGGAGGGACGGGGCGTTCGCGCTCCTCTCCAAGGTCACGTCCTGGCTGATGGTGGCCACGGGCGGGCTCGTCCTGCTGGCGATGCTCGCTCTCGCCAATTCGAGGGCGCTCGGCGGGCACGAGGACAAGTGGTACCTTGCGGCCGACCTCGGGGTCTGGCTCTTCCCGTACATGCTGCTCGTCTGCGTCGCCGCAGGATTCAACGCGACGCTCAACGTGCTGGACCGTTTCACGGAGCCCGCGCTCTCGCCGATCTGGCTGAACATCGCGATGATCGTCTCCCTGGCAGGGGCGGGCCTTCACTACGCCCGCACGCCCCTAGAGGAGATCCACTGGCTGTGCACGGGTGTCCTCATCGGCGGGTTCCTCCAGGCCGCGGTCCCCGCCGGTGTCCTCATCCAGGCGGGGTGGCGCCCGCGGTTCGACCTCGGGCTCTCGCCCCGGGTCCGGGAAATCGCGGCGCTGATGACGCCGGGCCTTTTCGGGACGGCGATCTACCAGATCAACATCCTGGTGTCGCGCCAGCTCGCCTTCGCGCTGAACGACTCCGGCGCGACCCTGCTCTTCATGGGCAACCGCCTCATGGAGCTTCCGATCGGGGTGTTTGCCATCGCCGTGTCGACGGTCGTCTACCCGCTCCTCGCGCGCCACGCCACGGAGGGAAACCACAAGAACATGGCGGAGGATTTCCGCAGGGGCCTGCGCCTGATCGTGACGATCAACATCCCGGCTGCGGTGGGCCTCGCCCTGCTGAGCCGGCCCATCGTGGGGCTGCTCTACGAGCACGGCCACTTCAACGCCACGGACGCCAGGAACCTGGCGAACCTGGTCGTCATTTTCTCGATCGGCATGCCGTTCTTCTCGATCGTCAACCTGACCGTGAGGGCCTTCTACGCCGTCAAGGACATCGCGACCCCGGTGCGGGTCGCCGCGATCGACTTCTGCATCAACATCGTCGTCTGCCTGTCGCTCATGCGCTGGCTGGGTGTCCCGGGCCTGGTCATCGCCAGCACGACGGCCATCATAGCGCAGACGCTGCTGCTGCAGCGCGCGCTTGTTCGGCGGCTGCCGGAAATGCGATTCGCGCCGCTCTGGCCGAGCGTTGCGAAGGTGCTCGCGGGCACGGCGGTGATGGTTTGCGTTGTCGGGGCGGGGTGGTGGTGCCTGAAGGCGCTGGGGATCGGGGCGAGGGCGACCGACGCGATCGCCGTCGCCGGGCTCATCCCCCTCGGGGTCGCGGCGTACGGCCTCGCCATCTGGCGCCTCCGGATCGAGGGCTGGCAGGAGCTGGCCGCGCTTCTCGCAAAGGCGCCCCTGTTCGGGAGGATTTTCCGATTGGGCCTTTGACAAATGCCGGGGGCGTGGCTCGTTCTGGGCGCATCCACATGACACCTGTATCCACCCACGCGGTCAGCGACGCGCTCCACTGGCGCTATGCCACAAAGAAATTCGACGCGTCCAGGAAGATTCCCGCGGTTGTTTGGGCCGCCCTCGAGCAGGCGCTCGTCCTGTCCCCGTCGACGATGGGCCTGCAGCCCTGGAAGTTCGTCGTCGTCCAGGACCGGGCCACGCGGGAGCGGCTCTCCGCCGCCGCCTGGGGCCAGAGCCAGCCGCTCGACTGCTCGCATTTCGTCGTCTTTGCTGGACGCAAAGGCCTGGATGCCAACGACATCGAGCGCCACCTGGCGAGGACGGCCGAGGTGCGCGGCGTCACCCGGGAAAGCCTCAGCGGCTTCGCGCAGATGCTCCACAGCGGCACCGAGCCTGCGCGCATGGACTCGACCCTCGACTCCTGGATGGCCCGCCAGGTGTACCTCGCGCTCGGGATGTTCATCATGTCCGCCTCGGTCCTCGGAGTCGACACCTGCCCCATGGAGGGGATCGAGGCGCCGAAGTTCGATGAGATCCTCGGGCTGCCGGCGATGGGCTACGGCGCCCTCTGCGCGTGTGCCGCGGGCTACCGCTCGAGCGAGGACAAGTACGCAAGCCTTCCAAAGGTCCGCTTCAAGCCCCACGACGTGGTGGTGCACGTCTGACAGACCCAGGGGGACGCGATGCGCGCGATTCAGATCGAGGCCGTGGGAAGGGTCGCCCTCTCGGAGGTGCCGGAACCCCGCGCCGCGGCGGGCGAGGCGGTCGTCGTGCTCAGGGCCGCCGCGCTCAACCACCGCGACGTCTGGATAAAGCTCGGGCAGTACGCGGGGCTCAGGTATCCGTGCATCCCCGGTTCGGACGGAGCCGGCGTCGTCGCGGCCGTCGGCCCGGGCGCGGACCCGTCCTGGGTGGGCCGGGAGGTCGTGATCAATCCGGCCCTCGACTGGGGCGGGTCCGAGGGCGCGCAGGGCCCGAATTTCACGATCCTCGGGCTGCCGCGCGACGGGACGCTCGCCGCGGCGGTCGCGGTACCCGCGGCGCAGCTCGCCGCGAAGCCGGCGCACCTGGCCTGGGAGGAGGCCGCGGCGCTCCCGCTCGCGGCGCTCACGGCCTGGAGGGCGCTCATGAGCCGGGCGCGGCTGGCGCCGGGCGAGCGCGTCCTCGTCTCGGGGATCGGGGGCGGCGTCGCGCTCTTTGCGCTCCAGTTTGCGGCCGCGTCCGGAAACGACGTCTGGGTGACGTCCGGCTCCGACGGGAAGATCGCCCGGGCGGTCGCGATGGGCGCGAAGGGGGGATTCCGGTACGACCGGGGCGGCTGGGCCGGCGGCGCGGCCAAGGAGGCGGGCCCCTTCGACGTCATCATCGACGGCGCGGGCGGCCCGGGCTTTGCCGACCTGATCGACGCGGCTGCCCCGGGCGGCAGGATAGCCTGCTACGGCGCCACCCGTGGCAACGTGCCCGAGGTCGCGCTGCGCAAGGTGTTCTGGAGGCAGGTCTCCGTCCTTGGGACGACGATGGGCAGCCCGGCCGACTGGTCCGCGATGACGGCGTTCGTCGCCCGCCAGGGGCTCAGGCCCGTCATCAGCGACGCGTTCCCCCTCGAGCGCGCGGCGGAGGCCTTCGACATGATGGAGCGCGGCGGCCAGTTCGGAAAGATTGTCATCCGGACCTAAATGCCGCAAAAGCTCCCCCCGTGGGCTCGTTCCGGCTTGGCGCGGGCGCGTTCGCCGATGAGTCTCCTCGCTTGGCACAGCTGAATATGGATACCCGGTTCCACGCGTGCATCATGGCGGGCGGAAGCGGCGAGCGCTTCTGGCCCATGAGCCGGGCGCGCGCGCCCAAGCACCTGCTGCGGCTCTTCTCGGATCGGACGCTGCTCGAGGAGGCGATCTTACGCCTCAGGGGCGTCGTGGCCGAGTCGAACACCTGGATCCTCACGAACGCCTCGCAGGTGCCGCTCATCAGGGAGGCGGTTCCCTCGTTTCCGCCCGCCCAGATCGTCTCGGAGCCCGAGAAGCGGGACACGGCCCCGGCCGCCTCGCTCGCGACCGGGCTGGTCCGCGCGCGCGACCCGGACGGGGTCCTCGCGCTCCTGCCGGCCGACGCCCTGATCGGGAACGGCGCGCGCTTCTCCGCCCAGCTTGCGCAGTCGCTCTCCTGGGCGGGAGGGGCCGGGCGGCACGGCCGGGAGCTGCTGACCTTCGCCGTCGCGCCGACGCACCCCGCGACGGGCTTTGGCTACCTGGAGCTCGGCGACGAGTTGGCGCGGGGAGGGGAGGGCAGCCGCCTGTTGAGGGTGAAGAGGTTCGTCGAGAAGCCGGACGAGGCGACCGCGCGGGGCTATGTCGCCAGCGGGCGCTACGCCTGGAACGCGGGGATGTTCGTGTGGGGGGTGCGCCAGTTCCTGGCCGAGGCCGAGCGCGCCGCGCCCGAGCTGGCCGAGTTCATACGGGGCTTCCCGGCGGGCGATCCCGCCGCGTACCTTTCGGCGCGGTTTGCGCGGCTGCCCAAGATCTCCGTGGACTACGCGGTCCTCGAGAAGGCCGGGTCGGTCGCGACCGTCCTAGCCGACTTCGACTGGGAAGACGCCGGGGCGTGGACCGCGCTTTCAAAGCACCTGCCGGCCGACGCCTCGGGCAACGTCTCGCGAGGGCCCGTCGTCTGCGTCGGCACGAGCGGCACGGTCGCCATCAGCAACGGCCGCGTGATCGCGCTCTGCGGGGTGAAGGACCTCGTGGTCGTCGAGACCGAAGACGCGCTGCTGGTGTGCCACAAGGATGCAGTGCAGAACATCAAGAGCCTGATGCCCCTGCTCCCGAAGGACACGGTCTAGGCGCGGGACCCGAGGGCCCGATCCCGATGCTCCAGACGCTTCGCATCCGCAACCTCGCCCTCCTGGACTACGTGTCGGTGGACTTCGAGGCCGGGTTCGCCGCGGTCACCGGCGAGACCGGCGCCGGAAAGAGCATCGTGATCGGCGCGCTCGGCCTCCTGGCCGGGGAGCGCGCGGACAAGGCGATCATCCGCCAGGGGGCAGCGGCGTGCGAGGTCGAGGCTTCGCTCCACTTCAGGGACCCGGGGGGGATCGACGCGCTGCTTGCCGAGCTCGACCTACCCGCCTGCGAGGAGGGGCTCCTTGTCCTAAAGAGGAGCGTGCCGCGCGAGCGGGCGCCGAAGATCACGGTCAACGGGAGCCTGGCCACCCTCGCGGCCCTGCAGCGGATCGGAGAGCGCTGGATCGACTTCCACGGGCCGACCGAGCCCAGGCACATGCTCAGGGAATCGTGCCAGCTCGAGCTCCTTGACCTCTACGGCCGGGGCGGGCCGGCCCTCGAGGCCTACGGTGCGCGGTACAGGGCATGGTGCGACCTCCAGAGGGAGAGCGAGCGCCTCGCCTCGGAGGCCAGGCTATCGCCCGACGAGCTGGCGTTCATGGAGGCCCAGCTCGCCAGGCTCGACCGCCTCGACCTCTCCGAGGAGGGCGTGGCGGCGCTCGAGCGCGACTTTCAGCGGATGAGCCGCGCGCAGGAGATAGCGGCCCTCGCCTCGGCGCTGGAGGCGGCGCTGTCGGGCGAGGACGGGGAGATGTCCCGGGTGGCGGCGCTCGTGCGCGAGGCGCGCAGGCTCGAGTCGATCGATCCCGCGAGCAGCGCGCTGGCCGACCGTATGGCGTCGGCGTCGGCGGAGCTCGGCGAGCTCGCGGCCGAGTACGGGTCGCTCTGGCGCGGGCTCCAGGCCGACCCGGAGGCCCTCGGCCCCGTCGAGGAGCGCATGAACGCGTGGCTCGAGGCTAGGCGCAGGCACGGTCCCGACGTCGCATCGGTCGCTGCCGCGCGCGAGTCGATGCGCCGCCGCGTGGCCTCGCACGGCGACATGGAGGGGGCGCTCGCGCGCCTGGACCGGGAGATCGAGGCGGCCGCGCGCGAGGCGAGGAAATCCGCCGGCGCGCTCCGGGCGGTGCGCCAGGGGGCGGCGAAGGCGCTGGCCAGGGCCGCGGCCGCCGGGATCGCCGAGCTCGGCTTCGACAAGGCGGATTTCCGCGTCTCGATCACGGACGCGCCCGGGCTCGGCCCCACGGGCGACTGCGGCTGCGAATTCCTGTTCTCCCCGAACGTGGGCGAGCCGCCGCTGCCCCTGAGCCGGATCGCCTCGAGCGGCGAGCTGGCGCGCGTGATGCTCGCGCTGAAGGCGATTCTCGCCGACCTCGACGCCGTGCCGGTGCTCGTCTTCGACGAGGTCGACGCAAACGTGGGGGGCGAGGTCGGCAACGTCGTCGGGGAGCGCATGGCGGCGATCGCGGCGCGCCACCAGGTGCTCTGCGTCACCCACCTGCCGCAGGTGGCGGCGCAGGCCACGAGCCATTTCGTGGTCCGCAAGGACCAGTCGGGCGACCGCGCCATCGTGACGATCGAGCCCATCCACGGGGACCGGAAGGCGCGGGTGGGTGAGCTCGCCCGGATGCTGGGCGACCGCAACGCGAAGAGCGCCCTGGCCCACGCGGAGAAGCTGCTCCGCGCAGGCTGAGCCGCGATAATAAAGCTGGAGCCCCTCGGCGATGCGGCGGTGGTCGCCACGCTGGGCTCCGCGTCCGACGCGCCCGCGATGGCGTCCGCGCTGGGGCTTGCCGAGCGGCTGGTCGCCGCGAGGGCGAGGGGGATAGTCGACGTGGTTGCGGCGTACGCCACGGTGACGGCCTTCTACGACCCCCTGCAGTTCCTCGATCCACAGGAGGACGCGTATGACTGCGTGTGCCGGCTCATCGAGACCTGCGGCGCGCGGTCCGCGCGGGAGCCGTCCGCGGCGGGAGGGGGCGCGGTCGACATCCCCGTGTGCTACGGCGGGGACCTAGGGCCCGACCTCGACTTCGTCGCCCGCCGCTGCGGCCTTGATGCCGCTGGGGCGGCGGCCCTCCACGCGGGCGCCCCCTATGTCGTCCACGCCGTCGGCTTCACGCCCGGCTTCCCCTACCTCGGCGGGCTCCCGGCGGCCCTTCACACGCCCCGGCGCGACACGCCGCGCGCCCGGGTCCCAGCGGGCTCGGTGGGGATCGGCGGCTCGCAGACGGGCGTCTACCCGGTGGCGTCCCCGGGCGGCTGGCAGATCATCGGGCGGACGCCGGTCGCCCTATTCAGGGCCGACGGGAACCCGCCGGCCCTCCTGAAGCCGGGCGACCGGGTCCGCTTCAGGGCCATCTCCGCATCCGAGTTCGATTCATGGAAATAAGCGTCATCCGCGCCGGCATGCTGACGACCGTCCAGGACCTGGGGCGGCGGGGGCACGTGGCGCAGGGGGTGCCCTTCGGCGGCGCCGTGGACCCGTTCGCTCTGCGGGTCGCCAACCTGCTGGTCGGCAACCGGGAGGACGCGCCGGCGCTCGAGGTAACGCTCACCGGACCGGAGCTCGAGTTTGCCGAGGGCGCGTGGGTCGCCGTCTGCGGCGCGCGCTTCGAGGGGCTGCCCGCATGGAGGCCGATCCGGATCGAGGCGGGCGCCAGGCTGAGGTTCGGAAGGCGCACCCAGGGCTGCCGCGCCTACCTGTCCGTCTCCGGTGGGATCGACGTCGAGCCGGTCCTGGGTGGCCGTGGGACCTACTTGGCCGCCGGCTTCGGGGGGTTCCGCGGGCGGGCGCTCAGGGACGGGGATGTCCTCCGGCTCCTGCCTCCGAGGTGCCGGCCCTTCGGGCACTGGGGCATCGACGAGCGGGTCCTCCCGCGCTACTCGCCGGTGCCGACCGTGCGGGTCGTGCCGGGCGCGCACGCCGCTGAGTTCGGCGGGGCGCTCTACTCGGGCCGGTTCCGGGTCACGCCCAACAGCGACCGGATGGGTATCCGGCTGGAGGGGCCCAGGCTGGCGCGGCCTGGGGAGGGGGACCTCGTCTCGGCCGCCGTGGCGCCCGGCACGATCCAGGTTCCCCCGGACGGGAACCCCATCGTGCTCCTCTGCGACGCGCAGACGATCGGTGGCTACGCCAGGGTCGCCCATGCGGCGGCGGTCGACATGCCCCTGCTGGCGCAGCTCGCGCCGGGCGACGGGGTGAGGTTCGCCTTGTCCTCGATCGCCGAGGCGCACGCGCTGGCGCGGGCCCAGGAAGACAGGCTCAACCTCCTGCGCCAGGGGCTCGCCGGGAAATTCGAGGCCGCATGAGCCGACGCGACTCCATCGACCTCAACGCGGACGTGGGGGAGGGCTGCGGCCGGGACGCGGAGCTCATTCCCCTGGTGTCCTCCGTAAACATTGCCTGCGGCGCCCACGCCGGCGACGAGGCCGAGATGCGGCGGACGGTCGCCCTTGCGCTGCGCCACGGGGCCTCGATCGGCGCCCATCCCGGATTCGCCGACAGGGAGCATTTCGGCAGAAGGGAGCTGGCGGTATCCCCGTCGGAGGCGGCGGCCCTCGTGGTCGAGCAGGTGCTCCTGTTGCGGAGGGTCGCCGCAGGGCTCGGCGCGAAGGTGGGGCACGTGAAGCTCCACGGGGCGCTCTACAACATGGCGGCGCGCGACCGGCTCCTCGCGGCCGCGGTCGCCGGCGCGCTCGCTGATGCCGGCCGCCTGTCCGGCGCACCGTGGGAGCTGTTCGCCCTGGCAGGAAGCGAGCTGGCATCCGTCGGCAGGGCCCGCGGCCTGACGGTGCTGGGCGAGGCGTTTGCCGACCGGTCGTACCGGCGCGACGGGTCCCTTCTTCCGCGGTCGGATCCCAGGGCCGTCATAGCCGACGAGGGGGCCGCCGCCGCCCAGGCCCTGATGATCGCGCGCGAGCGGAGCGTGCGAGCCGTGGACGGGACCGGGGTCCCGATTGACGCGGACACGATATGCCTGCACGGCGACAGCCCGGGCGCGGTCCCGTTCGCGCGCAGGATCCGCAGCGAGCTGGCGGCCGCCGGGATCGCGGTCAGGCGCCCGGCCTGAGAGCCCGGCGCTCAGCTCGCGGCGCCCGGCGGGGCGGCCGTCACTCGCGGAGCTTCCTCTCCACGGTCCACGTCGTCGAGCGCCCGAGCCAGGTGATGCCGAATACGTATCCCTTCAGCAGGAGGGTTCCCGACCGGTCCGGGTCGCGCCGGATGAATCCGTCGTAGGTCTTGCCGTTCTTGGGGTCGTAGATCGTCCCTCCCTCCCACCGCCTCGTCTCGTCGTTCGCCCTGAAGCCGCGCAGGATGACGAGCCCGAGGACGGGGGCGCCCCTGCGCGCGGGATCGGGATTGTTCTTGTCCAGCCGGCTCTTGTCGGCCTTGAGCCAGACGATCCTGCCCATGTAGGTCCCGTCGGGTTCCCTGGAGACGCTGACCTGGGCGCCGCCGTCGACGGTGAGGTAGAGCCCCGCTATGCCCTCGCCCCAGGATTCGGCCCTGGCCGGGCTGCAAAACGCCGCTGCGAGCAGCAAGAGGAGGACGGGGATTCTTCGGTTCACGGGAGGAGGGGAGCGGACCTTCGCGCGCAGCTAGACGGCACTTCGCAGACCTCGGCGAGAGTGATTCCGGAGGCGCCCCAGGGGCCGGTCAAGCTAATGCGGCCCCGGCGCGGCGATCCGCCGCTTGGACTCGCCCCCTGCGACGGGCCCTTACGCGCTGAACCTGAAGTGAGCGACGTCGCCGTCCTGGAAGCAGTACTCCCTGCCCTCGAGCCGGTATTTGCCCGCCTCGCGCGCCGCGGCCACGCTCCCGAGCCTCGCAAGCTCCGCGTACGACACGACCTCCGCCTTGATGAAACCCCTCTCGAAATCCGTATGGATCACCCCGGCGGCCTGCGGCGCCTTCCAGCCGCTCCTGATGGTCCAGGCCCGGACCTCCTTCTCCGTCGCGGTGAAGAACGTGATCAGGCCGAGCAGCTTGTAGGTCGCGCGGATCAGGGAGGACGCTCCCGAATCGTCGACGCCCAGGTCCTTGAGGAACTCGCTCGCCTCGTCCGGGGCCAGGTCGACCAGCTCGGCCTCGATCCGCGCGCTGACCGGCACGTAGGCGGCGTCGTGGTGCGCGCGCACGAAGCCGGCCACGCTCTGGACGAAGGTGATCGACTCCGCGGAGGCGAGGTCTGCCTCCGCGACGTTGCAGGCGTAGATGACGGGCTTCGCGCTCAGGAGCTGGAACAGGCGCATGAGCCTCGCTTCGTCCTCGTGCACGGCGAGCGTGTTAGCCGGCCTGTTGAGGTTGAGGTGCGGCTCGAGGCGCTCGAGGAGGGCGAGCTCGGCCGCCGCCTCCTTTTCGCCCGCCTTCGCCCTCTTGTGGGTCTTCTCCATCCGCTTCTGCACCGCCTCCAGGTCCGACAGGACCAGCTCGGTCGCGACGACCTCGATGTCGCGGACTGGGTCGATCGAGCCCATCGTGTGAACGACGTCCGGGTCCTCGAAGCAGCGCACGACGTGCACGATCGCGTCCACCTCGCGGATGGTCGCCAGGAACTGGTTGCCGAGGCCCTCTCCCTTGCTGGCGCCCGACACGAGTCCCGCGATGTCCACGAACTCCACGGCCGCCGGGATGACCACGTCGGTCTTGGCGATCCGCCGCAGGACCTCGAGGCGGTCATCCGGCACCGTCACCACGCCGACATTCGGGTTGATCGTGCAGAACGGGTAGTTGGCCGCCTCCGCCTTGCGCGAGCGCGTAAGGGCGTTGAACAGGGTGGACTTGCCCACGTTGGGGAGCCCGACGATGCCGGCCTTGAGCATGGAGGGTCGACGGTCCACCCGGCACGAGCCGCGGTCAATGGCAAAGGCCCCCGGTGCCAGCCCCCGGCGCTGGGCCGGGCGGCTCGGGGGAGGCCTCGTGCACGGTGCTTGACAGGAACTGCGCGCACAGGTGTTATCGGCCTCTTTTCCGAGAAGAACGCAACCGGCAAAACCGCACTCATGGCACTCAAGATCCGCCTTTCCCGCTTCGGCACCACCCATCAGCCGCACTACCGCATCGTGGTGGCCGAGACCCGCTCGCGCCGCGATGGCGACGCCGTCGAGACGCTGGGCACCTACGATCCCCGGACGAAGGGCAAGCAGGTGAACATGAGGCTCGACCGCATCGACTACTGGCTTTCCAAGGGCGCGAAGCCGTCGGACACCCTGCACTCGATGATCAAGCGCGCCCGCCGCGCGGCCTCGGCCGCGCCCGCGGCGCCGCAACCGGCTCCGGAAGCGCCGCCGGCGTCAACGCCGGCGACCGCCAGCTAGGGCGGCCGGCCGCCGGGAAGGTGGGGCCACATGCCCCGCATCGACATCCTGACCCTCTTTCCGCGGATGCTCGACGGCTTCCTTGCCGAGAGCATCCTTGGCAAGGGGCTCGAACGCGACCTGCTCTCTGTCTCGGTGCACGACCTGCGCAGGTGGACGACCGACAAGCACCGCACGGCCGACGACCGGCCCTTCGGGGGGGGCGCGGGCATGGTGCTCAAGCCCGAGCCCGTTTTCGCGGCGGTCGAGGAGTTGCAGACGCCAGGCTGCGTCCGGATCTACCTGACGCCCGACGGCGTCCCCCTTTCGCCGGCCGTCGCGCTCAGGCTATCCAAGGAGCGGCACCTGGTCCTCCTGAGCGGCCACTACGAGGGCGTCGACCAGAGGATCCGCGACGGCGTCATCGACCTCGAGCTGAGCATAGGCGACTACGTCCTCACGAACGGGACCCTGGCCGCGGCCGTTGTCGTCGACGCGCTCAGCCGGTTCATACCCGGCGTCCTTGGCCAGGAAAAGTCGTTGACGCACGAATCTTTCACCGGCAAGTTGCTCGACTTTCCTCAATACACGCGTCCCGCCGAATTTCGGGGCATGTCCGTGCCGGAAGTCCTGCTTTCCGGCAACCATGCCGAGATAGAAAGGTGGCGTGCGGCCCGTGCCTTCGAAAAGACGCGCCAGGTGAGACCGGACTTGCTCAAGTAACTTTAAATCAAACACAAACAAGGCACCAGCCATGAACCCAATCATCAAGGAGATCACCGCGGCCCAGGTGAAGAGCGGCATCCCGCCGTTCAAGGTCGGAGACGGCGTGCGCGTCCACACGAAGGTGCGGGAGGGCGACAAGGAGAGGATCCAGATCTTCTCCGGCATCGTGATCGCGCGTAAGGGCTCGGGCATCCACGAGACGTTCACGGTCCGGCGGATCAGCTACGGCGAGGGCGTCGAGCGCGTGTTCCCGGTCAACTCGCCGAACATCGAGGCGATCGAGGTCGAGCTGGATTCCGCCCCCATGAAGGCGAGGCTGTACTACCTGCGCAGCCGCACCGGCAAGGCCGCGGTCGCCGTCAACGTGAAGACGAGGCGCGCCGACGAGCACGTCGCCGCGCCGGCGCACGGCTAAGGCCCGGGGCGGGGCGCTCTTCGGCCATAATTTCAGCCTGTTCGGTTGACGGGCCGTAGGAGTTGTCGGATTTTCGGCCGATGACCCTCCAGACCGAAATCCTCCAGAAGGCGGCGAACGAGGCCCGCGGGCTCGCGATCGACGCCGTGCACGCCTGCGCCTCCGGGCACCTCGGCCTTCCGCTCGGCTGCGCCGAGATGGGCGCGGTGCTCTTCGGCCACGCCCTCTCGCTCAACCCCGCCAGCCCGCGCTGGGTGAACCGCGACAGGTTCGTCCTGTCGGCCGGCCACGGCAGCATGTTCCTCTACGCGTGGCTGCACCTCGCCGGCTTCGACATCCCGATGGAGCAGATCGCCAGGTTCCGCTCGCTGCACAGCATGACCCCCGGCCACCCCGAGTTCCGCGAGACCCCCGGGATCGAGGCCACGACGGGCCCGCTGGGGCAGGGCGTCGGCAACGCCGTCGGAATGGCGGTCGCCGGGCAGATGGCCGCGGCGCGGTTCAACGAGCCCGGCCAGGCGATCTTCGACCACAAGGTCATCTGCCTGGCGGGCGACGGATGCATGCAGGAGGGGGTCGCGATGGAGGCGGTCGAGTTCGCCGGCCACCAGAGGCTCGACAACCTGATCCTCATCTACGACTCGAACGACGTCACGCTCGACGCCATGGCGTACATGACCCAGAGCGAGAACACCGCCCTCAGGTTCAAGGCGATCGGATGGGACGTCCAGACCGTGGACGGCCACGACATGGCCGCCTTCCTCAAGGCTTTCAACAGGGCGAAGAAGGCGAAGAGCGGAAAGCCTCAGTTCATCCTGGCGCGCACGATAATCGGCAAGGGGATTCCCGAGGTGCAGGGCACACAGAGGGCACACGGGGAGGGCGGCGCCAAGTTCGCCGACTCCGCCCGTGCGGGGCTCGGGCTCCCCGCCGACCAGCATTTCTACGTGAGCGAGGACGTGCGCGCCTATTTTGAGGGGCACAGGCGCAGGCTCACCAGGGCGTACAACCGCTGGAACAAGGCCTACAAGGCGTGGAGGGAGGCCAATCCGGCGAAGGCGGCCCTCCTCGACTCCGCGCAGGCCGGGCCGAGCGCCGCCCACCTGCTGACGAAGGTCCCGCTCTTTGCGCCGGACGTGAAGCTCGCCGGCACGCGAGCCGCGGGCCGCGAGGTCCTCCAGCCCCTCGCCGCCGAGCTGCCGCTGCTGATCGGCGGGAGCGCCGACCTCTACGGCTCGACGTACAACTACATCGCGGCCGACAAGGATTTCGACGCGGCGAACCGGTCGGGGCGCAATATCCGCTTCGGCATCCGTGAGCACGGGATGGCCTCGATCGCGAACGGGGTCGCCTACGACGGTCTCTTCAGGCCCACGATCGCGACCTTTTTAGTCTTCGCGGACTACTGCAGGGGGGCGATGAGGCTTGCCGCGCTGGCCAGGCTGCCTGTGATCTACCTCTTCACGCACGACTCGGTGGGCGTCGGGGAGGACGGCCCGACCCACCAGCCCATCGAGACCGTTTCCGCGCTCAGGCTGATACCGCGGATGGAGGTCATCCGGCCGGCCGATCCCGAGGAGACGGCCGGCGCCTACGCGGCCGCCCTGGAGCGCACCGACGGTCCGACCCTGATCGCGCTCACCCGCCAGGCGGTGCCCGTCCTGAACGAGATCCCGCCCCACCTGCGCCGCGCCGGCGTCCTCAAGGGCGCCTACGTCGCGGTGCAGGAGGAGGCGCCCTTGGGCATCATCCTGCTCGCGTCAGGCAGCGAACTGCGCATCGCCATGGACGCCGCCAGGGAGCTGGGCGCAGCCGCGCGCGTCGTCTCGGTCCCGTCCTTCGAGATATTCGACCGTCAGTCCGACGAGTACCGCGAGAGCATCCTGCCGGCGTCGTGCCGCCGGCGCGTCGCGATCGAGGCCGGGGTGACGGGCCTCTGGCGCAAGTATGTCGGCCTCGACGGCAAGGTGGTCGGGATCGACCGGTTCGGGCTCAGCGCGCCCGCCCCGGTCGTCTTCAAGGAGCTCGGGATAACCGCCGAGGCCCTGGTCGCGGCCGCGCGCTCGCTCGGGGCCTAGGCAGTCGGGAGCGGCCGCGGGGTGGCCCCGTCCGGCTCGCCATTTGACGCTTGAAATGGCGATGATTAGCCACCTAACTACCCGGCTCGCTCATCGGAATCGAAAGCCGCAGACCTCCACTAGATATGCCGCTGCTAATGCTGAAGGACCTCCCCCGCTACGAGTGCCTGCTCGAGGCCGCGCGGAGCTTTCCGGACCTGGACCCGTCCGCGTGCGAGGCGTTCCTGCATCTGCTGCGCGCCGGTGACGAGGCCTACCGCCAGAGCGAGGACTTCTTCAACGTGCACAGCATCTCCCCGGGGCGGTTCACGGTCCTCATGCTCCTCTCCGAGGACCTCGGGGGCGGATCCCTTCCCCAGACGCCGGCCGAGCTCGCCGAGAAGGCGGGTGTCACGCGGGCGACGATCACGGGGCTGGTCGACACCCTGGAACGGGACGGGCTGGTGACCCGCGAGCACGATTCAGACGACCGGAGGATGATGCGCGTCCACATGACGCAGAAGGGCCACGCGACCCTGAGGGAGGTCCTTCCCTTGCATTTCAAGCGGATGGCCGCGCTCATGGCGCCGCTTTCCGAGCACGAGCGAAAGACGCTTGTGCGCCTCCTCAACAAGATCGCGGGCCGGGCATCCGCCATGGCGGCGGAGGCGCAGGCCCCGGCGTCTGAGACAACCCTCCAGTCCCGCGAAGAGTAACCAATGACGTCCAAGACAAAGAAAATCACCCTCACCGTCGTCGGCCTTGTGGTTGTCCTGGTGCTCATCGCCGGCATCAAAGCCCTCCAGATCGTGGCGCTCGTGACCGCCAAGTCCGAGCCCCCGCTCGAATCGGTTTCGACCGCCGAGGCGAAGCTGGAGACCTGGCAGGAGACGCTCACATCCGTGGGCTCGATGACGGCCGTCCAGGGGGTAACCGTCGCGGCCGAGCTTGACGGCAAGATTGTCCAGATCGCGTTTGAGTCGGGCAGCCCGGTCAAAGCGGGGGACCTGCTCGTGAAGCAGGACACGTCCGTCGAGGAGGCGATGCTGCGCTCGGCGGAAGCGGGCGTCGACCTCGCGCGGGTCAACCTCGAGCGCACGCGCGAGCTGCTCGCCAAGGCCACGGTCTCCCAGTCCCAGTTCGATTCGGACGCGGCGACCTACAAGCAGGCTATCGCGGCCGCCGACAACATTCGGGCGACAATCGCCAAGAAGACGATCAGGGCCCCATTCACCGGCCGCCTCGGCATCCGCCTCGTCAACCTCGGCCAGAGCCTCAAGGCGGGCGACGCAATCGTCTCGCTCCAGGCGCTCAATCCGATCTACGTCGACTTCTACCTGCCCCAGCAGCAGCTGAGGCAAATCGCGACCGGCCTCACCGTGCAGCTCGATGGCGACGCCCTGCCCGGCCGGCCGATGGAGGGCAAGATTACCGCGATCAGCCCCGACGTCGATGCGTCCACGCGCAACGTGCGCGTCCAGGCGACGGTGGACAACGCCGGCGAGCGCCTGCATCCCGGCATGTTTGTCGACGTCGCCATCGAGCTGCCCGTAGCGAACAAGGTTGTGACCATCCCGGCGACGGCGATCTTGTATGCCCCCTTCGGAGACACGGTCTACGTCGTCGACCGCAAGCCGGCCGGGAAGGGCGGCGCGATTCAGAACGTCGTCAGGCAGCAGATCGTCCGGCTCGGCACCCACAGGGGCGACTTCGTGGCCGTGGCCTCCGGCATCAACGCAGGCGACACCATCGTCACGTCGGGTGTCTTCCGCCTCAGGCCGGGGAGCGCCGTCAACGTGAACAATTCCGATGCGCCGAAGGCCGAGCTCGCTCCCAAGCCGAGCGACTCCTGAGCGCGCGCGGCCCGCGCTAGGCAAAGCTCCGTGAAATTCACAGACCTGTTCATACGTCGCCCTGTCCTGGCGATCGCGGTCAACCTCGTGATCCTGATCGCTGGCGTCCAGGCGTACCGCACGCTCAACGTCCGCCAGTGGCCGCAGAGCGAAAACTCCTCGGTCACGGTCACGACCGTGTATGTGGGCGCGAGCGCCGACCTCGTGCGCGGGTTCATCACCACTCCCCTCGAGCGCTCGATCGCCGCGGCTGACGGGATCGACTACCTATCGTCCTCGAGCGAGCAGGGTGTCTCGACGATAACGGCCAGGCTGAAGCTCAACTACGACCCGATAAAGGCGCTCTCGGAGATCAGCTCCAAGGTCGACCAGGTGCGCAACTTCCTCCCCGTGGAGGCGCAGGTTCCCGCGATCAACGTCCAGTCCGCCGATTCCCAGTTCGCATCGGCCTACCTCAGCTTCAGGTCGGAGACCCTCCACCAGAACGAGATCACGGACTACCTCGTACGGGTGGTGCAGCCGCGCCTATCCGCGCTTGCCGGCGTCCAGCGGGCCGACATTCTGGGGGGGCGAACGTTTGCCATGCGCGTGTGGCTCAAGCCCGACCGCCTCGCCGCGTTCAACATCAGCCCGTCCCAGGTCAGCGCGGCCCTGGCGGCGAACAACCACCTAAGCGCTCTCGGCAGCACAAAGGGCAACCTGGTCCAGGTCGCCCTGACGGCCAATACCGACCTGCGCTCGGTCGAGGAGTTCAAGAACCTGGTGCTGCGCCAGCAGAACAATGCGATCGTCCGCCTGCGAGACGTCGCCGACGTCGAGCTCGGCGCGGAGGACTACGAGAGCGACGTCAGGTTTTCGGGGGAGACCGCGGTATTCATGGGAATTTACGTGCTGCCGAATGCCAATTCGCTCGACGTGATCCGCCTTGTCCGCGCCGAGATGGATTCAATCAAGAAGGACCTCCCCGGCGGGATCCAGGCCGGCGTGGCGTACGACGCCACGGCCTACATCGACACCGCGATAAGGGAGGTCTTCCACACCCTCGCGGTCACGCTGCTCATCGTCGTCGTTGTCATCTTCCTCTTCCTGGGCTCGTTCCGGTCGGTCCTGATCCCGATCGTGGCCATCCCGCTGTCGCTGATCGGCGCCATCTTCCTGATGCAGCTCTTCGGGTTCACCATAAACCTGCTGACGCTCCTCGCGGTCGTGCTTTCCGTCGGTCTCGTCGTCGACGACGCAATAGTCGTGGTCGAGAACGTGGAGCGCCACCTCGCCTTGGGCCGGGCGCCCCTCGACGCGGCGCTCGTGGCGGCCCGCGAGCTTGTGGGTCCCATTATCGCCATGACCGTGACCCTCGCCGCCGTTTACGCTCCGATCGGCCTCCAGGGCGGGCTCACGGGTTCCCTCTTCCGCGAGTTCGCATTCACGCTCGCCGGGGCAGTGACGATCTCCGGCTTCGTGGCCCTCACCCTGTCCCCGATGATGTCCGCCAAGATGCTGAAGGCGGGCGACGAGGAGAGGGGATTCGCCGGGGTCGTCACGCATACGTTCGAGCGGGTCCGGCGCGGCTACTCTCGCGTCCTCGAATTCACGCTGGCCAGCCGCGGATGCGTCTACGCGGTGTGGATCGTGATCAGCGCCGCCGGCGTCTTCATGGTCCGCCACGCCAAGGGCGAGCTGGCTCCCGCCGAGGATCAGGGAGTCATCTTCGGAATCGGCACGACGGCCGCGAACGCCACGCTCGACCAGAACATATCATACGCAGCTGCCGTCGAGAAGGCCTACGCCTCCGACCCCGACACCAACTTCATCTTCCAGCTTACACTTCCCGACCAGGCGATCGCCGGCCTCGTTGCCAGGCCATGGGGGGAAAGGAAGCGGCCGATCAAGACCATACTCGCCGAGATGCAGCCCAAGGTGGCGGTGATTCCGGGAATCCAGATGCAGCTCGTGCAGCCCCCGGCCCTCCCGGGCGGCGGCACGTTCCCCATCGAGGTCGTTCTCACGTCGACCGCCGACACTGAGGAGATCCTCTCGTTTGCGAAGCAGCTCGCGGCAAAGGCGATGGAGAGCAAGATGTTCTACTTCCAGACGATCGACGTGAAGTACGACGCGCCCCAGTCGGAGGTGGTGCTCGACCGGGACAAGGTGGCTACGCTCGGACTCAACCTGCAGCAGGTCGGGGACGACCTTTCGGCGGCCCTGGGAGGCAACTACATAAACTGGTTCAACATCTCGGGGAGAAGCTACAAGGTGATCCCGCAGATAAAGCGTGTGGACCGGCTGAATCCCGAGCAGCTTGAGAAGATCTACGTCACGGGGCCCAACGGGAGCCTCATCCCACTGAGCACGGTGGCGACCATCCGGAATACGACGATCCCCCGCTCGCTCAGTCGGTTCCAGCAGCTCAATTCCGTCACGATAAGCGGCGCCGCGGGCATTCCGCTCGACGACGCGCTCAAGCTGTACGAGGCCGAGGGGGCCAAGATCCTGCCGAAGGGCTACTCGATCGACTACACCGGCGAGTCTCGCCAGCTGCGCAAGGAGGGCGGGGATGCGAAGTTCTGGACCACCATGAGCCTCGCCGTCACCCTCATCTTCCTCGTGCTCGCGGCGCAGTTCAACAGCTTCCGCGACCCCCTTGTCATCCTCGGAGGCTCGGTCCCGCTGGCCATATTCGGGTCGTCCATCTTCATGTTTCTCAAATTTCCGAATCCCGGCATGCCATTCTGGACTGACGGCTGGACCACGACGTTCAACATCTTCTCGCAAGTGGGCCTGGTGACCCTCGTCGGGCTCATTGCGAAGAACGGGATCCTGATCGTCGAATTCGCCAACAAGCTGCAGCTCGCCGGAAAGTCCAAGATCGAGGCCATCCACGACGCCGCGCTCATCCGGCTGCGCCCGGTCCTCATGACGAGCGTCGCGACGGTGGCCGGGCATTTCCCGCTCACGCTGGTGACCGGCGCCGGGGCCGCTGCGAGGAACTCTATCGGCCTCACCCTCGTCGGCGGCATGTCAATCGGCACCGTCTTCACACTCGTCGTCCTTCCGTGCGTCTACGTGCTGCTGGCGAAGGACCACTCGAAGGCCCGCGAGCGCCAGGGCGCAGTCACCGCGCCGGCGGAGGACCAGAAACCCGTCCCCGCATGAAACGAAACGTCGTTGCCTCCATCGCGATCGCGTTCGCCGCGCTCCCGGCCTTCGGCGGGCCGGACGCCGCGCAGCTGCCGTCGCCGCTCGACCTGAGGGGCGCCATCGGCTACGCCCTCGACCACAACTACGCCATACTCCAGGCGCGCGAGGCGATCCGGCTCCAGGAGGGGGTCATCGTCCAGGTGCGGGGCCGACAGATCCCGAACCTCGGGGCGCAGGGGCAGTGGGAGAGGAACAGCGCGTCGATCTCGGAGCTGTACCCGCCCTCGACCAGCCTATGGAGCGTCGAGCTCCAGGCGACGCAGACCCTCTACGCCGGCGGAGGCGTCGTGTCGGCGGTCAGGAACGCGAAGCTCACCCGGGACGCCGCGGCGTTCGACCTTCAGACGGCCATCGACACCGCGCTTCTCGACGTGCGCACCAAGTTCTACAACCTTCTGCTGGCCCGGGAGAAGATCCGGGTCGCCGAGGAGGACGTGCAGCTCTACGAGCACCAGCTGGCGGACACGAAGAACCAGTTCACGAGCGGCACCGTCTCCAACTTCGAGGTGCTTCGCGCGAAGGTGTTCCTCGCGAACGCCCAGCCCAACCTCATCACGGCCCGCAACGCCTACCGCATCGCGATCGAGCAGCTGCGCCAGTCGCTGGGGATGCCGGGGGCCGGCCCCTTCCCCGAGATCGCGGGGGACCTGAACTTCGAGCCTGCGACCTACGATTCCGACTCGGCGCTCGCCTCGGCCCACGAGCACCGGCCCGAGCTCCGGCGCCTCGGCAAGCTGCAGGACGCCGCCGAGGCGTCGGTGACCACGGCCCGGTCGGGCCTCTATCCCAGCCTCCAGGCGTTCGGCTCGTACCAGTGGATTGGATTCGGCTTCGCCAACCCGGCGTACGGGAACCTGAGCGCCAACGGGTGGGAGTTCGGGCTGCAGTCGACATGGTCGATCTTCGACGGCCGGGCGACCTACGGCAAGGTGCGCCAGGCGAAGTCGCAGCTTGAGCAGTCCCGCATCGCGATCGCGTCCGAGGAGCTGGAGATCGACGTCGAGGTGCGCCAGGCGATCTCGTCCCTCCAGGAGGCGGCGGAACTGGTCACCGCCTCAAAGCAGACCATCGACCAGGCCGATGAGGCCCTCCGGCTGGCCGTGGCAAAGTTCCACGCCGGCTCGGCGACCCAGCTCGACGTGCTCACCTCCCAGGTCTCGCTCACCCAGGCGAAGACCGATCAGCTGACGGCCAACTACAACTACCTCGTCGCCCTCGCCAACGTCAGGAAGGCGATCGGCCTAAGCGACGCCCTCGTGATCCCCTGACGCGGCGCCCGCGGGGGCGCCATCGGCGGGCTCGATAACCCGGCAATCCGGAAATATGAGGGCCAAGCAGATACTGCTCTTCTGCGCCGGCGCCGCCGGCTGCCTTCTCCTGCTGGCCCTGGGCGCGGCGCTGAGCCCGTCGGTCCAGACCTGGGCCGCGCGCACCCTCATCGCCTCGGTGGCGCGCCCGGGCTCCTCGGTGCGGCGGCTGTCGGTCGGTCTGGACCGGATGTCGCTGGAGGGCCTTCGCGTCGAGTTGGACGGGGGCGTCCTCAGCGTGCCGTCGGCCGACGCCGAGCTCGGGGTCGTCTCGGCCGGCCTCGGCAGGGGCGTGCACGTCAGGAGCCTCGTCGCGAAGGGCTGGACCCTGGATCTCGCCCGTTCGAGGCGGCCGGGCCCGCCCGGCGGCGGAGCCCGCGGATCCGGCAGGTCCGCGGCGGCGCGCGCCCTGGCGGGCGTTCTGGCTGCATTCAACGTGCCCGCCAACCTCTCGATCGACGGGGTCGACCTCGAGGGCCGCGTTATTCTTCCCGACCAGGGGGGGCTCCCGATGGGCAGGGCCCTCGTCATGATCGCGGGAGGCGGCTTGGCGGCGGGGCGCGAAGGCAGGTTCCTGTGCGGCGCGACCGCGACACTCGACGACGCCGCGGCGCCCGTGTCCGCCGTTGCGGTCCGGGGCACGCTCTCGGCGTCCATGGACCCGTCGGGGACATTCACGCAGGCGACGATCAAGGTGGGCGCGACGGCCAGGGGACGGCAGTTCCCGAGCGGGATCAGCCTGTCGGCGGAGGCGGTGGTGGCGCGGGACGCCGGCAACATGACGTACTCGCTTTCCCTCAGCAGGGCGGCGGGACGGATCGCCTCGATTGACGCCCGCAGCCTCGGCGGCTCGCGCAGGTTCGCAGGCGCGTGGCGGCTCGACCTAAAGGACACGGACATCGCGCCGTTCGCACTGGGGCGAAGCCTGCCCTCGTTCAGCGTGGCCGGCGACGGCACCTACGATCTCGCGACGGCGGCCCGCGACCTCCGCTCCCAGGGCAAGATAAGGGCCTCGGCCGACCGCCTTGGGGTCGTAGCCGACGGCCTCGCGGCCCTGGGCCGGGTCGACCTTGCCGCGGAATTCGACTTCGCCCTGGAGGGAACCTCGCTGCGCGTGGACAAGCTGGAGGCGAGCCTGTCCGGGGCGACGCCGGCGGCCTCGGTGCGGGCGCTCCAGCCCTTCGAATTCAACACGGCCTCGGGCGAACTCAAGGTGGCGGGCCCGGCCGGCGACCTGGTCGGGATCTCGGTCGAGGGAGTCCCTCTTTCCTGGCTGATGGGGACGGTGCCCGGCCTCGGCCTCGTCGGAAGCGATGCCCAGGGAGAGTTTGTCATCCGGGCCGAGGAGGGGCGCCTCGCGATGCGCACCCGGGCGCCGCTCTCGGCGACGGGCGTCTCGCTCTCGGTGTCGGGGCGGCCGATCGCCGCAGGCCTCGACGTGTCGGCGTTCCTTCTCGCCGACTACGCCCCGCAGGGCTGGCAGATCCAGCTGGCCCCCCTCGAGGTGCGCAGCCAGGGGATCGAGATGGTCTCGCTGGAGGCGCGCCTGGGCAGGCTCGCCGGGGCGACCGCCGCGATGAAGGCGGCGGGATCCTGGAGCGTGCGCCTGCCGGCCCTCCTCGAGCAGCCGTGCGCGGCCGGGCTCACCCGGCTGGCGAGCGGGGATGCGACCGGCAGCTTCGAGGCCAGCTTCGGATCGACGCGCGAGCTGCTTGTCAAGGTGGCGCTCCGGCAGCTCGGCCTTCCCGGGGGCGGGCCGGTCGCCCTGCCGTCGATCACGTCGGACATCCGCGCGGACGTCGAGGCGAACGGGCGCATCGCATTCAGCATCCCGCTTCACCTCGACTACGGGGCGAGGACCGCCGATCTGATGCTCTCGGGCCAGTTCTCCCGCGACCGGGACGTGCCGCTCATCGACGCCGCGCTCTCAGGGGCGGAGCTATCGGCCGACGATCTCGCGGCCGTCTCGGCCCTGTGGGGCTCCGGCGCTCCCGCGGCCGAGGCCGCCCAAGGCGCCCGCGCCGCGGAGGCCGCTGCGTTCTGGCCGGCCGTTCGCGGCCGGCTGTCGGTCAGGTTCAAGGCGCTGGCCTTCCCCCGGGTGAACATGCGCGACGTCCGGGGGGCGGTTGTCATGGAGCCGGCCTCGCTGCGCATCGAGTCCGGCACCGCCAGCATCGGGGACGGCAGCGCGGCGCGCCTCGACGGCGAGATCAGGTTCACGGCCGCGGCCGCCCGCCCATACGCGTTCTGGGCGAGCGTGGCCGTGGACAACGTGGCCTCTGCGCCCCTCTTCCGCGCGATGGACCCGGACAGGCAGCCGGACATAGACGGTCTGTTTGACATCAGCGGCCACCTCGCCGGGGAGGGAGGGGGCCTCGGCGATCTCCTCGACAGGGCCCAGGGCGACTGCAAGCTGTCCAGCAAGGACGGCAGGTTTCGCGCGCTCCGGACGGACGTGACCGAGGCGGTCAAGCAGATCCAGTCAAAGCTCGCCGGCGCGCTCGGCCCCGTGACGTCGCTCTTCGGAAAGAAGCCGGAGAAGATTGTCGAGGCGCTGGTCGAGACCGCAAGCGGGCTGTCGGAGATTCAGTACGACCAGCTGAACGTCTCCGCGGAACGCGGACCAGACTTGGGCATCCGGATTACCGAGCTCGCGCTCACAGCCCCGGAGGAGCGCATAACCGGTTCAGGGAAAATAACCTACGAGGAAGGCGTCCCGATCCGGGACCAGCCCCTGTCCCTGGACCTCGATCTTGCCGTCCGCGGCCGGGTCGCAAAGTTCATGGCCGCCGTGGGCATGCTCAAGGACGGGCAGGACGAGCTGGGCTACACCCAGCTTTACGAGCCCATCCACCTCGGGGGCACGCTCGGGAGGATCGACCAGAGCCAGTGGCGGGAGATGCTCATCCAGGCTCCCTTGCGCAAGGGGGGCGGTTTGATCGACAAATTGCTCGGCAGATGACCCGGGACGCGGCTAAGATGCGCCGAGCAGCGTCTTGAAACCCCTAGGCACCGTGCTAATCAGGTCGAGTCCAGTCGATCCTGCGGCGGCAGCGCCGCCGCATTCGAGCCATGGCCCGGCGCCCGCCGCCATGAGGAGACTATCCACGCTCCCCCTCTGGCTCGACGTCCCCATCGGGCTCCTGGCGCGCCTGCTCTACCGCGTCAAGGCGATCGGCGTGTCCAACGTGCCGGCCTCCGGCGGCGCGATCCTGATTGCCAACCACCTCTCCTACGTCGACGTGGTCGTGCTCCAGCTCGCCTGCCCCCGGCCGCTCCGGTTCGTCGCCTACGGGGGGCCGGGCACGTACAGGCTCCTGGACTGGATCTTCGAAAAGGCCGGGGCGATCGTGTTCACCTCGGAGTCGTCCCCGCAGTGGCTGCGAAGCACGGTCAAGGCGCTCAACGATGGCGAGCTTGTCTGCGTTTTCCCGGAGGGCGGCATATCCCGCACGGGCCAATTGATGGCGATACGCAAGGGCTTCGAGCTCATGGCGCGAACGGCGGGCGTCCCGGTCATTCCCGCCGCCATCGACGGGCTCTGGGGATCCGTCTACTCGTTCGCAGGAAACAAGTACCTCTGGAAGTCACCGCGCCTGCTGCCGACCCCGGTCTGCGTCGTGTTTGGGGAACCGATCCCCCACGAGAAGGTCGACTCGGCGACGGCGCGAAGGGCGCTCATGGACCTCGGGACGGTCGCGTTCCACGAGAGGCCGCTGCTGCGCAGGCACGTGGGCCGCGAGGTGGTGCGCGCGCTTGCGAGGCGCCCGGGCTCGGTCGCCCTCGTCGACCGCACCGCGGAGCGGAGGGTGCTCACGGCGGCCCAGCTGATAGCCGCCGCCGCCGTGCTGGCGCGGCGGCTCCGGGCGACGGTCCCCGAGAAGCGCGTCGGCATCGTCCTTCCGCCGGGCGCCGGCGCGGCGATCGCGAACCTTGCCGTGGTGTGCGCGGGGAAGGTCCCCGTGAACTTCAACTTCACCGTGGGGCGCGCCTCGGCCGCGTCGAGCATCGCCCTCTCGGGCGTCGGCACCATCCTGTCCGCCGACGCGATGCGCGCGCGCCTGACCGACTTCCCGTGGCCCGAGCGCACGCTCGACCTGCGCTCCGAGATCCAGGCGGCGGGCGGGAAGCCCGCGATGCTGCCGTGGCTGGCCGCCGCCTGGCTCCTGCCGAACCAGTGGGTCGCGAGCCTGATGGGCCTGCCGCGCACGGGCGACAGGCAGGAGGCGGCGCTCCTCTTCACGAGCGGCAGCATGGGGAACCCGAAGGGGGTCGTCCTCACGCACCGCAACCTGCTCGCCAACTTCGCGCAGATCTCGTCCATGTCCATCCTTCCCGACACCGTGACGATGCTCGGCTGCCTTCCGGTCTTCCACAGCTTCGGCTTCACGATCACGCTGTGGTATCCCCTGATTCGCGGATGCGGCCTCGTCACGACGCCGAGCCCGCTCGACACGCGGGCCATGGTCGACTCGATCCGCGAGGAGGGCGTGACCGTTCTCATCGGCGCGCCGACGTTCCTGCGCCCGCTCCTCAAGAGGGCGAAGCCCTCCGACCTTCGCTCGCTCGACCTCGTCGTCTCCGGCGCGGAGAAGCTGCCGGAGGACCTGCGCCGGGGATTCCTCGACGCCTTCCACCTCGAGATCCTGCAGGGCTACGGCCTCACCGAGACGTCGCCCGTCTCGAACGTGAACCAGCCGCATCCGCCGGTCACGACGCTGACGGCCGACGAGCAGATCGGGAAGAAGCCCGGCACCGTGGGGCGGCTGCTGCCCGGGATGGCGGCGCGCGCCGTCCACCCCGACACGGGCCGGGAGCTCGCGAGCGGCGAGACGGGGGTCCTGTGGCTCAAGGGTGCGAACGTCTTCTCGCACTACCTGGACGACGGGCCCGCCACGGGCGAGGCCCTTCGCGACGGCTGGTTTGTCACGCGCGACCTCGGCTGCATCGACGAGGACGGCTTCGTGACGGTGGAGGGCCGGCTCGCCCGGTTCTCGAAGATGGGCGGCGAGATGGTCCCCCACGGGACTATCGAGCAGAAGATCGCCGAGGTCTTCGGCATAGACCCGGGCGACGCCCAGCCGTTCGTCGTGGTGGGGATCCCCGACGAGACGAAGGGCGAGAAGCTCGTGATCATAACGACGCTCGAGTTCTCGGTCACCGAGATAAAGGACAGGCTCGCGGCCGCCGGCTTCCCCAACCTCTGGATCCCCCGCACCGTGCGCAAGGTCGACGCGATCCCCTTCCTCGGGACGGGAAAGCTCGACATCGACGGGTGCCGCCGGATCGCGATGGAGGCCGCCGCCTGAGCCCATGGCGCCCGCCGCCGAGACGGGGATCGTAGACGCCCACATCCACCTGTACCCCGCGGAGGTCGCGGCCGACCCGGCCGCGTGGGGCCGGGCGCGCGGCGAGCCCGGGTGGACGCGGTGCGTGGCGCCCTCGGGAGGGAGCTCCATCCAGGGATGGGCCGATCCCGACGCGCTCATCGCCGACATGGACGAGGCGGGCGTTGGCGCGTGCGTGATGCAGGGCTGGTACTGGGAGCGCCAGGAGACGTGCGACCTTCAGAACGGATGGTACGCGCAGTGGACGCGGAGGCACCCCGGCCGGCTGATGGGCTTCGCGGCCGTCCAGCCCGCGGCGGGCGCAAAGGCGATCGAGGCCCTGGAGCGGGCCCTCGACTCGGGACTGTGCGGCGTGGGGGAAATCCTGCCCCAGGCACAGGGATTCGAACTGGAAGGCCCCCTGTGGAGGCGCGTTGTGGAGACCGCCATCCGCCGCGGCGTCCCGATAACCCTCCACGCGACGGATCCCCGGGCGCCCGCGGCTGCCGGTCCGAAGACCCCGCTCGACGCCTACGTCCGCATGGGGCGCGAATACCCCGAGGCGAGGTTCATCCTGGCCCACTGGGGAGGCGGCCTGGCGCTGCGGGATCCGCCGCCGGGCGGGGAGCT
>Ga0187867_10000489_pt1 | contig 35246 bp, 35 predicted proteins | sample June2016WEW_13_1_FD_132976 | JGI IMG/M metagenome (GOLD analysis project Ga0187867, IMG submission 132976) | Peatland microbial communities from SPRUCE experiment site at the Marcell Experimental Forest, Minnesota, USA - June2016WEW_13_10 | ecosystem: Environmental > Terrestrial > Soil >... | reverse complement strand
TTCGTGTACCGCTGAAACTCCGCCTGCCGAGCCAAGGTCAACTGCTGCATCTGTGATCCCCTTCCAAATACAGCTTCACTCAGAAACCATAAGGATCAAAGAGTTTTTCAGAGGTTCCCTAAATTGGCCGTTTGCGGCACGACTGAAGTCGTGCCCTTTCAAAACATCGACTTAATCGGAGGCTCCCTGAGTTTGAAGGCAATCACAGTTCCAGCTTGCGCATGTACTCAGCATCCATCCGCAGCGCCTCCATGGGGTCGATGTCGAACTCCTCCTGCTCGATGAAGTAGTGCTTGAGGCCGGTGGCCGCGCGCAGAATCGGCCGGTAATCCACCACCCCACGGCCCATCACCGTCGAGTGGAACTGCCCATTCGCCCCCTTCGCCATATCCTTCACGTGCAGCAGCGGGAAGCGCTCCGGCGTCTTGCTCAGGTAGTCAACCGGGTTGCGCCCGGCGGCCGCTACCCAGCCGCAATCCATCTCGAAGACCACCAGCTTGGGATCGGTGAGCCGCAGCAGTTCGTCATAGAACACCACGCCGCCTTCCGTGCCGAACTCCGGCCCGTGGTTGTGATAGCCGAAGGTCATGCCCGCGGCCTTCACCTTCTCGCCGATGCGGTTCAGCTCGCCCGCCACCCAGCGCCAATCGTCCAGGGTGAGCGCGCCCTTCGCCCCAGGGTCGCGGCGCACCGGCGAGGGGCAGACCATGTACTCCAGCCCCAGCTGATGTCCATATTCGATCAACTGGTCAAGCTGCGGGCGCAGCACGGACAGCCCATGATGCGCGCTGATGCAGCGCAGCCCGACCCGGTCCATGGCCTTGCGGAACTCCGCCGCCGCGCGGTCGTAGTAGCCCGCCGCCTCCACCTCCGTGTAGCCCGCCTCGCGCACCTTGGCGAGCGTCCCGTCAAAATCCTTGGGCAGCAGATCGCGCACGCTGTAAAGTTGCAACCCGATGGGCAGCCGAAGCGGCGCCGCGGCCAGGCGGCCAACGCCGCCACACGCCGCAACCGCGATCGCACCTGTTGTCTTCAAAAAACTCCTCCGCGAAGCAAGGTTCATTTGCCGGTCCTCCCTGGCAAGCAGCCGCTCAGCCCTTGATGGTCTTTGCCGCCGCATCCCACTGGGCCACCGCGCGGTGGAAGTAAGAGTAATTGGCCAGGTGGCAGCCGATGGCCGCGTTGTTGCCGAAGACCTCGTCCTCCACCACATGCTCCCGAGTCTCCACGGCGCTGAAGAAGTTGGCAATATGGTCGGCGGTGTCGTCGTAACCGGGCGGCAGCGCATAGGTCTCCAACAGGTCCGGCTCCGCGGGCGGAGCAGGATGCGCGGCGTTCCACTCCGCCAGGCCCTGCTTCTTCTGCGCCGCGGTCATCCCGTTCCAGCCGTAGGTTTCAAAGCGCGGCCTCAGATCCTGCGGTGTAAAGGTCAGCGAGTTCCCCGCCACAATCAGCGTTCCCTTCGAGCCGTATATGCCGATCCGGTCGTCCCCGTCGTTGTTGTTCTGGTTGCAGTGCAGGTGCACCTGCATCTCCGGGTAGTCGTAAACCGTCTCCAGCAGGTCCGGAAAGTCCCGCCCATCCTTGAAGTGGTAGATTCTGCCGCTCGAATAAGCCCGGCTGGCCACGGTATTCATGCCGGTAATCCCCTGAATCCCCGACAGCAGGTGCACAAACAGATCGCCGGCCAGCCCCGCGCCGTAGTCGGCAAAGCACCGCCAGCGGAAGAAGCGCACCGGGTCGAACGGCCGCTGCGGCGCATCCACCAGGAACTCCTTCCAGTCGATCGTCTCCGGGCTGGCGTCCGACGGAATCGGATACACCCACGCCCCGCCCGGCGAGTTGCGGTTGATTTGCGCGTCGATCCAGTGCACCTCGCCCAGCCGCCCCGAGCGGTAAATCTCCCCCGCCTTCTTGTAGAGAATCGAGCTGACGCGCTGGCTGCCGGCCTGGAAGATGCGCTTGCCCGCCTGCACCGCCTCCACCATCGCCGCGCCATCGGCCACGCTATGCGAAATCGGCTTCTCGCAATAGACGTCCTTGCCCGCCGCCACCGCATCCAGCGTCACCCGCCGGTGATGGTGGTCGCTGGTGGCCACAAACACCGCGTCCACATCCTTGCGGTCGAGCAGCGCGCGATAATCCCCCGTGGTCGGAATCTCTCCGCCCCAAGCCTCCTTGGCCGCCTGGTGGCGCGTCTGGTAAAGGTCCGCCGCGCCCACGCACTCGCCTGTGGGCACCTGGCGCGCCGACCGCAGCAGGTCGCAGCCGCGAATCCCGGTGCCGATCGAGACGAAGCGTATCTTCCGCCTGGTCGCCCCGCCGGCAGCAGTTTGAGCCGCCATCGCCGCCGGTTCCAGCAGCGTCGCCTTCACGGCCGCTCCCGCCGCCATCGCGCCCGCGCCCACCCGTACAAAGTCCCGTCGCGTCATCGACTGCACCATCCGATTTGCCTCCGCGTGAACCGCCATTCTCGCTCCCCAACCCGATCGGTGTCCACAAAAGCAGGCCAACCTTCATCACCCGGTCGGGCAATCATGGGAGAATGGAACTGTAAAGAACATGACCAACGACAGCCGTCCAGAATCCGCCCCCGAGCCAAACCCCGACCAGACCGGCGAGGCCGCCGAGTCCTTCGCCGACCTGCTTTCAGCCTTCGAGCGCACCCACTCCCACAAGGGCGAACCCGGTGCAAGGCAGTTGCAGGGCACCGTCGTTTCCCTCTCCGGCGACCAGGTCTTCCTCGACATCGGCTACAAGACCGAAGGCGTTCTGCCTCGCTCCGCCTTCGAGAACAACGCCGAAGCCGTGAAGATCGGCGACAGCTTCCCGGTCTCCGTCACCGGCCGCAACGAGGAGCACTACTACGAGCTCTCCCGTTTCCGCGTTGCGCAGCCCCGCGACTGGTCCGCCCTGGAAGCGGCCTTCGCCGAGAAGCTCGCCGTGGTCGGCACGGTCACCGAGGTCATCAAGGGCGGTCTCTCGGTGGATATCGGCGTCCGTGCCTTCATGCCCGCCAGCCGCAGCGGAGCCAAGGATGCCGCCGACCTGGAAAAACTGGTCGGAACCGAGATCAACTGCCGCATCACCAAGCTCGACGTCACCGACGAGAATGTGGTCGTCGATCGCCGCATCGTCCTTGAAGAGCAGGCCCGCGGCCTCATCCAGGCCCGTCACCAGGCCTTGAAGGAAGGCGACATCGTCAGCGGCACCGTCCGCAGCCTCATGCCTTACGGCGCGTTCATCGATCTGGGCGGCATCGACGGGCTGCTGCACGTCAGCGACATCGCTCACAGCCGCATCGCCAAGCCCGAAGACGCGCTCTCCATAGGCCAGCAGCTACAACTCCGCATCCTCAAGATCGACCCGGAAACCAGGAAGATCTCGCTCGGCCTCAAACAGCTCCAGCCCGAGCCCTGGGACAAAGCTCCCGAGCGCCTCGCCGCCGGCCAGCGCATCACCGGGACGGTGACCCGGATCGCCGACTTCGGCGCATTCGTCGAGATCGAGCCCGGCATCGAAGGCCTCATCCACATCTCGGAGATGACCTACGGCAAGAAGGTCCGCCACCCCAGCGACATTCTCAAGCCGGGCGACCGCGTCGACGCGGTCATCCTCTCCGTCAAGCCTGAAGAGCGGCGCATCGCTCTCGGCCTCAAGCAGACCCTCGCCGACCCCTGGATCGAGGCCCCGAGCAAATTCCCCGCCGGCGCGCAGATTGAAGGCCCAGTCACCAAGCTGATGAACTTCGGGGCCTTCGTGCAGGTAACGGACGGCATCGAGGGCCTGGTCCACATCAGCGAGATCAGCGCCGACAAGCGCATCAACCATCCGCAGGATGTGCTTCGCGTGGGCCAGGTGGTCAAAGCTCAAGTCCTGGCCATCGACCCCGAAAAGCGCCAGATCAAGCTCAGCATCAAGCAGCTCATCCCCAGCCACATCGACGAGTACATCGCCGAGCACAAGGCGGGAGATAGAGTCTCCGGCCGCGTCGTCGAGCAATCCGCAACCCTGGCCCACGTCGAGCTGGGCGACGGCATCCGCGCCATCTGCCGCACCGCCTTCGCCACCCCCAGCCAAGCTCCCTCCGCAACCAAGCCAGCGCCCGCCGCACTCGAAGCTATACCCACCGGCAAGCCCGACCTGTCGTCTCTCGGGTCCATGCTCAAAGCCCGCTGGAAAGGCGGCGCCCCCGCAGCCCAATCCAAGCCCGAACCGTTCAGCGAGGGCCAGATCCGCGCCTTCAAGATCGTCAAGCTGGACCCCGAAGCCAAGAAGATCGAAGTGGAGCTGGCGTAATCAAGGCGGAGCTGGCCTGGTGGAAGTATCCGCCTGAACGATCTTTCCCATCCCAAATGCCCCGTGCCCCATCTTTTCGACTTCTTTCTGTCGCAAAGGTGGGACAGCTCGCAGCCTTCACAGGAAAGAGTGAGAATACTCCAGAGGTAGCGATATGAATCTTTCGCGATTTCTTCTTCTTCTCCTGCTTACGGCGCCGTTGGCTCTTGGCCAAGCTGCCCACCGGGTTGACGGTCCAAATCCAGCTAGCCGCGCCGAGGCGCTCGTCCAGAGCCTCTACACGCAGGTGGTGGCTCGTCACCCGCTCGGTATCCCCGAAGGCGAGGATATGAAGATATTCGCGCCGTTCCTGAGTAAAGCGTTGTTACATCGGATCGATTTAGCAAATGCTTGCTTTGAAGATTGGAATCGGCAGTATCCAGATCCGAACTTGAAGCCAGATTTCGGCTGGTTTGAGAGCGGGCTGTTCTCGGGTGACGATGAACAAGCAGAACCGCGGACTTCTCAGATTGAAAGAGCGGAATCGGAGAAGGACGGCTCATTTCGCGTATACGTTAGGCTCACCTACGGATCACCGCCCGTAAAGCCCTGGACTTGGCAGGTTGCAGCAATTGTGGTGCGGGAAGACGGTCATTTCGCCATTGACGACGTTATCTACTTGAAGGAGGGACCGGAACACAGGCGGCTTGTAGATTCCCGGCTCTCGGAGTATTTATCCGCAGGATGCGACGGCCCTCGTTGGGTCGGATACGGAAACCAGCAAAACGGCCAGGAGAAGCAAAGGTAAACGGCCGAATAGCAGGGTGCCGCTGGCCCAGTAGGCCCATACCCACAGAGCCGCGGCGGGGCGCCCCAGGTTTCGTCTTGCGTCTCAGACCTGAAAGGGCAAAGACCGGGAACGAGAACCTGTCCTTCTGCGTAGAAATACCCCATTCGGCGCACACTGGTCAAAAGGGGGCAAAAAAGGACCAACGGCAATGGAAGCGCGAAAGTAAGACGAAGCAAGAGCGAAAAGATGAGGCGCCTGAACAGCGCACCCTACCCCCTCCCACCCAAACCACGGTCTTGGAGAGGGGTAGAGTCAAGATAAGTGCATAGGAATCAATGGCTTGACAAATCACCCTATGTACTCATCGGTAAACATAGGCCCTCGAAAAACACCGGTAATTGAGTCAACAACAGGCCTCTTAGGGCCATTCTTGAGCGAGAAGACGGCCTCTTCGAACGCTCCATCGAGCGGAGGCTCTTTCATCGTCCGGCTTGCGCGATGCACGGGGAATTGCATCGTCGGGCTCATATCGGAACGGACGATCGCGTCCTAGTTGTCGTCGTCCTTCGCGGCCTTTTCCGGCGCGCGGCCTCGATCCGGTAAATGTGCCATAAAATCCGAGCGCGGCCCACCCCCCACCCGCCCGGATGCGATAAACTCATGCGGGAACCATCGACGCAAATCGCGATCTTCAAGCTCACGGAGGATACACAGGAATTGGGAAAAAGCATGGTGCCGAGGAAGCTGTTCTTCACCAAGGGCGTAGGCAAACACAAGGAGCGGCTGACCTCCTTTGAGCTGGCGCTTCGGGATGCGGGGATCGCCTCGCAGAATCTGGTGCGCGTCTCTTCGATCTTTCCGCCGCGGTGCAAGATGATTACGCGCAAGGAAGGCCTGACCTACCTGAGCGACGGCGAGGTGGTCTTCGCGGTGATCGCGGAGAACTCGACCCGCGAGCCGCATCGGCTGCTGGTTTCCAGCATCGGCGTGGCCATTCCCGCCGACCGCAACACTTACGGCTACCTGAGCGAGCACCACGCCTTTGGCGAGAGCGAGGAGCAGGCCGGCGAGTACGCCGAGGAGCTGGCCGCCGAGATGCTGGCCACCACCCTGGACGTGGACTTCGATCCGGACAAAAGCTGGGACGAGAAGAAGGAGATCTACCGCATCTCCAACAAGATTGTGCGCACCAGCAATATCACGCAGTCGGCCGTGGGCGACAAGCGCGGACTGTGGACCACGACGATTGCCGCCGCCGTGCTGATTCTGGACGAGTAGGCCTTGCCTGCGGCAGACTACAGTTGTAAAGCGAAGATTCCGGAGGGAGCAGGGGGTTTTAACCCCCTGAAAGATGGCGAATTGACGTGGCCTTTAGGCCCGGGCCTTTGCGGGTCTTCCAGGAATTGAGCGAAATGCAACTTTGGCATTAGGCCAACCCGGATAGAAGGGGTGGGCCTTACCGTCGCAACCCGAGACTGTTTGCACCGAGTATTTGTCCGTCAGTCCCGCATATGTCCCGTGCCCCATCCTTTCGTCCGCCGCGGCGGATTCTGGCGAAAGAGTGGGAACCCACAACCCCACAACCGGCCCGGTTCATTGGGAGAACGGCTTTCGGCTTATGGCGGATGCGCGCAAACACATCGTGGGCCTGGTGCAGATGCGCATGGGCGCGGACCCGGAAGCCAACCTCGCCGCGGCCGTGGAGCGCATCGAAGAGGCGGCGCGGCTGGGCGCGAAGATCGTCTGCCTTCCGGAGCTTTTCCGCACCCAGTACTTCTGCCAGCGCGAAGAGCTTGCGCTCTTTGACCTTTCGGAGGAGATTCCCGGCCCATCCACAGCGCGGCTGGCCGAAGTCGCCCGCAAGGCCCGCGTTGCCATCGTCGCCTCTCTCTTCGAGCGCCGCGCGCCGGGGCTGTATCACAACACGGCGGTCACGCTGAATGCCGACGGGGCCATCGCCGGCGTCTATCGCAAGATGCACATCCCGGACGATCCGCTGTACTACGAGAAGTATTACTTCGCGCCCGGCGATCTGGGCTTTCAGGCCGTGGATACGGCCTATGGCCGCGTGGGCGCTCTGGTGTGCTGGGATCAGTGGTATCCCGAGGCCGCGCGCCTCACCGCGTTGCAGGGCGCCGAGGTGCTCTTCTATCCCACCGCCATCGGCTGGCACCCGGCGGAGAAGGATGCGTTCGGCGCAGCGCAGTACGATGCCTGGCAGACCATCCAGCGCTCCCACGCCATCGCCAACGGCGTCTTTGTGGCCGCGGTGAACCGGGTTGGCCTCGAGCGCAGCGAGATCAAACTCGACCATGGCGAGATCAAACTGGAGCACGGTGATTTGGTGGGCAAGCGCGCGGAAGGGGAGGGAATCGAATTCTGGGGCGGCACATTCTTGGCTGATCCCTTTGGCCGCGTAATCGCCAAGGCCTCGCACGACGCTGAGGAGATTCTGCTTGGCGAGATCGACCTCAAGCTGATTGAAGAGACGCGCCGACACTGGCCGTTCCTGCGCGACCGCCGCATCGATGCCTATGGCGGAATTACGAAGCGGTTCCTCGACCCGGTGAATGCCCGGCTGGCGAACGATGATTCTAAGTAGCAGTTGTTCTTCTGTTACCGCAAATAGCTCTGTCATCCTGAGCATCTTGACGCACATCGGCGCGTTGCCTCGAAGGATGAATGGGCAATGCTGCCTCCCGGAGGAAGGCGGGAAGATAGCCCAGGACAAGCGAAGCGCAGTCCTGGGTTGAAGTGCAAGGAGAGCTCAAGCCCCGTAGGGGCGAAGGGAACCGTTCCCATTTTGGGCTGTCCATCAGGAGCGTAGTCCGCCGCCAAGGAATGGTTGTCATCCTGAGCGACGCTGAGCGAAGCGAAGAGGAGTCGAAGGACCTGCGGTTGTCTTTGTAGCTCTTTTGCTCTGAATGGATCGCCCGAATCGAGACCTTGAATCATGACTGAAACGCCGCATCAACTCGGTTACCGCATGCCCGCCGAGTGGGAGCGCCACGAGGCTACCTGGCTGGCCTGGCCTCACAATCCGGAGGACTGGCCGGGGAAGTTTCAGGCCATTCCCTGGGTCTACGCGGAGATCGTGCGCCTGCTCGCGGCTCATGAGTCGGTTCACATTCTGGTCAACGCCGCGAAGGCCGAACGCCGCGCGAGGGGAAGCCTGGAGCGCGCCGGAGCGAATCTCGACCGCGTCGCTTTCCACCAGTGGCCAACCAACCGCGGTTGGACTCGCGATTCAGGTCCAATCTTCGTCCGCAACCCGGAAGGCCGGGTAGGCCTCACCAACTGGCGCTTCAATGCCTGGGCCAAGTACTCCGACTGGCAGCTTGACGACCAGCTTCCAGACCGCGTGGCTGCGCTGCTCGGCTTGCCGGAGTGGCAGCCGACGGTCGAATTGCCCGACGGCTCCTCGCGGCGTCTCGTGCTCGAAGGCGGCTCCATCGACGCCAACGGCGCGGGCATTCTGCTCACCACCGAGGAGTGCCTGCTCAGCGAGGTGCAGCAGCGCAATCCCGGCGTCAGCCGCGAGCAACTGGAGCGCGTCTTTCACGACTTTCTGGGCATTGACCAAGTAATTTGGCTTAACCGCGGAATTGCCGGCGACGACACCCACGGCCACATCGACGACATTAGCCGCTTCGTTGCGCCCGCGACCATCGTGACCGCCATCGAGCCGAATGCGAGCGACCCCAACCTCGCTCCGCTGGCAGAAAACCTTGCCCGCCTCAAGGCCGCCCGCACGCTGGACGGCAAGCAGTTCACGCTGATCGAGCTGCCCATGCCGCGCCCGGTGGTCTTCCGCGGTCAGCGCCTTCCGGCCAGCTACGCCAACTTCTATATCGCCAACGATCTGGTTCTGGTTCCCACCTTCCACGACCCCAACGACCGCGTGGCGCTGAACATTCTGGCCGAGGTTTTTCCGGGCCGCGAAGTCATCGGCATCCACTCGGTTGACCTGGTCTGGGGCCTGGGCGCGCTGCACTGCATGACCCAGCAGCAGCCGGCGGCTGGCGGGGCGGTTTTGGGGTAGAATTGTGCTGGCAGGAGGGTTTCCGAATGAGTCTGGATATTAAGCAAGTGATTCAGATCGCCCGTGTGCAGTTTAAGGAACTGCTTCCCGACCTCGCGATCAACATTCCGGCCCCACCCGCTCCTAGGAAGGGCGAACCTTCACCTCGAACGAAGAAGGATATCCTTGAGAATGATATTCGGCTGGAAGAGTTGGAGAAAGAAGGCGAGAATTGGGCCGTTACTTTCAGTGTTCCAAATCCAAATTACAGTCCTGATGCCCTACTGGCTGGGATTCGCAGCGCCCGGAATTTGGCGCGTATTGCCAAAGTCGTCGTTATCGATGGTTCGGAAGGAAAGCTCGTTGCACTCAGGGAGCGGGCAGCATGAAAGCAGCGGACAATCCGCTGTTGAAGCCATATATAGGCAGACCTGCAATTCTGGATTCAAACCTGCTTCTGCTTCGATGGTGCGCAGGCTTCGAAAGGGAACTGGTCAGCAGTTTCAAGCGTCTTAATTGCTTTCAAATTGAAGATATTGAGTTGCTTTCTGAAACCTTGAAGGTTTTTTCGGCCGTAAGGACCACGCCTCATGTGCTCACCGAGGTCTCGAATCTGGCAAACTCACTTCCCAAGTGGATGAAACAAGACTGGGCCGGGCATTTTTCAAAGCAGATTGAAGTCATTCCCGAACAGTGGATTCCGGCCGCAACGATTGCCAAAAGCGATTTCATGGCGCTGGGCCTGACCGATGCGGCCCTTGCGGAATTGGCGACCACTCATGTCATCTTGACCATTGATTTCCCGTTGAGCAACTGGCTGGAGTCGCAGAGACTGAACGTAATCAACTTCACTCATCTCCGGAGCAGTTGGCTCGAATGACCGACCACGAAGCCATGCAAGCCGCACTCGCCCAAGCCCGCCTGGCCGCCGGGGCGGGCGAGGTGCCGATTGGCGCGGTTGTGGTTTGCGAAGGAGCTATCGTCGCGCTCGGGCAGAATCGCGTCCTGCGCGACCTGGACCCCACCGCCCACGCTGAGATGGCGGCCCTGCGCGCGGCGGCCTCTGCGCTCGCGAACTACCGCCTCAACGGCTGCACTCTCTATGTGACGCTGGAGCCGTGCGCCATGTGCGCCGGAGCCATGATTCATGCCCGCCTCGACCGCCTCGTCTATGCCGCTGCCGATCCCAAGGCGGGCGCGGCCGGCTCGGTGCTTCCCGTGCTCAACCATCCCCAGCTCAACCACCAGACGCGGGTGGAGCAGGGGATTCTCGCCGACGAGTCGGCGGAGTTGCTGCGGAGTTTCTTTCGCGAGCGGCGGTAGCGCCGGCGTCGAGTTGTCGCCCGCCGGCGGCAGCGCGGGACGGCTACAATAAGGCCATGAACGTGCAGATGTATGCCACTCCCTTTTGCCCGGACTGCCGCGCGGCCAGAAAGTTTCTCGATGCGCACGGCATCGCGTACAGCGAGATCAACGTGGACCGCGATCCGGCCGCCTCGGCCGAGGTGCTGCGCCGCGTGGGCAAGCGGGCCGTTCCGCAACTGGTAATCGACGGCGAATGGTTCCAGCCCTACATACCGGGCCGCGGGCTGCTGGTGGATGAGCTGCACGAACGGTTGGGTATTCCTCGCGCCTGACGGTGCTTTCCTCGTACAATCGAGAGTTGGCAGAGGCCGCGCAATGCGGCTCCGGTAAGGAGTCCACCCTTGATCGACCGCTATACCCGCCCGGCGATGGGCAGCATCTGGACCGATGAGAACAAGTACCGCTGCTGGCTCAAGGTGGAGTCGGCGGCAAGCACGGTGCTGGCTGAGGACGGCGTGATTCCCGCCTCGGCGGCCGAGGCCATAGCCGCCAAGGCCGGCTTCAGCGTGGCTCGCATCCAGGAGATCGAGGCCGAAGTGAAGCACGATGTAATCGCCTTCACCACCACCGTCGCCGAGACTCTCAAAGACCAGGGGCTCGACGCCGAGTCCCGCTGGCTGCACTATGGGCTGACCTCGAACGACATTGTGGATACGGCCCAGGCCATGCAGGTTGCGGAGGCTTCCGCGCTCATTCGCGCCGGCCTGGTTGCCCTGCTCGGGGTACTCAAGCGCCGCGCCGTCGAGTTCAAGCACACGCCCACCATCGGCCGCACCCACGGCATTCATGCCGAGCCGACCACCTTCGGCCTCAAGCTGCTCAACTGGTATGCGGAGATGGAGCGCAATCTGGCCCGCTTTGACGCGGCGGCCGAAGATATGCGCGTGGGCAAGCTCAGCGGCGCGGTGGGAACCTTCGGCCACCTGAAGCCGGAGCACGAGGAGCGCATCTGCGCGCGGCTCGGCCTCAAACCGGCGCCGGTGGCCACGCAGGTCATCCAGCGCGACCGGCACGCGGCCTACATTGGGACGCTGGCCATCCTCGGCAGCACGCTCGACAAGATCGCCCTGGAGGTGCGCCACCTGCAGCGGACCGAGGTGCGCGAGGCGCAGGAGTACTTCAGCGAGTTGCAGAAGGGCTCCTCGGCCATGCCGCACAAGAAGAACCCCATCACCGCCGAGCAGATTAGCGGCCTGGCGCGCGTGCTGCGCGGCAATGCGCAAGCGGCCTTTGAGAATGTCGCCCTGTGGCACGAGCGGGACATTTCGCACTCCTCCGTGGAGCGGGTGATCTTCCCTGACTCGACCATTCTGGCGGACTATCTGCTGGCCAAAACCACCGGCCTCATTGACCGCCTGCTGGTCTATCCCGAGCGGATGAAGCGCAATCTCGAGAGCACCGGTGGGCTGATCTTCAGCGGCCAGTTGCTGCTCGACCTGGCCGAGGCCGGCATGATGCGCGAGGACGCCTACCGCCTGGTGCAGTCGCACGCCACGCGCTCGTGGAAAGAGGAGCTTGTCTTCCGCGATGAGGTGGCGCGGGATGCGGCGATCGCCGCGCTGCTCAGCCCGGAGAAGCTGGCGAGAACCTTCGACTATTCGCGGCAGTTGGGCAATGTGGATGCAATCTTCAAGCGGGTGCTGGGATGATTTTATGTGACCGCCGAGATTTTCGAGTCGTTCCGCGAAGCAGGTAGCGGGTTTTGCGGGATACCCCTGTACCCCCTGGGGTATAGGGGGGGGTGGGGATATTAATTTTGTGGTAAACAGTTGCTTTTCAAGGCGCTGCTGGCGGGAATGGCGGGTTTGAGGTTCCAACCGCATTCGCCTTCATTTCTTGATTGTGTGCCGATGACGGGTAATTTTCTGCAGCGGAACGCGCAAGAACTGGCGTTTTGTCTCCCAGATCTCAGAATCGAGACCTGGGGGCACCCGGCAAACTCGGGCCAGCCGGAGACGCGCGCCGTAGGCGCAAGGTTTGTTAGCCCCGCGCTTCAGCGTGGGGTAGGGAGTCGTTGTTATAGACTGGGAGTCCCGTAGGGACGGTGTAACATGGCGCATACGTACGCGAGCAATTTCATTCATTGCGTCTTCAGCACCAAAGAGCGTCGTCCGCTGATACCAGCCGCTCGCACCACCGAACTCTATGCCTACATGGGCGGCATTGCGCGGGGAGAGGGCTTCTCGCTTGTGGCCGCGGGCGGAACCGCCAATCATGTTCATCTATTGTTTGTCTTGCCGGCGACCTGCTCACTTGCCCATGCGGTTCAGAAGCTCAAGGGAAGCTCTTCCCGGTGGATGGGGGATGGCTTTTCCTGGCAGGAAGGATACGGAGCGTTCAGCGTCAGCCCCTCGCAGGTTGAGGTCGTGAAGGGGTACATACAAAACCAGGAAGAGCATCACCGCAAGCGCGATTTTGAGCAGGAATTTGTCGCTCTTCTACGCAGCTGTGGAATCGCATACGACGAGCGTTACGTCTTCGGGTGATCGAAAATGGCGTCGTCCCTACAGGACTCGATTGGATCGGACATTGCAGCGGACCCCACGCTGAAGCGCGGGGCTAACCACCATTGCGCCTACGGCGCGGTCGCTGCTGTTATTCAAATCTGCGCGGTCGAAAAGAAGAGCAGAACAATTCCTTGGAGGGGACAGTGACCGAATCTGAGATTCAGTGCCTTGAAAATAATATCGACAAAACAGTTGGAATCGAGACAAGCGAGGGCGAACAACTTATCGCAAAGGTACTATTTGTCGACTACGATAAAGAGTACGACGAGCACGAGCTGCTATATCAAGTAGTCTCCTCAAGCACGCCTGAGCTTTATTCGCAACATGAATACTCGGGAGCCTATGTCTTGGATTTTGACAAAATCGTGTCGGTAAGACCGCTCAGTTGAAGTCGGCCAGGAATCCGCGCCGTAGGCGCAACGGTTGATTAGCTCCGCGCTTCAGCGTGGGGTGAGGGCACGCAATAATAAACGGGGAGTCCCGTAGGGACGGTGCTCATTCATGAACCTGACTATTGCACTCACCGGCGCATCGGGCGCGGTCTTTGGCCGCGAGATGCTGCGCGCGCTGGAGGCGGACGAGCGCGTGGCCCGCGTCCACTTTGTCGCTTCGGAGAACTCCCTGCGCGTGCTGGCCGAAGAACTGGGCGTGAGTGGGCGCAACGATCTACTGGAAAAACTCCTCGGCGCGGCGCCCACCAAGACCGTCCAGCACTCCGATGCGGACATCGGCGCGGCCATCGCCAGCGGCAGCCATCCCTCGGACGGAATGATTGTGCTGCCCTGCTCCATGGGCACGCTTGCGGCCATCGCCCACGGCCTGGCCAACTCGCTCATCGCCCGCGCCGCCGACGTAACCCTGAAGGAGCGCCGCACGCTGATTCTCTGCGTCCGCGAGACGCCGTTCAACCGCATCCATCTGCGCAACATGACGCTGGCCGCCGAGGCCGGAGCGGTGATCTTCCCCTGCATTCCGGCCTTCTACAATCACCCCATCGACTCGACGGAGATGGCGCGCCAGTTCGTCTATCGCGTGCTGGCCCACATTGGCTTGCCGCAGCCGGGGGCCTATGTCTGGAAGGCGGAGGAGTGACGACAGGGATCAGGGTTTTCCCCCTGCTTCCACTTCCTTCTGCTTTGATTGGGCAATCCGCTCCAGTATGTCCGCTACGTTCCCGCCGGGGATATCTGAAACATCCACGCCGTAAAGAGAGCGAATCTTCGCGTAGTAATCGTCGAGTGAATGTCCCGACGCAAAGTCCCAGAGCGAAGACTCATCCGAGATCCATGCCTCACCATGTTCCAGCACGGATTGCAGGAACTCATTTGCCAGGGCTGAGTTCGCTGCAATTCGCTCCTGCGAAGCGAACTCAAGCGGTACTTGCGTTCCGGGACGGGGCATCGACGGCCGGTTTTCACGGGCAGAGTCGAATCTTTCCCTGAGCTTCTCCATCGCTGCCTCGGCTGTGTCACCCGAGCCCATCAGAGTCCACCAGTTCACAACGCGGGCATCATAGGCCGGAACGGTCCATCGCACGGTCTTGCCCCAGATCTGCCTGGAATCGCGCTGTTTGCGGACAATGATGGGATAGTCTTTCAGCGACCACTCCCGCTTCCGGAATGACAGCAGGAATTTCCAGCCTGCAAGCAGTCCGGAATAGGGGTTCTTTAAGAACTTGAATGCCATTGCATCCCCTGAAATTCACTCACTTTGGCGCTCTGGCCTACATTCTTAATTTGACACGCATCCCCGCTTCATTGATACTTCCTTTAATGCCGAACTCAAGGAATCACGGAATTGCGGTCATGGCCATGTGCATGTGTATGGCGTGCGGACCCCTCCGTGCGGCTCTTGAGAGGCGAATGCGCTAAGCGCAACCGATCTTGAAGCCAGGCGGCCCGGGTCCCGGAGAGGATTCGGGCCGTTTCGTTTTTTGGGGTGGCTCGATCCCCACCCTAGCACCGGAAAGGCGAACCGCAGATCCTTCGACTTCGTCCGCCGCGGCGGACTTCGCTCAGAATGACAGCAAGGGTGGGGCATCCAGCACCCAGCGCCAGGTTCCAGCAGCACCCACATCCCAACAGCCGTGAAAATGGTTGAAAATCAAAAGAAAGCAGAAGGAGCCCACAATGTCCGAAACGCAGCAGCGCCAGTTTGCCACCCTTGCCGTCCATGCCGGCCAATCGCCCGACCCGGCGACTGGCGCCAGAGCCGTACCCATCTACCAGACCACCTCCTACGAGTTCCAGGACGCGGCTCACGCCGGGCGCTTATTTGCGCTCCAGGAGTTCGGCAATATCTACACCCGCATCATGAACCCCACCACCGACGTGTTTGAAAAGCGCGTCGCAGCGCTTGAGGGCGGCGCTGCGGGGCTGGCCACGGCCTCGGGCCAGGCGGCGGAGACCCTCACCCTGACCACCCTGGCCTCGGCGGGAGAGGAGATCGTCTCCACCACCTCGCTCTATGGGGGCACCTACAACCTCTTCCACTACACATTCCCGCGGCTGGGCATTACGGTCAAGTTTGTGGACGCGGACGACTTCGACGGACTGCGCGCGGCCATCAACGACAAGACGCGAGCCATCTACACAGAGACGCTGGGCAACCCCAAGCTCGATGTGGTGGACATCGAGAAGATCGCCGCCATCGCCCACGAGCACAAGCTGCCGCTGGTCATCGACAACACCTCGGCCTCGCCGGCGCTGGTGCGGCCCATCGAGTGGGGCGCCGACATCGTGGTCAACTCCGCCACCAAGTTTCTCGGCGGCCACGGCACCACCATCGGCGGCGTCATCGTGGATGCGGGCAAGTTCGACTGGGCGGCTTCGGGGCGCTTCAAGGGGTTCACCGAGCCGGACCCGTCTTATCACGGCCTCTCCTACACCGATGCCTTCGGGCCGCTGGCGTTCATCCTGAAGGCGCGGGTTCAGGGGTTGCGCGACACCGGTGCGGCGCTCTCGCCCTTCAATGCGTTTCTGCTGCTGCAAGGGATTGAGACCCTGCATTTGCGCCTGGAGCGCCACTCGGAGAATGGCCTGGCCGTGGCCAGGCATCTGGAGCGGCATCCCGGCGTGGAGTGGGTCAACTATCCCGGCCTGGAGTCCAGCCCCTATTACGCGCGGGCGCAGAAGTATCTGCCCAACGGGAAAGGCGCGCTGGTCACCTTCGGCATCAAGGGCGGCTATGAGGCGGGAAAGAAGCTGATCGACTCGCTGGAGCTGTTCTCGCTGGTGGCCAACATCGGCGACGCCAAGTCGCTGGTGATCCATCCGGCCTCGACCACCCACCAGCAGCTATCGGTGGAGGAGCAGGCGACGACCGGCGTTACTCCCGAGTTGGTGCGCCTGTCGGTGGGCATCGAGGACATTCGCGACATTTTGGCGGATTTGGACCAGGCGATCGAGGCCGCGAACGGGCATTCGTTTACGGGCGCAGCCGCAACCGTGGGTCATGCTGCACAATAAAGGTGATGACTGAAACCGGAACCCCGGCCGTGACCGGGCCTCAAGTAAAGGGAGCCGGAACGAAACTTCTGGAGCCTACCTACGAGGGGGACTTTGTACTTGACGAGCATCTGTTGTTGGAGTGCGGCCGCACGCTGGCCGGCGTAACACTGCATTATGCGGTGTACGGCCGGCTGAATGCGGCCCGCGACAACGCCGTGCTCGTGTGCCATGCGCTCTCCGGCTCGGCGCTGGTGGGCTCCTGGTGGCCTGAGATCTTTGCGCCGGGCGCGGTCTTGTCGCTGGAGCACGACTTTGTCATCTGCATCAACATGCTGGGCTCCTGTTACGGTTCCACGGGACCCGGCTCGGTGGACCCGGAAACGGGCGAGACGTATGGCCCGGATTTCCCTCTGGTTTCGATACGCGACAATGTTCGGGCGCAGGCGCGGCTGCTGGATTCCATGGGCATCCGGCGGCTGCGGCTGGTTCTGGGCGGCTCCATCGGGGCGATGCAGGCCCTGGACTGGGCTATTCTCAATCCCGAGCGCGTGGCTCGGGGGCTGATCATCGGCGCGACGCCGGTCTCGGCCATGGGGCTGGCGCTCAATCATCTCCAGCGCCAGGCCATTCTGCACGACCCGGAGTGGGCGGGCGGCCGCTATCTGCCCCAGCGTCCTCCGCGGCGAGGGCTGGCGCTGGCCCGCCAGATCGGCATGCTCAGCTACAAATCCGCGGCGCTCTTCAATGAGCGCTATGGGCGCAATCCCAATCGCAACGGCGAGGATCCCTGGGGGCTCGACGACCAGGGCGGCGGCCTGATTGGCGGGCGCTTCGACATTGCCGGCTATCTTGACCACCAGGGGCAGCGATTCATCGACCGCTTCGACGCCAATTCCTACCTGGCCCTGCTGCGCACCATGGATACCTGGGATCCGATGCGCGGCTTCTCCTCGGCGGCGGAGGCCTTCAGCCGCATCCGCGCCCGGCTCAGTTTTGTCGGCATCAGCTCGGATTGGCTGTTTCCGGCCGAGGAGGTGCGCCGCTTTGCCGAGGCAATTCGAGCCGCCGGCGTCCAGGCCGATTACCGGGAGATGGTCAGCGACCATGGCCACGACGCCTTCCTGGCCGAACAAGCCGAATTGGTGCGCTTGCTGCAATGAGCGGGCATGCGATCCCACCCTAGCCGCAACAATCCGCCGCGGCGGACGGCGAGGATGGGGCACCCGGCTAAGGTGGGGCGCCCGAATGGAAGCTCGGGAACAGTTTTTCCCGGTTCGGTGTCTAAGCCGATATGCGCTTGAGCCATCGGCAGCCGGGAGCGACGGGGATGCAGCTGGCCCGGAGGGCTGTACTTCATCCCCGAGACGGCAGTTATACCGGCGGACGAGGCCTTTGGAACCGGCACCGGGGGACCGGGCGGCCCGGCTTCCCAAACAATTATTTTTTTCCTTTGAAACTTCGCTTGTCACAATGGGCGTGGCTTTCTATAATCCTTCCAACACCGCATTGGGAGCCGTGGTATGGTTTACCCATACCCCGGTACTCAACCGCCAGACTGAACGGTTGCAATTTCCGCGAGCGAGTGCTTGAGTATCGATCTCCATTTCGGCATTTCCCAGGAGCACTGAATGAAAAAGTTTGTCTTTGCGTCTGTGATGGCATTGGCGAGCATTAGCCTCGTTTCCGCGCCCACGCTGCGAGCACAGGATTCGGACCAGATCACCATCAAGGATCCGGCCGAGTTCAACGCCTATCAAATGGCTACAACCCAGATCGACCCCAAGGCCAAAGCAGCCGGCCTGGAGACCTTTCTGAATACCTATCCCCAGAGCGTGGTCAAGAGCGCCGTCCTCGACCTGCTGGTGGATACCTACCAGCAAATCGCTGCTCAGGCAAAGGATGCTCAGAGTGTGGCCGACGCCAATGACCATACACTCAGCGCTGCCAGCCGCCTGCTCCAGGTGGACCCCAACAACATGAAGGCCATCTACATCACAGTTGTGATCAAGAAGGCTCAGTGCCAGAAGACCAGCGATGCGCAGACCTGCGACGATGCCGGGGTGATGGCCCAGAAGGGACTCGCGACTCCCAAGCCCGCCAAGACCTCCGACGCCGATTGGAAGAAGCAGACGGACGCAACCAAGCCGATCTTTCACTCGGTCATCGCATTGGATGACATCGTCTCCAAGAAGGACATCAAGGCCGGCATCGCCGAGTACACCCAGGAGCTGATGCTGTTTGCGCCCGAAGACACCACGAGAGGCCCTGGCTTGGTGGACACGCTGAACATTGCCGAAGCCTATGTCAAGGAGACTCCGCCGGACGCGGTGAACGCGGTGTGGTTCTATGCCCGCGCGCTCAATTTTGCGCCCGCCAGCTACCAGGCGGTGATCGGGAAGAAGCTCGAGTATTGGTACAAGAAGTACCATGGCGGGCTGGATGGACTCGACGACCTGAAGGTCCAGGCGGCGAAGACCGTTTTCCCGTCGAACTTTGTCCTCAAGCCGGCGCCGACACCGGCTGAGAGAATCCACGACCTGCTTGCCAACACGCCCGATCTGAAGACTCTGGCCCTGGCCGACAAGGAGACCATTCTGGCTCTTGGCAGCAAGGAAGACGCCGATAGGCTGTGGGCGCTGATGAAGGATCAGGCGACCCCGGTTCCCGGAGTCGTGATCGAGGCAACGGCCTCGGTCATCAAGGTCGCCGTGACCTCGGATGCCAAGGAAGCCAAGGTTCCCGACTTCATCGTCAATTTGAAGACGCCGCTCGCGGAGAAGTCCATTCCAGCCTCAGGCTTCGAGTTTGGGCTCGCAGCCAAGGGGCAAGCGGAGTTGGACGGCACTTACGACTCCTACACGCAGGTTCCGGCTACCGCAACCACGGCGCAATCGGCCCAGATCGTGCTCCGCGAGGGAACGATCATACCGGCGAAGAAGGTGGTCCCGGTACACAAGCCGACGCCGGCGCACAAGCCCGCGGCGCACTGATTCGCCGCTCGCGCGCACAACCTCCCGCTCCTGGGAGCATGAGGAAACAGAAAGGGCAGCCCGCATACGGCTGCCCTTTCTGTATGGTGCACAGCACCCTCAATCCAAAGCCCCGCTCCACGCGGCGGTGGTAATCTGGGGGCACGATGGCGCAACTGAGAATTCTGCCCCTGATCCTGGCCGTTCTATCCATCGCCGCTCTCCGCGCCTTCGCCCAGGCCCAGGCGGCTCAGGATGACTCCGCGACCCATCTCAAAGTCAGGCTGGTTCCCAATGCCGTGCCTCCCCTGCCGTTCCCTGCCGGCAGCGAGACTCCGGGGCCTGTGGCGCCGGTCGAGTACCGCTCTACCGCCGAGATGACCCGGAAGGATCTCGATCTGGAGGCCGACGCGGAGTCTTCGATCGCCGAACATGCCGGCCGCATTGGCCTCGAGTTCAACCACGGCCCATGGAGTTACCGGCAGTTGGTGTGCCCCGCGCTGCCCAACCACCTCTTTCTGCGCTTCCTGCGCAACGGCGGAGCGGGCGACGTGAGCGTCTTTACGGCTTCGATTCCGCGCAACGGCGAGGGCCGGGTGCGCATCATCCCCATTCGCCTGCGCGGCTATTCGCTCTTCTCGTCCGCGCCCATCAACGCGCTCACCATCTCGGCCTTCAACCGCATCCGGGCCGAGGAGCACCCCGCCAAGACCCCCGACTGGCTGGGGACCGGCCTCTGCTACGCCGCCCTGGCGGGAGCGCATCCCCAGATTGCGAATCTCATTGACGATCTGGAGAGCCAGAAGTTCCTGACCGCTGTCCCTGCCAAGCTGGAGATTCCGGTCCAGGGCGGCGCCATCGTCTCGTTTACGGATGTGGCCGCGGCTCCCCGCTCCATGGAGTGGACCATGACCTTCGATAAAAAGGGCAAATTGCTGAAGGCCGCGCATTTGCCCGTAGGTCAGCTTGCGGTCACTGCCGTTCCGCCCAGCGCGGGAGAGCCCAAAGGCACGCCCTTGCCGCCAACCATCGACGTCGATTCGCCGGGCAACGCGGCCAAGTAGGCGCACCCTCGTCAACGCCGGGCATGAACTGACCCCTGATCTCTGATCCCTAACCCCTAATCCCTAATCCCTAATCCCTGTTCTTCCGTCACTCCCCCAGCATGATCCGCTGGATCGCGGAGGCGCGTCCCGTGGCAGGGTCGCAGGTAACCAGGGCCGCGCACATCTTCGTATTGCCCTTGCGGCCTCGAACTTGCCCGGCATGCCGGTGAGAAACTTGTGCAGCACCAGGTCCTTGTCCACGCCGATGATGCTGTCGTAGGGGCCGCTCATGCCCACATCGGTCTGGTAGGCGGTTCCGCCCGGCAGCACGCGCTCATCGGCGGTGGGAACGTGGGTGTGCGTGCCCAGCACCGCGGTGACGCGTCCGTCCAGATGCCAGCCCATCGCCACCTTCTCGCTGGTGGCCTCGGCGTGAAAGTCCACCACGATCACCTTGGCCTGGATGCCCGCCAGTTGAGCGTCGGCCGCGTGAAAGGGGTCGTTGGTGGTGTTCATGAAGACGCAGCCCTGCAACTGGATCACCGCATAGGCCACGCCGCTCTCCGTGGTTCCCTCATAGGCTCCGTAGCCGGGAAGGCCGGGCTGCAAGTTGGCCGGGCGCAGAACGCGGCGGGGGCGGGCGTGGCTGTCGGCGGGCACGGATTTCAGGTAATCGATCAGCTCGCGCTTGTCCCAGACGTGGTTGCCGGTGGTCAGCACGTCGGCGCCCAGGTCGAAGATCTCCTCGGCGAGCGGCGGGGTCACGCCGAAGCCGCCGGCGGCGTTCTCCACGTTGACGACGACCAGATCGACCCCGTGCGCCTGGCGCACATGGCCGATGTGCTCGCGCACAATCCTGCGTCCCGCGCTGCCGAAGATGTCGCCGACGAAAAGTATGTTCATGGTGCTCCAGAGATCAGGCCGAAGGCTCGCCGTGGCGAGGGTCAGAGATCAGAGATCAGGGACCAGGGGTCAGGGGTCAGAGATCAGGGAAAAACTCACCTGTTCCAGTGTATTGCCTCGTTGCTTCGATAAAAACAATGCTGTCATCCTGAGCGGAGTCCGCCGCGGCGGACGGAGTCGAAGGACCTGCGGTTTCACGGCTGGTTTGGCGGCTGTTCTTCCTGTTCTTTGCTCCGCCGGGAGCCCCGTCCTACGCCGGGTGCCCCACCCCGAGCACAAATCTGGGTGCCCCACCCTCGCGACGTTCTTGTTTTTGTCGCTAGGGTGGGAAAGCACGAATCTCAACCGGCCGGTTCCTCCGGCCCCTGATCTCTGATCTCTGACCCCTGATCCCTGTTTCGCATCAGCGGAAACAAGATCACATCCCGGATCGACTTAGAGCCGGTCAGCAGCATCACCAAGCGGTCTACGCCGATGCCTTCGCCGCCGGTTGGAGGAAGCCCGTAGGCCAGCGCGCGTACGTAGTCCTCGTCCATCTGGTGGGCCTCGTCGTCGCCGCGGGCGCGCTCGGCAAGCTGCTGGGCAAAACGTCTGTGCTGCTCGACGGGATCGTTCAACTCGCTGAAGGCGTTGCCCAGCTCGAAGCCGCCACAGTAAATCTCAAACCGCTCGACCCAATCCGGATCGTCGGGCTTCTGCTTCGAAAGCGGCGAAACCGCAGTCGGGAACTCGTAGATGATTGTGGGCTGGATGAGGTGGGCTTCAACTAGACTTTCGAATAGACCGGCAATAACCTTTCCAAGCTGATCACCTGCATTAAGGGCACGATAATTTGGACCTATCGATCCAACAGCCACAATTGCACCCGGTTCTGTAAGTGCCGATGAACGCACAATTTCATATGCGTGATTCAATGCCTTCAGAAGATGCGTTTGAAGCGCACTTCTATCATTGAAAATTGCATGACTCGGAGGTACACCAGCTTCTGGCGGCCAGAACTTGATAATCGCCTCCCGCATCGTCAGCCGCGTCCACTTCCCCAGATCGATCTCAATGCCATTGAAGTTCGTGATCGTCGTCCCGTTCACCTCCATCGCCACAAACGCAATCAGCTCCTCCGTCATGTCCATCAGGTCTTTGTAGTTTGCGTAGGCCTGGTAAAACTCCAGCATGGTGAACTCGGGATTGTGCTGCGTGCTTACGCCCTCGTTGCGGAAGTTGCGGTTGATCTCGTAGACGCGGTCCAGGCCGCCCACCACCAGCCGCTTCAGATACAGCTCTGGCGCAATGCGCAGAAACAGATCCATGTCCAGCGCGTTGTGGTGGGTGGTGAAGGGCCGCGCCGCCGCTCCGCCGGCGATCTGCTGCATCATCGGCGTCTCTACTTCAAGGTAGCCGCGCTCGTCGAAGAAGCGCCGCAGAGCCTTCAGCACCTTGGCGCGCTTGACGAAGACCTCGCGGCTGTCGAGGTTGGCGAACAGGTCCACATAGCGCTGGCGGTAGCGCAGCTCCACGTCGGCCAGCCCGTGAAACTTCTCCGGCAGCGCCAGCATGGCCTTGGCCAGGAAGGTCAGCCGCTCGACGTGGATGGTCAGCTCTCCGGTGCGGGTGCGGAAGAGGTAGCCCGCAGCGCCGATGTGATCGCCCAGGTCGAGCAGCTTGTAAAGCGCAAAGCCCTGCTCGCCCACCGCGTCCAGCCGGACGTAAATTTGCAGCCGTTCGCCACCCTGCTGGAGCGTGGCGAACCCGGCCTTGCCCTGGGCGCGGATGGCCATGATGCGCCCGGCCACGGCCACCGTCGCGCGGCTGGCTTCGAGAGCCTCGCCCGTCGCCTCGCCCCACTTCGCCCGCACCTCGGCGACGGTGTGCGAAGCCGCGTACCGGTTGGGATAGGCGGCCTGCCCCAGCTTCTCGATCTCTGCCAGTTTTGACTTGCGCAACTCGAATAGATTGCGCTCGAACTCCGAATCGAACACGATGCTTCCTTTGCGGATGAACCCGATCCCGGTTTCAACTGCCAGTATATCGTTCGCCGCGCGCAGGGCGGGCGGAGCCGCGGCAATGCCCTGAACTACGCTAAAAAAATCGCGTAACTAAAACGTTTGAACCAGTGTCCAATATTCAGGAGAACCCCTATGAAGGCACAATTCAGCGCGCTTTTTCTTTGCCTGCCCCTCGTCCTTGCCCTGCAAGCCCGAGCCACCGTGCTGCCGGACGCCTGCGGCGACGACAAGATCAAATTCGACGTCTCCACAAAAGGCAATCAGCCCCCGCCTGCTCCCCCGGCAGAAGGCAAGGCGCAGATCGTCTTCGTCGAAAACGAGAATCACATGCTCGGCCCCTTCATGTACGCCACCGTCCGCTTTGGCCTGGATGGAGCCTGGGCGGGCGCCAACAACAACAACTCCTACTTCGCGGTGGACGTGACCCCGGGTGTCCATCATCTCTGCGCTAACTGGCAATCGGCGCTGCCCACGATCAAGAAGTACATCGATGTGGCGAGTTTCACCGCCGAGCCGGGCAAGGTCTACTACTTCGCCGCCAATGTCAAGGTGATTCCCACCGGCGGAAACAACGTCAACTACGACTTCGATCTTGCGCAGTTGGACGACGATGCGGGCCAGTACCGGGTGAAGGCCTGGAAGCTCGCCACCGCGACGCCAAAATAGCTGCGCCGGCGCCCTTTCGCGTTCCAGGGCGCAGCGGTGGAAGCGGTTCGTGCGGGATGAACCTCGGGCCGCGCACAGACAGATTGAGTCCAATTCGTATTCCAACGCACAGGAGGGTTGCAGTGAAATCAAGACTCGTTGCATTGTTGGTATCAGTTTCTCTAGTCTCCGCCGTTCAAGCCTGGGCAACGGTTTTGCCGGATGCCTGCGGCGACGACAAGGTCAAATTCGATGTGAGCACGCAGAAAGCCCAACCCGCGCCTGCCCCTCCCGTGGCAGGCAAGGCGCAGATCGTCTTTATTGAGACCATGGATGAGGAAAACCTGGCCTTCTGCAAAGATTGCGATGTTGTAGCCCGTCTTGGTCTTGACGGCGCGTGGGTAGGAGCCAACAAGGGCAACTCGTACTTTGCCTATACGGTGGAGCCGGGTGAACATCATCTCTGCACAAACTGGGATTCGCCCAGGGCGTTCCTCAGCCAAAAGGTTGGCGTCGCCGACTTCACCGCCGAGCCCGGCAAGACTTACTACTTCCAGGCCAGATTCCTCATAAAAATGGTCGACATCGACACTGCGCAGTTGGAACAGCGGCTGGATCTGACGCAATTAAGCGACGACGAGGGCAAATACCAGGTCAAGATTTCCGCGCTCAGCACTGGGACACCGAAAAAGTGAGCCTCCTCTTTTTCGGTCTGAAGGGGCACTCATCGTGTATAACCACGGTAAGTGCCCTTCAACCGCCCCATTCCGGAGCCACGGCCACACACGAGGATCTCGAGCGGGATTGGGGCAATCGCGGAAGCCGAGAAGTTGATGCAGATTGCGCTTCTGCTGCCGGCCGCGGCCTTTATCGGCTGGCTGGCAGGCGCCTGGCTTGACAAACGCCTGCATCAGGGGTGGATTGCGATCTTCGGGATCGCGTTTGGAGGCATCTCCGGGCTGGTGGGCGTGGTGCGGATGGCGATGGCGGCGGAGAGAAATTCCCGTCCGGATAGCGATAACCAAAATGGGACCGGAAAGGGAAACTCCAACATCGAACCATGACGGAAGAATCCCATTCTATCGTTGACATCGGCGAAGAAGACCAGCAGGCGCTGCTCCAACGGGCCATGCGCAACACACTGATTCTAGGTCTGTTGTCTTCTCTGGCGCTGCTGATTGGCTCGGGCTGGCGCAGCGCCGCCATGCTGCTGACCGGCACTCTGATCTCGGCGGCCAGCATTCTGGAGTGGCGGCGTCTGCTGCGGGTGATCAACGCCAAACTCAACAACCGGCAGACTCCCAGGAGCGCCCCCGCGGTGGTCCTCTTCTTTGTGCTCAGGCTCACCGTTTTCGCGGGGGTGATCTATGGTAGCCTGAAATGTTTCCAGGGTTCGGTAGTGGCGCTTCTCTGCGGCCTGGGTCTGGCGGCGTTGACCATAGGCTGGGAGGTTGTTGCGCTGCTCAGGGACTGACAAGCCTACCGGCGGATGCGTTCTCCGCCCCAGGGCAGAAAGAATCAAGTTTTCATGCCGGAATCTTTTGCATTGGTCCGTTTGCTGAACGGCCTCTTGGCGGGCCTCGAGGTCAGGGGTTTTCGATCCATTGGGCTGCTCCCGGCCGACGCTGGCCAGACGGCTGTCAAGGTCAATCAGGCGCTGGGGTTGGAGCTGCTGGTGGCCGGCGGTCTGATTGCCTTTTTCCTGATCGTGCGCCTGACGCTTTCGGTGGAAAAGCCCAATCCGGCGCAGCAGATTGCCGAGATGATCCACGAGGCCGGCGGCGGCCTGGCGGACCAGATCATCGGCCACGGCTACCAGCGCTTTCAGGCCTTCGTTACCTGCATCTTCCTGTTCGTGCTCCTCAACAATCTGCTGGGGCTGGTTCCCGGCCTCAGTGCGCCCACCACTTTTCCGTCGGTGCCGCTGGGCCTGGCCTTGACCACCTTCGTCTACTACAACTTCAACGGCATCCGGGCGAATGGGATTATCGGCTATCTGAAACAGATTGCGGGACCCATCTGGTGGATCTCCTGGCTGATCTTCCCCATTGAGTTGATCTCGCACCTGGCCCGCATCCTGTCGCTTACCATCCGTCTTTACGCCAATATGTTTGCCAGCGACATGGTGTCGCTGGGCTTCTTCTCGCTGGTCCCAGTGGGCGTTCCGGTTATCTTCCTGGGCCTGCACGTTTTCGTCTCGCTCATTCAGGCTTTCGTTTTCATGCTCCTGACCATGATTTATCTCTCCTTGGCGGTTTCGCACGAGCACTAGAGCCTTTGGTTTCCATAGTCGCGTCAATGACGAAAAAGATTCCGCCGGGGAACGCTTCCGCCCTGGGCAAACGGACGGTCGCAAGCGTGAGGGGGCCAAAAGCATTTTCGGAAACACCGCATCCCGAAGCCTCGAATGTAAAGTCAACGCGACCATCAGGGAGCGGCGACCTAGCAAAGAAGCGAAAAGGACACGCAATTTCCGAAAATGCCGGCACGGTGAGCCTCAACCACCCACTGGCGGCCAATTCAAGGAAAGCAGGAGAAATATGCGCGTACTTCAATCTGTGTTCATGGCCCTGGCGGTTCTCTGTTTCGCCATTCCGGCCTTCGCGGATGGCGGCTCAGCCGCCGTCAACCTGGTGCCCATCGGCGCCGGCATCGGCATGGCGCTGGCCGCCGGTCTCTGCGGCCTGGGTCAGGGCCGGGCAACCGCTTCGGCTTGCGAGGCGCTGGCCCGCAATCCCGGCGCACGCGGCGGCCTCATGATCTTCCTGGTTCTCGGCCTGGCCCTCATCGAGTCCCTCACCCTCTTCACCCTGGTCATCATCCTGATCAAGGTCAAGGTATAGCAACGCTTGTTTCAAGACAGTAAGGCGGTCCTGTCCGAGCGGGTGGGGCCGCTTTCTTTCAGGCAGCAGGTGTCTATCGGCTGGGCTGCCCCGCGCTCCCCGTTCCGCCGCGCAGCATCTGAATTGCCTGCCGGTAGTCGATGCCCGCCGGCGCCGGCGCATACCCGGTCATCTCTTCCACGGTATCGAAGCTCCTTGTCTTGAACAGGACGCGCAGGTTCATCTTCATCTGGAAGCGCGCGATCCGCCACTGCCCCTGGCCCACGCTGGCCTGCTCGATGACGATCCATCCCCCCTTGTCGAGCTTGCCCAGGATGCCCCATCCGTAGTCCGTGTCCTGCTGCAAGTGGCCCTCCAGGCGCATCACGCGCTCCTCTGCGGCGTCGATCCAGATTTCGCCGCTCATGGCGGTCAGCGCCTGCGCCTCGAAGTCTGGCGGGCTGAAATTGGGGTTGGGCTGGAAGGCGAACTTCTCCACTTTGCCGGCAGGCCCCGCGCCGGTGCCCGCATATTGGTAAAGGAATGCCTGGGGCAACATGCGCAGCAGCTTCAGCACGATCCGCATGTCCCCTTCCTCGCTTTGCTTGCGGCGCCGCTGGCGGCTCGGATCGCTGAGCAGCGCATCCAGGCGCGCCTGTTCCATTTGCTCGTCGGCCTGGCTGAGCGGCCTATCGAAGATCGATACCAGGCGGGCTACGTCGCCATCGCGGGTTTCAACAATCTCCTTGGTCGAGGTCAGGCGCGGGCTTTGCTTGCGCAGCCGGTAGCGCATGGGATGGTTTGCATCCTCGGCGGTGCGCAATTCGGTGGCAATCGCCCGCTCCACCAGCGCCTGGGCCTGGGTGGGTGTGAGGGCGGGCTGGGTGGCCGGAGCGCTCTGGCCCCCGGATGGAACTGGGGAAAGAACGGCCCAGGGCAGCAGAAAGAGGAAGAGGAGAGACCTGCGCACAACCATCAGTCTAGCGGGCATTGGCCCCCCGGTCGAGTGTCGCGCTGGCGCATGAATTGTTAGACGGAAAGGCACTCTTAATGGTTCTTCGATTGAAGCAAGGTGGCCGGGTTGCGTATAGTTCGGGGAGGGCCTTGTTCTGGCCCGCGGAAGGGACAACACCATGGCAGTGGAGAACGCTCCTGCGCGCATCGGCAAGACCGTCGTGATTCTCGGGCAGTTGCAGGGCAGTGAAGACCTGATTTTGGATGGGCGTATCGAGGGGACCGTCAACCTCTCCGAGAGCCGGTTGACCATTGGCCCCAGTGCCAACATCGCGGCCGACATCTTCGCCAAGGATGTGCTGATTCTGGGCCAGTTGAAGGGCAACGTGGTGGCCAGCGGACGGGTGGAGCTGCGCGCCGGATGCAGCGTGGAAGGCGATATCTGCGCTCTCCGCTTCGCGGTGGAGGACAACGCGGTATTCAAGGGCAAGGTGGACCTGACGCAGGGCGCGGCCAAGCCGGCCTAGCTCGTCCAGAGTTGGTGTTCCGGCGGCTGCGTTTGGCGCAGCGCCCGGTTCCGGTCTGCCAGACAGTCATCCGGCTGACCTCAAGGGGATTGTGAGTTGTTCAAGCGTTGGTTCGGCAAGAAGCAAGAAAGCGGTCCCCCCCCTGCGGCCACGGGCTTTACCGGGCCCAGGGTGCCGCGCCACTCCAGTGCCTGGGCGGCGCTGCGCAAGCGGCTCCAGGCAGAGTCGGGCCTGCGCATCGTCGACATTGGCTACACGTCGCCCTCCAACATCAACTACCTCACCGGGCTGGGTCATAGTGTGTTCATGGCCGATCCGGTCCAGGTCGCATGCACCGGCAACTGGCAGAGCGGCGCGGACGAGAACGGCAATCCGGTTTGGGACATCGCGGGCTTCCAGGAGCAGGCTCTCAATTTCGCCGGGCGCACCTTTGACGTGGTGCTATTGTGGACCGCGCTCGACTACCTGCCCGAGCCCTTCGTGGCTCCGGTGGTTGCGCATCTGTTCTCGGCCACGAATCCCGGCGGGCAGGTGCTGGCGTTGTTCCACACCCGGACGCAGGGCGATGAGACCGTGCACTGCCGTTTTCACGTGACCCCCGGAGACAATGTCGAGGTGCAGCTGGCGCAGCCGTTTCCCATTCAGCGCGCATTCACCAACCGAAGCATCGAGCGCCTGTTTGAGGGCTGGTCGTCCCACAAGCAGTTTCTGGCCAAGGATAGCGTCTCCGAAGTTATCATGACCCGGTAGAGGGTTCGCGGGCCGCGGATTCTTCGAGACTTCCCAGGGAGGAAAGACGATGTCATCGACGGCAGCGCGCATCGCCTGGCTGGGTCATGCTACCGTGCTGATTCAGACTGGCGCGGGCACTAACATCCTGATCGACCCGTTCATCGCGCAAAATCCGAGTTACCCCAAGGACTTTGCGCTGCCGGAGAAGATTCATTACATCCTGCTCACTCACGGCCATGGCGACCATATCTCCGACGCGGTTCCGGTGGCTGGCAAACACGATTCTACCGTGGTGGCAATCTATGAGCTGGCTATGTATCTCGCGGGTCAGGGCGCGGCCAAAACCATCGGCATGAATCTGGGGGGAACGGTGCAACTTGACGACGTGGCAGTCACCATGGTCGAGGCCAAACACTCATCGGGAGCGCAGGATAAAGAAGGAGTTCACTATGTGGGCGTTGCGGCCGGCTATGTGTTGAGCATCGCGGACGGCCCGGTGCTGTACCATGCCGGAGATACAGCGGTCTTCGGGGACATGAAGCTGATTCGCGAACTATACCGGCCCAAGGTGGCCATGCTTCCCATCGGCGGCCACTTCACCATGGGACCCAGGGAAGCGGCGCTGGCGGCGCGCTTTCTGCAGCCGGAGATCATCCTTCCTATCCACTTTGGAACCATTCCGCAACTTACGGGCGCACCACAGGAACTGGCTGCCTTGGTCGATGCCGGCGTTCAAGTTGTGAGCTGGACCCCAGGGGAAGAATACTCAGTCTGAGTCGAGTTACGGCATGGTGCAGGAACCGGTCATGGGCTGGCTTTCAAACCGTCCGGACCACGGCCTATCTGCAGTTTCAGTTACTTTGCGGCCGCTGCTTTCCTCTTCTCCGCCACCCCGGTGGGCGCGCGCCTGCTTCAACTCGGCGATCTCACGATCGATTTGTGCCAGAATCTCCAAAACTCCCACGGTTCCTCCTGTTAGGTCGTTGCAAGCGGCCCACATTCCCGCTGTGCCTTAGTGAAAAGACCGGCTCGGGTCAAACGCTCATCCTGGAGACACGATACGCAACTATAGACTCTTTAACAAACAAAAAGAGCAAGGTGTTACCAGGGAAGATACCTGTTGACGGCGGAACAGCCGTTTCCGCTGGGTGGAGCGGGCGTCGGAAAGCGGGCGGAAAATGAGTTAGATGGAACGCGGGGCCTTGGAAGGGAGCGGGGGCAATGCGGCCGGAGGCGCTGTGGGGGGAGTGCCGGAAAGGTCCGGGCCGCCGAGGCGCGGGCCGGCTGGCGCTTCGGCGGCGCGATAGTTGCGCAGATCGCGCAGTATCTCCTGCTTCTCGCGCGCGTATTGGCCCGCCAGCCGGGTGAGCGCATAAGTGATGATGTCGCTGTGGTGCAGGTCGGGCACGGAGGGATCGCGGCGCATGTTCACCCACAGCCGGTGCACGAGTTGAACATCGTCGGGACTGAGGGCGGGCGCGTGCGGCCCGATGTAAAACACCTTCACCTCGCCGGCGGGACCGACGATATAGAGGTTGAATTGCCGCTTGGGCGCGGGCAGCGCCTCCCACGCCTGTCCCATATGAAAGGCCTGGTCCTGGACTGTCATTCTCGTGGAAGCTCCGGAAACCACCGAATCCACTTCCAGCGAGTTTGCGCCCTGTGCCAGCGCGGCAAAGACGTCCCCGGCGGGAACCACAAGCAGCGAGACCTTCTTGCCAAAGCTCTCTGCAACCGAGACGGCCTTGGTGAAGATCATCTGTTCGTGCTCGCTGAAACTCTGCTCCTCGGCGCTTAGAAACTCCGGTCCGCCCACGCCCACCATGCGGACGCTGATGACCACCACGTCCTGATCCTCGGTGCTGGTGTGGGCGAGCGCCCATTTCAGCGCCAGTGGATTGGCGGCGTCGCGCATGCTCACCATTACGCCACCGGGGCGGATGGCCGCCGACTCCCGGCTGACGGTGTCCTGGTGTTCGAGCTGGAACAGGTCCTTCATCTGCCGCGCGGTCACCGCGTGCTTGCGCAGGTTTTGCTGCTCGGAGACGAAGAAGATGATGAAGAAGCCGGCCGCAAACACCAAACCGCTCACCGTGGCCACGGACTTGGTGAACAGGTTTACGACGGCGGTCGAGAGCAACACCAGAAACACCGAGAGCAGCCCGATGGGAATCTCGAACTTTCCGATGCGAAGATTGGGCGGAACCTTCCAGCCGCGCTCGCCGTGGTACTTCCAGCGCAGAACCAGTATGGCCAGGCTATTGAAGGTGAACGACCAGATGACGCCGAAGGCGTAGGCCTCGCCCAGGATGATTACGTTGCCCCTGCTGGCGACGATGGTAAACATCTGCAGGAAGAAGATCAGGTTGACGATGCGATAGCTGGTGCCGAACCGGGGATGGGGCTTGCGGAACCAGTCGGTCAGCACGCCGTCCTCGGCCACGCGCATCAGCACGCCGGTCGAGCCGATCATCGAGGTGTTGATGGCCCCGGACAGGATAAGGAATCCGACCAGAACGACGAAGATGCGGAAAGCGATGCGCCAGAACAGCGGCCCCACCATGTACATGGCCAGGCCGGCGATCAGGTTGTCCTGGTAGATGTGGGTCCGCTCCCACGCGGGGATCAGCATGGAAGCCAGCAGAGTGGCGCCGCCGGTGAAGATGAGGCTGTAGATGGCGATGACGATTGCCGCGCGCTTCAGGTTCTTCAGCTTGGGGTGCTCAATCTCGCGGTTGACCTGCGCCAGAGTCTCCTCGCCGCTCATGGCCAGCACGGAGTGGCCGAAGGCCATGAGAATCCCGAAGATCCCCAGCACCGGCAGTCCGCTTCCTTTGAGGAAGCCCAGGGCATCGTCGCTGAACTTGAGATTGGAAGGCGTGGGCGGCGGAGGCAGGTGAGCGCCCCGCACCATCACGGAAAAAACGCCCCACAGCAGCAAAATCACCACCATCACCGTGGTGACCTGCATGACCCGCAGCGCTTTGCCGCTGGACTCCTCGATGCCTTTGATGTTCTCCCACCAGTAATAGATGGTGACCGCGGCTGCAAACACCGCCGCGGTGTGATTCATATTGAATTGGAAGGGGTTGCCCTGCGCATCCATCAGGGCCGGGGGCAGCCAGTGGCTGTTGTTTGCCACCGTGAACAGCTCGTTCATCAAGCCTGTAATGTACTGCCCGGCGGAGACGCCCGAAATGGGGCCGGTAAGAATGTAATCGAACATCAGGGCGGAGACGCTGATCTTGGCGAAGGTGCCTCCCAGCGCCTCCTTCACCACGCGGTAGACGCCGGCGCGGGTGAACATCGAACAGCTTTCGACGTAGACCGCGCGCACCGCGAAGCTGAACAGCATGATGGCCAGGATGAACCACGGCGCCGCGGCCCCGATTGCCTGCTCGGCGATGCCCCCGGCATAGAAGGCCGATGAGCCCAGATCGCACAGAACGATTGCCGCCGCCCGCCAAAATGAGATGAACGTGAGCATCACGGAGGACGCCACGATGAGCCGGACGCGGTTAGAGAGTGGGGCGGCGAACGTTCGAGTAGATGCCATTGCGAGGGCGCCGGCGCGAGAACCGGCCTTCTTATGTAGGGCCGGTGCAATCGCCTCCCGCCCTGCGGTGAGTGTATGTCCAAATCGCGCCGGAGTCAATGAGAATTGAAAGCGCACCGGTTAAGGGCCATGGCGCGGGATGAGGACGGGCTACTTATCGTCCTTGCCGAAGAGTTCCTTCCCATCTTCAACAAAGCTGATGGCGACCACCACAGCCGACCCCGCAAGGCCGGCAAAGAACATCAATTCGAGCAGCCGCATGGCAAAGATGGCGAGTCCCATAGACACGATTGTAGCCTGTTTTGGGGCCTGTGAAGCGGCGTTTGCGCGCGGGGTTCGCCGCTCCCCTCTGCCAGCGGGCGCCCGATGCGATAAACTCTGGCCAGTATGCAGCCTCCATTCTGGAAGTCGGGAGCCTGGAAGTTGTGGGCCGCCGCCGCGCTCTCTGCCGGCTTGCTGGAGTTGCCGTTTCCGCTAGCCGGGCCCATGCCCCCCTGGCGCGGCGTCTTCGCCTGGTTTGGCCTGGTCCCGCTGCTTTGGGCCATCCTTTCGCCGGCCTGCGTGAATGGCCGCTGGCCGCTCCGCCGCGCCTTTCTGCTCGCCTACCTCTGCGGCTTTCTATGGTACGCCGGTAACTGCTACTGGGTTCGCGACACCATGTCCCATTACGGCGATATGCCCTTGGGAGCCCCAACGCTGCTACTGATCGGGTACAGCCTGGTCCTCGGGCTTTACTTCGGACTCTTCGGCCTGGGCGTGGCGCTGGTGCGGCGGGCCTCGGGCAGCACGCGGCTGGCGCTGGCCGCCGCGCCCATCCTCTGGGCCGGGCTGGAGTTGGCCGCCTCGCGCATCACCTCCGTTCCCTGGGATCAGCTCGGCTACTCCCAGGTGGATAACGGACTCGTCAATCAGCTTGCGCCGTGGACCGGCGTTTACGGCATCAGCTTTGTGCTAGTGGCGGCCAATGCGCTACTTGCCAGCAAGTACTTGGTCCCATGGAAGGGGGTCACGCCAGGGCTGCCGCGATGGAGGTTGAAGGCTCTCTTCGGCGGCGAGACTTGGCGCGCCTTCGGTTTGTGCGTAATCGCAATCGCGTGCTGTGGCGACGCGGTATTGCCACCCAAGCCCGCTCCAACGGCCACCGCCGTTCTCGTCCAGCCCAACCTCGATGTATCGGCCGACAACCGCTGGCCGGGGCAGGAGTGGGACCAGCATATGGCCGAATTCGCCCAGTTGGCTGGCGAGCAGTGCAAGACCTACATCGCCGGAATTCCCCAGACCGGCTCGCCGGCTGGGGAGATCGTCTGCCCGCCCTATCCCACGCACCCCGATTTGGTCGTCTGGCCGGAGTCGCCCGCGCCCTTCGAGGAACAGGATCCGCGCTTCCAGCAGGCTCTCGCGGCCATCGCCCGCCAGACCCAGGCGCCACTGGTAGTGGGAAACCTCGGCTCGGACTTCTCGGCGGATAACGGCGGCTGGCATTCCTACAACTCGGCCCTGGTCGTCGGCGCGGATGGCGCGCGCTTTGGCCGCTACGACAAGATTCACCTGGTTCCCTTCGGCGAGTACATTCCCTTTCAGAATTTGCTCACCTTTGCCCACAAGCTCACCGGGCGAGTGTCGTCGTTCACGCGCGGCGACGAGCGCAAGGTCTTCATTCTGGCCGGCAGCAACGGAGAGAGGCATCGCTACGGGGTCTTCATCTGCTATGAGGCGGTCTTTGCCGACGAGGTGCGCCAGTTCGCCCGCCTGGGCGCCGAGGTCCTCGTGAACATCAGCGACGACGGCTGGTACGGCGATACCAGCGCCGCCTGGCAGCACCTGAATATGGCGCGCATGAGGGCCATCGAAAACCGGCGTTGGCTTCTGAGGGACACCAACACCGGCGTCACCGCCGCCATCGACCCCTATGGCCGGGTGAGAGAGAGCATTCCCCGTCACGCGCTGGATGCGCTGCCAGCGCAGTTCGGCTTCCGCGACGACATCACCTTCTACACCGCCCACGGCGACGTCTTCGGGTGGCTCTGTGCCATACTGGGTTTAGGGATCGTTGCCTGGGCAGCAGGAAAGTCGCTGCGCTTGAGCCTCGGCCTCACAGTCCAACCCAAAGTCAGGTCATAAGAGCCAAGCCATGTCGTTGAACGATCTCGAATTCGCTTACGCTCCCGTGCGCGATCAAGTGCGCGACCTGCGGGAGTATCTTTGACCCGACCCGCCTGCGCAGGGAACTAGCCGCCATAGAAACCAAGCTGGCCGATCCCGCCCTCTGGTCCGATCCCAACGCTACTAAGCCGCTGATGCGCGAAAAGAAGCGCCTGGAAGTCATGGTGGCCGACGATGAGGAGCTGGTCCGCCGTTCCAGCGACATTACGACCTACTTCGAGCTGGCCCGCGAGGGCGAAGACGTGCTGGCCGATCTGGAGCGCGACATCAAGGCCCTGGCCGCCTTCAACGAAGATTTGGAGGCCCGGACCATGCTCAGCGGCCAGACCGATCCGCTGAACGCCATCGTCACCGTGCACCCCGGCGCGGGCGGCACCGAGAGCCAGGACTGGGCCGAGATGCTCATGCGCATGTACCTGCGCTGGGCCGAGCAGCAGGGCTTCAAGACCGAAATCAACGACTACCAGGACGGCGAAGAAGCCGGCATCAAGTCTGCAACCTTCACCATCATCGGCG
>Ga0187867_10000481_pt1 | contig 35530 bp, 39 predicted proteins | sample June2016WEW_13_1_FD_132976 | JGI IMG/M metagenome (GOLD analysis project Ga0187867, IMG submission 132976) | Peatland microbial communities from SPRUCE experiment site at the Marcell Experimental Forest, Minnesota, USA - June2016WEW_13_10 | ecosystem: Environmental > Terrestrial > Soil >... | reverse complement strand
CGCCCACCTTCTGAAACAGACGGGACAAATAGACCTTCACGGTGCCTTCGGAGATCTGCAGGGTGGAGGCGATCTCCTTATTCTTGAGGCCGTGGGACAACAGGGTGATCAGTTGTCCTTCGCGTTGGCTCAACACCACGCGCTTGGCGGCCAGGAAGCTGTCGGTGAGGGCCTTTTCAAACCAAAGTTCGCCTTCGTTGACCTTTTGCAGGCACTTGACCTGCAGGTCGGCCGGCAAGGTCTTGCGCAAGATGCCGCGCACGCCCAAACCCATGGCCTGAAACGCCAGCTCCGTGGAGATAACGTTGACCCACAAGACCAGCTTGGATTCCTGAACCACGCGTTTGATATCGCTGAGAACGCCGAACGTGACTTCCGGCGTGACGTCCAACAGGAGAATGTCGGGGGCCTCGGTTTGCAAGCGCTCCACCAATTCCGGAATTCCGGAGTATGAACTCTCCAATAGAAACCGGCCTGTAGCCGTCAAGACCGCTTCCAGGCCCTTGGCCAGGATGGGTTGATCGCTATATAAGTAGACCCGGGTCATACCGCCTCGTTTTGCCTCGCGGCCACTGCGCTCAAAGGATTCCACCGGTGTGCACCGGCGGCGGGACTCCTCGTAAGGAACGTCCCTGATTATGAATTGTTACGTTTACCTTAGCCAGTTGTCAATTGAAATCGAAAAAAAAGTTAGTTTTTTTTTAGAGCACCGTACCGGAGGGCCAAGATCCACCGGAAGGGGCTTCTGAGAGGCCTCTGGAGGGTTTTCCGACCGCGCTTCGAGGCGTTTTGGAGTAAGAATGGTTATCAAAATTACTTTTGTACGCTATCGTCAGTTAATTTAAACAGCCGCAGCCCCCGCCTTGGAGAGCGCGGCACCGTATTCTTAGGGAAACGACAGACAATTAACTTCGGCAAGCAGATAGTTATCTCCTATTTACGGTATTGCGTTACACTCCTGCCGCAGTCTACAGTCGCTTCGTGTACCCGGAAAGCATTTCTCGTATGAATCGCCGCGGTAGCACCCGCGTCGCGGTGCGCCTGGCTTGTCACGTGGTTTGGCTGGAAGGCGGAGAGCGTAGCGCAATGCTTACGGAGAACATCAGCCGTGACGGAATGTTATTGCGCTGGGACGATTCCGGCGGACGCCTTCCGGCCGTGGGCCAGATGCTGATCGTCGAAGTGGAGTTGCCGGAACAGCAAGGTTTCGAGCGGCGTTGCATACGTTGCCAGACCACTGTGGCGCGCGTGCATGCCGAACCGGACGCCACCTTTACCTGGGTGGGATTAAGAATTCACGCCATGGATTTCCGCGTGGCGCAGGGAGTGGCCGCGCAACGCGAGGCGGCCAGTTATAACGGGCACGGCAGCCGGATGTTCTAGAGCGGATTATGGCCAACGAGAAAACCAACCCGGTGCTGCGGATTCTGCCGTCGATGACGGACTTCGCGTTTCTGATGCCCTTGATCTTCATCTTCACGGGCATGCACGGCGCCAAGACTCTGTTGGGCGACGGAGATACGGGCTGGCACTTGCGCACCGGCGAATGGATCATGAGCCACGGCCGGGTGCCCGACAAGGATCTGTTTTCGTTCACCAAGACGGGCCAGACCTGGTTTGCGTGGGAATGGTTGTGGGATATCGCCTTCGGCTGGCTGCATCAACACTGGGGAATGGCGACGGTGGTAGTGGGAAGCGCGCTGGTGATCGCCCTGACTTCCGCCTTGCTGTTCCGCCTGTCGTTCTACAAGAGCGGCAATCCGCTGGTTGCGATGGCGCTCACCTTCCTGGCGGTGGCCAGTGCTTCGATTCATTTTCTGGCGCGGCCGCATCTGTTCACGCTGTTGTTCACGGTGGTGTTCTACACGATTTTAGAGCGCGCTCGCGCCAACCGCAGCGCGCGGCTGTTGTGGTGGCTTCCGGTATTGACCGTGCTGTGGACCAATCTGCATGGCGGATGGTTCGTCGGGATCGTGCTGATCGGCGTATACGGAGCCGGCGAACTGGCGGGCGGACTGTGCGATGCGGAGCCGGGCGCCTGGCTGGCGGCGGTGAAGCGCATGCTGCCTTATGCCGGGATCGCTGCGCTATGCCTGGCGGGCAGCTTGATCGGCCCCTACACGTATCACCTGCATGCGCACATCTGGGAGTACCTCACGGATTCGTTCCAGCGCGATCACATTCAAGAAATGCTGCCCATCAGTTTCCACAATCCGGCATCGCGCTATCTGGAAGTCCTGCTGCTGGCGGCCGGCGGGGCGTGCTTCTGGCATCTGCGCCGCAAGCGTTTCACGGAGTGCCTGCTGCTGGTGCTGTTCGCGCACGTCGGGCTGATCGCCTCGCGCAACGTTCCGATTTTCGGAATCGTGGCCGCGCCCATCGTGGCGCTGGCGGTCGCCGAGTGGTTTCAACTGCTGGAGGATGCACCGGTGTCCGCATGGCTGCGGGGCCTGGCGGAGGCGCTGCGAAGCATGGGCAGTTCCATCGGCGAGATGGAAGGCCACTGGCGCACGCACCTGGTCAGCGCGGCCGCGGTGGCGCTCCTGACCGCCATCCTTTACGCTCCGTCGCCGCCCGAGAATTTTCGCGCCCGGTTCGACGCCAAGGAGTTTCCGGCGAAGGCGGTGGCCAGCCTGGGAGCATCTGCCGCGCATAGCCGCATCTTTACCTACGACAAGTGGGGCGATTTTCTGATTTACAAGCTGTATCCCAAGAACCAGGTCTTCATCGACGGCCGCAGCGATTTCTACGGCCAGCGATTCGAGGAAAAGTATCTGGATATCGTCAATGTCGAATATAAGTGGCAGCGGTACCTGGACGAGTACGGAGTGGACACCGTGCTGCTGCCGACTAGCGCGCCCTTGGCCGGCGCACTCAAGGAATCGAGCCGGTGGCACGTAGTCTACGACGACGGCGACGCCATCGTATTCCGGACGGGCGTACGTCCGGAAAGCCCCCAGTTTTCCGCCGCAATCAGCGGCGGGAAAGATCGTGATCGCAAGGTCACGAATACCCAACCCAGTGATCGTACGATCACCAAAACCAAAACTTAGGAGAAAAAAAACAATGACGACGTTATTGCGCAACCTGTGGAACGACGATCAAGGCCAGGACCTGATCGAATATACGCTGCTCATGGCCTTCGTGGCCCTGGCATCGGCGGCTCTTTTTGTCAGCTCCGGCAAGTATGTCAGCACGATTTGGAGCGTGGCAAACGTAAGTCTGTCCAGCGCAGCCGGCGCGGCCAGCTAGCAAACGGCGCCAGGAGCGCCTCTACCGGGGCGCTCCTGGCATGTCGTGAAGGTAAGTGGTGAGTTGTGTTTAAGGATTGAGGAGCGATATGAACCAACGATTCATCTCGGTATTGATTTTCGCCTTTGTGGTGGCTGGCTGCGCCAGTTTGCTGCTCTACCGGCTGACCGTCAGCCATTCGAGCGCACAGGCTGCACCGAACACGACGAAAGCGCTAGTGGCGTCGCGAAATCTGGAACTGGGCGCGATCATCAAGGATTCGGATGTAAAAGACGCCCCCTGGGCGGGTGCGCTGCCCACCAATGCCGTGCTGAAACGGGAAGATGTCATTGGCCGCGGCGTGACCACCGCTATCTACGACGGCGAGCCCATCGTGGAGAACCGGCTGGCGCCAAAAGGCGCGGGCGGCGGCTTGGCGGCAATGATCCCGTCGGGCATGCGGGCGGTGGCGGTGCGCGTCAACGATGTAGTCGGCGTGGCCGGATTCGTGGTTCCGGGCATGCGCGTGGACGTGTTGATCTCCGGCAGCCCGCCGGGACCCAGCCAGGGGATCCAGGGCAGCCTGACGCGCACGCTGCTGCAGAACATCGAAGTGCTGTCCGCCGGACAGGATATCAAGAAAGACGCCGAAGGCAAGCCTCTGGGCGTAGGCGTGGTGAACCTGCTGGTAACGCCGGAACAGGCCGAGATGCTCAGCCTGGCCAGCAACCAGACCACCATTCAACTGGTGCTGCGCAATCCGCTGGACACGCAGGTGGCCAAGACGCCGGGCACGGCGGTCGTAGAATTGTTCGCCGCCAACGGGCCCAAAAAGCGCCCCGAGCCGCAGAAGGTGTACGTCAAGGTTCCGGCGAAGCCGTTGCCCGCGCCGCCGCCGGTGGAGGTGAAGCCGGCGCCGCCAGTGCGGCAGAGCTTCGTCATGGAAGTCATCAATGGCAACAGGAAGAGCGAAACGAAGTTCGATACCACGGAGGTCAAATAACGTGTCACGCGAACGCACATTCCATCATTTAGCCGCCGCCGCGGGCGCGCTGTGGACGCTGGCCGGGCTGCCGGTAGCGCTGTCCGCCGCCGAGCTGCAAGCGCAAAACGCGCCGCTGGTGGTGACCGTGGGCAAGTCTTTGGTGCTGGACAACGCCATGAATATCCAGCGTATCTCGCTGGCCAACGGCGATCTGGCCGAAGCCGTGGCAGTCAATCCGCGCGAGGTGCTGATCAACGGAAAAGCGCCGGGTGAGACGTCCCTGGTGATCTGGCAGCAAGGCGGACCGCGGCTATTGTTCGACCTGGCGGTACGGCCCAGCAACAGCCGGTTGGACAACGTCCGCGGACAGTTGGCGCGGGAACTGCCCGGGCAGGATGTCAGCGTCTACCTGGAGGGCGAAAGCGCATTCTTGCACGGCACCGCCAAGGACATGGTGAGCTCCGACCGGGCCGCGGCCATCGCCGGCGCGCTGAGCACCAAAGTGATCAACCTGTTACATGTGGTCACGCCGCCGGAAGAGGCGCAGATCCTGCTGAAAGTGCGCTTCGCGGACGTAGACCGCAGCCTCAGCTCACAGCTTGGCTTCAACCTGTTCAGCACGGGCGCGACCAACACCTTGGGCGGAGTGACCACCCAGCAGTTTGCGCCTGCCACACTGACACTCCCCGCTCCGGGGGAGCCGGTGACGGCCACGATTGCCAATGCGCTGAACATTTTTCTGTACCGCCCGGACCTGAACCTGGGCGCCACTATCGAGGCGCTGGAAGCCCGGAACCTGCTGCAGATTCTGGCGGAGCCGAACGTCATGGCGATGAATGGCAAGGCGGCCAGTTTCATATCCGGCGGCGAGTTTCCCGTACCGGTAGTGCAAGGCGGCGCTAATATTGGCGCGGTCACCATCCAGTTCCGGGAATACGGCATTAAGCTGAATTTCCTGCCCACCATCACGCCGCGCGGCACCATCCGGCTGCAGGTGGCGCCGGAGGTCAGCTCGCTCGATTACACCAATGGGATCGTGCTGAACGGATTCACGGTTCCGGCGCTCGACACGCGCAAGGTGCAAACCGAAGTGGAGCTGGAAAACGGCCAGAGCTTCGCCATTGCCGGACTGCTGGACAAGAACTTCAACGAAACCCTGGACAAGATACCGGGGATCGGGAATATTCCGCTGCTGGGCAAGCTGTTCCAGAGCCGGGTGTTGACCAAAAGCAACTCGGAGCTGCTGATCATGGTGACGCCGGAGATCGTGCGTCCCATTCCGTCCGGACAAGCGCGGCCCGAACTTACATATCCCAAGCCTTTCATGAAGGAAGGGCTGAAGGAACCGCCGCGCACGCCGGGAATCGAGGTCACCGGGCCGGTGCCGGTGAAACCGGAGCGCGAGACGATCCCGCAGGAGGAGCTGCTGCAATTACAGAAGAAGGACCAAGGCGCGGTGCCCGGAAGCGGCCAGCCGACCCTGCTGCTCCCCTTAATGATGAATCCGGCGGGTGGGCCCGCCAATCCGGGAACAGCCCCGGCTCCACAGACAGGCGCCGGAACCGGCGCGGGCTCCAGTGCGCCGGCGGGCACGGGGACAGGTTCAGGTCAATAAAAATGTATTCTCTGACGCTAGGCCTGGCAATAGAAAGCAAGCAGCTCTGGGATGAAATCCAGGCCTGCTTGCCGAACTTGCCATTGCGTCCGGTCATCGAGCACCAGGATATGTCCACGCTAGGGGCTTTCCTGGAGCGGCTGGAACGTTTACGTCCGGAGGTAGTGTTGCTGGACGTGGCACTGGCGAAGGAACCCCTGAACGACCTGATCCCCATGGTACGGGCCAAGGCGCCGGAGGCTACCATCGTGGCGGTACACACGACGGCCGATCCGGGAGCCATTCTAGGCGCCATGCGGGCCGGGGTCAACGAGTATATCTATCCGCCGCTGGAGGGGGCCCTGCGCGGCGCCCTGGAGCGCCGCTCCTCGGACGCGGGACGCCGGCATAGCGGATTGCGTTGGGGCGGCCGCACCATTGGGTTCTTCTCCTCCAAGGGCGGGTGCGGCGCAACAACCCTGGTGTGCCATCTGGCCGTGGAGCTGGGACGGCACGGCCAGAAGGTTCTGCTGGCGGACCTGGATTTGGACGCCGGGCTGATCGGTTTTCTGACCAAAGCCAAGCCCGGCTATTCGATTCTGGACGCCGTCAACAACCTGCACCGGATGGATGTGAGCTATTGGAAGGCGCTGGTATCCAACGGTATCCCAGGAGTCGAAATCATTGCCGCGCCCGCTGCCACGGCGGATAAGACTTATCCGCGGCAGGAGCAGTTGCGGCAACTGTTCAGCTTTCTGCGGTCGTGCTACGACTTCACGCTGATCGACCTGGGGCGCAGCCTGACGCGCGTAGGCGTAGCGGCCCTGGAGGAGATGGACGAGGCTTACCTGGTGAGCACGCTGGAGGTTCCGGCGCTGCACCAGGCCAAGCAAGTGCTGCAAATTCTGATGGACGCCGGTTATGGAAAGGACAGGCTGAAACTGATCCTGAACCGTGTCCCGAAGCGATCGGAGCTGGCGCCGGGCGAGATCGAGAAGATCCTGGGATTGCCGGTCTATGCGGTGCTGCCCAGCAGCTATCCGGAGTTGCACGAGTGCTACTCGTTGGGCAAACTGCTGCCGGAGCGGAGTTTCCTGGGGAAAGCGATTAAAGACTTGGCCTTGCGCATGGCGGGCATGGATGCGGAGCCCACCAAGAAGAAATTCGGGCTTTTCGGCTAACCGCGCAGTGCGTCCGCCCACAAGACTAGGAGATTGAAAAGTGGCTACCACGACAAACGGATCGCTATCTAAAACCGGTGAGAAGGAAGCGGGCTGGGTCAGCCGGCTGTTCACCCAAGACCTGGCGGCGGCGGAGCACCAGGAGCTGAAATTCGCGCTGCACCGCAAACTGCTGGACCGCATCAACCTGGAAGCGTTGGCGACGCTGGGCGGGGAGCGCGTACGCACGGAAGTGCGCGGCGCGGTGGCCAAGCTGCTCGAGGAAGAGAAGACGCCTCTCAGCCTGCTGGAAAAAGAGCGGGTGGTGGAAGAGGTTCTGGACGAAGTTTTCGGACTGGGTCCGCTGGAACCACTGCTGCAGGATCCGTCGATTTCGGACATCCTGGTGACCACCCCGCGCCTGGTTTACGTAGAGCGGAACGGCAAGCTGTTTCGCACGCCGGTGGAATTCAAAGACAACGCGCACCTGCTGCGGATCATTGAGAAGATCGTATCCAGAGTGGGGCGGCGCGTGGACGAATCCACACCCCTGGTGGACGCGCGGCTGCCGGACGGGTCCCGCGTGAACGCGGCCATTCCGCCGGTGGCCGTGGACGGACCGCTGCTTTCGATCCGGCGATTCGGAAAAAGTCTCATGCACGGCAAGGACCTGGTGACCCGGCTCACGCTCACCGAAGGCATGTTGGAGATGCTGCGGGCGGCGGTGCGGGCGCGGCTGAACGTGTTGATTTGCGGCGGCACGGGCGCCGGAAAGACCACGCTGCTCAATGTGCTTTCCAGCTACATTCCGGAGGACGAGCGCATCGTGACCATCGAAGACGCCGCCGAGCTGCGCTTGCAGCAGACGCACGTGGCGCGCATGGAGACGCGCCCGCCCAACGTGGAAGGCCAGGGCGCCATTCGCATACGCGACCTGGTGATCAACGCCCTGCGTATGCGTCCCGACCGTATCATCGTGGGCGAGGTCCGCGGCGAGGAAGCGCTGGACATGTTGCAAGCCATGAACACGGGCCACGATGGCTCGCTGACCACGGTACACTGCAACAATCCGCGCGACGCCATGTCGCGCCTGGAGGTGATGGTCGGCATGGGCAATTCCAACATGGGGGTGCGCGCCATCCGCCAGCAGATATCCGCCGCGCTCGACCTGGTGGTCCAGGTTTCGCGCTTCAGCGACGGCACCCGCCGCGTCACGCACGTAACCGAAGTGACCGGCATGGAAGTGGAAACCATCACATTGCAAGATATTTTTCTGTTCGAGAAGACCGGCGTGGCCGAAGACGGCCGCGTGACGGGACGCTTCCGCGCTACCGGTATCCGGCCGCGCGCTTACGACCGGATCAAGGCGTGCGGCATCCAGTTGCCCACCTCTTTGTTCCAAACCATCGTGGAGATCAATTAGCTATGTCGTTCATGCTGGCGGGCCTTTTCCTTCTGGTCTTCGCGCTGATCATGGCGATCGCGGTGTTCGGCTTTTTGTACCGCCAACAGCACCGCCAGAAGGTAGTGAAGGACATGCTCCAAACCGTGGCGGGCACCCGTCCGCTGCCGGTGACCAAGCTGCTGAAGGACCTGGCGCCGGAGGTCTCGGGCTTCGCCAAGACGCTACGGTCGCTGAATCTCGCCGACCACCTGCAAGCCTCGATTAAGCAAGCCGGACTGAACTGGACGCCCTCGACCCTGTTCATGTTGACCGTGGGCGCGGCGGTGCCGGGCTTTCTGGTGGGGCTGCGCTTTCCGTTTCTCATCAACGAGGTTCTGACCTGCATGGCTCTGGCGACAGCCACCGCTTCACTGCCCTATTGGTACGTGCGGGTCACGCGGGGCAAGCGGCTGGGCCAGCTTGAAGAGCAGTTCCCCGAGGCGCTGGACTTCCTGGCCCGCTCGGTGCGCGCCGGGCATGCTTTCATGATCAGCCTGGCGATGGTGGGCGAACACGTTCCGGAGCCGCTGTCGACCGAACTGCGCACGGTTTTCAACGAAATCAATCTGGGAGCGCCGCTGGCCACGGCTTTGGATAATCTGACGACGCGCGTGCCGCTGCTGGATTTCAAGTTTTTCACATCGACGGTGCTGTTGCAGCGCCAGACGGGCGGCAACCTCAACGAGATTCTGGGCCGGCTGGCGCACGTCATCCGCGAGCGTTTCCGGCTGAAAGGCGAAGTGAAGGCGGCCAGCGCGCACGGCAGGCTGACGGCCATCATCCTGACCATCCTGCCCGTCGCCACGGGTCTGGCCTTGTTGGCCGTGGCGCCCGGTTATCTGCAGAGCATGGCGAACGACCCGCAAGGAAAGTACATGATGGTGGCTGCCGGAGTCATGGTGCTGGTCGGGAATTACTTCATCCGGCGCATCATCAAGATCAAGGTATAACGATGCCCATTTATTTGATCGTCGGATTCTTCATGGTGCTGATGGTGGCCATCGCGGCCTTCGGTTATCAGCGCTACGCCCGGCCGGGACAGGTGTACGAGCGGTTAGGCGAGTCGGTGATCGGGACTCCCACCGACGGATCGCCGCTGGACGCCGAGGCGCACAAGGCGCGGGAGTTCAAAATCATCCAGAAGGTCGGCGAATTGATGCCGGTGTCGGAAAGCGAAAGCTCGATCACGCACCAGATGCTGACGCATGCGGGTTTCCGCTCGGACAACGCCATCAAAATCTATTACGGCATCCGGCTGCTCAGCACGGTGGTATTCGGACTGGTGGGCATGTTGATGCGCAATACGGTCAGCGACAGCCCGACGATGCGCGTGATCTTTCCGGTGGCCATGGTCCTGGGCGGATTCATTATGCCGAACTTTGTGCTGGAAAAGAGGATCAAGAAACGCCTGACGACGCTGCGGCTGGCGCTGCCCGATGCTTTGGACCTGATGGTGATCGCGGTGGAAGCCGGGCTGGGCCTGGATCAGGCCATCTCCTACGTGGCTACGGAGTTGCGCAACGCGCACAAGGAGCTCACCGAGGAATTCGTGCTGACCAACCTGGAGATCCGGGCTGGCAAGCGGCGCACCGATGCGCTGAAGAATCTGGGCGAGCGGGCCGGCGAGCCGGAGTTGCGCAAGCTGACGGCCATTCTGATCCAGAACGACCGCTTCGGCACCAGCGTGGCGGAATCGCTGCGCCAACATTCCGATCACCTGCGGGTACGCCGCCGCCAGGAAGCGGAAGAGCGCGCTGCCAAGGTGGGCGTGAAGCTGGTTTTCCCCATCTTCTTCTTCATCCTGCCCGCCATGATGCTGGTGTGCGCCGGGCCGGGCGTGCTGGGAGTCGTAAAGTATCTGTTGCCGTTGATGAAGGGCTTCCAAAAATAGCCTGCGCGGTGAGAAGAGTTTGGAGCAAAAGTCACTCTAAAGAAAGGAGACAAGGTCATGAATGGCACAACGTTGCAGATTCTGATCTGGGTTGCGGCTGGTGTAGTCCTACTGCTGCTCTTGCAGCGCCGCCGGCGCCGCAAAGCGATGCGGTAGTTCGCAGCCCTGTGTGTGTTTTTGCTGGCTCGCAAGCATTTTGGCGCGGGGCGGCGCTTACCCGTAGCGCGCCCCGCGCCCGATTTGTCTGGAGCAGCCGGAAGCCGGGAACATGTTGAAGCACTCTTCCCGGGATTTGAAAGGATTAGCGATTTTGGCAATCGTTGACGCCACTTTGGAGAATATCCGCACGGCGCAAAACCCGGATGGCGGATGGCCGTACTCCAAAGGAGGATCGTGGACCGAACCGACCGTTTATGCGCTGCTGGCGCACCAGGCCGGACGGACGGCTGCGCCGCGCGGCTCCGGCGCCATAGCCTGGCTGGACGCCGCGCAAAGGTCCGACGGCGGATGGGCGCCGCGCCGTTCCGTGGATCAGAGCACTTGGGTTACGGCGTTGGCGGCGCTATTGCCGCCGGAAACGATCGGGGCCGCGAGACACGCGCGCGCGGTGAAGTGGCTGCTGGGCGAAGGCGGGATGGAGTCTTCTCCGATTTACCGCCTGGGCGCATTTCTGCGCAACGGGAAGCTGCCGGACGGCGCGGACCTGGACGGTTGGCCCTGGTTTCCGGGAACGGCGGCTTGGGTGACGCCGACTTGCATGGGTGTTTTGGCGCTGAAGAAGTGTTACTCTCAGCGGCCGTCGGCCGCGCTGCGGGAGCGTATCGATCAGGCCCAGGCCTTTCTGCTCTCGCGCCGGTGCGCCGATGGCGGATGGAATCATGGCTCGGCGCGGGCCTTGGGGTATAACACGGATTCTTATCCGGAGAGCACCGGGCAGGTTTTGTTGGCGCTGGCCGGCACGGATGCGGCGAAGCTGGGGAACAGCTTGAGCGTGGCGCAACGTTTCTTACGGGAGCAACGGTCCGCGGCGGGAGCCGCCTGGTTACGGCTCGGGTTGCTGGCTCATCAGCAAGTACCGGCCGCTGCTCCCCTTTTTACCATGCCTTGCCGCACGGTACCGGACGCCGCACTGACCTTTCTGGCGGCCGTGGCGGAGCAAGGCTACAACGTCTTTCTGGAGTAGCACAGGCCTCCGGGCCTGTCGCTGGCGGTGCGAAGCGAATGACACGGCGCGAATTTCTAATCGGATCGGCGGTGGGACTGGCAGGTTGCCGCCGGAGCGCCGCGCCGCGCCCCCGTCCGCTGGTGAGCGTCACCCGCGCGTCCGGCTATTCGCAGGACATCTACGACTCCATGCGCCGCGTGCTGGCCCAGCACAAACTCGACGTACGCGGGCGGCGCGTGGTCCTGAAACCCAACTTGGTGGAGTTCGAACCGGGCAGCGTTATCAATACGCATCCCATGGTGGTGCATGCCGCGCTCGAAGCGTTCCGGGAATTGGGCGCGTCGGTAAAGATCGCGGAGGGCCCCGGCCATCGCCGGAGCACGCTGGATATGGCCGACGCCGCGGGATACTTCGCGACGATTCCGGGTTTTGAAGACATCTTTACCGACCTGAATCTGGACGAAGTCTCGCGGGTGCGGCTGCGCCGTCCGGTCTCCAAGCTGCGCTCGCTCTACCTGCCAAATACGGTGCTGGGAAGCGATCTCCTGGTTTCCATGCCCAAGATGAAGACGCATCATTGGGTGGGCGCCACGCTGTCCATGAAAAACCTGTTCGGAATCGTGCCCGGCGGCGTCTACGGCTGGCCCAAGAATGTGCTGCACTGGGCCGGCATTCACGAATGCATCGCGGACCTGCACACGCTCTATCCGAATCATTTCGCCATCGTGGATGGGATCGTAGGGATGGACGGAAACGGGCCGATTCAGGGGCGGCCCAAGCCGGCGGGTGTGATCGTATCCGGGCGCGACCCTGTGGCGGTGGACGCTACTTGTTGCCGGATCATGCAGATTGAGCCGGCGCGCGTCGACTATCTGACCTTAGCTGGGGGCTTAGAAGGAATTGCAGTGGAGAATATCCAGCAAATAGGAGAAAAGCCGGATTCCGTGGAGACGCGGTTTGAATTGATAATGGAGCTGCGAGACCTGCGGAGGAGACAGGCGTGACGGGCTATCCACAAGCGGGTTTCGCGGCGCGTCGCGGCACGGCACGCCTGATTGCCTGCGCCACGGCATTTTCGATGCTGCTGCTGGTACCTTGCTTCTGGCAGCCGCGGATTCAAGCGGGCGATCTTTCGAGCCATGTCTACAACGCCTGGCTGGCGCAATTGATCGAACGCGGGCAGACGCCGGGGCTGACGTTGGCGCGGCAATCCAACAACGTTTTATTCGATTTGATGCTGAGCGGGTGGATGCGCGCTTACGGCGCGGCGGCGGCGCAGCGCATGGCGGTATCGGTGGCCGTGCTGGTCTTCTTCTGGGGCGCATTTGCCTTTGTATGGTCCACCTCGCGGCGGGGGCGCCACCAGGCTCCCTGGCAACTGGCGCCGTGCCTGGCGATGTTGACGTATGGCTGGGTCTATCACATGGGCCTGTTCAATTTCTACATCTCCCTGGGTCTGTCGCTCGGAGCGCTGGCGTTAGCCGCACGCAGGCAGCGGTGGGCGATGGCGGTCGCGGCGGCGCTGTTCGGGATCGCGTATGTGGCGCACGCGCTGCCGGTGGCCTGGGCGCTGGCCGTGCTGGTTTACGGGCGCATCGCGCAAGCCTTGGCGCCGCGGCGCCGGGTTCCCCTGCTGATCGGCACGCTATCCGCGTTGGCCTTGGCGGGCTTCCTATTGGGCGCGCTGTTTCCGACACGCCGCGGGATAGACCAGTTTGCGGCGATGACCGGGGCGGATCAGTTCTGGATTTACGGGAAATACTATATCGCCATAGGGCTGGCGATGCTGGCGGTCTGGGCGTTATGTTTCGAGCGCGTGTGGCGCACCCGCGGCGTTGCGCGCACTTTGTGGGATGTCCGCTTCCAGCTTTGTGGGTTGTGCGCGGCGGCGTTGGTGCTGCTGCCGGGCGGCGTGCTCCTGCCCGGATTCCGTTCGGGGCTGGATTTCATCGCCGAGCGCATGTCGCTGGCCGGCGCGGTGCTGTTTTGCGGGCTGGCCGCCTCGGTACGGCTGCCCAAGCCGCTGGTGGGCGCGATGGCCGCGTTGGCGTTAGTGTACTTCGGACTCTCTTATGCCGACGATCGGGCGCTGAATCGGGTGGAAAGGGAGATGGAGCAGGTGGTGGCGACATTGCCGCCGGGCCAACGGGTGGTAAGCGCCCTGGCGGTTCCGGATAGCCGCATTCAGTCGCTGACCCACGTGGTGGACCGCATTTGCGTGGGACGGTGTTTCAGCTATGCCAATTACGAGCCTGCCACGGCGCAGTTCCGCGTGCGCGCGGACCGCGAGAATCCGTTCGTCATATCGGATTACGGCGATTCCTGGAACATGCAGACGGGCGGGTATGTAGTGAAGCCGCGGGATCTGCCGATGTACAACCTTGACCTATGCCAAATAGGCAGTCCGAGGATCTGTGTGGCGCCTTTGAGCGCCGGCACAACACTCCGCAACAGGGGCCTGCGGGTGGCTCCAATTTTAGGAGGAGGATAAACGCCATGCGTAATGGAAGCGCGGCCGAGTGCGTAGTCTCCTACGACGCTCCGGACGTGGAAACGAAAAAAGAAACCTGTGATGCGAGCCTGCGCTGGAAAGGAATTCCGTGGGTGCGCATCGTGGTGGACACGCTGCTGATCGCGGGCATCCTGCTGGTATCGTCGAACTTCTTGTCGGTGAGGTAAACGGCCGGGTGAGGAATTTCGGTAAGGGACTAGTCTCGGGCGGCTATCTGGCCTGCCTCTTGGGCCTGATGCTTCACTTTCATATTGCAACGTATCCATATCTGGCATGGGCGCTTGCTGGCTCACTCGCGATTTACCTATGGAGCCGGCCGGGCGTTCGCAGCTTGGGGGGGACGGTCCTGATCGGCGCGGCCGCAGCAGTCGTATACGGCATCGTGAAGGGCGGCCCGCTGCTGGGCACATGTCCCGCTTTCCTGGGGCTGGGCAGCCTGGGCAGCATGGGTGTGGCAGCTCTATGGTCGGGACCCGAACAACGGCGCGCCAGCTTGGACGTATGCTTGCCGGCGTCCCTGTTTCCTTTGTTCCTGATTGTTTCGGGATTCTCCTTGGCCGTGACCAGCATTGCGCATCCCAAGACCTACGACCTGTTCTTATACGCCTTCGATGCCCAGTTGGGCCTGCAGCCCAGCTTCTTCGTAGGACGGCTTTTGGCGCGATACGGTGCGCTCCGGCAGGTATGTTATTTCGGCTACGAGGCGCTTCCTTTAGCCATGGCGGTGGCTTTCGCTCTGGAGCGCTCTAGTCCGCGCCGGCAAACATCGAGCATCGTGGTGGCGTTCGCGGCGGCGGCAGCCGGGGGCTTCCTGCTGTACAACCTCTATCCCGCGGTAGGGCCTGTTCACGTCTTCGGAGCACAGTTTCCTAACTCGCCACCGTTGGCCGCAGGACCTCCCTTCCATTTGGTGGCGGTGGATCCTGCGCCGCGCAATGCCATGCCTTCCGTACATATTGCCATGGCGCTGCTGATCTTGTGGAACTCGCGATGGGGTCCGCGGCTGTGGCGCGTGCTGGCGGCAGCCTTACTCGGCATGACCGTGCTGGCGACGCTGGGATTCGGTGAACATTATCTGGCGGATCTGTGCGTAGCGGTGCCTTTCGCGCTGCTGGCGCAAGGGGTGGCAGCCGGCGGTCTCGAGTGGCGCAATGCGGCACGTACGGCTTCGGTGGCGACCGGTGGTTTGCTGGTTCCGGTCTGGTTGGCCTATCTCCGGCTGCCTTCGCCGCCACTCGCGGGAAACTTCTCTTGGGCCTGGTGTTTGCTGCTAGGCTCGGGCGTGGCGTCGGTGATTCTGGAATCGCGGTTGCACCGGCAGGTGAAACAGGCGCCCGTTCCCCAGCCGGTTTTACGTCCGCTGGACCCGCTCGAAAGCGGGTCCGCAGCCTGAATGTTAACTTTGCGCCACTCCCAAAAGGAAGCATGGCGAGTCGGGTTAACCGGGCACTAAACTAGCTCTTGTCCAAATGAATACTGGTACGCACACCGGGTGGCGGAAATCGGCGCTGGCATGGATGCTGGTGGCGGCAGGACTGTTGACGGTATACGGGCAAGTATTCGTGGTCTATCACGACAGGTTCGTGGAGCCACGCGGCATGGACGATTTTCTGGCATTCTATGCGGGCGCGCGCATGGTGGGCAGCGCCGATCTGTACAATCCGGCGGCCAGCCGCGACATGCAAATCAGAACCGCCGGAAATACCGGCCCCGACATATTCTACGTGCGTTTGCCTTGGGTGGCATTGCTGCTCTGGCCGCTCGGCCAACTCAAGTATTTGACGGCGCACGCGCTGTGGTATGTCGCGCGGATCCTGGCGGTGCTCGGTTTCGTATTCCTATGGCCGCACAACCGCCGGCCAGTGACCGCCGCCGTGTGTTGCTGGTCGTTTCCCCTGGCGGTGGCCATTGCCAATGCGCAGGACGTGCCATTTGTGCTGCTGGGAATCGGGCTCTGGCAGCGCCTGGAATACGTGAATCGCCCGTTCTGGGCCGGCTTGGCGTTGTCGCTGTGCGCGGCGAAGTTCAATCTCATTCTCTTGTTGCCGGTGCTTCTGATGGTGCACGGCCGCCGGAAAGTGATGGCGGGTTGCGCTGCCGGCTGCCTGCTGCTCGGCGCGCTATCCTTCGCCGCGGCGCCGTGGGATTGGCCGGCCAGATACCTCCATGTGCTGCTGAACCCGGCGCTCGACACAGGGCAGAGCCATATGCCCAACATCCACGGGTTGGGACTAAGTCTGGGGTGGGAACTGGCGCTGTGCCTGGCGGTAGCTCTGGCGGTGGCCGCGGCAGCCAGGCGCGCCGGATATCTGGAGAGCCTGGCCCTGGTCCTCATGGGAAGTCTGCTGGTCAGCCATCATGCCTACATCGCCGATGGCCTGATATTGATTCCCGCGATTCTCATTCTTTACGACCAGGTGCACAGACCGTTGTTGCGCTGGGCCTGCCTGGCTCTGGCATCGCCGGTGCCATGGCTCCTGCTTCTGCGGAACTGAATGCCGGCGGGGCCGGTTAACGAAAGAGAATGTGCGGAACGGCCGCGCGCGCCCGGATAATGAGGCGTGTGGCGCGTAACGTGTCTGATAGGGATCTCGATCTGCCTGGCAATGGGCTTCAGCCTGGTGGAAAGCGGTAGCGATTTCAACCAGTTCTACTCCGCGTCAAAACTGGCCGGCACCGGCCACATGTACGACTGGGCACGCATACAGGAGTTGGAGCTGCGCAACGGACCGCACGCCATCCCCTGTGGCCGCCTGCCGGTCTACTTAGTGTTGATGAAGCCACTGACCGCCCTGAGCTATGGCTATGCGCGGGTGGCGTGGCTGGCGGTGAACCTAGCCGCTTTGATCGGCTTTGCGGCGCTCTGGCCCGTCGCGCGGCGCCAGGACGTCATTACGATGGTGTGCTGGTCGTGCCCCGCGGCCATCCTGCTCGCCACGGGTCAGGATACGGCACTCTTCTTGTTCATCGTGACGGTAGGGCTGCGCCTGTTACAGACCAAGCGGGACTTCGCGGCCGGGCTGGTCTTCTCGCTGTGCGCCGCCAAATTCCATCTGGCCCTGGGGATTCCCGTCTTCCTGCTGGCGCGGCGCAAATGGGGCGCCTTAGCCGGCGGGCTGGCGGGTGGACTGGTGCAGTTAGCGATCTCGTTTGCGGCCGAAGGGCGGGATTGGCCCGCACGGCTGCTGCAGCTTTCCTCGATTTCCGATTTCAGCCCGTCACCCTGGAGGATGCCGAATTTGTTGGGGCTCACCCACTGGCTGCCGTATGGCGGCGTGTTTGAGGCCGGGCTGGCTTTGCTGACGCTGTCCGCGGTGTGGATCGTATCGCGCCGATCCGCCCTCATTGTGGGAGCCACGGCGGCGGTGGTGGGCGGATTGCTGGTCAGTCATCATGCTTACGTATACGACGGCGTGCTTTTGCTGCCGGCATGCGCGTTGGCTTTGCGCCTGCCGGTTCCCAAGGCCGTGCGGTACGGAGCGCTGGCATTGTGCGTCCCGATTCCTTATGTGCTTTTGATGCAGGAGCACGGCGCGTGGGCCGTGGCGCAAATCGTCATCAATGGCTTTGGACTCTCGTTATTGGGGCTGCTGGCGTTCGGCGCGCTTGGCCCCCTAAAAAGGCGGCTGCGGGCAGAATTGCCCGCCCTCCAATGGCAAGGCGGGTTGCGGTAGGGCGGCGGCGGGTGCGGGCGCTTCCGCCAACAGCTTCGCATTGGCAAACAGGGGAATCGCTACGGTGACGATGGCGAGCACCCACATCAACCACACCGGTGCCGCGCACAATGCTTTTGGCGCAAACATAAGGGCCGCGAACCAGCAGGCCGTCATGCCGACGCCGAGGGCCAGCGCCCCAAAACGGCCGGCGCTCTTGGTGGAAATTGCCTGGATGGCCAGCGCGTACGGAAACGCGACCAGCAAGTCCAGGAAATAGTGTTCGCCGAAGCCTACCGCAGCGAGGGCGGTCAGCAACATAAACGCAAACGCGACGATGCCGCCCACCTTCCAGTGCCGGGCGTTCCACCAGATCAATACCACGCCTGCCATGTGCAGGGAAGGCATGGCATTGGGAAACGCATTCAACCGGACCATCTGCATGGCCACGTGCGCGGTCAAGGGCGGCGCGGCGGGGAATGCCGCTCCAAAGGCGTATACAGGTCCCGCGGCGGGGTAAAGGAAGTACAGGCCGTAGCCCACGATGGCGTTGATCCACATCATGGTCAGAATGTCCACGGAGCCCTGCTGGGTGCGCCGGATGTGCGCGGCGTACAAGACTGCGAAGGCCAAGGGCAGCGAGTCGTAGACGATGCTTTCCATCCGGAAGACGACGGGCTGGGCCCTGAACCAGCCGCCTACGGCGAAGCTGATCGCGGCGCCGAAGCGGACGTCGATGGCGTACAGGAAATGGTCGTATTTGAACGGGCGCAATTCGGAGGCCGCGCTCAACATGGTCCCCAGCAGGATACCCAGCACCACGAAAATCAAGGATCGCGCCAGCGTATCGATGGCCCGATCCCGGTCGCGGGACCAAATGGCCCGGATGCACATGGCGAACAAACCGCCGATGCCCACGAATGCGCCCGTCCGGACCAGGGTTTCGCCGATGAAATCGGATGGCCGCGGCAGCGGGCATATAAATAGGATGCCCAGGCCGCCCGCCACGGCGAGAAGCGCCTCCGAGCGGGATGGCGCGCTACCCACGAAGTAGAGCACGGCGATGCCGAAATAGGTGAACTGCGCGGCCGGATTGGTGCTGATCAGATGATAGAGGCCGTATTTGTATCCGTCGTAGACCAGGAAGGGCAGGCAAGCCAGTAGCGCGGCTTTGATGCAGTAGGATACCGGCGCGGGGATTTTCAAATCGGCCCGGACGCGCGTGGGGCGGGGAAGAGCGCCGTCAAATTGGGCCATGTTTTGGGATAACGCACGCGCGAATCGCGGAACAAGTTGCCTTCGGTTAACCTATGGCCATGCAGACCCTCACAATCGCGGTGATCGCCGGCGACGGCGTGGGGCTCGAGGTGGTGCCACAGGCCAAGCGCGTCCTGGAAAAAGCCGCCTACAAACATAATCTCTCCTTCGCGTTTCAGGACTTCGACTGGGGCGCGGCGCACTTCTTCCGCTGGGGAAAAATGATGCCCTCCGGCGCGCTGGACCTGTTGCAGCCCTGCGACGCTATTCTATTGGGCGCCGTCGGCCATCCCGACATTCCCGATCACACCACGCTCAACGGGCTGCTTTTGCCCATCCGGCGCGCGTTCGACCAGTATGCCAACGTGCGTCCGGCGTATCTTTATCCCGGCGTGAAGTCGCCGCTAGCTGGACGCGAAGGCGGCCAGGTCGACATGGTCGTGGTGCGCGAGAATACGGAGGGTGAGTACGCGCAGGTGGGCGGCTTCGTCTACTTGGCGCAGCCCGAAGAAGTGGCCGTCCAGAGCGCCGTTTTCACGCGCCGCGGCGTGGAGCGTGTGGTACGCTACGCGTTCGAACTGGCCGTCAAGCGCGGCAGGAAAATGCGCGTCACCTCCGTCACCAAGTCGAACGCACAGGGTTACAGCATGGCGCTTTGGGACCGCACCTTTCACGATGTGGCCACCGAATTCCCGGGCGTCGAAACGGAATCGCTGCTGGTGGATGCCGCCGCCATGAACTTCATCCGCCGTCCGGAAAGCTTCGACGTGGTGGTGGCTTCGAACCTGTTCGGAGATATCCTCAGCGATATCTCGGCCATCGTGGTCGGCAGCATGGGACTGGCCGCCAGCGCCAATCTGGACCCCTCGCGGCGCTTCCCCTCGATGTTCGAGCCGGTACACGGTTCAGCGCCGGACATCGCGGGCACCGGAGTGGTCAATCCGCTGGCGGCCATCCTGAGCGCTTCGATGATGCTCGAACATCTGGAGCAGCCGGCGGCGGCGCGCGAGGTGGAACAGGCCGTGGCTGCGGTACTGGCCGAAGGCAAGGTGCGCACGCCGGATTTAGGCGGCGCCAGCAGCACACAGGAGGTGACCGATGCGGTACTTGAGAAGATGGCTTAGTATAGGCATTCTGGCTACGGCAACGCTTATGGCGCAAACCAAGTGGCATCATCGCTACGCCGAGGTGAACGGCGTCAAGCTGCATTACGTGGAACAGGGCAAAGGCGAGCTGATCCTGTTTCTGCATGGATTTCCGGAATTCTGGTACGAGTGGAAGGACCTGATTCCGGAGTTCGCCAAAGACCACCACGCCGTGGCGCCCGATATGCGCGGCTACAACCTATCGGACAAGCCGGCGCCTGTGGAGAGCTATCGCGTGCCGGTGATCGTGGAAGATGTGCGGGCGCTGGCCGTGAAACTGAAGGCGCGCAAGTTCGTGCTGGTGGGACACGATTGGGGCGGCGTGATTGCCTGGGCTTTTGCCGTGGCGCATCCGGAAATGCTGGATAAGCTGGTGATCGTGAACGCGCCGCATCCCACGGTCTTCACGCGCGAGTTGGCCCATAACCCCGCGCAGCAGAAGGCCAGCGCCTACTTCAATCTCTTCAACTCGCCGCAGGCGGAGACATTTCTTGGCCAAAATGATTTTGCCACTTTGCAAGGGCTGATCAAGCCGTGGGCGTCGCAGGCCGATCTTCAGGAGTATCTGGCCAACTGGCGGCGCGGGTTGACGGGCGGCCTGAACTACTATCGCGCGGCGCGCCTGCACTCGCCGGTGGATGGGGCGGCAGGCACGGTGGATAATACGCTGCCACCCATGAAACCGATCGAGACGCCCACGCTGGTGATCTGGGGCGAGAAGGATACGGCACTGCTTACCGGCAACCTGGACGGCCTCGACGAGCACGTGAAGAGCCTGACTGTGAAGCGCGTGCCGGACGGCACGCACTGGGTGATCCACGAGAAGACTGCGGCAGTGATCCAGTACATGCGCGAGTTCCTGTAGGACAGGCCTCCCGGCCGGTCCACTTCGTCACTCACCGGTTCGAGTCGGCTTCTTGCCGAAAAACACAGGACTTAGCCGGCCCCGCGGGTTAATCTGCAATCAGGGAGAGCAGATATGGACGACCGTAACCGCAGAACCTCGCAGCCCTCAGATCCGGATAGCGGCAGCATCAGCGCCAGCCTGATCTTCGGCCTGGCTATCGTGGCCGTCGGCGTGATCTTTCTGTTGGACAATTTTGGCGTGCCGGTGGGTTTCCTATGGGGGTATTGGCCGGTGATCCTGATCGCCGTCGGTCTGGCCAAAGTGATCGACTCCGGCGAAACCTCCGGGCGCACGGGCGGCGCCATCATCATGCTTGTCGGCCTGGTATTGATCGCCGACAAAATCCATTTGCCGTTTTTGAACAATCGCAATCTTTGGGACCTCTGGCCGCTGGCGGTCATCGCGCTGGGCTTCATGTTGCTGTGGGGCGCGCTGGAAGGCAAGAGCGTGGCCGGCGTGGCGGGCGCCACTGGAGCCCGGTGGCAGTGGGGCGCACCGGGGACGCCCGGCAATTGCAATATGTTCTCGGTGTTCGGCGGCAGCAATCGCAAGGTCAGCGGCGAATTCAAGGGCGCCGACCTGGTGGCGATCTTCGGCGGCGGCGGGCTCGATTTGCGGAACGCCACCATGGCTGCGGACGAAGCGGTAGTCAACGTCAACGCCATTTTCGGCGGTTTCGAGATTCGCGCGCCCGAGAGCTGGCTGGTTGAAGTACACGTAGCGGGGATTTTCGGGGGTCACGAAGACAAGACCCACCAGCCGGATCCCAGGCTGGTGCCTAATCCCAAGCGGCTGATCGTGCGCGGCGCCACCATTTTCGGGGGACTGGGCATCAAGAACTGAGGCGCGCCGATGCACCCCCTGCTCGTCTCCGGCGCCGCGCTCGCCATCTACCTGGTGGGTTGGGTGCCGTTGGCCGCGCTGTTAGTGTACGTGCTGGAGGCTTCCGGTGACTTGGGCTGGGCGGCCAGCGCGGCTATCGTCATACCCGCGTGCATGGTTTACGCTTTCGTCTGCCTGTCGCCATGGTATGTGGTGCGCATGACGCCGCTGCGGTCCAGCGCGATGCCGCGCATTCTGACGACGAACTTTGGGGCGGCCGTAGGCGGCAGCATTCTGCTGCTGGCCATCGCGCGCGCGACGGCGCTTGCGCTCTCGCGCTTCGATACTTTCCACTCGGTGGACCAGCGCTTCCGGCCGCACGCGCCGCTGCTGTTCGGTATGGGTGTGCTGCTCTATCTACTCTCGGCCGGGATGCACTACGCGATGGCGTCGGTGGAGGAATCCAAGGAAGCTCTGGATCGCGAAATGCAGGCTCTGGTGGCGGCGCGGGATGCCGAGCTCAAGGCGCTGAAGGCGCAGATCAATCCGCACTTCCTGTTCAACAGTCTGAATTCGATCAGCGCTCTGGCAGGCGTGGACGCCGCGCGGGCCCGCGAGATGTGCGTGCGCCTCTCCGACTTTCTGCGCAGCAGCCTGCGCGTGGGCGAACGCGAGGCCGTTCCGCTGAGCGAGGAGCTATCGCTGGCGCACAATTATCTGGGAGTGGAGCAGGTGCGCTTTGGCGGCCGTTTGCGCGTGGAGCAGCAAATCGCGCCGGAGTGCGAAGCGGGCCTGGTGCCGCCGCTGCTGCTGCAGCCGCTGGTGGAGAACGCAGTGAAGCATGGCATCGCCAGCCTGGTGGAAGGCGGGACCATCCGCCTGGAAGCCTGGCGCATCGAGAACGCGTTGCACATCAGCGTGGAGAATCCGTTCGATCCGGACGGCGCGACCGCGCGGCGCAATGGCCTGGGATTGCAGATCGTGAAGCGGCGATTGCTGGCGCGATATGGCGACCGGGCGGATATGACGGCCCAGAGCGGCGACCGGCGGTACCGGGTGGAGATTCTGCTGCCGTACGAAGCCGGGTGATGCGGGTTGGTCGGGCGAGTTGGACTGGCGGAGGAAGAGGGATTCGAACCCCCGAACGAGTCACCCCGTTAACGGTTTTCAAGACCGCCGCCTTCAACCACTCGGCCATTCCTCCGTCTTCCATCGTACAGGATTTCATCGCGTTACGGCTACCGGCTAGGGCGCCCCCCCATATTCCTTTCCGAAGCGTCTGGCGGCTTACTGGATGGTGGTGGTGAAGACCACGTCGACCCAGAAGTTGCCAGAACTCGATGAACTGGCCGGGAATGCGTTGGTTGTGGCAGAGGAGCCATTGGGACCGTATTGGCCGTCCGCCGGCGCGTACAGCACTTGGTTCGTCACACCCGAAGTGGCGAAATATCCGGCGTCGTCGGCGTAGCGTCCCCTAGGAGACCAGTACGACACGACATAAACGGTATTGGGATCAACGGCGACGGGTGACGCGAAGTTTGCCTGCTGCCAGCCGGAGGCGGATTCGTTGGTAAACTCGACTCCCGCAAGCATTGTGCCGGTGGCCGTCCAGAGATAGCCGGCGTGGGTTCCCAGATTCTTGGCGCTCTTATAGAACCGTACGCCGGTGATGTAGCCGGGGGCGTCGGGCATGAACATCAAACCCAATTCCGCGGCCAGTGTAGAGGCCACCATGGGCGTGTGAGGAACCGTGGCCGGCGGCCAAAACGAGACGGGGACGGCCGTGCCGATGGCGGGAGAGGTATTGAAGATCACATCGACCCAGTAGTTGGTAGCGGAGGCGCCGGTCGCCGGAAATGCGCTCGCGCCATATGCGTACACGCCGTTGGATCCACTCTGGCCATCGGCCAGTGCCTGGAGCGGCAAGTTATCCACGGGCGAGGTGAAGGAGCCGTTGTCCGCGGCGTTGTGGCCCTGCGGAGCATGATACGAGATCACATACGTCGTGTTTGCAATGATGGCCACTGGAGATGCGAAATAGGCTGTTTGCCAACCCGATTTTGTCTCGCTGTTAAAGGTCACCTTAGCGAGGTTGACGCCGGTAGAGGTCCACAGATTGCCCACGTGAGTGCCTTTGTTCGTGGACCCTTTGAAGAATCGCACGCCGGTGATGTAGCCGGCCATGTTGGAGCTGAACTTCAATCCCACTTCGACGGCCTGCGTGTTGATCGAGGCGGGAACCAGCGGCTGTGCGGTGGAGAGCCACACAGAGCATGGACAGATGATCAACGTAAATGACTCCGACTGCGATGCACCATCGAGGGTTGCGGTGACCAGAACTGTCTGAGTCGACTCGGGGCCTGACGGTTCGGTTGTCGCTGTAGCCGTAAATGTACCTGTGAACGATCCGGCAGGCACATTCACTGAAGCGGGCACCGTCAACGCCGGGCCGTTGGCGGAAATCGACACCGCGATACCGCCAGTTGGCGCTGGGACCGAAAGGGTGATGGTACAGATGGTGGATGCGCCGGCGTCGAGACTTGTAGATTTGCAAACCAGGGTGGAGACCAGCGTGGGGGCGATCAGGCTCAAGGTGGTGGTCTGGGAGGAGCCGCTGAGACTGGCGGTGATGGTAGCCGACTGGTTGGTGACGATGGTGCCGACGGTCGCCGAGAAAGTCGCGCTGGTGCTGTTGGCGGGTACGGAGACCGACGCGGCAACAGGTAGCGCCGTATTGTTGCTGGAGAGAGCGACCGTGCTGCCACCGGTGGAAGCTGCCTGACTCAGGGTGACTGTGCAGGCGGTGGAGGCGCCCGAATTCACGCTGGTGGGATTGCAGGCCAGGGTGGAGACCAGTGTGGGGGCGATCAGGCTCAAGGTGGCGGTCTGGGAGGAGCCGCTCAGGCTGGCGGTGATGGTAGCCGACTGGTTGGCGGTAACCGTGCTGGCTGTAGCGGTAAAGGTGGCCGAAGTGGCTCCGGCGGGTACCGTTACCGAGGCGAGGATCGTCAGCAAGGGGTCGTTATCGGAGAGTGCGATAACGGCGCCGCCGGGGGGGGCGGATTGATTTAGCGTAGCCGTGCAAGTGCTGGTGTTGCCGGATGGCAAACTGGAAGGGCTGCACTGGAGGGAAGCCAGGGCCAGCGGCGCCACTAAAGTCTCGGAGGTAGTCAGGGAACTGCTGCCGAGCGAGCTGGAAATCACGGCCGTCTGTGTCGTCGCAAAGGTCCCCGCCGCAGCCGTGAAACCGGCCGCAGTTTGACCCGCCGTCACCAGCACGGAAGCGGGCACGGTCAGCGCGGGGTTATTAGACGATAACGCGATCGTGGCGCCCGGCTGAGGCGCAGGCTGGCTCAACATCACCAGACAAGCAGTAGAAGTATTCAATCCCAGATTGGATATGGCGCATTGCAGGTAAGAAATCGCGTTTCCCGCAACTAAGCTGAGCGCCGCGGCTTGGGAGCTGCTCCCCAATGTGGCAGTGACGAGCGCCTGCTGACTGGTGGTGAAGCTACCGGCGGAGGCGCTGAAGTTCACCGTGGCAGCCCCTGCCGGGACGCTCACGGAAGCGGGTACGGTCAATGTCGCATTGTTGGATGCCAACGCGACCGTAGCCGTAGATACGGCAGCTTGGCTTAAGGAAACAGTGCAGGTGCTGGTTGCACCGGAATTCAAGCTGGCCGGCGCACATTGAAGAGAGGATAATACCGGACTCGCGGGCGCCTGCAAAGCCACATTGGCGGGTTGCAGACTGGAGCCCAAAGTAGCCGTGACGACCGCCGTGAAATTATTGGGCACGCTCGCGGCCGAAGCCGAAAAGGTGGCCGAACTGGCTCCGCTAGATGCCGTCACAGTGGCGGGCACTGTCAAGTAGCTGCTGTTGCTCGACAGCCCGACAACCGCGGTAGTGCCCGAGGCCACCTGGCCGTTCAGGAACGCCGTGCAGTTGGTGCTGCCAGGTGTAGCCAGCGACGAAGGATTGCAGGATACCGATGTCAGCGCGAGAGGTTGGGAGCCCGTCACAGTAATCGTTCCGGTGTTCCCGTTCATGGAAATTGCGGAGGCGGCCAGCGAGGCGCCCAGAGGGTTGGAAACGGCTATGGCAGCCGTGCTGGCGCTCGCGGCGAGTGTCACGGCTACAATGGCGACCACGCCATTCTGGAGCAGATTGGAGTTCATTCCGTCTACCAGGCAGGTGTAGGCACCGGTCGCTGCCGCGCAGGTCAACGTCGCACCAGCCGCGGTCGCCGCTGGTCCCGCGCTGGCGCTGATGTTCACAATATTGGCAGGTGAATAGACCAGCGTCCATTGAAGGCCGGCTGGCTCACTTCCGGTTGGAGAGTTCAAGGAAAGAGGCAGGGAAGCCGCACTGCCCGGAGAAACCGTGGCGGACGACAATACTAGAGCATCCGTTTGGGAAAAGGCGGGTGCAGACGAAAAGCAAGCGAGAATGGCGGCGATAGCGTATTTGGATGAGATTGGCAGCATATGTCGAATACATCGTCCCGATGACACGTCCCGAGTAGCAGTGAAATAGGTTAGATAATAAGGTCTGTTTATATTAAAATTAGGAAACGTTCATCCCTTTCAGCTCGGACTGAAACGTCGGCGATGCTGAAGAGACGTTGGAGGAAAATGCGGAGAGGCAGGTGCGGGGTCTAACGCGCCAAGACGCGGTGCTTTGCGGCTGGACGCTAAATAAAGCCGAGAGGGTTGGCTTTCAGGCTACGGTGCCGTCTATCAGGCCGTTGCGGAGGGATTGCAGGGCCAATTCGGTCCGGCTCGTCACGTTGAGCTTGCGGAAGATATGGTAGAGGTACTCCTTCACCGTACCCTCGCTGAGGCACAGGCGGTAAGCAATCTCCTTGTTCGCTTTCGCTTGTGCAATGAGAGCCACTATCTGCTGTTCGCGGAAAGAAAGGGCGGCGCCGGGTTTATGGGCCGCAGGGGTCTTGGGTTTCCGGCACGCAGTGCAAGTGTACTCTTTGCCGCGGGTGTGAAAACCGTTCCCGCAACGGGCACAACTCCGAGGCACAGAAGCGCCTCCCGAGGCCACCGCAACATTCACTTCTTGCATACCCATTAGTTGCGCAACCGGGGGCGAATTCTCCAGTTTAATTGCCTTGCCGAAAGCAGCGCGATTCTGTCATTTTGCGGCTGGTGGGCTACTGAATGGCGGTGGTGAAGACCACGTCGACCCAATAGTTGGCCGAGTTCGCGGAATTGAGCGGAAATACGTTGCTGGAAGCATAGGCGCCGTTCGGGCCGTATTGGCCATCCGGCGGTGCGTACAGCGTCTGGCTTGTGACGCCCGCGGTGGCAAAGTATCCCACGTCACGGGAATACTGCCCTTTGGGAGACCAGTACGAGATCACATAGGGAGTATTGGCGTTGACGGCGATGGGGGTTGCGAAGTTGGCCTGCTGCCAGCCCGAGGCCGATTCATTCGCGAAAGTGACCGAAGCGAGCAGCGTGCCGGTGCTAGTCCAGAGGTATCCGGCATGTGGGCCGATGTTGGTGGAACTCTTATAAAACCGTAAGCCGGTGACATAACCGGGGACATCGGACATGAAAGTCATGCCGAGTTGTGCGGCGTTCGAAGTCGGTGCAGCGGGCGTAGTGGGGACCGCCGCGGGAGTCCACAGCGAGACCGGGTTGGCCGTGCCGATCGCAGAGGATGTATTGAAGACCAGATCGACCCAGAAGTTGGTCGCCGCAGCGCCGGTAGTGGGGAATCCGTTTGAGCCGGCGAGGTACACACCATTGGGCCCGTTATTTCCATCGGCAACTGCAGCCAGCGGAGGGTTGGTCAGTCCATTTGTAAAAGACCCGTTATCCGCGGCGTAGTGTCCATTCGGTGCGTAGTAAGAAATGAAGTAAGGCTTGTTCACGGTGACGGCGACCGGCGACGGGAAATACGCCAACTGCCAGCCCGAGGTGGTCTCGTTGGTAAAGGTCACTGTGGCCAGCAGCTCCCCGGCGGTGGACCAGAGATTACCCACATGCGTTCCGGTGTTGTCGGGTGCTTTGAAGAACCGGACTCCGGTCACGTAGCCGGAAGCCCTTGCTAGGAACTGCATGCCCACTTCGGTGGCCTGAGTTGCTTTTGAATCAGGGTTAACGGGCTGTTCGGAAGTACTCATCACCGAGCATGGGCAAATCGTCACGGTGAAGGACGCCGACTGGGATGCGCCATACAATGCGCCCGTTACCGCAACGGTGGATTGCCCGCTAGGCGTGTCAGTGGCCGCTGTAACCGGAAATGTTGCGCTAGAGGACGACGCCGGAATACTCACCGAAGGCGGTACCGTCAGGGCGGGACCGTCGCTAGAAAGCGCGACGGCGACACCGCCGGCAGGAGCTGGGCCGGTGAGCGACATGGTGCACGTGCTGATGGAACCTGCGTTGAGACTGCTAGCTCCACACGACAGCATGGCGGGGAGTACCGGACCGAGATTCAAAGTGACAGTAGTGACGCTAGCCAGGCCGTCTGTATTCAGGCTGGCCGTGATGGCAGCACCCTGGCCGGCTGTAACGGCGCCGGCGGTCGCGGTGAAGACGGTGGATATCGCCTCAGCGGGTACCGACACGGAGGCGGGAACAGTCAGCAGCGGATTGTTCGCGCTCAACAACACAGTCAGGGGGTTGGAGACCTTGCGGTCCAGTTTGACCGTACAAGTGCTGGAGCCGCCCGGGGTCAAGGCTGTGGGGCTGCAACTGAGGGAGGACACCGCCGGGGCGACCGCCAGCATCAGGGAAGCCGTCTCGGAAGCGCCATTTAACGTGGCGGTAAGGGTAACGTTGAGTTTCTGGGTGAGTGTGCCGGCTGTTGCCGCGAAGCTGGCGGAAGTTGCTGTCGCGGGAACGGTCACTGTGGCGGGGATGGCCAACAGAGCGCTAGTGTCCGATAGCGCGACTACGCTGCCGCCGGAGGGGGCGGGCTCATTCAAGGTAACAGTACACAGCGAGCTCACGGCGGAGCTGATCGTACCGGGATTGCAGGACAGCGCCGAAACCAGCACACCAGGCGCTAGTGTCAAGGAGGCGGTCTGGGAGCCGCCGTTCAAGCTGGCGATGATCGTAACGCTTTGGGTAGCGGTAACGGTCTTGGCGGTCATCGTGAATGAGGCAGACGTGGCGCCAGCCGCAACCGATACGGAGGCGGGAATCGTCAACAGGGCACTGTTGTCGGATAGGGCTACCGTGCTGCCGCTGGGCGGGGCGGGCTGGTTCAAGGTCACCGTGCAAGTGCCGGACGCTTTAGAGTTCATCGTGTTGGAACTGCACGTGAGGGAGGACGCTAGCATGGGGGCTACCAAGCTGATGTCAATGCTGTGGGAGCCGCCGTTCAGTGTTCCGGTGATGGTGGCCCACTGGGTGGTGGTGACGGCGCCGAGATTCGCCTTGAAGGTGGCCGAGGTGCTATTTGCGGGCACAGTGAGGGACGCGGGTACGGTCAAGGCAGAATTATTGCTGGAAAGTGCGACCGTGGTGCCTCCGTGCGGGGCGGCCTGATTCAGGGTAACCGTGCAGGTGGTGGAAGCTCCGGATTTGACGCTGATGGGACAGGTCACCTCGGAGACCAGCGTGGTTGCGATCAAGGTTAAGGTAGCCGTCTGGGTAGAGCCGCTTAGAGTTGCCGTGAGGGTGGCCGATTGGGTGGTGGTGATGGCGGCCGCGGTCGCGGAGAATGTTGCCGAAGAGCTGTTGGCGGGCACTGTGACCGATGCGGCAACAGGCAGCGCCGTATTGTTGCTGGAAAGTGCGACCGAGCTACCGCCAGTGGGCGCGGCCTGAGTCAGGGTAACCGTGCAAGTCGTGGACGCGCCGGAATTTACGCTGGTGGGATTGCACGCCAGGGCCGAGACCAGTGTGGGGGCGACCAGGCTCAAGGTGGCGGTCTGCGAGGAACCGCTGAGAGTGGCGGTGATGATAGCCGATTGGTTGACGGTGATCGTGGCGACGGTCGCGGAGAAGGTAGCCGAAGAGCTGTTGGCGGACACCGTGACCGACGCCGCAACGGGCAGCGCTGCATTGTTGGAGGAAAGTGCGACCGTACTCCCGCCCGATGGCGCGGCTTGAGTCAAGGTGACCGTACAGGTGGTGGACGCACCGGAGTTCACGCTGGTTGGATTGCACGCCAGCGCTGAGACCAGGGTCGGGGCAATCAGGCTCAAGGTGGCCGTCTTGGAGGAACCGCTGAGAGTGGCGGTGATGATAGCCGATTGGTTGATGGTGATGGTGGCGACCGTCGCGCTGAAAGTCGCGGAAGTGCTGTTGGCTGGCACTGTGACCGATGCGGCGACGGGTAGGGCCGTATTATTGCTGGAAAGTGCGACTGTGCTGCCGCCAGTGGGTGCTGCCTGACTCAAGGTCACTGTGCAGGTGGTGGAAGCGCTGGAGTTCACGCTGGTCGGATTGCAGGTCAACGCGGAGACCAGGGTTGGAGCAATCAGGCTCAATGTGGCGGTCTTAGAAGAGCCGCTCAGGCTGGCGGTGAGGGTGGCCGACTGGTTCGTGGCGATGGTGGCGACCGTGGCCGAGAAAGTCGCCGAAGTGCTGTTCGCGGGGACCGTGACCGATGCGGCAACTGGCAACGCCGTATTATTGCTGGAAAGTGCGACTGTGCTGCCTCCGCTGGGGGCTGCTTGACTCAGAGTGACGGTGCAAGTCGTTGACGCGCCGGAGTTCACGCTGGTGGGATTGCACGCCAGGGCCGAGACCAGTGTGGGGGCGATCAAGGTCAACGTGGCGGTCTGCGAGGAACCGCTGAGAGTGGCGGTGAGGGTGGCCGATTGGGTGGTGGTGATGGCGGCGGCGGTCGCGGAGAAGGTAGCCGAAGAGTTGTTGGCGGGCACCGTGACCGATGCGGCAACGGGCAGCGCCGTATTGTTGCTGGAAAGTGCTACCGAGCTGCCGCCAGTGGGCGCGGCCTGAGTCAAGGTGACCGTGCAGGTGGTGGACGCACCGGAGTTCACGCTGGTTGGATTGCACGCCAGCGCTGAGACCAGGGTCGGGGCAATCAGGCTCAACGTGGCGGTCTTGGAGGAGCCGCTCAGCGTGGCGGTGACGGTAGCCGACTGGTTCGTAGTGATCGTAGCGACGGTCGCGGAGAAGATAGCCGAAGAGCTGTTGGCGGGCACTGTGACCGATGCGGCAACGGGCAGCGCCGTATTGTTGCTGGAAAGTGCGACCGAGCTGCCGCCAGTGGGCGCGGCCTGAGTCAGGGTGACCGTACAGGTGGTGGACGCACCGGAGTTCACGCTGCTCGGATTGCACGCCAGCGCCGAGACCAGGGTCGGGGCAATCAGGCTCAACGTGGCGGTCTTGGAGGAGCCGCTCAGCGTGGCGGTGACGGTAGCCGACTGGTTCGTAGTGATGGTCGCGACCGTTGCGGTGAACGTCGCAGCAGTGCTGTTGGCTGGCACCGTGACCGATGCCGCAACGGGCAGCGCCGTATTATTGCTGGAAAGTGCCACAGTGCTGCCGCCGGTGGGTGCAGCTTGACTCAAGGTGACCGTGCAAGTCGTGGACGTGCCGGAATTCACGCTAGTCGGATTGCAGGCCAGCGCGGAGACCAGGGTCGGAGCGATCAAGGTCAACGTGGCGGTCTGGGAGGAACCGCTCAGAGTTGCGGTGACAGTTGCCGACTGGCTCGTGGTGATGGTGCCGACCGTCGACGAGAAAGTCGCCGTAGTGCTGTTGGCGGACACCGTGACCGACGCCGCAACGGGCAGCGCTGCATTGTTGGAGGAAAGTGCGACCGTACTGCCGCCCGCTGGGGCTGCTTGGTTTAGGGTGGCAGTGCAGGTACTGGTGTTGCCGGAGGGCAGACTGGAGGGGCTGCACTGGAGAGAAGCCAAGCCTAGCGGCGCTACCAAAGTCTCGGATGTCGTTAGGGAGCTGCCGCCGAGCGAGCCGGTAATCACCGCGGTCTGCGTCGTCGTAAAGGTTCCCGACGTAGCCGTGAAACCGGCCGCAGTTTGTCCCGCGGTCACCAGTACGGAAGCGGGCACGGTCAGCGCGGCGTCGTTAGACGATAACGTGATGGTGGCGCCCGACTGAGGAGCAGCCTGACTCAACATCACCAGGCAAGCAGTAGAACTGTTTGGCCCAAGATTGGAGATCGCGCATTGCAAGTAAGAAATCGCCGTGGAACCGATTAAGGTCAGCGTCGCAGTCTGAGAACTGCTGCCCTGGGTGCCGGTGATGACCGCGGTTTGTCCGGGGGTCACCGTGCCGGCAGTCGCACTGAAGGTGGCGCTGGTGGCGCCGGCCGACACAGTAACTGACGCCGGGACTGTGACGCTCGCATTGTTACTCGCCAGCGCCACGGTAGTGTTGGAAGGCGCTGCTTGGTTCACGCTGATCGCACAAGCGCTGGCATTGCCGGACGATAGACTGGTGGGACTACACTTCAGGGAAACCAGAGACAGCGGCGCCACTAAAGTCTCGGAGGTAGTCAGGGAACTGCTGCCGAGCGAGCCGGTAATCACTGCGGTCTGCGTCGTCGTAAAAGTCCCCGAGGTGGCCGTGAAACCGGCCGACGTTTGTCCCGCCGTCACCACCACCGAAGCGGGCACGGTCAGTGCGGGGTTGTTAGACGATAGCGTGATCGTAGCGCCCGACTGAGGAGCAGGCTGGCTCAACATCACCAGGCACGCAGTAGAACTATTCAGTCCCAGGCTGGATATCGCGCATTGCAGGTAAGAAATAGCGTTTCCGGCAACTAAGTTCAACGTCGCGGTTTGGGTGCTGCTCCCGAGTGTGGCCGTGACGAGCGCCTGCTGACTGGTGGTGAAGTTACCGGCGGAGGCGCTGAAAGTCGCCGTGGCAGCCCCTGCCAGAACACTCACGGAAGCGGGCACGGTCACTGTTGTATTGTTGGATGCCAACGCGACAGTAGCCGTAGACACGGCAGCTTGGCTCAAGGATACGGTGCACGTGCTGGTTGCACCGGAATTCAGGCTGGCCGGCGCGCATTGAAGAGAGGACAACACCGGGCTCGCGGACGCCTGCAAAGCCACACTGGCGGTTTGTAAACTGGAGCCCAAAGTAGCCGTGACGACCGCCGTGAGATTATTTGGCACGCTTGCGGCCGAAGCTGAAAAAGTGGCCGAACTGGCTCCGCTGGATGCCGTCACAGTGGCGGGCACTGTCAAGTAGTTGCTGTTGCTCGACAGTCCGACAACCGCGGTAGTGCCCGAGGCCACCTGGCCGCTCAGGAACGCCGTGCAGTTCGTGCTGCCGGGCGTGGGCAGTGACGCCGGAGTACAGGATACCGATGTCAGCGCGAGAGGTTGGGAGCCCGTCACAGTAATCGTTCCGGTATTCCCGTTCATGGGAATTGCGGAGGCGGCCAGCGAGGCGCCCAGAGGGTTGGAAACGGTTATGGGGATGGTGCTGGCTCCGGCGGCGACTGTTACGGCCACATTGGCGACCACGCCATTCTGGAGCAGATTGGAATTCATCCCGTCCACCAGGCAGGTGTAGGCGCCGGTAGAAGCGGCGCAGGTCAACGTGGCGCCCGCGGCGGTCGCGGACGGTCCCGCGCTGGCGCTGACCGTTACGATCTGCGAGGGATTGAACGTGAACGTCCACTGGAGTCCCGCCGGCTGGCTGCCCGCGGCAGAAGTCAGAGAAAGGCTGAGCGTGACAGTGCCACCAGGTGCCACTGCACCCGAAGATAGTGCCAGGGAATCCTGACAGAAGGCCGTAGCGCCCGACATGAGGAATGCAAGCAAGCCGGTTGCAAACCTCAGCGTGAGGGAGCTCATTATGAATAAATCGTAGCTACCCGCTCCACGGCACTCAACGTTGAGTTTAGTTAGATTTAGATAACGCTTTACGCTGATGTTAGTTAATTGCGCGGTTTAGCGCAGGGGCGCTTAACTTGAGTAAGTTAACGGTTATTGGAGAGCCGCTACACTAACTACCGATAACAGCGCAAAACTACTTCAGGAAACGCGTTGAGAACTCCGGCATCCGGCAAGTGGAGAAGGCAGCCTTTGCGGACGGCGCAGGCATCGTGTGGAACGCTTCAACCCGTTCGTTCAAAACACGGCTGTTCCTGCGTTGGGCGTGAAATCGAGACTTCATGCAGGGAACGCATCGCCAACTCGGTGCGATTGGTCACCGCCAGCTTGCGGAATATCCGATGCAGGTATTCTTTCACCGTTCCCTCCACCAGGCACAACTCGTAGGCGATCTCCTTGTTGGTTTTCGCCTGGCGGATGAGGGCGACGATCTGCTGCTCACGGAACGAAAGCCGGGCGGGCTTGGCCGGCTCAGGGACGGCCGCCGCGGGTCTGCGGCAAGCCGGGCAACTGTATTCTCTTCCAGAAGTGGGAAAAAGCATGCCGCAGCGGGAGCAACTGCGCTGCGGAACTGGCGGCAGAACTGCGATGTGGTTTGTCGTCATAAATTGGTTGTCGGCAATTCCGGTTCAGTTCGGCTTCGGAAACACGGCACAATTCCCCTCAAAGTCTGGCCCTCGTCCGAAATGGGGTTAGCATTTTGGGGCTGACCAGTTAGCCTAGAGGAAATTCCTGAATTGTGAAGGGAAATACTAGCAGCCTGATGTCCAAAGGAGTTATGAGCGATAACTCCTTGAATTATCAGGTGCTTCGTGAAGCTTAAAGAGCACGGCCTGGGTTCGGAACGGTAGTAGTTTTTACATTTGCTAGTCTAAATGACATACCACTACATAGCCGTGGTGTACGATTTTGATTAAGTTACGTAGCCTCGCCGGTGTTCAAGGGGCGTGCTTGACATGCGGTAATTAATCAATAACATCGTCCAAAACAGGTGGCCTTCCCAAGCACGTCTTGGACCGTGTCGCGGCTGCGCGTTGCAGCGAGAGCCCCATTAGGCCAGCTACGCAGGTTGCGAGAAGCAAGAGGCTGCCGGGCTCAGGCACGGCGGCCGATGAGTTGACCACCACATTGTCGAACTGATACGCATCATCCTGACCCGTGAAGAATCCGCCGTTTGTGCCCTGCTCAAACGAAACGCTCACAACATTCGTAAAACCCGAAAAATCGAAGGTCTGCAGGGCGGTGGGCGTGGAGTCGCTTACCGTAAACGTCTGGGAGATGGTGGAGGCGTCCGCGAATGTACCCACGAAAGTGACGTTGAAGGCCCCGGTGGCGCCTGCGAGCAAAGGGGCCAAATCAATAGAGTTGAGCGTGAAGGCGGCATCGCCGGCAGCCGTGAGCGAAGTTGTGCCGTAGGCGTAGTACTCGAAAAGAGACGTGTCGGCGGTGTCCAGATCGGGCAGATTCCCGCTGGAAGCCTCCCATACGGCCAGCGTGTCACTGGTAAACGTGAATCCTTGCTGCGTGTAGCTGCCTCCCTCCGTAGCCAGAAAGCTGCCCGCCTGCGAAAGAGAACCGAAGTTAATCACGTCGGCATATGCAGCAACGGGGCAGGTTACCAGGCCAACTGCAAGGACCCCGAGAAGACTCGTTGCGATAGACTTCCATTTCCTGCGCCAAGACACGAACATAAAAGCACTCCTGGAGGTTAAATTAAACGCCTGCGCTCACGCGGGCGTAGCAATTGGTCAGCCATGAGCGAAGGTCTTTTGAATTGTGAAACATGTAGGCGAATTGGTTGGACGCGAGTCCCAAGTCTCTGGGTTTTGCGAAACTTTTCCGCATACCAAATGAAAACGGCCAGTTCGGGTATGGTCCCGAACCGGCCGCTTTTAGAAGAAACCTGTAGATCAAAGGTGCGGGGTTTACGCCTGGCGGCGACGGAACT
>Ga0187867_10000478_pt1 | contig 35573 bp, 25 predicted proteins | sample June2016WEW_13_1_FD_132976 | JGI IMG/M metagenome (GOLD analysis project Ga0187867, IMG submission 132976) | Peatland microbial communities from SPRUCE experiment site at the Marcell Experimental Forest, Minnesota, USA - June2016WEW_13_10 | ecosystem: Environmental > Terrestrial > Soil >... | reverse complement strand
GACCGGTACCGCACAACCATCGTGAGACGGTGGCGCTGGCTCGCCAACGCGGCCTGATTCCAAGCGGCATCCGACTGCGTAAGAGGAAAACCGGGTTTCGCATTTGGCATCGAGCGAGCCATGCTGTGCGATCCACCTCCACGGCGGGGAGCCGCGAGCATTCTCGATACCAAATTTGGCGCGGTACGCCCGCACAATACCGAGGACATGGAGTCGATACTCGTGGATCATTTTTAGCATCGCATCTCCTAACATTTCCGGTGCATAGGCGGGCATCCGCCTACGAGCCGCATGATTACCAGCATTGCGATAGATGCGATCCGCTTTCTGATGATGCCGTTGCTGGTCGTAAACGGTTCCGCCCGGCTTGAAATCATCCGGGCCCATAACAGTGTCTTTACAGAGAAAGGTCAAGCCCTCAATTGAGTTGTCCGTTGACGTCCAATTGGCTGGCAGGTTTCGCGGGTCCATTGCGGCTCCGAAATGTTGTTGGCAGACCGCCAGCAATGCGGTTTTGAAGACACATGAAGGAATCGTAAAGCGGCTCACCTGTCCCCGTAGGTTGGCTTCTATTTCAAATGTGTGCTGACGTTCAACTCCGTCGTCTCGGATAATGTCGGTAATAATGCGAGCCGTGAAATTCGTGGGCCGCACTGCTACCCGACGATCCAGTGCAACCACGTGACGTTTACAGCTTTATCGAGGAGGGGAAAGGACGGATATGAAAAGATGGCCTCAAAAGCAGCGGAACGATGGTGGAAGATTCCCACATTGACGCGAATATAGAACAATACGACGGCGACATAGAGAATTGCCACGAGGGGAATGCCGACGAGATACCTCTTCCACCAACGCCCACGGGGCAGATCAGCCGACTGATAATTCAATGTGACCATTTCGCCACCCTCAGCCCCAGGCGTTCGGGTCGTGGATAATCACGCCTATTTCGAGAACATACCGCCGACAAAGAGCTCCTGGCTTTGTTCTTGCTCAGATCCACTTCAGACGCAGCAGCCACATCTTCACGCCCTGGGTGAGTAACATGTAGCATACGATCGTCAGCCCCAGCAGCGGCCAATAGAGACGCGGCAGCACTGAAAACCCGAGGTAGCGGCCGAGAGGGGACAGGGGAATCGCCACGCCGACCGCCATGACGATGACCGTCAGCACGGTCAACTGCCACGAGGCGCGGCTCTGCACAAAAGGGATCTTATTCGTGCGAATGACGTGAATGATGAGCGTCTGCGTCAACAGGCTCTCGACGAACCAGCCGGTCTGGAATACGCTGGCGCTGTGAGCCGCGACCGCTGGCGTTGATGTATTCCAGCAATGGAACAAGTAAAGCATCATGAGGTACGTCGTGTAATCGAAGATCGAGGAGCACGGGCCGATGAGGAGGACAAACCAAGTAAGATCCTTGATGTTCCACTGGCGCGGGGCCGCGATACGCTCGGGGTCCACAGCATCCGTGGGGATGGCAGTCTGGCTGACGTCATAAAGCAGGTTGTTGGCCAGGATTTGCACCGGCAGCATCGGCAGGAAGGGCACGAATACGCTGGCCCCCAGCACGCTGAACATGTTCCCGAAGTTGCTCGACGCGCCCATGCGAACGTATTTGATGATGTTGGAGAAAACTCGCCGTCCTTCGAGCACCCCCTCGTCCAGCACCAGCAGGGACTTTTCCAGCAGGATCATGTCGGCGGACTCCTTGGCAATGTCCACGGCGGTGTCCACGCTGATGCCCACGTCGGCGGCGTGGAGTGAGGGCGCGTCATTGATGCCGTCCCCCATATAGCCGACGGTGTGTTTGCGGGATTGAAGCGCCTTGACGATCCGCTGCTTGTGAGCGGGCGAGACGCGGGCGAAGAGGGTGGTCTTTTCGGCGGCGTCGGCAAGCTGCTGGTCGGTCATCTTCTCCAGCTCATCGCCCAGCACAACGAATTCCGTCGATAGCCCCACCTCTTTGCAGATCTTACGGGCCACCAGGTCGTTATCGCCGGTCAAAACCTTGACCAGCACGCCGTGTCCTTGCAAATCCTTGATCGCCACCGTGGCAGTTTCCTTGGGCGGATCAAGAAACGCCACATAGCCGTTCAGAATCAAGTCGCACTCGTCGGCTTTGCCATAGGGTGTGGCGCCGTCAGCGGCTTTTCCGCGGGCTGCGACGTCCTTGGTGGCGATGGCCAGGACGCGGAAGCCGTCAGTGCTGAGCCGCTCGTATTCCTTCTTCAAATCCTCAACGTGCTGGGGATCCATCGGTGAGATCGTGCCGTCGAGCACATAGTTCCGGCAATTGGGGAAGATCGCCTCGGGAGCGCCCTTGGAGATGATGCGGTCCTTGCCATCGGGCGCGCGGACCACGACCGACATGATTCGCCGCTGGAAGTCAAAGGGGATTTCGTCGACTTTGGCGTATTGAGGAATGTCGGCGTGAGCGTGGGTTTCGGTATGCGCCAGCACGGCACGGTCGAGGACATTCTTAAGGCCCGTCTGAAAATGGCTGTTGAGGTACGCCAGGGCGAGAACGCCTTGGTCCTCCTTCAACATCACGTTGCAGTAGCGTTCGAGAGTAACCTGGTCCATCGTCAGTGTTCCCGTTTTGTCGGTGCAGAGAACGTCCATTGCCCCCAAGTTCTGGATCGCGTTGAGTCGCTTGACGATGACCTTTTTACGCCCCATCACCACCGCGCCCTTGGACAAGCAGACCGTCACGATCATCGGCAGCATCTCGGGCGTCAGGCCCACGGCCACCGCCAGCGCAAAGAAAAAGGCTTGTCCCCAACTGTGTTTCGTCAGGCCGTTGATGAGGAAGACCAGAGGCACCATTACCAGCATGAAGCGGAGCATGAGCCATGTGAATTGGGCGATGCCGCGATCAAAGGATGTCTGGGTCGGCTGATCCTGGAGCGACTGGGCCATGCCTCCCAGGTAAGTGTCCTTGCCGGTGGCAACGATCACCGCGCTGGCCGAGCCGCTTTCTACGCTGGTGCCCAGGAACGCGATGCTGGTCAGTTCGAGCGGCGCGGTCGCCGGCCCCGTGGTCTTCTTCTCAACCTCGAACTTCCCGACCGGGAAGCTTTCTCCGGTCAGCGAGCCTTGGATAACGAAGAGATCTTTGGCCTGGACGATCCGCACGTCGCCGGGAATCATGTCGCCAGCGGCCAGTTGAACCACGTCGCCGGGGACAAGCTGTGCGACGGCGATCTCCCGCGGCGCTGCGCCGCGATGCACGGTTGCGGTCACTGTGATCATGGCCTTCAATTTGGCGGCGGCGTTGCCGGCCTTGGACTCCTGAATCAACTTCAACCCGACGCTCAGGGCAATCATGGATGCCATCACGACTGCGCCCGGTGTATCTCCGGTTGCCAGCGAGATCGTCGCGAGCACCGCCAATAGGATCACCAGAGGGTTGAGCATCGCGCGCCAGAGCAGCTTCCCGAATCCCGCCCGCTGGTCTTTCGCCAGCACGTTGGGGCCGTACTGGGCCAGACGCGTCGCGGCCTCGCTGTCGGTCAATCCCTCGGCGCGAGTGTTCAGCTTCGCGTAGACGCCCGCCACATCCAGCGCCGCCGACTCCACGACCAGGGGCGACACGCGGATCGCCGCCGCCTTCTGGCGGGTGGCGGCAAGCACGCTCTTAGGCAGGACGGCGGGCGAGATATTAGCCATAGAGAACTCGCGAAACGTTTGAGCCGTTAATTCAGAGGCAGCGATCGCCAGAATCGGCCAGGACGAATCTCCTGCGCGGTCCTGAAGGCTTCCGTCACCCTATGCAGACCTCGCTCACCAGATGCTTTAGCTTCCTTCATCTCGACAATCGCGGCATCTGCCATCGCTGTCCGACTCCAAACGCATCATGATGCACATTTCTCCTCTGAAATCTCGACGGATACCGGCGACCACCGCGCCCAGAGCGTTGCCAGGTCCCTGGGCCGGGTTGACAGATCGTATTGGGGAGATTGAAGAACTGGTAGCGTTGCTGCATTGACACGACGTAAGTCAGTCCGCAGCAGCGGCTGGTTATCCCACATCCCTGGGCTGCGGCATTTGAATGACGGGGAATGCGGAAGGCTTAAGGCCGCCAGGAGGATATTTACGCGTACCGGGCAGCTTGCCGTTCAACCCGAGATACCCGACAACGCTCATTGCCAATAGGGGGCCGACGACCAGCACGCCGGGAAGTAAGACCACGAACGGAACCGCCTTCAGAACCGACGCATAAAGCGTCGGATCGAACCGTTCGATCGCTTTCAGTGAGCCGATAACGAGGGTAAGCCACGCGCCACAGGCGAGTATGACCCAGAGCATGATGAGTAGCGGGCGCCGCATGTGGGATATCCCAGCATTCTACCAGCCCCGAAAGGGCGGCCTCACGGTTTTGCCTCCCGCTTTGAGGGAACGGTTCCGCATTCTGGACAACGGTCGGGCGTGGCGCGGAGGTCGTAGCCGCAACGGGCGCAATAGGCTGGCGAGTGATGGGTGCTACGAAGAAGCGGCAGCACGAAATTCCAGAGAGGCAGCAACGCCAAGAGCAGAAGCAGGAGCCAAAAGGGGAAGACAATATCGGTGTAGCGAACCATCGGCGGCAAACTCATACCTGGGTCAAGGTTATTGTCCTGGGGAGTGCTGCCGCGCGGTCTGATGCTTCCCTTGAAATAGAAGCCCAGATGGTTCCACCTAGAGTGTAGCCCGCGAGGGGGGTCGGCAGCATCGCGCGAGGGTAGTGGTGTCCAAAAGGAATACTCGAAATGGGGATTGCTCCACATCGCGTTCGTCTGCACGAACGCGATCCTGCCTCTGACAGAATGAACGGCGGCACAGCGCGTAGAGCCGAAATATAAGAAATCTTCCGCCTTGGAGTAGCTGCGCACGCATAGCGCCGCCGCAGCCACGAACAGCACCAGCGACAGCGCCGCAAGCCCGTTAAACACCCATCGGCGGAAGCGTTTCATGGGCGAGGATTGTACCGCGCGTCAGCCGATCAGCCCCACAATCTCCCAAACGTGATCCGTGAGCAGCCAGCGGCCATCAGGGGGCACGCCGACAATCGCCACGTTTATCATCATCAGTACGACAGCCCCGGAGTTTTGCGAAGGTAAGTGTCGTCGGCCAGTTGCTTGAGCATGAAATCTGCAAGGTCGGCCCGTGAAATGCGGCTCTAAATCCCTTCCTTCGGCTTGCCGATCCAGTGCCTGTATGTGTCGGGGATGATCCCTCGTCGGGCTGGGACATCATCAGGACGCGGCAGTCGGGCGGCTGTCGTTATTTCTCAGCCAGTTCTCTGAGCTGCGGCAGGAGATGCTTCCAGATGTTGGAGTAGCGTTTTTTCATGTCGGCGTCGATGAAACCGAAGCTGCGCTGGCCCAGACGCAGCAGGGTCGATTTGCCGCCGGCTTTGGGTTGCAGCTCGAAGATCAAGACGGTGGTGATGGGGAGGTGGGTCATGCCTAACTGTCCCACAAGACGCAGGAGCTTTCCTGGCTCGACGTAGCTGACCGTGCCAAGGAGTATGGTGTTGCCTTCCCAGGTTTTGGACAACCAGCGACCGCCGGCAGTGGGCTCGAGGGCCTGTTTAGATGCTTTGCGCGGGTCGGGATCAAAACGGAACCATTTTTCGACGTTGATGAGCGACGACCACACCTTATTGGGCGCAGCCTGAATTGGCAGCTCCGTGATGGCTTGAAAGCCGGTCGGTTTGAGCTTTAGCAGCTTCAGTGGATTGGCCATGATCGTCTCCTTCGGTTGGGATTGACCTCAGCGATGTCGCTGAGGTTTTGACGATTCTACGGACGCGATGCGGGCCGGTCCACGGCAGCGGCTGGGATCAGGGCGACTTCAACTACGACGGCGTGGTCAACGCCGCCGACTTCAACGAGTTGGCGGCGAACTTCAACCAGGGCGACAGCGGCGCGGCATCGGCTGGCGATGTTGCGGCCCTCGACGCCTTCGCCGTGGCCAACGGCATCAGCCTGGCGAACGTTCCCGAACCGGCCAGTGTGGGGATGATGGTGATGGCTGGATTGGGAATTTTCGCCCGCCGGCGACGACGCAGATAATCCGATAACGGTGGACGAGCATCAGGCGTTGCCGCGCCCATCGGGCGATGTCCGTCGCTGACGGCGGGTAAACTGGACGTGTCCGGTACGTCAACCGCGTTCCGGAGCGATGATCGTCCCAAAAAGCGCGGCAGGTAAAGGGCTACGGCTGCGTGGAACTCGCCTGCGTTGATGCCCCCGCCAACCACTGCGCAACCTCCGAGTCCGCCTTCTGGGCGTCGTTGGCGTACGTCTTCAAATCCGAAATGTCCGGATGAAGCTCAAGCAATCGATTCCAGAACGCCACCGCGTCCTTTGACCAGGCGGCGACATGCGCGCGATCGTTCTCATGCTCAGCCGCTTCGACCCTGCGGTTGAAAACTTGCACAAGTTCAGTGGTAAATGTCGCCACGGACGGGTTGTGTTCCACCAAATCCTTGTAAAATGGCGCCGCCTGGTCGTCCATTTCGGCGGCATGGTTCCAATCACCTTGCAGCCGGTAAAGGCGGGCGGTGCCGTGTGAGTTGTCTCCAACGTCAAATTCAGCCCACATGGGGCTGTCGGTGAACATTCTCCCTTCGTCCCCGTTTGGACGTTCCGGTTGGAGCGCCTCGGGGCGGCCGGCCTTCAGATCCGCCAAAATTGCAGCATCGAGGTCCAGAGCCTTGCGACGAGCAGGCATGGCCTGGGCCGCCGATTTCAGAGTGGGCTTATCTCCGAGCAAAAAATACGATTGCATTCGCAGGGCGTTTGCCAGATCGCGCCGAAAGTCCGCCGCCACAGGATATTCCTGGACCAATTGCTCTCCGACGGCGACGGCTTCGCTCGCCAACGACAGCCCCTGGGCAGGATCCGTGTATTCACTGAGCCGCCAAAGGGCCCACACCAGATCGTCGCGCGCGAACGGATCGTTGGGGTCTTCGGCGACGAGGCTTCTGAAGATTGCCACGGCCTGCCTTCCCGCATCCTGGGGCAACGGCGGCATCGTGTGCGGCCGCCATTCTTCCAGGATCAACGTCCAGCCCAAATCCGCACGCAGAGATCGATCGCCCGGATGTTCCTGCAGCAATTGTGCCTGGAGCCTCCTGGCCTTTTCAAATTCGTCCATGACGCTCTGATCGAAGACTTCCGTCCGCTCGAGCATCAATTGTCCGTACCGCGCGTAGAGCCTGGCCAGTTCCTCGCGTGGAGTCGGATCGGGAATGGGCATGGCCAGAAACGGCTCGTAGCGGTCGATGACCGCCTTCATCAACTCCATGCGCAGCGGCTGAAGCCCGGGCTGGTCCTTGAGGCGCTCGTCGCAGATTTGCAGCAGGTCCTCGACAGCCGCTCGGGCCTCGCGGAAGTTGTCATCCGCCAGCGCCTGCGCAGCCAGGGCGTCCTGCTTGGCGCGCGTGGCCCGCACCGCCTGCCACGCGCTGACGGAGATTCCCAGCAGCAATGCCAGCAACACCGCGGCCGCGGCGCTAAACACCAACTTGTTGCGGCGGACCGCCTTGCGGAGGCGATACGCTGAACTGGGCGGCCGGGCGGTGATCGGCTCGTTGTTCAAATAACGTTGAATGTCCATCGCCAGGCCATTGGCCGTCTCGTACCGCCGGGTTCGGTCCTTCTCCAGACACTTCATTACCACCCAATCCAGGTCGCCGCGCAGCAGCGTGACGAGCCGATGAGCATCCATCCCGCGGCGCTTGGCCGTGCTGGTCGAATCCGCCCCGGTCATTCCACTCAGGCGATTCGACGGCCGCACCGGCTCGGTCTCCCGAATCCTCTTCCGCATTTCATCCATGCCCGCCTTCATCAGTTCCTGGGCATCAAACGGAGTTGTTCCTGTCAGCAATTCGTACAGCAAGACTCCCAGGCTGTAGATATCGCTGCGCGTATCCACATCCAGCGCGCTCATCTCCGCCTGTTCCGGGCTCATATACGCGGGCGTGCCGACAAACTGCTGGAACTGCGTGTAAACCGTCTTTTCGGTCAGATCTCCCTGCGTCGCCTTGGCGATGCCAAAGTCGATCACCTTGGGCAGGGGAACGCCATCGTGCAGCGTTACCAGAATATTCGACGGCTTGATGTCGCGGTGAATGATTCCCTTCTGATGAGCGTGCTGGATGGCATGGCAGACGTCGATGAAGAGCCGAAGTCGTTGCACCGGCGGCAATTGGTTTTGATCGCAGTAGTCCGTGATCGGAATCCCGCGCACCAGTTCCATCACAAAATACGGCCGCCCCGTATCCGTCGCCCCTGCTTCGAAGACTTTGGCGATGTTGGGATGGTCCATCATCGCCAGCGCTTGGCGCTCGGCTTCAAAGCGGGCCACGACTGATCGGGTATCCATCCCCAGCTTGATGATCTTTAGTGCCACCCGCCGACGGACGGGAATTTTCTGCTCGGCGACATAGACGACGCCGAATCCCCCCTCGCCGATTTTTTCCAGCAGGCGAAATCGGCCGATGACCGTTTGCGCGCCTTCCGATAACGGAACCTCGCCCATGGGGGGGGCAGTTAGTTCGACTTTTGCCGGCCCAGAGGCGCCAAGGAACGGTTGCGTAGCTTTCAAGGCCGGGTCGTCAGGATTTGAGTTCTCGGTTTCGTTCATCGTGGAGCTGAATTCAGAGGGAGCGCCAATACTAACCACAAACTGCTTGATGCAGAAACCCGTCGCGCTCTTTCCCGTTGTGCCTTGGGGGTCGAAGGCGCGCTGATTTCGAGAACGCTTCACGCGCAGCACCGGTTCTACGCTGCCGGACCTGGATTTCGCCGCATCCAGTTATCTGGTAACCATTCCTCGATTCGTCCGATCGGCGTCGCCGGCAGATTCGTCAGCAATTGCGTCAGATAAAGTTGTGGATCAGTCCCGTGTCGGCGGCAGGGTGCTGGTCAGGCTGAACGCCTTCGCAGTGGCCAACGGGTTGCCCTTGCCGACGTCCAGCGTGCCGGAGCCGACCAGTGCAGTGATGATGGTGATCGCCCATTGTCGATGTTTTTGAACCTCAAGTTGCCAGGACCTACCCAGGACAATGCGGAACTTAAGTTGGCTGGTATGGACCGAAATCCATACAATAGTCCCATTGGGCCGATTCGGAGGTCCCTCCAATGCAGATGATCGAGGCCGTCATCAAGCCGCACAAGATCGACGAGGTCAAACAGGCGCTGGCGAAATTGGGCGTGCTGGGGGTCACCGCGCTGGAATGCAAAGGGTTCGGCCGGCAAATGGGACACACCGAGCGCTATCGCGGCGCGAAGATGGATGTTGGATTCGTACCGAAGGTGTTGATCAAGGTTTGCGTAAAATCGGAGGATCTGGAGAAGGCGACGGCGGCAATCGTCGAGGCGGCGCGCACCGGAGAGGTGGGTGATGGGAAAATCTTCATCTATCCCGTCGCGCAGGTGATTCGCATCCGCACCGGCGAAACCAATGAACAGGCTTTGTAGCTCCGATTTTTCATGGTTGGATTCGAGGACCGCCGGAATCTTTTTAATGTATTCCGGCGGAGTAATTCAGGCCCGGTCGAGTCATCGGAGGTGATGACGTCACCGGCCTGGTAGCGGAGGAAAACATGAAGCGGACATTGATTGGGCGGCTCTGCGCGCCGGCGGTTCTGGTGTTGTTTGCCTGGACGCCGGCGGGCGCTTGGGCAGCCGAACCGGTGCGGCTGGGCGATCCCAGGAACATCAATTCCGGGAATACGGCCTGGATGCTCGTCAGCACGGCCCTGGTTCTCATGATGACCGCGCCGGGACTGCTGCTGTTTTACGGCGGACTTCTGCGAAAGAAAAACGTCCTCTCCGCCATGATGCACTGCTTCGCCCTCATGGCGGTTGTGAGCATCGTTTGGGCGCTGATCGGCTATTCGCTGGCCTTCGACGTGGGGACGCCGTTTTTGGGTGGGTTGCGCTTTGCCATGCTGCGCGAGGTCGGCGCCGCTCCGGTGGAATACGCCCCCACCATCCCCCACACCGTGTGGATGGCTTTCCAGATGATGTTCGCCGTCATTACTCCGGCGCTCATCTGCGGGGCTTATGCCGAGCGAATCAAGTTTTCCTCCATGTTGGTCTTTTCGACGGCGTGGCTTTTGCTCGTGTACTGCCCGATGGCTCACATGGTCTGGGGCAAAGGCGGCTTGTTGAGCTGCTCGTTCGGTGGATCAATCCCCGCGATGGATTTCGCCGGCGGAATGGTGGTGCACGTCAGCGCCGGGATTTCCGCGCTGGTGGCCGCGCTGATGCTGGGCCGGCGGCATGGATATCGCACGCACCCGATGCCGCCGCATAGCATGGTGCTTGCCGTTATCGGCGCCGCCATGCTGTGGGTTGGATGGTTCGGATTCAACGCCGGAAGCGCTCTCTCCGCCGGCGCATTGGCTGGATACGCGCTTCTCAACACGCATTTCGCCGCTGCCGCCGGTGCGCTGGCCTGGATGTCCATCGAGTGGATCTGGACGGGCAAACCGACGGTCCTCGGCATCATATCCGGCGCCGTTGCGGGGTTGGCAACCATCACTCCCGCCTCCGGGTTCACGCTGCCCATCTGGGCGATCGTCATCGGCGCCTCGGCCGGAATCGTCTGCTATCTGGCCGCAACCACTCTCAAACAAATCCTGGGATACGACGACAGCCTCGACGTATTTGGCGTACATGGCGTCGGCGGCGCCCTGGGAACCATTCTCACCGGCGTCTTCGCCGTCGCCATGGTCAACACGCCGCCGGGCTTTGGAAACGTCTCCAAACTCGGACTTATCGAAGGATCGTCAACCGCCCTGGTTCACCAAATCATCGCCGTGGCGATTACCGGCGGCCTCGCGGTCGTCGGCTCGCTGGTGATCCTCATGATCGTCCGGGCGGTCATGGGACTTCGAGTGCCGGCGCAAGACGAATACGCGGGCCTCGATCTCAGCCAGCACGGCGAAGCAGGCTACAACCTCGAGGACGAGTTCGGCTCGACGTATGGCGAACCGGAGTCGACCAATGGAGAGCTGGAAAGGAAGCCGGACCGATTAACCGCCGCGGCGCACATATAGCAGCGTTGCCATTGCCGAACTCGCCTTGGTTCATACGGGGTGATAGAATGTTCTGCGATGGACGCCATTAAGGTAGACCGGGAAATTCTGGGCGGTACCCCATGCTTCGCCGGCACACGTGTGCCGGTGAAGTCGCTCTTCGATTACCTCGAAGACGGCCACAACATCGATTACTTTCTCGGCCAATTTCCCGCAGTGAAGCGCGAACAGGTGCTTTCTGTTCTGGAATCGTCGCGCCAGCGTACCGAGGCTCAGGCCAAATCCATGGCATCCTGATGAAGCTCCTGCTCGACGAGAACCTGCCGCACGAACTGCGACTGCTGCTTTCTCCGCATGAAGTATTTACAGCGACGTATATGGGCTGGAGCGGCATTCGCAACGGGCAGCTTCTCGCCAGGGCCGCTGGAGAAGAATACGATGCGGTTGTGACTCTCGATGCCGGGATTGAGTTCGAACAAAATCTCCAGGCTCTGCCGTGCTCGGTTATCGTACTCCGTGCACCGAGCAATCGCATGCGGCATTTGCTCCCATTGTTGCCGGAGTTGCTCAATGCCCTGACCACGTTACAGCCATGCACACTCCTCCACGTCGGGTAGCGAGGCGTTTGCCGGTCGAACGGCCGCGTGGGACCAACCGGCGAGGTATTTGAAGCCAAAGGGGCGACGGTTATTCCGGCTTCGATTCGCGCGTCATCAGGGTCGTCAGCGCCCGGATCACCTCCGTCCCCTCGAACAGCACCGAATGCACGGCCTCGGTGATCGGCATTTCCACCTTGTGGCGGATCGACAACTCGCGCACGCTGCGAGTCGTCGGAACGCCTTCGGCCACGCTGTCCGTCGATTCGAGAATGTCCCGAAGTTTGCGGCCTTTGCCGATCTGTTCGCCGACGGTGCGGTTGCGGCCTTCGGGGCTGACGCAGGTGGTGATGAGATCGCCGAGCCCGGCCAGGCCCTGGAACGTGGATTCCTGCGCTCCCATGGCCACGCCCAGGCGGGTGATCTCCACCAGACCCCGGGTGACCAATGCGGCCTTGGCGTTGTTGCCGGCGGCCAGGCCATCGAGGATTCCCGCGGCGATGGCGATGACGTTCTTGGTGGCGCCGGCCAGTTCCGTGCCGATCACGTCGGAGTTCGTGTAGACGCGGAACCACTGGGTTGAAAAGACGCTCTGGACGCGCCGGGCCAACTCGGCGTCATCGGCGGCGGCGACGGCGGTCGCGGGGAGATATCGCGCCAGCTCCGCGGCGATGTTGGGACCGGACAGCGCCGCCAGGCCGCGGCCGCGGCCGACAACGTCCATCACGATTTGCGTCGGCCGAAACAGGGTTTGGTTTTCGATCCCCTTGGCAACCGAGACGATCGGCACGCCCGCCGGCAGGTGGCCGGCGAGCCGCTTCCACACGTTCCGCATGTACTGCGTAGGAACGGCCGAGAGAATCAGCGTGCATCCGTCGAAGCACTCGGCGTCGTTGGCGGTGAGGCGGACGTCCGGCGGCAATCTCACGCCGGGCAGAAACCGCTGATTCTCGCGGTTCTGGATCATCCGGTTGATCGAATCCTCGAACACGCCCCAAAGCGTCACGTCGTGCCCACCCTGGCTTAGGAGCAGCGAACAAACCGTCGCCATCGCGCCGTCGCCGATGATTGTTACGCGCTCGCCCATGGCGGCATCTTACGAATGCCGAATGCCGATTGCCAATTGCCGATTGGAATACCGGAATCGGCAATTAGGTAGTCAGCTTCCCCACGCTGTCCTCCAATCCGCCCGGTCGATTCCGCGCCAGCCAGCACTGCCGATGCATTCGGACAATCGGGTCCAATTCCGCCGGCGTCGTCTCGCCTCGCGCCTTGCGGCATGCATAGCGCAGCATCGCCGCCGCGTTGGCGAATTCATCTTTGATCAGTTCCGCATCCGCGCGCGACATCTTCGCCGCATGGACATTTCGCGTCGCGGACTCGATCGCCGCTTCCGCACGTTCTAAACCTGGACCGGTGATTCCCTCCATCGGATCGCCGTGCGCGGATGAAGGCACGAGAATGCCGAACAACGCCGAGCGGTTGGGGATGAGTTTCCCCACCGCCTGGTAGACGTTTCCCAGTTCGCACGCCGCGCGGCCCATGATTCCCGCTTCATCGGCAAAAGCGTGAAGATCGAGCGCCCGCTGAAGCGGCAAATCGCGATTCGATTGCAGGCACCAGCTTAGCGCCGCCCCAGTTGCCAGGCCTGCAAAACTCATCGGCAAATATTGCAAATGCCCGTGATCGCCCCAGTCCGTGTTGAGGTATCCAGCCGCCCCGTACTTCAAGCCAGCCTCGGCCGCGGCGCGCTGATTGGCGAGCATGTTGTCCGTCCGCCCGGCGATGCTGCACCAACTGCTGGTTCCCGGACAAACGTAAAACTCCACGCCGCTTTCGCCGAACCGGCGCGCCTCGGCTTCGAACGGATGATCGGCCTCGTAACCCCAGTTCAGCGCGATCGCGTTTGGGGGCAATTGTCCGATCAGTTGCGGGTCTTTCAGAATGACGTCGCCCCAGAACATCATCCGCCGGCCGTGGCGGGCCACCAACTCATTGACGCGAAGCAGAAAATCCAGGTATACGCGATGCACGCCGCGCCGGCGGCATTCGTCTTTGCTCCTGCCCTGGCCGATGTCGAACGTCTCGTCGCAGCCGACGTTGAACAGCCGGCTGGTGAAATTCGGCAGGAGCTGGGAATACAAATCGGCCAGCAGTTCCACGCTTCCGGGATCGGTCGGACAAAGGCTGAACGGCCCTTCCCAACGGTATCCCCACGGCGTATCCGAACCCTGGGCCGCCTCGGCCAACGGCAAATATCGTGGATGCTTCAGCCAACGCTCCAGGTGTCCGAAACTGTTTTGATTGGGCACCAGCTCGATGAATCGCGATTTGCAATGCTGGTCGAGTTGACGGACCTCATCGCCGGTCATGGGGCTGGCGCCTCGCCAGACCTCTTCGTGGCCCAGGTAAGCGAAGGTGTGCTCGGTGTAAAGCTGAAGCTGATTGATCTTCCACTCGGCCAGCAGATCGACAAGCGAAAACAGCGTCGGCATCGTGGGAACCTTGTCACGGCTAATGTCCAGCATCACCCCACGCACCGGAAAATCCGGCCAATCCGCGATCTCAAGACACGGCAACGACGCGGGAAACTGCCTGCGAAGTTGCGCCAGCGTTTGCCGGCCATAGAAAACCCCTGCGGCATCGTGGCCGACGATTCGGCAGGCGTCCGGCGTGATGGAAAGCTGATAGCCCTGCGGTCGCGTCACCGCCCGATCAATCCGTTCCAGAAGGGGCGCATCGGATTGCCCCGCAGTCCGCTGCATTCGCCGCGGCGCGGGCAAAAGAATGATGGGGTTCCGGTCGCTCGCCATGAGCGTGAAGTGTAACTAAAAAAGCGGCGCCGATCTTTCGAATCGGCGCCGCGGTTGGTTCATACCAGAATTGTTCGATCCGCGGCTTTACGCGGCTTGTCCGCCGTTGTCCTGGTATTCGTAGTAGGTTCGGATGTTGCGGCCATAGTATCCGCCGCCCTGGGCGCGGACGGCGTTGAGGACGACGCCGAGGTGTTCGGCCTTGACCTGCCGGAGCGTGTCGCGCATGCGCGAGAGAACGCCGCGGGTGTTGGTGTGGGCGCGAACGACGGTGACGACGCCATCGACGCGAGGCGCCAGGGCCACCGTTTCGGAGACGAACAGCAGCGGACCGCTGTCGAAGATCACGTGGTCGAATTCCTCGAGGGCGCGTTCGATGAAATCGACGAGCAACTGGCTTTCGACCAGTTCGGTGGCGTTGGTGGGTTTGTGGCCGCTGGGCAGGACGAACAGGTTGGGAACCTGCGTTTCCTGGACGGCATGTTCGAATAAATCGAGACTGTTCAGGACGTCGGAAAATCCCTGCTCGTTGGCGAGGTTGAAGATCCGATGCAGGTCGGGGCGGCGGAAATTGGCATCGACCAGGAGGATGCGCCGGCCGTTGAGCGCCAGCCCGGCGGCGAGGTTGCAGGCGATGGTGGATTTTCCATCGCCGGGCGAGGGGCTGGTGATCAGGATGCTGCGGGTGGTATCCAACGAAGAGCTGTGCTGAAGTCGCGTTCGCACCTGGCGAAGCTGCTCGGCCATCATGGAGTGAGGCGCCTCAAAGATGACGACGGGCAGGCGAGCGCCGGCGGATTGCGGATCGTCGTCCTCGTGCGGAACCATGCCGAGAAGGTTCAACGATCCCACGCGGCTGATGTCGCGCGGCGAGCGGATGGTGGTATCCAGCAGTTCGCGCAGGAAGGCGATCCCCAGCGCCAGGAGAAGCCCCAGCGCAATCGAGACCGGCATGGTCACGGCAAGCTTGGGGAAACTGGGAATCTCCGGAAGCTCCGGTTGCGATTCCCATTCCACGCCGCCGATGTCGTGCCTGGCGTTGTAGCTGGTGATCATCTCCAGGCGATTCTCGATTCCCTTCAGCTTATCCTCGTCCAGGGCGCGTTCCGCCTGCTTCTGAATCAACTGTTGCATGCGCTCGGTGAGCTGGGTCATCTGGCCGTTGATGGTTTTGATGTTGGCATCCATCATGTCGGCGCGGTCCTGGGCCTCCCGCACTTTTTGCTTGAGATCTTCTTCGACCTGGCTCCGGTAGCGCACTCGCGCCTTTTCTTCTTCGGTCTTCTCCCTGCGGTCGATCATGTCCCTCTGCCGCTTGATGTTTTGAAGCATTGGACTGTCGGAGCCCATATTGCCGCCGAGAGCCTGGCCGAGACTCAACTCGTAGTTGGTCTGCATTTGCCTGAGGTTCATGATTTGGGGGTCCTTGTTGACCTGCTCCTCGACCTGCGGAACGTTGTTCGGATCGTTGGCGATCTGCATCTCCAGCGCGTTGTATTGCTCCTTGGCATTCTGCGCGTCGAGCGTGGCGATCTGGCGATTTTGCAGCAGCGCCTGTAGCGCCATGTCCTTCTCGCTGATTTTGGTGACGGTGCCGGATACTCCGTCGGAACTCAGTTCCACCAGAAGGTCGGAAATGTCGCCGTCGTCCAGTTTGACCTGGCCCTCGGCGGCGATTCGTTGCTGTGCCAGGTCCTGGTTAAAGCTGTACTGGCGATCGCGGCTTTTTTCCTGCTGGTCCTTGATGTACTGATCGATGAAGGATTGGACGATGACCTGGCAGGATTTGGGATCGCTGTCAGTCATGCTGACAACGATCAAGGGCGAATCGGGCGAGGAGGTGACCTGCAATTCTCCGTCGGCCAGATCGGCCTTGGCCTCTTGAATAGTCGAATATCGCTTAAACCACTGAGTCGTGCGGATTTCGTCGTTGGGATTTGACAGCACCTTGGTGATCAGCGCCGGGTCCTTCATCATGGTCGTATGCAAACCGATTTGCAGTGGAAGCGAGCTGACGTTGAATTCGTTGGACGCTTGAAGCACGCCCTCCTCGTTGGCCTCGAACATGCCGGGGATAACCACCTTCCCTTCGGCGGTGTAGTGCGGATGGTACTTGTTCAACCAGTAATTGGCGCCGTATCCGGCGCCGGCGCTGACGACCAAAAACAGGATAATGAGCCAAAGATTGGAACGAATCACGCGCCAGGCGTCGGAGCCGGACATGCTGAAAGATGGCTGGGCCGGGGCGTGTCCAGCGGCGCCCGCGGGAACGCTGGCGGTAACGGGCAAAGAAGAAAAACCGGGCCGCGGCAATCGTACTGCCGCCGTCTGCGGTAACGTAGTCATGACAACACATCTCCTGGGGACCCGCGCACACTGGTCTCAATCCGAGCCATTGCGCCGCGCCCGCTCTCCACAACACATGGGAAAACACACCCCTGCAAATTCGCGATGATGCCGGATATTCTCATTTTAAATCGACCCATTCAAGCCTCTGTTTATGGGACCGACGCTTGCGGCTTGCCGAGCTTCATTGCCTCTGATCGGTTGACCAAGTCCTGTAGCTTAGCGCGAAGAATGTCATCCTGGGCGCCGGCGTTCCGCTTGTTAACCATTTGCAGGCCAAGCTTTGCCTGCATTTCGGCCTGAACCGGATCGGGCGTATCCATCCGCAGATAGCCTTCGCCAAGATGTAAATACTCATCGGGGAACGGCGCAAAGCTATTCATTGCGGTGTTCAGGATATGTACGCCATCGGCCACCGAGCCGTTCAAAATCAGCAGCCATGCCTGCGTGTCCAGCAGCCGCGGTTCCGTCCGGCCCAGCCGCGACATCTTGCTGATGGCGATATTGACGTATTGCAAACCCTCCTGGGCACGCGGGGGTGAATAATCGTCGGCCAGCAGGCAGGCAAGATTGTTCAGTGACTCCAGGTTGTCCGGCTCAAGCTGTAGCCAGCGCTGATATGCCGCATAGGCCTTGTCCACCAGGGGCGTGGGTTTGGCCAATTGATACATGACCGCGGCGCCCGACAAGACGATGATCTGATCTCGTTTGCTGAGCTTGTCGAAATTGCTCATGATTCCGTCGACCGTCGCCAGCGCGGCCGAATCGTTTCCATGCGCTTGATAGAGCTGCATGAGCGTGATCTTGGCCGATACATTGTCCTTGGCCAGGTCCGAAACGTCCTTGACGGCCTCGTCGTAACCAAATTCCTGATTCAGGCTTTGTGCGATATTGTTCAGTTCAAAAGGCTGGTCTTCCGCCTCCGAGGCCAAAAGGGCCCTTTTGAAGTCCGGCAGCGCCTGCTCGTTGCCAAGGCGCTTTTCCGCCACAGCCAGGTCCCACAGGGCCCACGAGGTTGTCTTGAGCTTGTTGCTCATCGTGGCGCAGTGGTCAACGATGGCCTGGAAATCCCTGCGGCTCTGTAGAAGCTGCATATTGGTCCGCACGACCCTCGGATCGTCGGGCGCAAGCCGCAGCGCTATTTCGCTTTTGGCCAGAGCGTCGTCGTTGTTGCCCAGTTCGCTTTCGATGATCGACTCGTTCTGGAAGATGTCCGGGTCTTGGTTGAAAGGGGCGAAGGTTTCGACGTCTTGCAGCAGCTTCAACGCCTCGGGAAGCCGGGGATGCGGGCCGCCGATAAACATGCCCACGAGCCTCATCCGCACGTCCTTGTTCTTCGGCTCGATCCGGAGTGCTGCCAGCAACTCGCTGGCGGCGTCATCCGGCTGGTTGAGCATGACGTGGGCGTCGGACAGACACAGCCGGACGTCCATCTTGTTGGGATTGGACTGCCGAACCACTTCCAAATCTTCCAACGCCCCGCGGGCGTCCGGCGGCCGCAGAAGCAACCGCGCTCGCCCCCGGCAGAATAGCGCCGTCAGTTCCCTGGGATTCATCGCCAGCGCCTGCGTCGCGCGGTCCACGGCATCCTGATACTGGTGGCGTTCGAACAACGCCAGCGACCAGATGGTGAGCAGTTGCACGGCGTTTACCGGATTCCGGCTCAGATCGGCCTTCAGTTTGTTCTGCGCCTCGTCGAATTTTCCCTCGACGATCAGGATTTGAACCGTCTTCTCCTGAACATCGGGATTGTCCGTATTCACGTCTTGCAACAAGTGAAGGGCGTCGTCGAATTTGCGATGCATCGCCAGCAGGCTCGCCATGCGGATTTGCATGTCGGGCCGATAGCCCGATCGCGCCATCGCGTCGTGCATTTCATCCTCGGCCTTGTCCGGTATTCCCGCTCGTTCATAGAAATCGGATAGCGCCAGGTATGGTTCGGGCTGTGTTTTCCAGGCCGGCTGCGACGCCCATGTTTCCAGTGTCTTCAAGGCTGCGTCCGGCTGCTTAGCCGCCAATTGGCATCGTGACAACGCGACGTACAACTCCGATTCGTTGGGCCATAGCACCACCTTGTCTTGCAAGGCCTTGACGGCCTCCATGGCTTGTTTGACGGCGTCGTCGGGTTGGTTGTTCTTGATGAGCATCTCCACGTAACGAAGCGCCACGTCGGCCATGGCGGCATAGAGTTCCGGCTGATTGGGCCGGGCACGCAGCTCGTCCTGGATGTCCCTCAAGGCGACGTCGGGATTGCCGTAATTCAGTTCATGCGTCACCCTCAATCCGTCAAGGGTCGTGTCGTTCGGAAGATACTTGAGTCCGTCTTCGATCGTGTGCAACGCGTCATCGGGCCTGTTCAGAGCATAATAACAGCGCGTCAGCCCGACGTAGGCATCCAACAGATTGGTCTCCTTCTGCAAGGAAACGAGGTACTGGGGAGCGGCCTGATCGAACAGTCCTTCGGCCTCCAACACGCTGCCCAACGAAAGCCAGGAACGCGCAAACTCGGGTTTGTCCTGGGTCAATTTCCGCGCTATCGCCTCGGCGGTCGCGTAATCCTTCTGAGCCACGGCCAGCGCCAAGCGGTACATTTCCCCCCCCGCCTGATCGGCGTTCGCCTTAGCCAGCACGGGAATGCACGCGCTCGCCTCCGGGTACTGATTGGTCTGGAGATAATGATTGAAAAGCAACTCTTGAACGTGAGCGGAATCGGGCGCCAGCGTTTGGGCGTTCTTGAGATCGGCTGCCTCTTCGGCCTGATCGCCGCGGCGCGCGGCCATTGCCGCCAGCATCAATTGTCCCTGGACCTTGTCGGGGTTCTCCGCGGCAATGTCCTTCTCCAAAGCCTCGATTTTTTTGGGGTCCTCGCCCTGGATCACCGGGACCAGCACGCGAAGCCGGGAGTTTTTCGGATTGGCCGCCAGCCCTTGAGTGGCGACAGCCAGAGCCTGGACCTTATTGCCCTGGTGATACAGAAGCTCCGCGAGCATGACCCAATCGCTGACGTTGTCGGGCTTCTGGGCCGTGCTTAGCCGCAAAAGCCGGGCTGCTTCGTCATAATCCTTGATCACCAGAGCCACTCTCGCTTTGGCGCTGATCATTCTGGCATTCTTTTCACCGAGCTGCGAGTAGAGTTCTTTGATCTTGTCGTGGTTTTTGTCCGGGTTGCTCAGCAGGAGTTGAATCCGGAAAACGTTCAGGTCGGGATCCTTTGGGCTGAGGCGCTGCAGTTCGTCAACGTGGGCGGGAACCTGGTCCGGTTGCCCAACCATCAGCAAACGAATCAGGTGCTTGCGCGCCTGAATGTCTCGCGGGAATTGCTGGACCACGTCCTTCAGAATCGCCAGGGCGTTGGCGGACTGGTTCGTGTCCTCGTATCCCTGCGCCAGCAGCGTCTGGAAAACGAACCAATAGTAGCTCTTCGCCGCCGGAGGGTTGTCCGTCATCATCTTGCTGAGGCTCTGAACGGCGAGCATCTCCTCGTTGGAGCCTGAGCCGATCTGGAATCGGGCTTCCACCTCCTTCAGCGGCAGAACCATTCTGACTCCGGCCGCCTGGTCAAGTTTGTCCAGCGAAGCGCGGATTTCATCGTGGAGTTTGGTCTTTTCGGGCGAGACCGGCATCGAAAGGTAGCGAAAAACCTGGACCTTGGCGATCTCCATCATCACCCTGAACCGCACACCGCCCAACGCGATGTGATTCGGATCGTCCGTCAGAGACCCCAGCGTGGATTTGAGCATTTGCAACGCCTGCTCCTGCGTGTCGGGCGAGCGGCCCATCAGTTCCGCCCGCGCCAGGCGAGAGTCGGCGGTATCGGGCATTTTTTCATATATCTTCATCGCGCCGGCGGGATCGCCCCGTCGCATGGCCATCTCCGCCCCAGTCTCGTAGATCTCCAGGTAGATCGGGTCGCCCTCCTTCACCAATGCAACCGCCTTGGCAATTTCCGACGCCGACCGGTCCTGGTCCTTCTGCATCGCGTCGGGACTTGATTGATCCACTCCCGACAAGTGTTCCAGCACCCGGGCGAAGTAATAATGCATCGCGGCGTTTTGGTCCTGCGATCCCCCGTGCGGGCCCGTCAGCACCGTCTCAAACGTCGCCACCGCGTTGTGGAAGTGTTCGGTCACCTCCTTCAACTGAAACGGCGAGGGGTTTTGCCCCGCCAAATTCATTCCCAACTGGATCTCGGCGCTGGCAATGGCGTAGGGCAGATCGCCGTTAGCAGGGTATTTCTTCCAGAGTTCCTTCATTTCTTTGGTCGCGCCATCCACCTCTTTCTGGTCGGCTTCGAGTCCGTTGGTCCAGGCTTCAATGACCAGCTTGTCCGCCAAGGCTTCCATCTGCTCGTCATTCGGGTCGGCCTGATGGGTCCGTCGGCTGTAGAGGATGGCGTTGCGGTAAAGATCGGATCTGGGCATTTGCTCGGCATGGGTTGTATACCAATTGCTCAGCGCCTTAAGCGCCGGCAGGTAGGCGGGATCGATTTCCAGCGCCTGGGTATATGCGGCAACTTCGAGGGGGGCGACGCGCGGATCTTCCTCGGCCATTTTTGCCAGGGCCGCGCCGAGCATCATCGGCGTCTGGGGGTCGTGCGGATCCAGCTTGGCCGCCTTGGCGAAGTCGTTCGCCGCATCCTGCCAGCTGCGATCTTTCATCGCCTGGCGGCCTAGAGCGATATACCGGTCGGGCTGCTCGTGGATCAGGAATCGCTGCGCCAGGAGCGCCGCCGCCACCGTCCCCACCAAAATGAGGAGCAGGATTGTTAAAAATCTCGTGTTAAGCCGTCTTGCCATGAGTAGCCTTCAATCTCCGCCGGAACACAAAAAGGGAGTTGGGTATCTCCAATATGCCTCTGGGCGGTCGAAAGTTGCATCTTTCGACGGCGCCATTCCAGCGGATCGCCCCAAAAAGCCTCCTAGGGATGGGAATGCTTCACCTTAGTCCAGTCAGGGAAGCAAGTTTCGATCTGCGGCCGCGCCGCCGTGAGAAAGTCCGCCATTGCCGCACTGGCATTAGAAATATCGGTATCTTCAATGTTCGGCACAAGCGTCATCAGCTCGATTTTGGCGTAATAGCCGTAACGTTCGGTCAAATCTTCCAAAGTTTGCCGCACCCCCAGGGGATCGCTTTCATAGTGGCCATTGGTGTGGAAGAGGTAGGCCACGCATTTGGACACCCGGTTAAGTCCCGTCGAGTCCTGGAAGCTGATAAATCGAACCGACTGGGAAAGGGGTTTGCCGGAAGCATCGGCGCCAAGCTGCCAAACGGGCACCGTGTACGATGACGGCTCGTATCCGTCGGCGATGTAGCAGCGGTCGGGAATGTGCGCCACCGTATCCACCAGGCCGGTGTAATACGTCAACCCAAGGTGAATCACGTCGCCCGAATGGTTCTTCATCTCCAGCGCCGACACGATCGACTTGCGCTCGCCGGGCGTCTTGCCTTGCAGCGCGTCGTTGATCATCCGCACCTGCTGAGCGAAGGAGGCCGAATTGAATTTCGTCCTGGCGGCCTCGGCCGCCTTCTCGGCGGCCGCATCCGGCACCGCCGGCTGCGTCGCCGCGGAAGCCGGGTCCGTCTTTTCCGCCAACACCGCCACCAGATCCGCGCCGGCGCGGTCCACCTCAATGTAATCGCGATAAATGTAACTTTCCGTGCCCAGAACGTCTTCGGTCTCCTTGTCCAACTTGTCGTCCTGCGACACTTGCAGCCAACGGCCCATGACCGGCGGCAGATCGCGGAACTCGCGCGGCTGGGCAACCGGGTCCTTTTTGAAATGCAGCTTGAGGTTCCACACAAATCCGTTGAACGCGATCGCCGACACCAGCAGGATGCCCGAGACGATCACAAACGCCGGATGCACCACGCCCAGCGGCCGACCCCGTAAAAATGTGGGACGATTCCAACTCATCCGGCCTCCGTTTGGGAATTCGAGTCCCCATTATTGTTGTCGCGGCGCTTGCGCGGTGACGGCGAGCGCAACGCCAGACGAATCGAGGGAGGCGGCGGCACGATGGAACTCATATCCCCGGCCGCTCTGCGCGGCCCCACCGCGGACTTGGGCGATGAAGGCCCCAGCTTCGCCGGCTTCACCGGTGCGGTCGCGGGTTTCGCCGGTGCGGCCGCGGCCTTGGGGGGTTGCGCAACCGGTTGCGGCGGCGTGCTGGCCCCGCGGATCGACGCCAAGCTCCTTGGCGCTGCCCGTGGCGGCAGCGCCGACGCCACCGGCGCCGTCGAACGCGTGATTACCTTCGGCGCTATCGCCACAAAGCGGCGGTCGATCTGCTCCACGAATATCTGGTCCAGAATCCAGCCCACGAGCAATATCATCAGAAACGCCGGAACCAGCATGATCAGCCCCACGAATTGGTGGGCGAAGTTCTCGGAAAGGGAATGGCTGACATAGCGGTCCAAAAGTCCCTGGCCGGAGACTCTCATCACGTTGCAGGAGATCGCGATTGGAACCGCGAACAGCACCACGATGATTTTCTGCCAGAGCGGCCTGTTCGACAAAAACGCCACCGCCGCCGCGACGGATATGAACGTCATGAGCGAGCGCATTCCCGCGCAGGCCTCGGCGACGTTCAGGGTCCGCCAGTTGCCATCGCCGCCGACCATCGAGATCTTCGTCCCGCCGACGGACGCCTCGACGCCGGTCAATTGCAACGTCCAGACGGCGACGTTGGCGGCGAGCTGCTGAAGGGGTTCGGCGACCCTGCTGTAGACCAGTCCAGGCCATGGCAGCCCGCAAACCAAAAACGCGATCGGAAACCACGCCACCTTCATGACGCTCCACCCGCTCAGCGCCAGGACCACGCCGAACAACGTGATCACCATTCCCAAGTCCTTCAGAAAATCGTTTTGCCCCGGGAAAATGGCGTACTGGAACACGGCGATGCCGAATAGCACGACGAAGCCGCCGAACCAACCGGCGGAGCGTTCGTCGGCGCGTTGCACGAGCGAATCCGAATTTCGCAAAAGGTTCCACACCAGCGGCGCGGCGACGATCGCGGCGCCGACCATGGCGGCGGGCCCGATCACCCTGCGGGCCTCCTCGTAGATCAAGGCCAGCGGCAATGCCACCGCCAACGCCAGCATCCCCCAAACCCTCAGCCCCATTTGCCGGCGCGTGGGTTGCCCCGACGAGTTTCCATGCAGCAGCTTTTCACGGTTCACGTAAAGATAATAAAGCCCAATCAGCGGGATGCAGATTGCGTGTCCCCAATTCGCTTCCCCGTAGAAGGGATTGGTCTTGTCCCACAGCCGGCGGAGATTCGGCCAGAACAAGGCGCTGAACAGCGCGGTGATCACGGCGATTTGAATCCAGACCGAACGCTTGAGGCCGCAAACAACCGGGTCGGCCACGGAACCCGGCGCATCACCGGGCACCTCGCCCGTCAGGACGGTATCACCGTTATCCACGTCGTTGATTTGCGTCTGGCTCATGGGACAAGATTGCCAAGGCGCCACGCTGGCGCATTCAAAACAACGCCTGCCGGACTTTACGCCCGGCTTGGGCGGCAAGTTCGATCCGCCATCCCCAAGTCCAACTATTGCGGCATCGGAACTTTATGCTACACGATTGAGGTTTACATTAAACCTGCCGCAATATCGGACCAACCGCCATCCGTCCCTAGAAGGCATTCGGACCATTGTAAAAGTTTCGATCGTAAGACCAGCTTGCTCCATAACCTATGCGAAACGAGGTGCGCACCGCCGCGAGAAACGGAGAAATAAAATGGGTGCCGACGAAAACAACGTCGTTGGGCTTCAAATAAATATCCGGCTCCTCAAGCGCCAGAATGTTATTCAAACGCACCCGAACGCAGACTTCGCGATTGCTGCCGATCCGGCGAACGACCTCGGTTCTATACGGGAAGGTGAAACCGTCCGGTCCGCCAGCCGCCACCCACGCCTGTTTAAGCGTAACGCCCACGCCCGTCAGGCCGAAAACACCGGGACGGGCAACGTGGCCTCCCACGTAATAAACGCCCGTGATCGGGTCCGGGACAATGATCATGTCGCCGGGACGGATCACGACGTTGTATTTCAACTCGCCGTATTGTCTCAATTGATCGATCGGCACGCGGATGATCCGCATGTCGGTCGGGGCTTCCACGTCATCGAACCTGAACACGTGTGACGACTGTGGAGGCGCAGCCTTCCACTGCGAAGGCGGGGCCTTCCACCCCGGCGACGAAACATTGTCCATCGCGATCGTCCGTTGCGTCGGCGCGGAGGGATTGGCCCGGCCCTGCGGGCCGGCGGGATTCGTCGGCGGCGGGACAAGCAGGTTCCCGGGCGCCGTCGTCGGCGCCCCGGGATTCGTCGGCGCCTCGGGATTCGTCGGCGGTGGAGCAAACATGTCCCCGGGCGCCGTTGTCGGCGCATTGGGCTGCGGCGCCGGCGGCGAAATGACGCCCGGCTGCGCACCCGGCTCCGCCGCCTTCCGAATGACGTATGCATACGGCACGCCAATCGACACCTGCGGAGCGTGCGAAGTCACCATCGCATCCAACATCCTGAAATCGGGCTTGGTGATCTGATACTCCCCCGCCAGGCCAACGTTGCCCTGAATGCTGAACGTCCTTGCCCGCGCCTCGGACACGGTCACCGAAACCCGCGCTTTGCGAATCAGGTTCGCGTCTTCGTACGCCTTGGAAACCGCCTCCTCCAACTCCCGCTCGGTCAATCCAGACGCCTTGACCGGCGGGATGAACGGGAGGCTGACCATCCCGGTCTCCGTCACCCGCACCGTCTTGACCTGCTCGCCCGTGCCCTCGCCCAGCAAGTCAAAAATCGACACGCTCACCAAGTCGTTGGGACCAAGCTTGTAATCCGAAATGTCGGGAACCAGATCGGCCGGCTCGATGTCCGTCGCCGACGAGTAAGCCGTGTCCGGCTCTTCGATGCCGCTGGCCAACGTGTCCAGAACCGGAACGAGCAATGGATTCGTTTTGTCGTTACCGGGATAGACTATGTGAGGTTCGCCGGGATCGAGAAAATCGTTCATAAACGGCCCGTCGCAGGCGGTTAACAACCCGCTGAGCACCACCCACGCCACGACCATTAACGCCCGGCCCATGATTCTGCTGCCCGAGGTTGAAGACCAACGCAAGATGCGCTCCTTTCCAACTGTTCCCAATCTTTGCCGTTCCCGCCCTCTTTGGCGCTTCTCACCATCCATCCGAGGCGGAGTCATCCAAAGAGGTGCAGAGAATCTTGCAAGAAAAAAGGGCTTTTGGCAAGCATCCCGACCGGCGTAGCGGCGTCTCTTTTCCCGCACCATGCCCACTTTCGTGTCATGCCAGCCGTCGAAACTGCCGTTTGACCGCGGGGGGGACGGCCCTCCGGTGTACTTTCACGGCATCGGAAGGCAAATGTTTCAGCAAAAATCGCGGCCGATCGCTGCGTCCGCCGCGTTGATAATCCCGCCAGACCGCCTCCGCCACCCCCCTGTCGTCCTGCCCCAATTCGCCCGTGAGAAATTCAAAAAGCAACTCCGCCAGACGGTGCAGGGAAATCCCATGATTCTTCCCGGCCCGGGAAAAAATCCAATCACTGAAGCGCAAAAATCCCGCGAACGGCGAGGCGCCGCGCCAGATCAGCGGCGATGATTCCAGAAAATTTCCGCTGTTGGACACCAAGTCCCAATACCGCGCCAGCCGCCGCAGCCGCTGCATGGTCGCGAAGTCGATCGCCCCGGTCTGCAACACCTCATACGGAGGCAAGGGGCTGTAAACCATTTTCCATTCCCGGTCGTGCCGGGCGATCGGCGTGCCCCGCAGCCGCTTCAGCAGGCCGACCTGAATCTCCTGCGGACCCAATCCAACCAGCCGGTCAAATCCCGCCGCGAAACTTTCCAAATCCTCGCCCGGCAAACCGACGATCAAGTCGGCATGAACGTGTACGCCGGTTTGATCTTTCAGGAACTTCAGGTTCTCCTCGGCCCGCCGGGCGTCCTGCCGGCGGCTGATCCGCCGGCAAACGTCGGGATTGAAACTCTGGATCCCCACCTCGAACTGCAATGCCCCCGGCGGAAAAAGCCGGATCGGTTCCCGCAGACCCTCCGGCAGCCGATCCGGAATCATCTCGAAATGTAAAAATAGCCCCGGCTCATACCGCTTCCAAAAAAAATCCAGAATCGCCCGGCCGATTTGAACGTTGAGATTGAACATCCGATCGACGAACTTGAATCGCCGCAGCCCGCGATCCAGCAATCGGCCCATCGCTGGCAGAAAATCCTCCAGCGGCACGTTGCGCACCGGCACGTCCAGCGACGACAGGCAAAATTCGCACGAGAACGGACAGCCGCGCGACGCCTCGACGTACACCACGCGATGCGCCAAATCACGGTCGTCGTAAAGATCATAAGGCAATTTCAGGCGCGAGAAATCCGGCAACTCCGCGGGTATCACCCGCGTCGGCGGCCGCCCGCCGGAGAAAATCTCCTCGCATAATCGGGCGAACTCCAGATCGGCTTCGCCCGTGATGACGTAATCCGCCAATCGGCAAATCTCCTGCTCGTCCACCTCGTGACTCACCTCGGGCCCGCCGAGGACGACGACAACGTCCGGCCGCAGGCGCTTCAGTTCCGCGACGACCTGCGTGGCCGGGGTGACGTTCCAGATATAAATCCCCATCCCCACGATCCGCGGATTCTCCGCCAGGATCGCCTCGACCAAATCGGTCGGCTTTTGATTGATCTCGAACTCCAGAATCGATGCCCGCTCCCGCAACGATCCAAGGTTGGCCAAGAGATACCGCAACCCGAACGCCGCGTGGGCGTATTTGGCGTTGAGAGTTGTGAGGACAATATCTGGCATTCGGAAACCTTCCGTCGGCCTGGAAGTATAAGCGATGGAAGCTGGATGATTGCTGATTTTTTGTTGGGTAATGGAGACACAGAGCCGGGGCGTCCCGCCCCGTTCCGGGCCGAGACGGCCCGGCTCTGTTGGAAAGCTCAATCTCTACCTTTATGTGGCGGCGGGCCGACCAACCAGAGCTTGTCGCCGCCGACCAGGGCGCGGCCGTCGGGCAGCGGACAGACGGTCCGAACGCCGGGAGCGGCGAAATGTCCGATCAGGCGCAGAGGATGCGGCCCGCGCGTGTCGAAGACGTCGATGTGCGGATTCTCTGTATTGCCGGGATATTGGCTGACGTACAACAAGCCGTTCTGTAACTCCATGTTGAGACGATTTGATGCGCCAAAGATCTCTTCAAGCAAAGTCGGCTTGTATTGTCCAATTGTCTTGAAGACGGCCTTGGTGTCTGTCAGTTGCGTGAGCCGATAGGCGATCGCAGTGTTGCCGCGCCATGGCCACTCGCAAAGAATGTCCCCCTCGAAACAGAAGGGCTTGATGACCGCCTGAAGCCTCTGTCTCTGCGACAGGTTCGGCACGGGAGGAAGAATTTCGGTGAACGTGTCATTGCCAAAGGCGAAACCACGGTCGTCGTAAGAATAACCAAACGGCACATTTGAAATCACGTGCGGCGTAAGGGGCTTGGAGATATCCAGCGTCATCAGGCGAGCGCCAATGACGTATAATCGGTCTCCCGACGCATAGAGATGCGGCCAGGAAGCGTTGGGGGAATATTGCTCGTATTCCCCAAGCCGTATGGCCGGCTTGTCGGTTCCTTTATCGAGCTGAGCCACATTCAGCCATAAGGTGCCGGTTTCATCTTTGTCCGTCTCTGTGACGCGGTAGACTGTATTGGGGTGTCCAGGCGCGTGTTCCAGATACCAACCCCATAAAAGTTGCGGAGATACTCTGACCGGACTTCCCAGTTCGATGCCCGACTCAGTGAGCTTGATCGTCCGAAGGTTAAACGTGCTTTCGAGGTAGGTGGAGTCGGGCCGCGGGGATATCACATAGCCATCGTTACCATTGCAGCGTATCCACCATATCGGTTCGCCCTTGGGCATGTCGATTTGTCGGAGGATGGGCATGTTCGTGCCCAATTGGAAGGCCGCGGAGGCGAAGAGGATGAGGATGGCGGCGGAGATTGAAGCGTACATCATTTTCCGGCCTGAGCCGATTCGCCAGTCGAAATGGACGGCCAGCAGGGCCAATGCCAGAACCGTAATCGCCAGGCCGAGCATTCCCGCGGCAAACGCCAGTTGAGCCGGCCCCAGCACCCTGGGCCATTGACCGAGCAAGATCGAAAAATCCGTGACTGCGCCGACGTTCAGCCATTGCAATGGCGGAATCACGACCGGCAGGAAATACACCAACAACATCGCGGCCAGGGCCAGCATGGCGGCGTGCGACGTGCGTCGGACCAGGCAACCGGCGAGGAACCCGATGCCGTACAGCGCGGCCCAAAGGAATGGGAACCAGGCGATCAGGAGGATAGCACTCTTGTCGCGGTCGATCGAAACTTCGATGGCCAGGGGAAGGACGCAAGCCACGAGCACGATGGCCAGCCCGACCAGATATTTCGCCAGGAGCCATCGCGTAATTCCGACGGGTTGGGACCTCCAGAAATCCTCGAGATGACCGCTGAAATCGCGGCAGGTGGCGCCGACAGCGACGAAGACCGCCAGCACGCCGCCGAATCCCAGAACCCACGGGGACGCGGAAATCTCGAATCGATAGGAATACTGCACGATCTCTTCCAAGCCTCCGACAATCGGCAAACCGACGAATACACCCAGGGCGATCCATAGAAAAGCGCGATCTTCGCGCCATTCCTTCCAGACAAGGGCGGTGAGTTGTTTCACGTCTGGCCCTCCAAATTGCTGAGCCGTTTCGAAGCCCAAATCCAGAGCGCCAAGGCAATCCCCACCTGGACGGCGAGTACGAGAGGCACGGGCAGGGGCGCGGATTGGCCTTCAACAGCCTGTTGTGCAGTCCCATAGACCAACGCAAACGGAGATATGGCCAGTGCCAGCCTTGGAACCGATGGAGGAAAGGCCAGTGCCGCCGTCGCCAACATCCAAAAGACCAGCAAGCCGACTCCTAATAGAGCGGACCGAGCCTCGCTCGGGAGCTGAATGGTCAGAGCCAGCATCCATATAAACAGCGAAAGCGTCGCGACGGTCGAACTGGCGTAAAACGCAATTATCGCGCTATCGGGCTTTTCCCTGCCTCCGGCGGCAAGCAGGCTCACGACCGCGGCGACCAGCATCGGCCCGACGCACAGGGCAATGCCCATCGCCGTCTTGGCTGCCAGAATTCGAGACGGCTTCACCGGCAGGGCCAGCAGCGATTCGAGGCTTCCCTCACCGCGCTCGGCGGGCACAAGGCCGGTGCTCGACAGAACGGGCAGCATGGTCAGGCCGAGAAAGCTGACCCACATCATCATCGTTTCATCCGCGACGATGCGCGAGTGCAATCCGATCAATGCCAGGGCGCCCAGCACTACGCAGCCAAAGCCGAGCTTCCAGCTTTGTTCATGCCACTCTTTCCAAAGCAGGTTCGGCATCCGCGCCCTCCTTTCGACCGATCACGTAAGCCTCGAATATTTCGTCGAGATTCAGTTCGATTTCCTGAGCCGTCACATTTGCCGCCGCCAGAATCGGGCGCGCCGCGGCGATGTCTTCCACCACGACGATTGCCTGCCGGCCAAGCCGGGCGAAATCGAGCACGCCCGGCAAGGTGCGCAATACCGTCTGGGCCTCCAGCGGCGTCACCAGCCGCCTGACGGCGGAGCGCAATTCATCCGTCGCCGCCTGGCGCACCACCCGGCCGTGGTCCAGAATCACCACCGAATCGGCCACCGGCTCGATCTCGTAGAGCAGATGGGAACTGAAAAAAACGCTGACGCGCTCGCCTTGCAGGTGGGTAACGAGATCGCGCAGAAATTCCTTGCGCATGATCGGGTCCAGGCCGAGCGTCGGATCGTCCAGAATGACCAACTCCGGCCGGTGCGCCAGCGCCAACAGCAGCGCCACCCGAACGCTCTGGCCCTTGGAGAGATGTCGAACCCGGGTCTTGAGCGGCAATTCAAACCGATCGCTCAATTGCCTGGCCCACTCGCGGTCCCAGGTCGGATAAAACGGCGCGATGAACGAGAGAAGCTGCCCCACCCGCATCCATCCGAACATGGTCTGGTCCTCGGCGACGTAGCCGACTCGACGGCGGACTTCCATTGGATTCTTTTGAGGATCCAATCCCAGCACGCGCACCTCTCCGGCGTCCGATTTCAACAAGCCAAGCAGCATGCGAATGGTGGTCGTCTTGCCCGCGCCGTTCCGACCGAGGAACGCAACCGTCTGGCCGGGCGGGACGCTCAGATCGAGTCCCTTCAGCACTTCGTTGCGGCCGAAGGATTTTCGCACGCCTTGCAACTGAATGACCGGCGTTTCGCTCATGAGGCACGACCTTTCCCGGCATTCGCCCGCTCCTTTTGGACGCGGGCGAAGGATTCATCGATCAGACCATGGACCTCGTCCGAAGTGATCCCCAGATCGAAAGCACGATGTCCAAGGCGATCGATCTCCTGGATCAGCAGTTCGCGCTGGGCCTTGGCCCGGCCCGGCGGCAACTTTTGGGAGACATAAGTTCCATCCCCCTGCCGGCGTTCCAGCAATCCCTCGGCCGTCAAACGCTCGTAAACGTGAAGAATGGTGTTTGGGTTGACGGCCAATTCCTTGGCAAGCTGGCGCACGCTGGGCAGACGATCCCCCGGCATCAGCCCTCCGCTGGCGGCGTGGGAGCGAATCTGATCCGTGATCTGCCGGGTAATCGGCATTCCCGAGGATGTTTCGATGCGGATGAACACGCCAAGTCCCCAAGTGACTATAGATATATAACACTAATCATTCGTGGCGTCAAGGGATGAAATGGCGGACCAACAATTTCGGCGGTTCGATTTGGAGTTTTGCACAAGGAGTGGAACCCGCGGATGAACATCCGCGGGCTTTCGGGGATGCTGAATGCCGCAATGCAACTGGAAGCGGTCTACGCTCGCCAGAGCGAGGTTGCGCCGGCGGTGGCGGCGGCGCGGCGATTGGGAAGCTCCACCGGGTCCAGCGTGATCCAGCCGTGATAGCCGGCGGCGTCCAGATCGGATAGCAATCGCGGCCAGTTCACGGAGCCGGTTCCAATCACGGCGGGCTTGGTACGGTGGTCGGGGCCGGCGAGGGCGTCGCGGGCTCGGACGTGGCGGATTTGTCCGCCGAGACGAGAGAAGATTTCGTCCATGCTCCAATCGTCCTTGAGGATGGCGACGGGGTCGAGATCGAGGCCGAACCAGGGACAGGCGGCGGTTTTTAACGCGCGGTCGAGGGCGGCGAAGGCGGCCAATTCGCCGCGGAAAGCGATCGTCACGCCGTGGCGATCGGCGCGGCGGCCGAGTTCGGACAGGGCGGCATCGACAACTTGATCGGTGGGAATCGGGCCCGGATCGAGGCAGAGGAGCGGGGATTGCAATCCGGCGGCGGCGGCCAGGAGCTTTTCGATGCGGTCCAGGGCGGCGTCGACATCGGCGGTCAAACCTTTGCCGCCGAGGTCCAGACGCAATCCAACCAGGTCGAGTTCGTTGGATCGCAGGATGGATTGCAATTCACGTTTTCCGCTTTGGGAGAGGGACAGGACGTCCAGATCGCCCAGGCGGGAATCGAGTTGAAGTGCGGCGAAACCGGCGGCGCGGGCGATTTTTGCGGCGGAGCGAAAATCCTCGTCGAAACATGCGGCGACCACGGCCAGCCGACGGCGCACGATCGCGGGTGTGTGACACATTCTGCACGCCCTGTTCTTCCCCTCCCCATGTACTCAGGGGGAGGGCTAGGGTGGGGGTTTCGTGGGCCAATCGACGTTCGACCCCCACCCCAACCCTCCCCCTGAGTACATGGGGAGGGGGAAATTCTCCGCAGCAAGTGTCACGCACCCCACGATCGCTTGCCCGCTCACTTCGCCGCCGCCAACTGCGATCGCTTTTGGTCGATCAGTTTCAGCAGCGCCTTGTGCGGATCGGCGAACTTGGCGGCGCCCTCTTCCATCAGCTTGTCTTCCATCTTCTGTTGATCCACCTTGGCATCGATTTCGTCGAGCACGGCCTTGGGCGGCATCTGGTCCACCGTTCGGGTATAGGTTTTGTTCAGCTTCTCGACCGCGTCGTTGGTGGCGGGTGGATTGGTCTGGATGTCGCTGCCGGCCAGGGCCTCGACGTATTTATCCGGCGGATCGGTGGGCTTCTTGGTGCCGGTGCTGGCGAAAATGATCTCCTGCTGCAACGGCAGGTTCTTGTCTTTCCAAAACTGCTGGTTGAGTTGCCAGAGCCGCTTGGCGTTGACGATTCCGACCATTCCCTGCGCCGCGGGTGAAAGGGTTGGGACGTATTTTTCGGTGTAAACGTCCACGCGGCTGACGAAGATGCTGTAAACACTCTTGAAAGCGCCGGTGCCGTTTTTGCGGCGTTGCGCGCCGCGCCAGACGTTGTCGCGAGCGATCTTGTATTGGCGCTCGGAAAAGATCAGGGTGACGTTCAGGGTGATCCCGGCGGCGGCCAAGTCCTCGATCGCGCCCAGTCCCGCGGGGGTGGCCGGGACCTTGATCATCCGGTTTTTGTGTCCCGCGGCCCATTTCTTGCCCAGTTCGACGTAGCGGCGGGTACGTTCGGGGATGGACTTGGGAGCCAACTGCAAATCCTCCAGCAGCGGATCGAGCTCGAAGCTGACGTACCCGTTGTTGCCGCGGGTCTGCTCCCAAACCGGGAGAAAGACGGATTGGGCCGCGGAGACGAGTTTGTCGGTCATGGCCCAGGCGACGGACTCATCGTTGCCGCCGCCTTCCATCAGGGCGGTCATCGCATCGTCCTGCGAGCCGGACTCGAGAATGCCGGAGACGATGATGGGATTGGAAGTTGCCCCGGTAGCGCCCAGGGCGCGGTTTTTGCGCACGAGCTGGGGCTCGATGGAATCGAGCCAGAGCTTGGTTCCGGTTGCGATGAGTGATTGAAGCGACATGGGCGACTCCTCTATCTATGCGAGTTAATTCCGACCGGGGCCGATCCCGTGATTCTAGTCCATCAGCGCTGGCTGGGAAAAGGGGAAATGTCTAAAGCGATGGCCCGGATTACATCCCATTGTTGTCAGCCGGGGGCGGGGCGGCTGGGCCCGGGGCGGCCGGGCCTGGCCCGGCGCGTTGCATCGAGCGCACCATGATCGGGCCGATGACGTTGTCGATGGTGTCCTGATCGACCGCGATCACCACCTGATCGCCAGTCACGGTCGGCTTCACCGCGGAGATCAGTTTATCGTAGTCTTCGGGGCTGATGTTGCCTCGCTTGGCGGGATCGGCCTTGCCATCCTGCATTTTCTGATTGATCAGGTCGGCGAGGGCACTGGCGGAAGGGGCGTCCTTGCACTGGATGGTGCAGGAAGCGGATTCCTTTGGCGGAAGATTGAGGGACGCGCTCATCCAGGTGACGGCGTCCCACTGCGGCTCACTGAACGGGATCTGAGGCCCGCCCGGCTGGTTGGGGCCGGCCCCGCGCCTGCCGGCGTTCATCATCATGGCGAAAAACGGATTGTTCTTCAGCGTGCCGGGCGTCAGTGCGATCCGCACGGGCGAGGCGCCCCCGGCCGTCAACGCATCGGTCAAATCGGGGCGCGGCTCGGTCGATGGGGTCTGGAGCTTCTCAACTCCGGCTCCGGTGGAATAAACCATGGCGGTCCCGACCACCGCGGTCTTCGGCTGCATGCGGGTGATCTGCGCGGCGTTCGGATTGTTCGGATCGGGGGGTGGAGCATTGCTCTGCGGAAAAACCTTCGCCAGGACCTCGGGGTCGACCCCGTTGAGCGGGATCACCAATCCCCCCGGCGCTCCCTGCATCATCCCGGCCAGCGAGACCACGACGTACAAATCCTTCCCCCCGGCCGTCTTGAAATCGGAAATCCATTTTTTCGCGCGGGTGATTCCTTTCTGCGCGTCCACCTGCTGTCTGGCGCGATCCGCCGGATCGGGAATCGCCGCAATCACCTTCTGCTGCCAGGCGTCGACCGTATCCATGTCGATCGAGGAAAAGTCGAGATAAATCACGGCATTGGTTTGCGAGTCGACGAACGGGCTGACGACGCTATCGGCCCGAACCGCCGCCCGACCCAAAACCATCGCCAGCGCCGCCAGAAAACAAGTCGGCCAGCAAATCTTCTTCAAGACAGCCTCCTGATGGAAACAGACGAATCCCTCGCATACCGCAACGACGGCATTGTGCCGACAACGGGTGGTTTGGCAAGTCGAAGGGTGGGAATAGTGGAATCAACCCGGCGTTGGAGGCCCGGGGGATGGCTATCCCGCGGCTTGGGAGAGGAGTTGGAAATCCTTCACGGCCAGTTCGACGTTGCGGCGGCCGTTGAATTCGTTGATCGAGGGCTCGACCGCCAGGCGCAGGGCGGTATCGGGCGTCAGCCGATCGATCTGGTCGCCGGCCCCGAAGGCGATGCAGCGCATGGTGCGGCGGTTCTGCTTGACCGTCAGTTGCAGATGATCGCCGGTCTTGCCCACGCGCCGGGCCGGGCCGGCGACGGTCGCGTTCTCGATGCAGAGCAGCGGGCGGCGGTTTCCGTGCCCGAAGGGGCCCAGGCGCTGCATATCGTTGATCAGCCCCTCGGTCACCTGCGAAAGATCGGCCACGCATTCCACGCGAAGCCGCGGAACGAGCATCTCATCGGTCACGAGGGAATCGGCGATGCGGCAAAACGCCTGGCGGAAATCATCGAGATGGGCCGCTTCGATTTTCAGCCCCGCCGCCATCTCGTGTCCACCGTAGGCAACCAGATGATCCGCGCACGATTCCAGGGCCCGGGCCAGATGGAATCCCGGAATCGAACGG
>Ga0187867_10000474_pt1 | contig 35811 bp, 35 predicted proteins | sample June2016WEW_13_1_FD_132976 | JGI IMG/M metagenome (GOLD analysis project Ga0187867, IMG submission 132976) | Peatland microbial communities from SPRUCE experiment site at the Marcell Experimental Forest, Minnesota, USA - June2016WEW_13_10 | ecosystem: Environmental > Terrestrial > Soil >... | reverse complement strand
CGCGCGCCCGCCTCGTTCAGCCCGAGATAGAACTCCTTGATCTCGGGATTCCGCCGGAGTTCCGCCGCCGGGCCTTCCATCATTATGCGTCCGGTTTCCAGCACATACGCGTGATCGGCAATCTCGAGCGCCAGCGCCGCGTTTTGCTCGACCAAAAGAATGGTGCGGTTCGCTTCCTCCTTCAGGCGGCGAATGATGCCAAAGATGTTCTCAACGATCATCGGCGCGAGGCCGAGCGATGGTTCGTCCAGCAGGACAACCCGCGGCTCGGAAATCAACGCGCGCCCGATCGCCAGCATCTGTTGCTCACCGCCGGAGAGATAGCCGGCCTGCATGATGCGGCGCTCCTTCAGGATCGGGAAAAACGTATAGACCTGCTCGATTTGCCGGTGAACGTCCTGCAGGCGAGCCCTGGTGTGGCCACCCACCACGAGATTCTCTTCGACGGTCAGATGCACGAAGACCCCGCGGCCCTCGAACACCTGGGCGATGCCGCGGCGGACGATGTCGTGCGGCGGCAACGAATTGATCGGCTCGCCATTGAACTCAATCGTGCCCTTGGTGATTTCACCACGTTCGGCGTGCAACAGCCCGGAGATCGCCTTCAACGTGGTGGTCTTGCCGGCGCCATTCGCACCAAGCAGCGCCGTGATCTTACCCTGCTTCGCCGTGAGCGAAATGCCTTTCAGCACCAGAATCACGCCGTCGTAGACGACCTCGACGTTGTTCAGTGTCAGCATGGAATAACCTGTTGGACGGCACCGGACCGGTCACGAGGACCAGCCCGGTGTGGTGACAGGGATGATATCACGCGGTCGAATTGACCTTCCTGAGTACCAGCTCCCGATAGCCCTGGAACCATTCGGTTGCCTTCACCATCTTGTCTCCCTTGACCTGGAAGATCTGCACCCAACCGCCGCCCTCATGATCGGCGGCCGTGACCTGCATTGGCGGTAGCAAGCCGCCAAGGGTGAAATCCTTGATCATTTCGAAGCCCTTTTTCATGTCTTCACCGGTGGGCGGCTTGCCATTGGTCAGCTTTAACGCATTACGGAGCGCTTCGATGTGCACCGCGGCGTCCTGAATCCCGCGATTATAATATACGGAGGTTGCCATCTCCTTCGGCGGCGGCTTACCCTCCTTTTGGTACATCGCCTTGATTTCCTTGATCACTGGATAGTCGTCTCCGACGCCGACGAACTGCATGGTGTAATACCCCTGCGCCACCGGCCAGCCACCCGCCGCCAGAATATCGGCTTCCGAAGAAGCCCAGACAAATCCGAGCACCTTGGACAAAGGGTAGCCCGACTGCTTCATCCCCTTGAGCATCACTGACGGTGCGCGTCCGAACAAATGTGCGAGGACAAAGTCGGGCCGGTACCGCTGTGAGATATCCAGGATCTGCGCGCTCATTTCCACGCCGGGCGGGGGCACGGCGAAGACGTGCAGGTCGAAGCCCTCAATATCCTGTAGCTCCTTCAGGATCGGCAACGGCTCCAGCCCTGCCGGATTATCGTAGTAGAGGTAGGCGATCTTCTTGCCCTTCAGGTCGCCGCCAAGTGTGTCTTTCACGAACTTGATGCCGGCGGCAGCCTGCGACCAATAGGTCGCGGCGAGCGGGAACAGATAGGGATATTTACTGCCGTTCGCCGCGGCGGCAGAGCCGAATCCAGGTGAGGTTCCGGGGATGTGGTCTTGCTCCAACCGAGGATTCAGCGCCTGGGCCTGTGGTGTGCCCCAGATCAGGGTTGACACCATGCCTTCCTCCTTGTGGCGTTCGTATTCCTCGATCGCTGGCGGAACCTGATAGTTGTTATCGAGTTCGTTGATGACTATTTTATAGCCGTCGATGCCGCCCTGGGAATTGATCAGGTTCACGTAATCCTGCACCGCAGGGCAAAAGACCGTCCCGACCAGTTGGGTCGGACCGGTGCGGTCGCACTGGGAGCCGATCAGGATTTGCTTCTGCTGCGCCTTCGCACCGCCGGCGAACCACGTCCCCGCCATCGCACCCGCGGCGATCATTAGCGGCCTTCTTGTCACGTATCGCATGTTGGCCTCCCTTGCTTCGCCTGATCAGTAGGAAAATGGCCACGTCCGGAAGTAATTCCGGATGTTGCGCCAAAGCCGGTTCAGGCCTTCCGGCTCAACCACGAGAAAGAAGATGATCAGCCCACCGAAGATCATGAGCCGCAGGCTGGGGATGACGGCGGAAAGATCGGACGCCGCAAAAAAGAGCCCGCCGACGGCCTCAAGCGCGCGGCGGGTCATGATCGGCAGCAGCGTGACGAAGATCGCACCGAAGATTGGACCAAGCGTCGAACCCAGCCCGCCGATGATCACCATCGCCAGGAAGTTGATCGAAACGTCGAGTTGGAACTGCTCGTAGTTCGCGATTCCGAGATAGTAGCTGTACAGCACACCGGTCACGCCGGCATAGAATGAGGAAATCGCGAATGCCAACAATTTGTATCGAAAGATATCAATACCAATGATCTCCGCCGCGACGTCCCGGTCGCGTATGGCGATGAAGGCACGGCCAATGCGGCTACGGATCAGGTTCTGGGTTCCGACGATCGCCAACACGACAAATGCCAGCAGAAACAGATACATTTGCCAGGGACTTCGCAGCACCACGCCGAAGACGGACGGCGGCGGAACTTGTATGGATGCCTGGGTGCCACCGGAAACCCAGGTGACATGGTTGATCACCCACTCAATGATAAGCTGTGCGGCGAGCGTGGAAATCGCGAGATAAAGCCCTTTGATCCGCAACGATGGGGTGCCAACCAACAAACCGATCAGGGCCGCCATCAGCCCGCCGGCCGGCACGGCGATCCAGAATGGGGCATGCACTCGGACGATCAGGTTCGCCGCGGTGTAGGCGCCAACCGACATGAACGCGCCATCGCCAATCGAAACCTGATCGGTGTAGCCAACAAGAATGTTCAATCCGATCGCGCCGACCACGGCGATCAGAATCAGATTGAGGATCGACAGGCTATATTCATCGGACACCAGCGGCACGACGGCCACGAACAGCACCAAAAGTCCCGCCACTGCCCAACGCGTGTTGGGAAGTGGCAACAAGGCCATGTCCGCGGCGTAACTCGTCTTGAAGACACCTGACTCGCGATAGAACATGAACCCGTTGCATCCTTCCCGATCAGCGTGAGGTTGGGCTCATATGCGGTCGATCCGCCGTGTGCCGAACAACCCGTACGGCCGGACCACCAGCATGAGAATCATCAGAACGTATGGCGCGAAATCCTTGGTGCCGCCGCCAACCAGCGGATCGAGATATCCAGCCGCCAGCGCCTCCACGACACCAACGATCAGGCCGCCGACCACGGCACCGATGATCGAGTCGAGACCGCCCATGATCACGACCGGAAACACTTTGAGTCCAACCAGCGGCAATTGATTGTCGACCCCAAGCATGGCGCCCCAGATGATCCCGCCAAGCGCAGAGACCACCCCGGTCAATGCCCAGGCCAAAGCGAAGTATCGCTGCACGTTGATGCCCATACCCATGGAGACGGTCTGGTTGTCCGCGACCGCGCGCATCGCGACACCCATGCGAGTACGCAGAAAGAACCAGGTAAAGCCCGCGAGGAATACCAGACTGACGCACGCGCCGACCAATTGTACCGGCGGCAGCATGATCGGCCCGAGATACAGCGGATCGTCACCGATCGGCAGGGTGATGGCGCGCACGCCTGCGCCAAACACCAATGTCGCGAAGCCGCGGATCAGCGAGGCAAGGCCAATGGTCGCCATAATCACGGCGATGATCGGCCTGCCAAGCAGCCTACGCAGGACGATGCGCTCGAGCCCAAAGCAGAACGCGATCATGCCGGTGAGCGCCAGCAACGCGGCGAGCCAGAACGGTATGCCGGCATCCATGGAGGCAGCGGCCATGATGGCTGCGAACATCACGAACTCGCCCTGCGCGAAGTTGATCGCGTCGGTGGCTTTGTAAACCAGCACGAAGCCAAGCGCGATCAGCGAGTACATCAGGCCGATCATGACCCCGCTTGAGACCAGTAGCAGGGTGAACCCCCAGTCGAAATCAGGCATCCGCGTGCTCCCTGACGACGCGGACCTCGTCGTCGACTTCTTCGATCACCCAGATGCCGTCGGTGCGTTGCCGCTGGAACAACGCCTCGGCCAGCGTGGCGTTTGCGTCCAGCAGAGTCTGGCGTTGCAGTTTGCGCGACAGACCGGCCTCGGTGCCGGCGGCGACCCCGCTGTCCAACAACGCGAAGCGCTGCACCTGAAGGGACGGCGGCAGGACGGCATTACGGGCGCGCACTTCCTCCCGGAAGAACTGACGTAACGCAGGCACGGCGATCAGCTCCGCCAGTGTGGTGTAGGCGATGTTGTTGGTGCGGGCCCAATTACCGGTGGCGGCGGCGTCGATCACGATCATCGCCGCGATCAGCGGGCAATCCTGGCCAGGCACCACCACGTCGGCGATAAAGCGGCTGCCACGCAGCGCGATTTCCACCTCCTCCGGAGCAAAGCAGGTGCCGTCGTCGAGGCGGGTGAGATCGCTCATTCGGCCAGTGATGGTGAGGTTGCCGTCCGGGTCGATCCGGCCGGCGTCGCCGGTGCGCCACCAGCCATCGCCGGTCAGCGCGGCGCCTGTGGCATCCTCGTCGCCGTAATAACCCAGACAAATGCCTGGAGACCGGACCTGCACCTCACCATTCGGTGCGACACGTAGCGCGATCCCTGGACAGGCTGGACCGATCGCACCCGAACGCGCGGGCGCGCCGGATTGCAGCGCGACGATTCCTGACAGTTCGGTGGGGCCGTACGTCTGTTTCAGATCGACACCGAAACCACGAAACAGCAACAGCAAATTCGGTGCTAGTACACTGCCGCCAACATGTGCCCAGCGTATCCGGCCGAGACCGATTTGATCACGCATCGAAGCGTAAATCAATACCTCGCCGGCCCACCGATGCAGCACCGGCGATGTTTCCCTTTCCGCCTGGTGCCGAAAGTGATTGAACAGCCGCCGCTTGAGCGGTGTGGCCTGCGCGGCCTTGGTATCTATTTCGGTCAGCAGGCTTTCCCAGACGCGCGGTGGCGCGAGCAATATGGTCGGGCCGAGTTCGCGCAGATCACGACGAGCGGTTTCGGGATCCTCAGGACAGTTGCAAGTGAAACCAACCAGCAGGCCGAGCGTGGTAGAATACAGTGCGTCGCCGATCCAGGCCATTGGCAGGAAGGAAAGAATGTTATCGGTTGGGCGAAAATCCTCGGCGGCGATCAGCGCCTCCGCGGCACCGATCAAATTGGCGTGTGACAACAAAACACCGCGCGGCGGGCCACCGCGTAGTGTGGCGTAGCACAGCAGCGCCGGGTCATCGGGCTGTCCACCAGCGATCTCGGCCACGACATCGATACCGGAGAGCTGGGTGGCGTCCGCGATCTCGTCATATGACCGAAGCAACGGGTGGACTGCATCGCTCGGGCCGCAGCTGACGATCAGGGTAAGGTCCGGCAAGTCATGCTGGATCAGCAATAACTTTTCAACCTGGTCATGATCTTCCGCAACCACCATCGAGACAGCGGCCTGGCGCAAAACACTGGCCAGCCACATGGGGTCCGCATCCGGCCAGAGCGGCACGCCCACTCCACCCAGCGCCTGCGCCGCCAGTAACGCCCAGTACAGTTTCGGGCGGTTGTCCCCAAGGATCGCGAGCCTGTCACCGCGACGAAAGCCCCGCGCCGCCATATTGCTGGCGAATCCCCGGACCTGGGCATCATATTGCGCCCACGTAATAGTCTGCCAAATTCCCCGCCGCCTCTCTCGCATCGCTGGACGCATTGCCATGGTCTCGGCATTACGCCGCATCAATTTCGGCAGAGTGGCCGCCGCCGTCATGCTCCCTCCGGTTCGGCGAGTGCGATGACCGGGTCAGGGCCATCCTGGAGATGCCCGGCGCCGAGATATGCACTGATCACCACCGGGTTCCGCTGCACCTCGGCCGGCGTGCCTTCGGCGATTTTACGGCCGCGATCGAGCACGGTGACGCGATCGGAAATATCCATCACAACCGCCATGTCGTGCTCGATCAGGATGACCGTCGTCCCCCGGAGCTTGTTCACGCCGAGGATGAAGCGTGCCATGTCTTCTTTTTCGTTCTGGTTCATGCCGCCCATCGGCTCGTCGAGCAGCAGCACCTTGGGGTCCAAAGCCAAAGCGCGGGCGAGTTCTACGCGCTTGCGCAGCCCGTAAGGCAGCGCCGATGATGGTTGCTTGCGAATGTCCTGAAGTTCGAGAAAGTCGATCAACTCCTCGACAACGGCGCGATTGGCCAGTTCTTCTTTCTGGGCCAGGCCCCAATAGATGAAGCACGACAGCACGCCGGCTCGCATGTGAACGTGCCGACCGAGCATGATGTTGTCGAGCACGGTCAAACCAGCGAACAAAGCGATGTTCTGAAACGTGCGAGCGATGCCGAGGGCGGCAATCCTGGACGGGCGGGCATGGGTGATGTCACGGCCGTCGAACACGATCGAACCTGTGTCCGGCTGGTAAAAACCACTAATCATGTTGAGCAGCGAGGTCTTGCCGGCGCCGTTCGGGCCGATAACGGCCATGATCTCGCCAGGACGGACGGACATCGTCAGGTCTTCGACGGCCGTCACGCCGCCGAAGCGCTTCGAGACCCCGCTGACGTCAAGCAGGGGTTGGCCGTCCTGGTCGGCTTGGCGACCTGAAGGCGCCATTGCCATCCCACTTGCTCCCAGTAATGAAGCCGCTCGTTTTCCTTATAACAGCCATGTTGTGCCAACCGGAATTGTCGCACAAGGGGTGGTTCGCGCTCGGTGGTTCGCGCTCGCTTTGCATTCAGCGAGATTGAGGGCCGCTGCTACCCGTGGCGCGACGTGCTGTCCACCACCACGCATAGCTTGTGGCTCACAGGTAGACGGTCCAGCCGGTGCAGTTCAAGCTGAAGGAGGCAGGCGCCACCGCGAGCCATCCCTGTCTGCCGAGCTGAAAACGATGACAGACTTATCGACGCGGCCCTTCGGGGCCATACCGAAACGGTAAAAGGGCTGCCTGACGCCGGGGCCAACGTGCATGCGGATGACGATGAGGCGATGCTGATGGCGGCTTTTGCAGGCCGTACCGAGATAGTCCGGACGCTGCTTGATGCCGGAGGCAATATGCACGCGGCGGACGAAGAGACGCTACAGATGTCGGCCTATCGCGGGCACTCGGAGATTGTGAAGGCGCTGCTCAACGCCGAAGCCGATCCGCATGCACGGGACGATTGGGCGTTACGGTGGGCGAGCTACAGGGGCCATGCCGAGACGCCGAAGGTGGTGGCGGAATGGATCACCCGGGCATCGGTTAACGGCAGGCGGGGCGACGCCGAGCCTGCCTCCGGACTGAACCCTCCGCCGAAATCGCCTGACTCGGAGGTTTTCCCCTCGCTGAAATCTGGTTTGCCGGTTGCCCTAATCCAGCTTCGACAGGGCAACTGCGAGTAAATCAGTTGAGGCATGGGCTTAACGGGGCGTAAGCACACCGTCCCGAGATTATGTTGTGTCAGGGCGGAAAAATGAGCGATGAGTCAGGAGGATCTTCCTAGAGACCAGCAGGTATATATGCAGAAATCGAAATGAAAATTTCCCGCCTGCCACCGATCTTGCCACTCGGAAAACCACACAAAAATCTGGAAGTTTGAATCTTGGCTGGGACGCCATTCAGGATTTTGGGGCACTTGTCTGAGTATTTTGATCTGAGTATTTTGAAGGGTTTTCTCAAAGAATATCTGAGGGTCGAGCCCTCCATCTGCAAGTTCAAAAACCCTGACGGCAATAACACCGGTTAGAATTGTTAACAGGCCATGGAGGCAGGTCATCACTTATCACACATTCCAATATTCCATCACTGCGGCAACGATGGCTTTCAATCTTTCATATGTGTGCGGGCAGAAAACGGGAAATGCTAAACCCAAGATCATACAAATCGACAGAACTGCAATTATTGCAAATCCTGTCTTCGCACCGGATATCTGTTCAGACGACATTTCTGGGTTAAGTTCGGTTCTGTTGTTTTATCCAAAGCCACGATTGCTACCACTTTTGAGTTCAAGGTTGGAGTTGGGTTGTTCAGAAGAATTCTCATGAATTTGATTCAAAGTGAGCAAGGAGGCTTCGTAGCAGCGGGGCCAACTGTTCCAATTCGTCGCGATGAATCATTGACAGCTTCGCCAGCAAAGATTCTGCGTTGGGTGTAAGTGTGATGAAAACCTGGCGGTGATCGTCGGCCCCGGTCTGGCGGCGGATGAGCCCTTTTGCGCCAAGACGGTCAATCAAACCGACTACGCTATGATGGCGGATGCCAAGATGCTCCGCAAGTTCTCCTGTCCCCATATGATTCAGTCCGGTGAAACCTTTAATCGCAAGCAGCGCTTGATGTTGCTGCGCAGTGAGTCCTGCTTTCACGGCAGCGCCCTCACTGAAAATGAGGAAACGGCGAAGAAGATAACGAAACTCCGCAAGTCTCTTATAGTCGGCCCCGGTGAGAACGGAGCTCGCTCTTTTAGGGGTTCTTTTTGTCATGACATAGATTCCATTGACGCATTTACAATTGCCTATTTCATAAATATCGCACTACGATATAATCGCCTTTCATCCAAATCAACAGGCTTTCTTTTGCATGCTCTATAGTTCCTCACTTAGGACCTTATCTGAACCTCACGGAAACCGGGCTGCTGCCCGCCATGCCCATAGCATTGACAGATTGCGTGATTTCAGCACCGATAAGCGCCTTTTTATGCTGGTCGCAATGGCCATCGTTGTCGGCACTGCCGGAGCAGTTGCCGCTTGGGCGTTATCCCATCTGATTAATTTGGCAACCAATCTTGCTTATTATGGGCGTTTCAGCGCCGAACCGGTGTCAATCGACGGGAACAAGTTAGGGCTTGCAGCCGCGCTCATTCCGGTCGCCGGGTGTTTAATTGTCGGGCTCATGGCGCGCTATGGTTCGGAGAAAATTCGTGGCCACGGTATCCCTGAGGCAATGGAAGCCATTCTTATCGGACAAAGCAGAATCCAACCGAAAGTTGCAATTCTCAAGCCGCTTTCGTCGGCCATTTCTATCGGTACCGGCGGCCCGTTCGGTGCCGAGGGACCAATCATCATGACAGGTGGGGCGTTCGGCTCTCTATTTGCTCAACTTTTTCATCTTTCGAATAACGAACGAAAAACTCTTCTGGTTGCCGGTGCTGCTGCGGGTATGGCGGCAACCTTTAATACGCCGGTTGCAGCGATGCTTCTGGCCGTTGAATTGTTGCTGTTCGAGTGGAAGCCGCGCAGTTTTGTGCCAGTTGCCATCGCTTCGGTTGTGGCAGCCGGATGGCGTCCATGGATGATGGGAGCGGGCATTCTATTTCCGATGGGGGCAAGCGCGGCCTTGCCGCCGCTCGGTCTCCTGTTGGCTGCGGGACTCGGAATCCTCGCGGGCCTTGCATCCGGGCTTCTGACATTGATGGTTTATACGAGCGAAGACTTGTTTCAACGGCTGCCCATTCACTGGATGTGGTGGCCCGTGCTCGGCGGCATCGCAATTGGCGGTGGCGGACTTATCGAACCGCATGCCCTCGGCGTCGGGTACGACAATATCGCGGCGCTGCTGAATGGCAACATGACAACGGCATCTACGGTCCGCCTTGTCATTGTCAAGGCCGTCATTTGGTCAATTGCACTCGGATCGGGCACATCGGGTGGCGTTCTTGCCCCATTGCTTATTATGGGAGCCGCGCTTGGAGCTATCTGTGGAGGATTCATGCCAGTCGGCGATTCCGGTCTGTGGGCATTGATCGGTATGGCGGCGATGATGGGCGGCACCATGCGATCTCCCCTGACGGCAATCGCATTTGCTGTCGAGCTTACCCATAATATGGGCGGGCTCCTGCCGCTCGCCGTTGCATGTACGATGGCGCATGCCACGACTGTATTGACTCTTCGGCGTTCAATCCTAACGGAAAAAGTGGCGCGCCGCGGACATCATGTCATGCGTGAATATATCGTCGATCCGTTCGAGACAGTGCGGGCGTCAGAAATTATGGCAAAGCCAGTTAACCGGCTCTCTGCCGATACTCCTATGAGCGACATTGTCGCATTTTTTACAGCGCCAGATGTGCCGTCGCGCCATAAAACTTATCCTGTCGTCGATGATGACGGGCATGTGCTGAGAATGATTACCCGCGACGATGTATTCCATTTAACACACATGGATTGGTCGGCAGGGCAATCTCTCCGAGACATGATCTCTGACTGGCGTTTGGCCACTGGTTATGAGGACGAGCTTGTCGGACAATTGGCAGATCGTATGGCCGACACAGATGTTAGCAGCATCCCGATCCTGTGTCGCAGCGATGATACTTTAGTGGGCTTGGTCACTCGCAGTGATCTGCTTCGTGTGCGCGCTAATCTCTTACGGAATGAAAAAGAACGCGAGAGATTTATTGGTTTGGTTTATGTATTTTTCAAACATTGCCGTTTTTGATCGTTGGATACGGATTCCATGCGCACTATAGTCTTTTGCTCCAGCCTAAACTAGCCTTCCCATGTGCCCGCACCGACTCGCACTACAACGGGCGCTGGCAAAGCCCTGCAAACCACCGTTCAGATTCCAGCCGGGTGATGAGGGTGCGGCGGCCACCTTTGATGGGCTGAAGTCGCTTGGCAGCAATTTCCCGATACAGCGACGAACGCGAGATTCATAGCGGCGGCAAAAATTCGGGGATGCCATAGATTTCTGGTTCCATGACTTTCCTCCTCAGGCAATAAAAATCCCGCCAGCGGGATGCGGGCGGGTTGGATGCGGCGAAATCGGTACGCCGAATTGTCTCTGATCTTCTCTATATGTGCTTGAATATCTGTCCTTGTTCCTCCCTGTTCAGCCTTTGCGGTCGGCTATGGCTTCCAATTACTGATATCGCCCTGGTATGAGATCTTCTGATTCCCGGTCACAGCCGCTTCGACAAGCTGAAGCGTTTTTTGATATCTCACCCAGGCAGGAGCGCCAACGTTCGGAAGTGACCATATTCAATCAAGCGAACTCCCGATTTTGGATATTAGCCGCAGAGTGCTGCAGCGGCCTCGGCCTTCTCCCGCTGCACGAATGACTTCCATTCGACGCCGCCGGGGCCAGCTTTCAGGGCTGCACTGGCGGCTCTTTCTTCTCTCTTGAGCGCCAGGACAAATGGACGGTCGAGGGTATTCACCAGTGGTTCGATGTCGTGATAACGGGGAAACATTGTCAGCGCGTTCGGCTCGTCATCGGGCTCGCTGTCGGGCGGAAGTTGTTCGATGGTTCCGAACAGCACAGCAACTGGCAAGTAGACTAAGGGTCCGCGTTGGACGGCGGGAAAAAGCACGAAGTCACGCATTTCTGAGAGGCGGCAGGTCGCGCCTTCTGTGATCCGCCCAAAGCCAGCACCGCGCAGCTTCGCAAGCTCGGCGGCGGCTGCGTCGGCGGTGCCGTCCGGCTGGACCATCAACGCGCCATAGACGACATACCACGCGAAGGCGGCTTCGTCTGGCTCCTCCAGTGCGATGGGTGGGTCATCTTGCTTGGACTCCAGGCCCTGGGCGCGTCGCCGGTACTCCACGTCCAGCGCGGGTTCCAGGAATTGCCACTCCAAAGCATCCATCAGCAGGCGCTTCCCGGTCGGTGTGGTAACTTGCACATACTGCATTCTCGTCGCCCTTATAGCCTCGGCGCGCAGCACGATCGCACCGGGTCGAAGTTCAACGGTCCCTCCCATCATACTCGGGAGGTGCTCGCTTTGTCGTCCCCTCGGTGCAGACGCTGCCCAGACGTCGATCTGTCGGCGGCGGTATGTCCGCGGCCGGTGCGCGGTGCGACTGAGCCAAGAGCGGCCTCACCGATTTCCTTGAGACCAGATAGACCCCCGACTTTTCGCCGGGGTGATCTGGATCAGCGGGCCAGAGGACAGCGAGACCGCTCGCGTTCCTGTAGAGGTTGCGGAGCACCGGGTCCAGTTGGCTCGGATCGGCTAGATCCAGGAAGAGATAGGCGTCACCGGTCTTCGATCTGCGAGTACGAGTTGAATATTGAACCATAGACAGGCTTCCGCTCAAGCTGCCTCCCGCGGGTCCAGTCGGCGCCACGGCAATAGTCTATGCACTCGTCTGACCGCACGCACGGTCGGCGGCACAGGCCGGAACCCGGGGCGTTTAGTCACCTGGTTCGAGACTGTTCAATTTTGCCGTTTCGATCAGAAGCAGCTTCAATCCGTCGTCAAAACGGCGTAGGTTTCACTCCGGTGTCCCAGAAACCGTGAGCGGTGCAGGAGAGGCTTCCACGATCCTCAATCTGCGCCTACCGTGCGCCATTTTCAGGATCTCGCACTCGCCTCCCTTCCGTCGGTGGGATCGAAAGGATCGAAGGGGATGGAACCAAGGAATCCGAAAATGCGAGGACGGGAGGAGGCGAGATCGACTATTTCGCTCGTCGACTGCACGGTCCGAGTATCATCCACCCTTGCACGGTTGATACGAAAATGCGCGGCTACGGAAGCAGGGGGCACCTCAGCGCATGACGCGCTCCTGGCTTCGGCGGGTGTGCGAGCCGGAGAGATCGAAGCACTGCGAGATCAAAAGGGGCAATGTACGGAGGAACTCAGTCATGCATGGGAACATGCGGCGCAGTTGCAACGTGCGTTTGATCACGCCAAAGGCATCATCGCGCAACGTGACAAGCAATTGGATGACCTCCGCCGGGAAATTAGAAAGGCGGCCGAAACAGATAAGGGCAATCGCAATTCGATAGCGGCGCTGAAGGTTCTGGTTGGCGAGTTGCAGACGAACGTTACGAGTCACAAGGTTCACCTCATGGATTCTATCGCAACGGACGGATTGGATGAGGCTGCAGTGATCGCACTGAAGGCGTTCAGGGATGGACTATGTCGCGGAGAAGACATAAAGGCCGTCGCTCTCAACACCGCGGGTTATACTCTTGGCGATGTTGAAGCCGCCATGTCCAAACAAGATCGCGCTGAGATCCGAGCCTTCGACACTTTGCTTGCCCGTCCCACATGGCGTCGGCGCGTCGTTCTCAGGCTGCTTCGCTCACCTCCGTTGCAATGACTGGACGCCCATCCTCGTCGCCTGTTTGTCCTACGGCATCGACTTCGACAACCCGATCCGGCGTTCAGCCTTGTATATCGATCGCGGGCATTGTCACGTTAACTTTCATCGGACGGGCTGAAGTCAATTACGATTCTGGCGCACACATCACGCTGCGTGTTGGACGCACCTGTCCTGCTGCCAGACATTGAAGGCCTCGGTCCGGCTGAGCCGGGCCGAAGGACCGCTTTGAGTCGACGACGGCTGTTCGGGCCGCGCCCCGCCTATCGCCGCCTGGGGTGGGCAACGGTTACCCGTTGGCTGGCCGACCCCAACATTCCACGGTCACGCAGACTTTGGCACGCAGCCCTTTACCGCGTTGGCTCGCGCGTCATACGTGATCCGTCCCTGGGCGCCGGCCGGAACGCGCGCGCGGACCCGCTGCTTCAATTGCTCGACAGTGTCCGCTGGCATCTCCGCGAGCGTGTGTTTGAGGGTCGACGCCGTGGTCGTGTTCCAGAAATCGTCAAAGCCGTCGAACGTCCTTTGCACGGTTATTTCGCGAGTCTCGACCGCTACCAGTCCCGCCTCTAACCAAAGGCCGCGCAGCGCCTCGATGCGTGAGACGGCGGCGCTCGGCGGGAGCGGGGGCGAGAAGCCCAGGGCCGGCATTTCCGCGAGGATCGGTTGGGTGGGGCTGCCGCCGCCGAGCGCGTCCCAGGCATAGGCGGCGACCATGCCGCCGGGGCGAACCACTCGCATCATCTCGGCGAGGCCCTTGCCCGGCTCGGGCACGAAAAAAATCACCAGCGCCATGACGGCGGCATCGAAGCGGCCGGCCTCGAACGGCAACGCCATGGCGTCGCCCAGGAGAAATTCGGCGCCAGCTGTACCCGGCCGGGTGTGGGCGAAGGCGAGTTGCGCCTCGGACGGATCAATACCTTGCACCTCGGACGGCGCGCAGCGCTGCACGATCAGTTCGGTGAAAGCTCCATTCCCGCAGCCGACGTCGATCCACCGCAGGTCTGTGGCGGGTGACAGCCAATCGAGGAAGATTTGGCCCGCGGACCGGCTCCAGACAGCCATCATGCGCTCGTAAGCCGCACCGTCATCAAACCGAATGGGCCGTTGGGCCATGGACGCTGTCCTCCGTTTGCCGCACCAGGTCCGGTGCCGCCAGATATCGGCTTGATCGATAGCAGATGCCGAGGTTCCCGTGCCAGTTGCGCCCGCCACCAGGACTACGCAGATTGGTGTCATATTGCAACGGACAGAGGTTTGAGATCTTGGTCGACGACAGGAATGTGAAGAAGGCTTCGCTCCTTCATGATCGACCAGATGTCTTGCAGCAGGTCGTCTGGACCGCAAGCGGTCACATCCTGGGTCATCACTGTAGCGACCGCTGCAGTGCAACCGCTGCCATGACAGCGACTGATACACCGAACAATATCCGTCTTGGTGACGACACCAACCATCGCGCCGCCATCATTACAGACGACAACAAGATTGGTATGCCTGTCGCCAAGAAGTTTAGCGGCCTCTGTAAGCAGAGCGTTATCCCTGATCGTAATGAGACGTTCTCGTGCCGCAGGCAGCAGTGTCTTAACAAACATCGGATTCCTTTCCTCATTCCAGATTGATTCTCCGACCATACCTATCCGCCAAATGCGATGCGTAGAGTAGCCACAATGCCAGCAACCGCGAGTGCGAAGCATCCGAGGTGGATCACAACCACGGCCGGAATTTTCATTCGCTCGGTATGCACATAATCCTCGACCACAACCCGGAGACCGAGCGCCATGTGATAGAAGAGCGCGATCAGCAACAGCGTCATCAAGATCGTAGTAAACGGCGTTCGAAGCCACAAGATGAAAGCGCCGTAGTCGCTGCGGGCGCGCGCGAACAACGAGACGACGAGCCACAATGTCAGCGGGACCAGCGCCACAGCGGTGACGCGCTGCATCCACCAATGCCCGGCACCCGCTCTGGCAGAGCCGAGACCATGGGGCCGATCGAATGGTGATCGTGCTTTTTTTTCTTTCATCGATTTTACCCGTGCACGCTGAAGCTGATGATCCACGCGGCGAGGGTCAGCATCGCGCTGGCGGCGACCACGGTCCAGCCGGAAGCGTAAATCGTCCTCAGCTCGAAACCGTGGCCCGCGTCCCAAAAGAGGTGACGAATGCCGTTGCAAAGATGGAAAAAGAGCGCGTACGTCCACCCGAACAGCAGCACGAGTCCGAGTCGTGAGCCAAGAAAGCCATGCAAGGTGGCATACACCGACGGCCCCGCTGCCGCGGCGATCAGCCAGCAAACAAGCACCGGTGAACCAAGGCTGAGCGCGACGCCGGTGAGACGATGAGTGATCGACAGGACAGAGGTGAGCTGGGGCCTGTAAATCTGGAGGTCGGGTGAGAGTGGGCGTTCACGATCGGCCATGGGACTCAACTCTTGCGTTCGACGATCATTTTCTTGATCGAGGCAATCGCCTTGCCCGGATTCAATCCCTTCGGGCAGGTGCGGGTACAGTTGAGGATGGTGTGGCAACGATACAGCCGAAACGGATCTTCAAGATTGTCGAGACGTTCGCCCGTCGCTTGATCCCGGCTATCCGCGAGCCAGCGATAGGCTTGCAGGAGCACGGCAGGGCCCAGAAAGCGATTGCCATTCCACCAATGGCTCGGGCATCCCGCCGTACAGCAGAAGCAGAGGATGCATTCGTAGGAGCCGTCGAGCTTGCTGCGATCTTCGCGCGACTGAAGCCGTTCCTTTTCGGGCTCGGGTGTTGTCGTCTGAAGCCAGGGCTCGATCAGGGCGTACTGCGCGTAAAGATGTGTGAGGTCGGGCACCAGGTCCTTGATGACGCGAAGATGGTTGAGAGGGTAGATCGTCGCGGGCTCCGCCGTGTCCGATATGAATCGCGTGCAGGCCAGCCAGTTCGTGCCGTCGATATTCATGGAACATGAACCGCAGATGCCCTCGCGGCAGGAGCGGCGAAAGGTGAGCGTGGAATCGATCTCGTTCTTGATCTTGATAAGCGCGTCGAGGACCATCGGTCCGCAGGTGTCGAGATCGACCGCATAGGTGTCGATGCGGGGATTCCCGCCTGAGTCGGGGTCATAGCGATAAATCTCGAATTTTTGCACGCGTGTGGCGCCGTCCGGGGCTGGCCAGATCTTTCCGCGCTCAATCTGGGACGCAGGCGTCATGCCAAAATTTCTCGGCACTGGGAACCGCTTTAACGCCGTGACGCGAGGCACCTCATCGGAGGATCGAATAATCATTTCGCCTTCCATTCTCCCTGCTTCGGGAATTCGAATTACAGCCGTAACCGCCAAGCCGCGCTATGGCTCTTGATCGCTTCTATTCTCTCCAGCGCCGCCTTCGTTTTCCCATCTCTCGATGAAGCTCCGCCAATAGTTCTCGGCGACGGGCTGCACCCCAGACGCATTGGGGCCCGACGCGGTCGCATTCACGACAATCTTTCTATTTGTTCCGAACTCCTGAGCGCTGTGCGTATTGGCATTGCTTCCTCGATACCTGCTCGTACAAATGTAGAATGGCGTGCGCAAATATGAGCGGAATAAACGCAAAAATCTGCGTGCAGTCTGGTCTTACCACAAGAACGGCTTATCTGTTTCACTTATTGAAAATTATCGTCAGGAGGAGTGCAGAGTCTTCCAGACCTTTCACGGAATGGGCTTTGCCCCCGTCGAGATAAATCCAGTCGCCCGTTCTCAGCTCGACTACGGCGGGTTCCATTCCAACCTCCACAGCCCCTTCCAGACAGTGCAACGTGATGTTTCCGGAGACCTCATGAGAAGGGATTTCTGCGCCAGCGTGGACAATCAGACGCATGGCTTCGAAACGGTCCGACTTGATAATCGCCGTTGTCGGGGTGTCTTTCAGCGCTGGTCCGAGCGGTCGAAGATGGACGATTTCTCCCGGTTTCGCGTGGTGTAGAGCCATGGTGTTGTATCCTTTGCAGGCCTTGTACGTCGGTATGATCGTTGCAGCGCGGCTTCACTGCAAATGACGTAAACCGTTCCAGGCGTTCCGGGTCATTGACCGGGCGGCGCTCCGCCAACGTCGAGGCAATCAGAATGTCGCGAAACGCCTGTGTCGAAAGATCAGGTTCAAAAGAATACACAATCTGCATCATGCCTCCGTTTCAGAGCTTCTGGTCTACTCGGCCGCCTTTGTTCCCTGCGATCCGTGTAAACGCTGTCCTGAAATCAGACGCTCAATGAATTGCGGGTACAGCGGCCGTAGCTTGACGATGAAATCCCACGCCATCAACAACGCGCCGAGCGCGAAGACGACATCGCCCGGAAACCGCATCCACTGCCAGAAGATGGTCGTGTCGTAGAATTCCTGGCTTCTCGCATAGGCGAGCCCATGCTCATAGACTGCATTCAATTGCGGCCAGCCGATGGGGAAGAAGTTGAGGAAAATCCAGAGCACTAAACCGCCGTTATAAAGCCAGAACGCGACCCTCCCCATTTTTTCTCCGAACGGGTATCGATCGGCCGCGACATAGCGCAGACAGAAATAGATCAGACCGATTCCGAGCAGTCCGAAAGCGCCGAACAGCGCAGTATGAGCGTGGTTGAGGGTAAGGAAGGTGCCGTGCTCATAGTAGTTGACGAGCGGCGCGTTGAGCGTGCCACCGCCAAAGACACCGGCGCCGACGAAATTCCAGAAAGCCGCGCCGATGATGTAGAGGTAGGCAAGACCGTATTTGAATTCCACGGTCGTCTTGATGAGCCGGTGATTCTGGATCGCTTCGAGGATCAGCAGCATCAGCGGCAGGACTTCGATAAACGAGAACATACTGCCGAGCGGCACCCACATGCCGGGCTCCCCGGCCCAGTAGAGGTGGTGCCCGGTGCCCAGCACGCCGCCGAGGAAGATGAGGATGATCTCCAGATAGACGGAACGCTCCGCGAGCCGGCGTGAAACCAGTCCCGTCGCCATGAGAAGATAGGCGCTGATGGCGGCGGCAAAAAACTCGAAGGACTGCTCGACCCAGAGATGGACCACCCACCAGCGCCAGAAGTCGGTGATGGTGAAGGATCTTTCGACGCCGGTGAGCGGTATCATCCCGAAGGCATAGAGAACGGCGATGTTGATGGTGGAGGCCCAGAGGAGATGTTCGAGCCGGATACGACCAGACCAGAACTCGCGCGTTGCGTCCCATAGCGTGTTGCGGGTCGGCCAAAGCGCGCGGAAGACCAGAGCGCTCCAGATGACAAGCCCGGCAAAGAACCCGATCTGCCAGAACCGTCCGAGCTGGATATAGGACAGGCCCTGATTGCCGAACCAAAACCATCCTTCGTTGATGTAGCCCATGATGCCGAGGTAATTGCCGGCGAGGGCGCCAACAACGATAAGAAGCGTGACCCAGAACAGGAGATCAACCAGAAAACCTTGACCCTTGGCTTCACGCCCGCTGATCGCCGGCGCCAGGAACAGCGCGGCGCCGATCCACGACAGGCCGATCCAGACAATCGGAGTCTGGATATGCACATCGCGCAGGAAGTTGAACGGCAGGATGCTATCGATCTTGATGCCGTAGAAGCTGGTGCGGTCCGTGTAGTAGTGGGCCATGATCGAGCCTACGAGAATCTGCAACAACAGCACCGCAGCGACAACGAGAAAATACTTCCCTGTCCGGCGTTGGCTGGGGGTCAGCGGCCGGAACGAAGCGAGCACCGGGTCCATCGGCGCGTTATCGTCATCGTTCAGATACCATTCGTAGATGAACAGCACCGCGCCGAAAGCGAAGAACGTGAAACAGAAGCTGATCCAGGTCCACTCGAAGGTACTGGTGGTCGGCATGTTGCCGACCAGCGGCTCGAATGGCCAGTTCTGGGTCCAAGACGCTTGCGTGCCCGGACGCCGCGCAACGGTGGTGAGCGAGGAATAGATCAGAAAGGAGGCGGTCTGTCGCGCACTCTGCGCGTCGAGAGCGTAAGCCGTGGTCCATCCCTTGGCAAAATCATGCCGAAGCAGTTCATCCGTGATCCGGCCTTGCAAGACCGTGATCGCGCCAGCGAGTGCGTCGGGAACCACGGCCACTTGTTGGGTCAAATTCACGCCTTGCAGCTCGGCCTGCATGGCCACCTTGACGCCAGCCTGCTGTTCCGGTGCGAGGTCGTCTAGGTTCTTTTTGTGCTCCGCCTTGGCGATGTTGTCTTCGGTCAGAGTGGCAAGCCGGACCAGATTCTGGGCGGTGTAATCCTCTCCAAAGTAAGACCCCATGCCGTAGAGGCTGCCATAATCCATGAGGTCGGCCTTCTGAAAACCTGTCTTGCCGGCGTAAATGTCGGCCGCAGACATCAGGACCGTGCCGTCCGCAGTCACAAACCGATCGGGGAATGGCGGGGCGGTCTCGTAGGTGACCACGGTGGTCCAGCCGAGAAGCCCGAACGTCGCGATAGCTACAGCCAGCAATATCCATTTGAGCACGTTGCTGACCGGGTCTTCGCCCGTCTGATCGATTACACCCACCGGCATCGTAGTCGCGCTCCCTTTGATAAAATTTGTGAGGCAGCCCTTGGAGGGTCTCTTAAAAGGTGTATCTATGATACAGCTTTGTTGGTCAAGGGTCAGACGATTCCCGATTACGTTTGAATGTCGTCCGCAGCGTGGCCGATGCGGACTGACCTGTTTCCATTTTTCGACCCGCGCCGAGGGAGATCGCCATGCGGCTCACGACCTATACCGACTACACGCTGCGTGTCCTGATCCACCTTTCGGTGCGGCCTCACCACCTCACGACCATTGCGGATATAGCCACGAGTTATGGGATTTCGGCGAACCATCTCATGAAGGTGGTGCATCAGCTCGGCGTTGCCGGCTATATCGAGACTGTGCGCGGCAGGAATGGCGGAATCCGTCTCCTACAGGAGCCGCGTGAGATCAATGTCGGCGAGATCGTTCGCCAGACGGAACCGGATTTTGACCTCGTTCCGTGTTTCAATACGTTCGGCGCCTGCGTCATTGAACCGGCCTGCATTCTCAAGGACTCGCTCGATCAGGCGCGCGGCGCCTTCCTCGCCGTGCTCGATCGCTACACGCTCGCTGATCTTGTTCGCCCGCGGCGTAAACTCGCAACCTTGCTCAACGTACAGCCGGGGCCGATATGAGCCGGACGCCGGACAAGCCAGACATCAAACTGAAGCGGGTTTACGAACCAGCCTGTGGCGCTGACGGAACACGCATCCTCGTTGATCGGCTTTGGCCACGAGGCTTACGGAAGGAAGATGCCGCGATCGACCGTTGGTTCAAGGACCTGGCCCCCACCACGGCGCTTCGCCAATGGTTCGACCACGATGTCGGGCGCTGGACGGAATTTCGCAAACGATACCGGGCGGAACTCGCCGAACAGCCGCAGGCACTTGCCGACCTGCGGAACCTCGCGCGAATGGTGCCAATCACCTTGTTGTTCGGTGCACATGACGGAACCCACAATAACGCGGTCGTCCTGCGCGAGTTGCTCGGCAAGCGGGCCACGATCCGAACAGCTACCAAATCAGCCGGCAAGACGCGGAGAAAGACATGACCATCACCGTCACCGTAGAAGAACCCGCCCGCCGCCTACGGATGCCCGCTGCCCTCAGCTACGCTTTCCGGCCCATGTTTCTGGCGGCGGGAAGCTGGGCGATCTTGTCCCTGGTGCTGTGGCTCTCCGTGTTCCTCGGCTACATGCAGTTGCCAACCCGCTTCGATCCGCTCGCCTGGCATATCCACGAGATGCTGTTCGGTTTCGTGATGGCAGCGGTCGCCGGGTTCCTCCTGACCGCCATTCCGAACTGGACCAATCGCCTGCCGGTGAGGGGCTACCCGCTCGCATTGCTGACGGGCCTCTGGTTGCTGGGGCGCATTGTCTGTCTGATTTCAATAGGCCTTCCTGCGTGGTTGGCGGTCGTCGCGGACTTGTCATTCCCCGTCGTCCTGCTTGCCGTCGCCGCCCGTGAGATCATCGCGGGACGGAACTGGCGCAACCTGCCGATGACAGCGCCCATCGCTGTCTTCATCGTCGCCGATCTGCTGATGCACCTCGAATCTTTGGGTTTCGCCGTACCGAGCGGACTCGGTTGGCGCCTCGGGCTCGCAGCGCCGATCCTGCTGATCTCGGTGATAGGCGGACGTATCATTCCGAGCTTCACGCGGAATTGGCTGTTCAAGCGCCATAGTGCGCGCCTGCCAGCGACTCATGGCGCGGTCGATATGGCCGCGCTCGGTTTTCTTCACGGCGGACTTATTCTCTGGGCCGCGTTTCCCGATCTCCGCTTCGCAGGCGTGCTTCTGATCATCGCCGCCGCGCTCAATGCGTGGCGGCTTGCCCGCTGGGCCGGCGGCGTGACATGGGCCGAGCCGCTGCTATTCATTCTGCATGTCGGCTACGCCTGGGTGGTAATCGGCGTCGTCCTTCTTGGCCTTTCGGTTCTCGGTGCCGGTGTTCCGGTTGCTTCGGCGATCCACGCGCTGACGGCAGGCGCCATCGCCACCATGATCCTCGCCGTGATGCCCCGCGTTACTCTCGGACATACCGGGCGCGACCTGACTGCCAACCGGGCAACGGTCGCTATCTTCGTCCTCATCAACGCCGCTGCGATCAGCCGAGTCTGTGCGTCCTGGCACACGGACGACATGATGATTCTCCTTGGCCTGTCGGCGACGTGCTGGATCGCGGCGTTCGGCTTGTTCGAAATCGTTTACGGCCCGATGCTGTTGATGCAGCAACCCGCGCGCTCAGGCCCGTCGCGATGAGCAAACATCCTCCGCCGCAAGAAGCGCATTGGCCGGAAGGCGCCGTGTTCACAGTCGGCCATTCTACTTTGCCCATCGAGCGTTTCATCGCCTTGCTGCAAACCTATGGCATCGAATGCCTCGTGGACATCCGCACAATGCCTCGCTCGCGCCATAATCCGCAATTCAACAACACCGCCTTGGCCGGGAGCCTGATTGTGGCGCATCTCGAATACGTGCCTATGCAAGCGCTGGGTGGTTTGCGGCACGCCCGCAAGGATTCTCCCAATACCGGCTGGCGCAACGGGGGCTTTCGCGGCTACGCCGATTATATGCAAAGCGAGGAGTTTCACGATGCGCTTAAAACGCTCATTCAACTGAGCCGCCAAAAACGCGTTGCGATTATGTGCGCCGAAGCGGTGCCGTGGCGTTGCCATCGTTCTCTGGTTGCCGACGCCCTCAGTGTGCGCGGCATTCCAGTGGTCGAGATTTTATCGGAGAGCAGCTACCGCACGCATAAGCTCACCGCTTTCGCGCAGGTGGAAGGAACGCAAATTACCTATCCGCCCGAGCAAGCTGCATTACTATTGTAATTCATGCTGTTTTTACATCGTAGAAAATGCGCAAGACCCTGCCGCAACTGCTTAGGAATATCCGTGCGTGCACGCATTGTGCTGATGCCCTGCCATGCGGTCCTCGCCCTGTTTTGCAGGCGCATACATCGGCGCGGCTATGTATTGTCGGCCAGGCGCCCGGTCGAAAGGTGCACGAAACCGGCATTCCCTGGAACGATCCGTCCGGCGACCGGCTGCGCAACTGGCTTGGTCTAACACCAGCATCAATTCTACGACCCGCGCAAGGTAGCCATTATCCCTATGGGCTTTTGCTATCCGGGCAAAGCTGCCTCCGGCGATAACCCGCCTCGTCCGGAATGCGCTCCGCGCTGGCATGAAGAACTGGATGCCTATGCCGCCGAGCACATCGACACCGCGACGCAGCAAGGCGTCGGGCAGCAGGCCGACCGTCGGGCCGACCACGACCGCGCGCGCGGCGGGCCGGCATAGCGCAAGAAGATGTTCCAGCGTGTCGTTCACCAGCGTGGTTCCCGTGATCAGCACGACATCGGCCGAGGGCAGCACCTCGTCGGCCTGATCGGCCGGGCGGAAGTACGGCAACTCATCCGGCTTCAGCGTCGCAGGATCTGCTGCTCGTGTTGGGCGCGGCGCTCAATCTATGGCGCATGTCGCGCTGGCGAGGCGCCGCGACGGCTGGGGAGCCGCTGCTACTCGTTCTCCCTACCGGCAATGCGTAGCTGGTACTCGGCGTGGCCCTGCTCGGCCTGACGGCACAGGGGGCCGATCTGCCGATCAGCGCCGCCATTCATGCGCTGACGGCCGGGGCGATCGGCACGATGATCCTTGCGGTGATGACCCGTGCCACGCGCGGTCACACCGGGCACGCGCTGTCGGCGGACCGGGCCACGAGCATGATTTACGTCCTGGTCAACCTCGCCGCGATCACGCGTATCGCGGCTTCCTTTGGCGCGGGCTGGAGCATGCCGCTTGTCATCGCCTCCGCGGCACTCTGGATCGCCGCGTTCGGTAGTTTCGCGATTGGCTACGGGCGGATGCTTTTGCTGCCGCGCGAACGTACATGAGGCGGTGTATCCGGTCGTTTAATATGACATGAGAACCGGCAGGGTCATGTCGTGAAGCAATCCGCGCGTGACCCCGCCAAGGATCAACTCCCGTAGACGCGAGTGACAGCTGCCGCCGACAACAAGCAAATCCGCGCTGAAGTCGGTCGCGCGACTGAGCAGCACATCGGTGGCCGAAATTCCGTTCATCACCGTTCGTGTCGTTTCTGCCCTGATTCCGTGATGGGCGAGGTGGCACCGGAGATCGCGGCCTGTCGTAACCGGGGTCGTCTGCGTCCGTCCCATCGGGTACGCCTCCAAAATAATAACCGATGCGGCTCCGGCGAGCAGCGGCATGGCGTCATTCACCGCGCGGGCCGCGGCTCGGCTTCCGTTCCAGCCGATGAGAATTCTGGTGCCAATGGTTTCGAAGTGGCCGGCATATGGAATGACCAAAACCGGCCGGCCGGCGGTCATCAGGACATGCTGGACGAGTTGCCGGCCCGCCCGCGGCGACGGATGGTTGGGATCGAACTGACCCAGAACGACCAGGTCGGCCAGCCGCGCCGGACCGGCGAATGCGTCACTGGATTTGCCGTCCGCCAACAGCCAATTTCCTTGCACGCCGTGCGATCGCAGCACTTGCCGGAACTCCGCCTCGATTCGTTCGATTCGTTCGCTGAACGATGGGCCCGCGTCCCTACTTTTCGCCGCGCCTAAACGGCTCCCGGACGTGAATTGCGACGGAGACAATGGCAGTTCCGGGTAGCCCGTGGCGTGCGTCGCCGCCTTCGGCGGTGTCAACAGGCCCAACGCGGAAACTCCGGTGACGTGAGCATCGTGCCTCCGTGCGAGATCAACGGCGGCGGTCAGCCGGATTTCGCTGCGCACGGTACCGTCCAGCACGACCATGATATCGCGTAGTGCCGGCATCGCCGTGGTCTCCTGCTTCGCGATCAGGCAGCCGACTTGAATTGCGCTGCGGGTGTGGACAAGGAGATCGCGGTTTCCTCGCCCCATATCCGGCTTCACCGCACGTCGTCACGACAAGTCACTAAACATCCGCGGCCTGGCTGTCGTTGCTCTGGTTCATTGTTCCAGATTAAGAACCCTGGGCGGTTCCCGCGATATGCAAGGCGGACCGGGGTTACAGGGCGCGCTCGCCGCCCGACGTCGCGGTTCAGCACGATCTGAACTTAACCCGAACGAATATGGCAAGTTCACATCTGGCCGATCGGTCCAGCCTGTTTCACGGCACTGGTCCGCGAATCGTCAGGCAGCAGATTTGTGAACCCGCCGGTCATTGATCTGAATCAATGATCGAGATGAAGGCATCGCCTCGCCATTCGTGCCACGCTGGCGGTGAATCGCGCCGATATGAAAGACAGGATGCCCGACCATCCCGCAGGGCACGGGGGCCAGCGATGGCGACATCGACTGAGTTCGTAATTGGCAGTGCTGGTCCCTGGTGGAAGGAGCCCAAGTGACCGTGATGGCACAGATAAAGCACGACAAATCAAGCGATCTGTTTATCGCGCTGGCGAGATTAAGCGTGGTGGCCATTATCGCGACGATGTCGATCGTCGTCATGCTACGGGTGGTGGATCATTTCCGGCCACAGGTCGGCGACATCATATCTTTCTATCCAATAAAGGCGGCTCCGCCCGACACGGAAACAAAACTCGAAGTTACACCTGCCGGCACATCGCCGGCCAGGCCATGTCTCCTCGATGTACGCGCCATGCGCATGTCGGGCGGCAGCCTCATAATCGAGGCCGTGGGAGCCGATTCGAGGTTCGCTTATCGCGTTCATTGGGCAGGAGGACCAACCAGCGACGCACGGACGAGTTGCGGCACCTCGGCGGAAGTGATGTTGAGCCCGGAGGAAATTGGCGTCCTGAAAATGGCGGCAATCCAGTAGTCCGGCCGAAAGTCCGCCGGCAATGGTGCGACTCCATGGTATGCCGGCGGCAAACGATGATCACGTCCCCGGCATTATCAGTTCAGTTCGCAACGCGCTGGTACGCGTCCGGGATCTTCCGGGGCCTGAGATAACTCTCCTCGAAGGCCGCGAGGGAGGATAGCGACGCGAGATCGTGAATCACGACCCGCTGATCCTCGATTGTCGCGAGGCCTTCCTCGCGGAGACAACGAATCATTCGGTTGATGTGCGGTCCACTTAGCCCGAGCACGTCGGCCATCAACTCCTGCGTCAGCGGGAGCCGGTAGGAAAGTTCGCCGGCGAGACCGACGGCATTCAGCCGTACCAGCAACTCCAGGAGCAGGTGGGCGAGCCGTTCATAGGCCGAACGGCGCCCGAGATCGACGAGGTGCTCACCCTGCATCGCGACTTCGCACGCGGTAGACCAGAACAGCGCTGCCCCGATGCGTGGAAAGCGCGTGAACAAACCAAACAGCGTCGTGAATGGTACCGCTGAGACCTCGATTTCCGTTAGCGAGGAAACCGAATTCATCGCGGTCTCGAACATGCACGCAGGAAATCCGATCAGGTCTCCGGGCAACCCGACATTCAGCACCTGCCGCTTGCCGTCGGGTAGCACCTTGTATCGGGAAACGAACCCTGCGTGCAGGATGAAAACGTGATCGTACCGATGTCCCGCGACGATGATTTCCCGGTTTCGCGGAAACTTTCGTCTCGGCTCATGCAGGGACTGAAGAAAATCCATTTCGTCGCCGGTGAGCGGCACATAGGATCCCAGCCGTTCCACCAATGGGTGGATCGGTGCGGGATCGACCGGGCGTGCGTGTCGCGACGCATCTTGAACCATGGCCAAACCCCAAGGTCAGCCGGCTTAATCACCGCCCGGGCGGGCACAAGACGCGTCCCCGCGGGAACGTCGATTGATCTTGTCCGGGACGAAACAGCAAAGCAAGGCCCGGCATTAATCTGCATCAATGCGCTACTTTATGGTCGAAGTCATTCGTCCTGGCACGTATGGTTCGACCCGCACAATCGTCGAACCGATAAGAGGTGATTGACGATGGACTATGTTGCAATATCGATCTGGAATGGCGCGCCACCGACAACGCCGGGACCATAACGACCACGATCGGAGACGTGCCGTACTCGGATCTGGGCATGACGGCCACCGGTCGGGCTGGACCGAACCCGGAAGAGTTGCTCCTCGCCGCCGTGGCTTCCTGCTACAGCATCACCCTTGCCAAACTGCTGCGGGCCGCATCCCTACCGTGCACACGGGTCGCGGTTTGCGCGGCTGGTGTCATCGCCAATGACTTGGGCAAGATGTGCTTCACGCGCATCATCGTCCGGCCGACGATCCGCGGCGCGGATCTGCCGCGACAGAATACCTACAAGAAGTGGGCCAACGCTGCGCGCGACGAGTGCCTCATCGGCAGGTCGTTCCGCGGCAACGTCTCATTCGTCATCGGAGACGTCGCAATTCTTGGGTCCGCCGAATGAGATCAAGGCGATCATTTCGGCGGACCGCCTGGAGCGAGCCAGCCGGTCAGGCCCGCTCCTGAGAGATGTCACGGTTGGTATGGTCGGGCATCATGACCGTCGCGACAATGCTGACGACCGCACAGCCGGCGATGTACGCGGCGATCACGTACCCCGATCCGGTCGCCGCCAGTAGCGCGGTCGCGATCAGTGGTGCCGGGCCACCGGCGATAATCGAGGCGAGTTGATAGCCGATCGAACAACCGCTGTAGCGCAGGCGCGGTGTGAAGCATTCCGCGATCAAGGCGGCCTGCGGTCCATACATCAGATCATGCGGCACGAAGGACAGTACGATACCGAAAAAGATCCAGCCTGGCACCGCCGTGTTCAGCATCGCGAAGTAGATGAAACCAAATATCCCGGTCGCGGCCGAACCGATCAGGTACATCCGCTTGCGGCCGATCCGGTCCGACAGATGTCCGGCGAGCGGAATCGTGACGAACGAAACCAGCCCCGCGGCGATCAGCGATGTCAGCAGGAAGTCGCGCGGGGTGTGCAGAACCTGTGTTCCATAGGTGAAGACAAACGCCAGGTAAATGTAAGCCGGGCCTTGTTCCGCCATGCGAGCGGAACGCCGCCAGGAGGATTTCCCTGGGTTGGCGCTTGATCACTTCGACGACCGGCACGCGTTCGATGCGTTCCTCGGCGACCAGCCGGCGGAACGTTGGCGTTTCCAGAATGCCCAGTCTGATGTAGAGACCGACGCCGACCATGACGATGCTCAACAGGAACGGAATGCGCCAGCCCCAGACCAGGAACTGGTCACCGGAAAGCCAACTGAATACGAACACCGCCAAATTCGCCAGCAAGAGACCGGCGGGTCCGCCGAACTGAGGCCAGGACGTGATGAAACCTCGATGTGCGTTGGTGCGTGCCCACTCCATCGAGAGCAAGACCGAACCGCCCCATTCGCCGCCGACTCCGATTCCCTGAATGAAGCGGACGATCGTCAGGATCACTGCGCCCCAGATGCCGATCGTCGCGTAGCCGGGGACGAAGGCCACCGCGAAAGTCGCAAGGCCGGTGATCAGCAGCGTTGCGATCAGAGCCGCCTTGCGGCCAATGCGGTCGCCGTAATGGCCAAAAATTGCGGCGCCGATCGGCCGCGCAATGAAGCCGACGGTATAAACGGCGAAAGCCTCCAACACGCCGACGAGGGGATCGGATTTGGGGAAGAACAGCTTTCCGAACACAAGGCCGGTGACGACGCTGTAAAGCAGAAAATCGTACCATTCGATTGTCGTGCCGACCGTGCTTGCGATGATCGCGCGGCGCAATTGCGCGCGCTGTTCGGATTCCGATATGTTGTCCGACCAGGTGGTGGTAGACATGATTGGACTCTCCTGATCGCCGTTACCGCACCAGCCGGCAGGCCGGTATTTTGGTTTCGCCACTGATCGCACGTCGCGAACGACCGTTGCCATCAACTGGATTGTTGAGACAGATTAATGACGACACGTTCGTGCCGGCGGATTCCGTCACACCCGCGTGAGCATGTGTGTCAGACCGTTTCGGGCAGGCGTTCCGTGAACGCTTCCAGATTACCCAGGGTCTCCCGGCCCAGAAGCAGCGGCACACAGGCGCCGATCGTGACCACTCCGATCATCGTTCCGAAGAAAATCGTGGCCGATCCGGTGTGGGATGCCATCACGAACGGCGCGATCACACCGGCGAAGATCCGTCCGAATGACTCGCCGAAGAAATGTCCACGACCGCGGAGCGCGGTCGGGAATTGCTCGGAGAGGTACATCCGCACGGCCGGGAAGCACGACAATACCGTGAACCCGGTGATCAATGTTCCCGCCTCGAACGCGATCGTCCCGGATGAGCCCATTTGATGGGCGGTCAACATCAGCGCCAGGCCGGGTATCGCCAGGACGAACGAACCGGTAATTGTCCAGCGCCGGCCAACAATCTCCATCATGTAGCCATTGAAAAGTTTGCCGGGAATGCTCGCCGCGAAAACCAATGAACTCAATCCAAAGCTCAAGGCGACGGCGGAGCCCTGATCGACCAGCGCTTTCGGCAACAGAATCGCAATGAGATAGTATGCGGTGCCACCGCTGATACCACACAGAATTCCAACCGCGGTCCAACGGAACTGGCCACGTGCGAACAGCTTCCGGAACGGTGGCAACCGCTCCTGGATTGTGGCAGGACCTGCCGCGAGATCGACGATCGTCAACGGCGGCACCTTGTTCCCGCATCGCTGGATGAGCAGGTTAACGGAGTCGATCGCGGCCTGAATTCTGCCGCGCCGCAGCAGCCAGCGCGGACTCTCCGGGATGAAGAACCAGATGAGTGCCGGCGCGACAAACAACGTGACCCCACCCGGCAATCCAACCAGACGGAAGCCGTTCGGGTTATTCGCGAGCATGAAGCCAACGAACGGCAACAACGTGAAAGCGCTGGCAAGCATGACCTCGTAGATCGCCGCATAGGTGCGCCGGTGCTGGGCCGGCATAAGCTCGGCGGCGATCGGAAACGGCGCCGAGATCGTAAAGCCCAATCCGACACCGGTGATCAAACGCAGGACCAGAAGTTCTTCGTAATCGCGCGCCAGCACGATCAGCAACGTGCACAATGTGCTGATGATCACACCGATTTGCATCACGGTGACTCGGCTGATCCGGTCCGACATCGCCGCCGCCGCAAAGCCGCCGAGCACGACAACGAAAGTGGGCCAGACCGCGAGCGCACGGACCTGGTCGGGGCTGAGATGGAGTGGTTCCTTCGCCAGCACGAGCAGTGAGCCACTGAGCGCGAGGTCGTAACCCTCAATGAAGCCCACGAACCCGAGCACCACAATCAGAACGACGTGATAGCGACTGAAGGGTATACTGTCGAGCTTGCGCCCAAGGATACCGGCGGGGGTCGCCGCAACGAACCCGGCGGGAACGACTGTCATGGGTCTTCCTCCCTTCGCGCCATAATTATTATGCGGCGTACACACGGAATATCACCTGGGTGCCGGACTCAAACCGGACCCCGGTCAGGTCACATCCAGATGCCCTGTTGTCACCGAAGCGTCGAGCGATGGGAGAATATCCAGTGCGAACGCCGGTGTCTTTGATCGGGATATATGATCCAGATCAATGTTTCGACGGTCGCCATCATGGCGCTGGGAAAGGACTGTTCTCAGGTTGGGCACGGGCCTCCATCAAACCAGCCCAACCTCGTTACCGTTTGTCCGGTTCGCGGCCTTCCTTTAGCGTCGCGATTTCCTTGCGCAGCGCACGCGTTTCTTCGAACTGCGCGGTGACGTCACGCATGATCGCTGCGATACCGGTCATCACCCCCGCCGCATCCATGAATGGAACGATGGTGAATGCGACCGAGACGCGCGTAACATCCTTGCGCAACGCGGGAACCGACAGGATCTGCCCTTCTCCGTATCGGGTTTGGCCGGTGCGCATCGTCTCGTGGTATCCGGCCCAGTGCCGCTCTCGCAGACCGGCGGGGATGATCAAGTCGAGGCTTTGGCCAATCGCCTCCTCGGCGGTGTGACCGAACATGCGGGTTGCGCCGTCGTTCCACACGCGAATCACGCCCGTGTTATCGGCGTAGACCAGCGCGTCAGGCATCTTCGCGATCAGGGTGTCAGCGAAGTTCGGTTCCATCGCGATCTCTCCGTCAAAATCATGTTCATCGGAATATCGTGCGGCTTGGGGTGTATCGTCGCCAATTCGCGACAAGAATACCCGACTCCGATAACAAAAGGGCGGTCGACGAGAGAGGCGAGCGTCCGGTCGAAGTAGCCGCCTCCATTGCCCAGCCGGTAACGTGCCCGGTCGAAGCCGACCAACGGGGCGATCATCAGATTCGGCATCACCACGTCGCGGTGGGACGGCACCTGAATGCCCCACACGCCGGATCGCATCGCGTCGCCAGACGGACAGGGCCAGTATTCCAGCGGTTGCCCTCGCGCGACGACGACCGGAAGGCAGAATTGTAGCTCTATCGACCGTTCACGCGCCCAGGCGAACAAATTGGGTTCATGTTTGATCGGCCAGTACAGACCGATCCGTCCCGGTTTGTGATCGGCGCAATAACGGTCCAACCCGGCGGCGATCTTCCGTGCCGCGTCGTGACGCTGTTCCGCCGTCATGGCTTCGCGCAAGGCGTAACGCACTGCGCGCGTCTCGCGTCTCCAGGCCACGATGTCCATCAGGCTTTCTCCAAAAAAAGCCAGCAAGCGCGGGCGAGGATGTGAGGTCCGCCAGGGTGTAGCCGTCGAGAACCGCGAGGATCAACCGGTTAATAGCCATGTCGATCCAGCGCCAATCGAATGTCCAGGCGCAACGTGTGTTCGGCGCCGATACTATCATATGTTCCCGCACGTCGATGCCGCGCTGCGCGCACCTTCAGCCGGCGAGTTCTTCGACCGACCTGGCCCTGGTCCCCGGTGCGCGCAACGCCAGCAGCGCGGTCGCCCCGGCGGCGATCAGCGCGAACAGGCAGGCAGTCAGGAACACGTGCCGCGGCGCCATCCCGCGGGCCAACAGGAAGCCGCCGAGCGGTGCCGCGGCAATGCCACCCAGGCGCCCGATGCCAAGCGCCCAGCCGCGATGCCGCTGGTTCGCATGCGCGCCGGGTAGAGCGCGCCGCACGCCGCATTGGCACCGGTCTGGCTGCCGATGATCGTCATACCGGAGAGAAATACGACCGCCAGCAGCATCAGGTAGGGCATCGCGGCCAACGCGATCAGTAGGATGAAAACGACACCCGCCGCATAATGCAGCGCCAGCGCCCGTTGCGGCCCGAAGCGGTCGATGAGATGGCCAAGGTATAGCACGGCGGCGATCGCGCCGAGCTCGTGCAGGCTGGTCGCGAACACCGCCTGGGCGGGCGTGAGGCCGGTCAAATGCAGGATCTCCGGTAGCCAGAACACGAACAGATAAAGATTGATGAGGCTGCAAAAGAAAATGATCCACAGCAGTATCGTTGTCAGCGCGAATCCTTCGCCGAACAGCATCCTGACCGGATTACTCCGCGCCAGATCGAGCCCGGCCGCGGCCTCTTGCCCAGGCGCGATGTCCAGGCGCTGTAGCAGTTCCCGCTGGCGTGGCGACAGGTTCGCGGCACGGACGAGGAAGCGCGGCGACTCCGGCAGCCACAGCGCCATGACCACGATCAGCACCAGCGGAAACACACCGCCGACGATGAAGATGACCGGCCAGCCGAAGCTCAGATGCAACAGTAAAGCGACGATCTGCCCGCCGAGAAAGCCGCCGAGCGGCGCCCCGGTGAAGGTGACCATGATCATCGTCGCCCTAAGCCGGCGCGGCGTATAGTCTCCGGTTAGCGCGGTCGTCCCGGTAAAGCCGCCGGCGATCCCGAGCCCGGTGAAGAAGCGTAGTACGGATAACACTCCCAGCCCCGGGGAGAACGCGGAAAGCAGAGACGCAATCCCAAAGATCGCGACGCTACCCAGCAACAAGGGCGTGCGCCCGAACCGGTCGCCGATCGGCCCGGACGCCAGGGCGCCCACCATGACGCCGAGATTGGACCACAGGAAGGCCAAAGCGAACGCGGATGGTGCGACCTGCCACTCGTGGGTGAGCGACGGCACCGCCCAGCCGATCGATCCCACGTCGTAACCGTCGCACATCTGAATAAGCGTGCAGATGGCCACGACGCGGATTTGCAAACCGCCGAGTGACTGGTTTTCCAGCGCGTGTTCGATCGCCGACGTTTGCGCCATGGTTCTCTCCTTGCGTGCCACTGGGCCGAAGGTTTCAAAAAGCCGGATCTCTGTGCGAGAAGCCCGGGCGATGATTCCACCTACAAGCTGGAGCCGTGCACCAGCGGGCTATCCACGGTGTGATCCGCTTGGCCGTCGTAAGCGTCCTCCTGCGCAATATCCTTACCGGTGTAATCCGGCAGCATGGAGGTCGTGATGATGCTGACGATCGCACAGGCAGAGATGTACAGCGCGACCGAGTAGCCGGAGTGCGTGGCGGCCAACAGCGCGGTGGCGATGATCGGCGCCGGCCCGCCGGCGACAACCGACGCGAGGTGATACCCGAGCGAGGCGCCGCTGTAGCGCAGCCGTGGGCTGAAGCACTCCGCGATCAGAGCGGCCTGTGGTCCGTACATCATGTCGTGCGGGATGAACGACAGGATGATGGCGATGAAGATCATCGCCGGGACCGCGGTGTTCAGCAAAGCGAAGTAGACGAAGGAGAACAGGCCCATCGTCACCGCGCCAATCAGATACATCCGCTTGCGGCCGATCAGGTCGGAGATGTGACCGGCCAGCGGGATGGTCACCGCTGACAGGCCGGTCGCGATCAACAGCGCGATCAACAGCAGATTGCGCGAGGTGTGCAACACCGTCGTGCCGTAGGTAAAGATGAACCCGGCGAAGACGTAGAACGGGGCTTGCTCGGCCATCCGGCACAGCGCGGTCAGCACGATCTTCCCCGGTTGGCGTTTGATCACCTCGATGACCGGTGCCCTGGCCACTCTCTCTTCCTCGAGGACCCGGCGGAACACTGGCGTCTCCATGATGCCCAGCCTGATGTATATGCCGACCGCGACCATGACGATGCTCAGCCAGAACGGCACGCGCCAGCCCCAGTTCATGAACTGATCGCCGGAGACCCAACTGAACGCCAGCACCGCCATGTTGGCGAAGAATAGCCCGGCGGGCCCGCCCCACTGCGGCCAGGAGGTAATGAAGCCGCGATGCTTATTGGTTTTGGCCCATTCCATGGCGATCAGCGTCGCGCCGCCCCACTCGCCACCGATGCCCATGCCCTGGATGAAGCGCAGGACGATCAGGATGACAGCGCCCCAGACCCCAACCGTGGCATAACCCGGAACAAAACCAACCGCGAAGGTTGAAAGCCCGGTCAGCAACAAAGTTGCGATCAGCGTGACCTTGCGGCCGATCCGGTCGCCGTAATGGCCGAACACCGCCGCCCCGACCGGCCGCGACACAAAGCCGACCGCGTAGATGCCGAAAGCTTCCAACGTTCCGACCAAGGGATCCGAGCCAGGGAAGAACAGGGCAGCGAAAACCAGCGGCGCGACCTGCACGTAGAGCAGAAAATCGTAGGCCTCGATGATCGTCCCGACGGTGCCGGCAACGACAGCGCGGCGTAGCTGAGCGTCATGTTCGATAGCGGAGAGGCCCGATCCGGTCGTTTCAATTGCCGTCATCTGCTTCCTCCCTCTGCGTGTTGTTTGGTCCACTCAGGCTGGCGGCCCGCGGCTACCGTTAGCGACATCGATGCGATCGGCCGGCCATGCCGTGGCGGCTTACTGACGCGAGTTCAGTGCGCCGTGCCATGGTCGAGAACCATTGCCTTGCCGTGCGTCTCGACACCCAGGAACAGGAACGAAAGCCCGACCAGCGCCATGCAACCGGCGAGGAACAGGAAAGCGGGAAGCACCGCCGCTGCGGTCTGTTCCGGTGAAACGAGATGGCTGGTGCCGGCGATCAGCGCGAGGCTCAACGGCCCGATGATTTTGCCGAAGCCGTTCGCTGTCTGACCGAGGCCGGAGGAGCGCGCGCCGAGATTTACGCCGTAGCTTTCGACGGTGTAGGGCGCGAGGTTGGAAAATCCACCCTCGATACAGAAGGTCGAGAGGCACAGCATCACGACCATGAGCGGTACGCCACTGACGAATGCCGCATTGTAATAACCGGCCAGGACCAGCGCGGCGGTGCCTCCAAAGCCCCAGATGACGCCCAGCAGGCGCCGCCCGAGCAACGGTGCGATCAACGTGACAACGATCTTGCCGGTCACCCCGGCGGCCGAAACGAGGACGAACCAGGCCGCTGCCTTGGGTACCGGCACGTTGAGCAGCAGCGCGATGATGGTTGGCCCCCACAGGTAAACGCCGTACCCGGCGGTCGAGGAGCCGCCCCAGATCAGTATCGTCTCCCAGAACATGCGTGGCTGCGACCACAGGTCAGCCAGGTTACCGCGCGGTTGCACGATTGGCGCCACGGTTGGCAATGGTACGCGCGCCAACGGCAGTCCGAGGTGCCGCGCCACCTCGGCGCGGGCTTCGGCGAACCTTCCTTTCGCGGCCAGCCAGCGGACCGATTCCGGCGCGAACAGCCACACCAGTACACCTATGATCAGCGCGATGAAGCCCAACAGAGCGACGCGGCGCCAACCGTATGGCCCCATGATCGCCGCGGAGACCGCCGGAGCGAGGAAACCGCCGGCTGACGCGAAGACGACATAGAAGCTCGTCGCCATGGTGCGGTAACGAGTCGGCGTAAGCTCCACCACAACCGTCAACGACGGAGTCACCGCCGCGGTCAGGCCGAGGCCTACGAAGAACCGCAGGATCGCGAACAGCACCCACGCCCCTTCCGGGATAAACGCGATCAGCCCCGAGCTAATCGCGCAAACGAAGGTGCCGATGACCATTTGCTGCTTGCGGCCCCAGGCATCGGCGAAGGCGCCGAACACCACGGCACCGACGATCGCTCCGACACCGCCGCTGTACAGGATCACCGCCGATTGGCCGTAGGTCAGGTGCCACTCCCGCGCGACCGCGGCCAGGAGGTAGCCGACCACGAGGAAATCGAAAAAATCGAACACGAAAACGGCCGACATCAGGATGAAGATGGTCCAGTAACGGCGATTGAGCGGCGCGTTGTCGAACAACGCCAGCAGGTCATCGGTTGTCTGACTCATCTGCTACTCCCGTGGGTTCGGCGTTTTTCTGTGCTCTGAACCTGGATCTCCGGATGACGATTTTGGGTGGCAACTGCCAGTCTACCCCCCTGAGGAGCGTTTGCCCGGCGCGGCGCGGACGAGCCGCGGCGAGACTCATGCGATCT
>Ga0187867_10000471_pt1 | contig 35887 bp, 28 predicted proteins | sample June2016WEW_13_1_FD_132976 | JGI IMG/M metagenome (GOLD analysis project Ga0187867, IMG submission 132976) | Peatland microbial communities from SPRUCE experiment site at the Marcell Experimental Forest, Minnesota, USA - June2016WEW_13_10 | ecosystem: Environmental > Terrestrial > Soil >... | reverse complement strand
TGCGGGGCCTGCTTGGCGGACTGCTGGAGTGAGTCGTTTGGTTGTGGTGGGCTCACCCTGGCGAGTGAGCTTGGACAATCCCAGCTGCCGGACGTTTTACAGAAACCCGCGTCCAAAGGGAACACTTCGACTATAGCAACGCCTCTCAAACAGTGTCAAACGCAAATCTTGCGTAAGTTACAACAGTGTTTCAATCTCCGGGCGAGGAATGTGGGGACCGCCGCCCTCGGCTGTCCGGCGAGCGAAGCGAGCCTGCTCCCCACATCTCCTTCAATCTGATTTGAGGCCTTTGGGTTCCTTCCCAATTTCACCAACGCACCTTCCATCTGCTACCCTGCCCTTTGCTATGGATTACCTCTGGACCCCCTGGCGTTACGCCTACGTCTCCACCGCCGAGAAAGCCGTCGGATGCGTCTTTTGTAACGCTGTGAAAGCCGGGGACGACGCGAAAATGCTTATCGTTCATCGCGCCAAGCACTGCTTCGTCATCTTGAATGCTTATCCCTATACTCCCGGCCACGTGATGATCGTCCCCTACGCTCATCTGGACGAACTGCAAAAACTCCCGCCCCAAGCTGCCAGCGAGATGATGCAACTCTCTCAGCGTATGGAGTCCGTCTTGCGCCAGCTCTACCACCCCGACGGCATCAATCTCGGAATGAACATCGGCAAAGCCGCTGGCGCCGGCATCGCCGGACACATCCACATGCACGTCCTCCCCCGCTGGGTCGCGGACGCTAACTTTGTATCGGTGGTAGGGGAAACACGGATTCTGCCGGAATTGCTGGAAGAGACTTGGAAGAAAATGACTGAGTCATTGAAGATGGAAGGCCGATAGACGGTTCCGGGTTTGAGAAATAGGTTCGGATCGGGCCCCTCTTCGGCCGTGCCGCCCGGAGCTTGTAACACCGGCGTGGAACCTAACCGTCAAATGAGGATACTTTCCATCTCCTTCTCATCGATCACCTTCACCCCCAACTCTTTCGCCTTCTCCAGCTTCGATCCCGCATCCGCTCCCGCCACCACATAATCCGTTTTCTTGCTGACCGAACCGGTTATCTTCCCGCCTGCGTCTTCAATCATTTTCTTGGCTTCATCTCGCGTGAAGTGCGCCAGTGTCCCCGTCAACACAAATGTCTTCCCTGCAAGCTTCGTACCGCGCTGCTTTTTCTGTCCAGTTAAATTAAGCCCCGCCTCGCGCAAACGCTCGACTAGTTTTCGATTGGCCGGGATGCCAAAAAACTCCACAATGCTCTCCGCGATCCTCGGCCCAACTTCATTCACATTCTGCAGTTCTTCCGCACCAGCTTTCTTGAGTTCCTCCATCGATCCAAAATGCTCAGCCAGAAATTGTGCCGTGCGCTCCCCAACCATTCGAATGCCGAGCCCGTAGATCACCCGTTCCAGCGGAAGCTTCTTCGAATTTCCGATCTCGTCAAGAATGTTCTGCGCCGATTTATCGCCCATGCGCTCCAGGCTGAGGAGATCCGCCTTGGTCAGTTTGTAAATGTCCGCAACATTTCTCACCAGCCCGCGCTCAGTAAGCTGATTCACCAAGGCGTCCCCCATCCCCTCGATATTCATCACTCCGCGCGAAGCAAAGTGCAGAATGGTTTCCCGCAGCTTCGCGGGACAATTCGCGTTGACGCAGCGATAATCCACCTCGCCTTCCGTCCGCACAACATGCGTCCCGCACTCCGGACACTTCTCCGGCATTTCAAAATCTTTAAGGCCGCGCGGACGCGGATGATCCTTATCATCAACGATCTTCGCCACCTTTGGAATCACATCCCCGCCGCGCTCCACCTGCACCCAGTCGCCAATCTTCACGCCCAGCCGCTCAATCTCATCCATGTTATGCAGCGTGGCATTTCTCACGGTCGTGCCGCCGATTAAAACCGGCGTCAACATGGCGACCGGCGTGAGCTTCCCTGTACGCCCCACCTGCACTCGGATATCTTCCAACTTCGTGATCCCCGCCCGCGCCGCATATTTAAAGGCAATTGCCCATCGCGGAGCCTTGCCCGTGAACCCAAGTTCATCCTGCAAAGCTGTCCGATCGACCTTCAAAACGATGCCGTCAATTTCATAAGGCAGCGACTCGCGTTTCTCCTCCCACTGCCGAATGCAAGCCCAAGCTTCATCGATCCCCTGCACCAGCTTGCGGCTTGCATTAATTTTGAAACCAGCCGCATCGAGCGCGTCTAGCGTCTTCCAATGGCGATCGAAATAAGTTCGGCCATTTTTCAAGAGCATGTAAGAAAAATAATCGAGACGCCTCTCCGCCGTAACTCTGGCTTCCAGCTGCCGTACCGTTCCGGCGGTGGCATTGCGTGGGTTCGCAAAGAACGTCAGCCCCTTGCTTTCCCGCTCTTCATTCATCCTCTTGAACGCCGCCAGCGGCATGAGCAACTCGCCTCGCACTTCAAAATTCGCCGGGATCCCCGCTTTGTTCCGCTTCTCTTTCGAAATCGAAAGTGGCACGGATCGCACGGTGCGCACATTGAGAGTGACGTCCTCCCCCACAGTTCCATCGCCGCGCGTGATCCCGCGCACCAGCTTCCCGTCTTCATAAATCAGCGCCAGCGACATGCCATCCAGCTTCAATTCGCAAACGTAATCCACATCCTGGCGCCCGCTGAGCTCGTGAACGCGCCGTTCCCAATCGCGAAGTTCTTCCTCGCTATAAGTATTGTCGAGAGATAACATTTGCGAGGAATGCCGCACTTTGAGAAATCCTTCGCGCGGCTTCCCGCCCACCCGCTGCGTGGGAGAATCGGCGGTCAGCAGTTCGGGATGCTCGGCCTCCGCATCTTTCAACTCCCGCATCAGCTTGTCGAAGTCGGCATCGCTGATCTCTGGCTGATCAAGAACGAAGTACAAGTATTCGTGGTGCCGAATCCTTTCGCGAAGCCCCTCAATCTTCTTTTCGACATCTTTGCTGGCAACAGTCATCGCCAAAGATTATAAGTGGGAAAGAACCATGAGGGGACAGCCGCCCTTCGACAGACTTAGGCCGGGCTCTCGGCTGTCGAGCGCAGTGCAGCGAGCACATATGCTGATCCTCGAAACCCCACGCCTGATCCTGCGCGAGTTCGTCCCGGAGGACGTGGACGCTCTTGCCCGCGTCTTGTGCGATGCTAACACCATGCGCTTCTACCCCGCCCCATTTGACTCCACCGGCGTCGAACAGTGGATCGCGCGCAACCTTCGTCGCTATGCCGCCAACCGCCACGGCCTCTGGGCGATGGTCCTGAAGGCTAAAGCCGAACTCATCGGCGATTGCGGACTGACCATTCAGGACGTCGATGGCAAGAATGAAATCGAGATCGGCTACCACCTCCGCCGCGATCTCTGGGGGCAAGGTTTGGCGACGGAAGCCGCCCGCGCCTGTCGCGACTTCGGCTTCGCCCGCCTTCCCGTCGACCGTTTAGTCTCGATCATCCGTCCCGAGAACGTGCCTTCGCGCCGCGTCGCGGAAAAAATCGGGATGGCCGTGTGGAAAGAAGTGATGAGAGTCGGCCTTCGGCACTGCGTCTACTCGGTCGCCCGTTGAGGCCCTTGGCAGATTGCATCCCTCGTCCACAACAATGGGGCTGGTGTCGACCCAGCCCCCGAAATATCGCGATCCAGACTCAAACCAAATCTTCGACCCTCAATTTCTCGCTTCCGCCCATCCACGCCCCAGCGAACTCTCTCTGGATAAATTCCGCGTCATATTCCCGCTTCTGCTGCAGGAGGGCCTGATGCAGTCCCCATAGCGACCGAGGATTCCTCGGATTCCGGTCCAGGTCTTCACGGAACACCTTCTCCGCGCCCGCCGCATCGCCGGTCATCAGCAACGTACCCCCCAGGGATTCGCGCACCGGGAAGAACCAATCGGGTGGCTCGCCATACTTAAGCGTGTCCTGAATGCCAACCGCTTCCCTCAACCAAGCGACGGCGGCGCCATCGTCTTTCTTTATCAGCGCAATCTTCGCGCCCAGAACATCCTCTGCGATCTTCATGATGTCCTTCGTCTTGTTGTTGATGGGCATCTGAAAAATAACATCCGGAGGTGTAGCCGCCTCCGCGTCAGAAATGATTTTGTACTCCGCCTCCGCTTCGGTGACCTTGCCCGTCCCGGCCAATGCCAGCCCGCGCCCGAAGTGCCAAAAAACGCTCGCTGTCTTCATCGCAGAATCCGGCTGCGGCATTTTCAAAATTTCATTCCAATGATGGAAGCGAATCTCCACAGACATTGGAATCGTCATGAAACCTTCCAGCGGCGGCATATCCTTTACGTGCGGACCAACATTCTCGACCAGCAAGTCGGCATTCTTTCTCGACTCGGCGTAGTTGCCGTTCATAGCCGCGCACATCGCGATGAAGTGCAGGTTATGACTGTAATACATCATCGGATAGATCCCCTGCACGCCCGTGGCCTTGATGTAGGCACGATCCACCGACGCAGCTTGCACGTTGGTTTTTACTGCCGCTTCATAGTCGCCGGTGCGAATGTAGACGTGCGCGGGCATGTGTACGATGTGCCCGGCGTTGGGCGCGAGCGCCGCCAGTCGATTGGCCCCGGCCAGGGCACGCTCCGGAACGGCCGACGCTTCCACCGCATGAATGTAATAGTGGATCGCGCCCAAATGGTTCGGATCCCGCTTCATCACCGATTCCAGCGTGGATACAATCTCATCCGTGCCCGCCTCTGGCGTGCCATCGGTGTGCCACAATCCCCAGGGATGCAGGTTCATGCCGGCTTCGGCGAACAGCGTCGCTGCATCCAAGTCGTCGGGAAATTCGCTGACAACTTGCCGCATTGCATCTCGATAGTCCTCAGCAGCTTTCTTCAGATCGGACTTTGGATCCGCCGGAAATCGTCTCGCCGTCGCCTGGATGTAGGCCTGATCGCTTTGCGCTGCGCCCGCAGAAAGATCGATCGCCTTTTGCACCGCGTCGTGAGCTTGTTGGTATCGCTCGGGATCGGCGGGATCGTTATAGTTTGGTCCTACCGCTTCCGCAATGCCCCAGTACGCCATCGCCAACTTCGGATCAAGTTCAGTCGCATGTTGAAAAGAACGTGCCGCTTCGTCGTGGTTAAATGCATAAATGAAACGCAAACCTTGATCGAAGAATTGCTGCGCCTCCACGTTATGCGTGGAAACCGGGTGGTGCGCATTTCCGATTCCAGCGATCAGCTTAACCGGTCGGCTCTGAGCATGCATTGTGTGATCTTGAGCCACGGCCATTCCCAGGAATAGACATGCCGCACAGAGAAAGTGCTCCAGAGTTTTCATCTGGTCATCCTCCTGAATTCAGATTTCTAAGGGGGCGGCCAAAGGAGAGCCACCAGGAATTCCGCCCTGCCCCAATTTGGCACATTTTATTCCAAAGGAATATTGCTGGCAAAGCCCCGAGATACGAAAGATACGAAGGCAAAATCCCTCAGGTACAATCCATCTTCACTCACCCATGCGCAAGGTAGCCCTGCTCTATAACCCAGATTCCGGTGGCAGCCGCAAGCGGCGCCGATCGAAGCTGGAATCCGTTCTCCGTCTCCTGCGCGGGGCCGGCGTCGAAGCCAATCTCATCCTCACCGACTCGCGTCTACATGCCGAAGAGTGTGCCCGTCAGGCCTTAGCCGCCGGATGTGACACCATCTTCGCCTGCGGCGGCGACGGCACCATCCACAACGTTATTCAAGTCCTGGCGAATACCAACGTTGCGCTCGCAATTCTACCCATGGGTACGGCCAACGCATTGGCCCACGATTTGAGCCTCCCGATGGATATCGCGGCGGCTGCAACCGCTGCTCTTCATGGCACACCGCGCCGCGTACCCCTCGGCCAGATTCAATTTCAGGATTGCAACGGCAATCCTTGTACCCGCTACTTCGTCATCGCCGTCGGCGTCGGAGTCGATGCCCACCTCTTCTACAAACTCAATCCCGAAACCAAGCAGCTTCTGGGAATGGCCGCCTACTATGGGAAAGCATGGCATCTCTGGTTTACGTATCCGATGACCCGCTTTCAGGTCGAATACATCGAAACTGGTTCAGACCGTTCTCAGCGAGCCAATCTCACAGAGCTTCTCGGAGTTCGCATTCGCCATTTCGGCGGAGTGCTGCAGCGTCTTGCTCCCGGCGCTTCGCTGGACCGCAAAGATCTCCGCCTCATCCTTTGCCGCACCGCCAGTCGCCTCGCTTATCTCTCCTACGTAACGCGGGCGCTACTACGCCGCAACTGGCACATCCCCGGGATCGATCTTGCCCACGCCGGCAAAGTAACCTGCCAATATCTCCCGCGAGAAACGGATAGCCCGTTGCCGCCCAGAATTTTCGTCGAGGCCGACGGCGAACTCCTCGGCACACTCCCCGCGGAGATCACTGTGGTTCCGGACGCTCTTACTGTTCTGTCGCCTTCCCGATAATTTCTGCGCGGTTGGCATTTCGCCCTCATCCCCATAGAATCCTTCTTGACCGCTTGGAACCCGTCACTCACTTTCTGACCGGCGCCTGTCTGGGACGCGCCGGACTCAATCGCAAGACCGCGCTGGCCACGCTTACGCTCACGCTCGCCGCCGAAGCCCCCGACCTTGACGTCCTCAGCCGTCTGCGCGGCCCCGCCTTCGGTTTCGCGCATCATCGCGGATTCACGCACTCCTTCCTCGGAGTTCCGATGGACGCCGTCGTGGTGGTTGGCTTCATTTATCTCCTCTGGCGTCTGCGCGGCCGCAGGTTGAAAGATCCAAATCTCCCTCCACGCTGGGGAGTTCTCTTCCTGTTCGCGTGCCTCGCCGGCCTGAGCCACATCCTTCTCGACTTCACCAACAACTACGGCGTCCGTCCATTTTGGCCGATTTCCGAGAGGTGGTACTCCTGGGACATCGTTTTCATTTTCGAGCCCATCATGTTCACCTGCTTGCTGCTCGGATTGATCGTGCCCTCGCTCTTCTCGCTGATCGATCAAGAGATCGGCTCGCGCCCGCGAGGCCCGCGAGGCCGCATCGCCGCCACAGCAGCCCTGATCGCCGTCGTTCTGCTGTGGACCATTCGCGACTACGAACATCGCCGCGCGGTCAACGCGCTTGAAGCCCGCACCTACAATGGCGCCGACCCCGTCCGAGCTTCCGCCTATCCCGATTTAGCAAATCCATTCCGCTGGTACGGAGTGGTGGAAACTTCGAATTTCTTCGTTCTCGCTCCCGTGGACTCCGTGGGTCCCGAAGTCGATCCTGGAGTTACCGACGACAGGCTCCAGATCCGCTACAAGCCCGAAGAAACGCCCATCACCCTCGCCGCCAAAGGGTCCTACCTTGGACGCGTCTACCTCGACTGGGCGCAATATCCGCTTACCCAAACTGAAACGCTCGACTTACCAGAGCAAGGCTACATCGTCGACTTCCAGGATCTCCGCTTCGTGCAGTTGCCCCGCCTGTTCGGTCGCAACACAACTCGAAAGGCCCTGGGCGCAGGCGTCCAGCTCGACCGCAACCTGAACGTCGTCGGCGACGTTTACGGCGCCAGCCCAAATCGCGGAATGTTCCACGAACCCAGGTAAAGAATCATGTGGGGATAGCCGTCGGTTCGACGTCGCTCAGGGCAGGCCCTCGGCTGTCCAGCCAGCGCCTCGGGCCGTTCGTTACACAAACCCTTGACGCCACCTCGCTCCAACGCCCACAATAACTTCTGCGTCTCCTGAGGTGCTCATGCTCGCTTATCTATTCGTCATCATCGCCGTCGCCGTAAGATTTCTGCCTCACCCCCTTGCCTTCACTCCCGTTGGAGCCTCGCTCTTGTTCTTCGGTGCCCGCGGTCCGCGCCGCCGCATCTGGCTTCCCCTGGTTTTGTTGGCCGCCTCAGACGTCATTTTGACCACGCTGGTTTACCGCTATCCCTTCACCTGGGATCACTTCGTGACTTGGGCCTGGTACGCCGGCATGCTGTGGCTGGGCACCACGCTGCGCCAGAACTCGGGCGCCGTCAAGATCATGGGCTCGGCTCTGGCCGGCTCCATCGCATTTTTTCTGGTGAGTAATTTCGCGGTCTGGGCCGCCTGGGAAATGTATCCGAAAACTTTCGCGGGACTCGTGACTTGCTATGACGCCGGCCTGCCGTTCTTCCGCCGCGCCTTGGAAGGGGACTTGCTTTTCACCGCCGTGATGTTTGCCGCGCCGGTAGTTTTTCACTCGCTCTCCGGACGTCTTCACAAAGCGGCCAACAACCACATCGCCGCCGCATAGAGATCAGGTGGGGACAGCCGCCCCGTTCTCCCGCCGAGCGCAGCGAGGCGCTTCTGGATGGCGCACGATTCAGCGCTGCGTGAGAGCCAAAGCTCCAGTAGAAGAGGTGGAATGAAATCATCGCATTTGAGCCCCCATAAGGGCGGAATGGGATAGCCCCGCAGGTACGTGCGGGGTGGAAGTCGGAGATGGAAGGAGTCCCGGAGGGACGTCAGGAATTCTCACCCATACACACTTTCAGCTGCGCTAACTCGACTAAGATTCGGGCTTTAACCGCCTCCCTGGCCGTCGCATCACCAGCCATACCACCACGCCCACCACGACCGCTCCCAGCACCCATAAAATGTGCCGACGAACTACTGTTCCCATCAATCCCACAATTTCCGGTCCGAACCACAGCGTCGCCAGCGCCAGCATCAGAAACCGTACAAACCTTCCCGCAAAGATGGCCACAAGGAAATGGTCGAACCGCATCTCAAACACGGCCGCTGCCAGCACAAAGATTTTGAACGGCGTGGGGGGTGGCAGGATTCCCGGAAACATCAAAGCCCAGAACTCATGCTTTTCAAACGAGCGGTGAATGCGCAAAAAGCGCTCTTCCGAAATCCGCTTGCGCAACACCATCTCGCCGCCCTGGTAGCCGATGACATAAAGCGGAATACTCCCCAGCGCCGATCCGAGCGACGCCATCAGCACATAGAAAATCAAACGCTGGTGATCCTGGTAAACATAGACGGCGACGATCGCGTCCACCGGCATGCCCAGCAGCGCGGAATCCGCGAACGCAATCGCGAACACTCCCCAAACTCCCAGCGGTCCCAGCACATGCAAAATCCATGCCGTATACCGCGCCAGTATGTGTGCAATCGATTTCAAAGGAAATTGAGTGTACGGATGTCAAAGCACCGGAATGTGCGAAGCGGAATATTCGGGCGCGCGTGCAGATGAGGCTGCTATGAGTGTTCCGTCTTTCCGTCCAGCAAATTCAGCGCGTGAGGCACCAACTCCACAACCGCTTCCAGCGATTCCACCGCTCCGCTGGGGCTGCCCGGCAAATTCAGAATCAGTGTCTTGCCGCGCACGCCGCAGACTCCCCGGCTCAACAATGCAAATGGAGTTTTCTTGAAACCCTCGCTTCGCATCCGCTCTGCTACGCCGTCGATCACGCGCTCGCAGATCGCCTCTGTTGCCTCCGGAGTCACGTCGCGCTCCGCGATTCCCGTGCCGCCTGTGGTCACGATGAAACGCACTTCCAGCGCCAGATGGACCAGGGCGTTCTGAATCTGCATCGAATCATCCTGCACGATTTGCTTGGCAACCACGCGAAAGCCAGATTTTCCCAATGCTTCGGCTACCGCCGGCCCCGAAACATCCACGCGCTGCCCGTGTGCACACGAGTCGCTGACCGTAATCACAGCGGCCGTAAATCCCGTCTGCCCATTCGTATCAGTTGTCGAGGAGGACATCTTCCTCCTCTTCCGCGCGTCCGCCGGCGCTCGTGCCAGACGGGGGAGGAGTGCTGGCGACGCTCCCTTCAACCGCGGCCGCGTCGGCGCCTCCATCCCGCTGAGATTCGTCGAGCAACCGCAGACCTTCCATCAGCAGACCTTGAGTATTGAGTTGCGTGGTTTCCTGATCGGTCTTGCCCTCAAAGTTGAGTTCGAAATTGCCGCCCGTCCAGCGCAGCACTTTGAAGACCGCTTGATCTCCCACGAAAGATCCGTAGGTGGCGTGCTTCACCTGGCCTTCCACAAAAAAGACTTCGCACTTCTCGCCTTCGTTGTTCAGTTTGAGCTGGCAGCTCTTGCGCCCCATTTCCAGCGACTGCATCAGATCGATCACATTCATCTGCGAAAGGTTCCCGCGAACCACACCGTCAGAAGGCGCCGTCTTCGCCATCTTCTCGAGAGCGATTCGGTCCACCGTTCGCTTGATTCGCTTGGTCGCTTCTTTCAGAAAAAACGGCTTCGCCAGATAGTCGTCGGCGGCATCCTGCGGCGAAAGGCGCTCGTCAATATCCGACCTACTCGCCATCAAGATCGCCGAGAAATTGGCGGTAGCCGGACGACTCTTCAGCTTCTCCACCAACTGCCGTCCATCCATCCCCGGCATCCGGTAATCGCACACCACAAGGTCGGGAGGATCGTCGACCGCCTTCAACAGTGCATCCGCAGATTCCGTCGCCGACACCACCCGCGCGAATGGCGCGAGAGCATGCTCCAACATCCCTAACACCATGGGATTGTCATCCACTAAAAGTAATTTGACGTTGTTCTCCATGATCTACTGAATGCTCGATCTACTGAATGCTCGATCTACTGCATGCTCGATCTACTGCATGGCCGCGCTACTTCCCCCGCCGGTACTCACCACTCTTGCCGCCGCTCTTTCGCTCTAACACGATCTCGCGAATCTCGATCGACTTATCGAGAGCCTTTAGCATGTCATAAATCGTGAGTGCGGAGATACCGGCAGCCACCAGGGCCTCCATTTCGACTCCGGTTTCGGCGGTTGTAACCACTTTGGCCATGATGGCGACGCCATTCTCGCATAGCCGCATCTCGACATCAACGTGCGAGAGCGGCAGGGCGTGACACATCGGAATCAGTTCCGCCGTACGTTTGGCAGCCATGATTCCTGCGATACGGGCCACTTCCAGCGGATCTCCCTTGGGATTGTGCGGCAGCGCTTTCAATACTCCCGGCTTGATCAGGACGAATGCGCTGGCCTCGGCCTCGCGTTTGGTAGCGGATTTGCCGGAGACGTCGACCATGCGGGCGTGGCCGGAATCATCGTAGTGGGAAAGCTTCGTCGCCATGCGGAAACTCTATCTTACACGCGGGCGCGCGGTAGCTGAGGTTCATGCAACAGATGGCAATCTCCATTTCTACCGCGGCATCACGGCGACCCAGTCGCCAGCGGGGATGTGCTCTCGATCCGGCGGGAGCACGATCAAGCAATTGGATCGAGATCTTGCGGCGATATCGCCTGACCCCTGCCATGCAACAAGTTCCACTTGCGAGTTTTCGTACTCGCCGGAAAGGATGGCGGGGAGAAATCGCTTCAGTCCGGTCTTCGCATGGATGTCCGATTTCAAACGAGCATGCAGGAAGGCGAGCGGCCGAAGTGTCATGCCAGCCAAGGCTTCGAGCATCGGGCGGGCGAACAGCTCGAAGGTGACCATGGTCGAGAGAGGATTGCCGGGGAGGCCGAAGAAATACTTGTGCGCCCGTGGTGCTGAAATTCCTTCACGGGCGGGGGCGCGCGCGCCACCCGGGATACGGCCGAACACGACAGGTCGTCCGGGCTGGATTTTTGCGCCGGTAAAGAAAAATTCTGCGTGCATATCAACAAGAACCGGTTCGACCAGGTCATAGCGTCCCATGGAGACGCCGCCAGTCATCAGCAGTAGGTCTGACTGCAAACCGTGCTCGATCAATTCGCGGAGACGGCGCGGTTCGTCGGGAGCAATCGGCAGCAGCACCGGTTCAGCTCCGGCTTGCTGGATCTGCACTGCAAGCGAGTAGCTGTTAGAGTTACGAATCTGCGTGCGATCGATTCCGGCATCAATTTCGACGATCTCATCGCCTGTGGTAAGCACTGCAATGTGCGGGCGAACGAACACCTGTAGGCGTGCTTTTCCCACCGACGCCGCGAGTGCGATTGCGGCCTCGTTAAGTTTGGTTCCGCGATCGAGTAGAAGGCTGCCGCATCCGGCCTCGGCGCCTTGAGCAACAATATTTTCACCTTTCACAGTGCTCTTTGTGATTTCGACGCAGTTTCCCCGCAAAGATGTGTATTCAATCATTACCACCGCATCCCCACCCGGCGGAACCGGAGCGCCGGTCATGATGGAAACTGCTTCGCCGCGATTCAGAGCGGGCTCTGCTTTCCCCAGCTGAGGCCCAGCTTTGATTTCTCCCACTACGGTCAGCTTGGCCGGAAGCACTGCGAGGTCGGCTGCATGCACGGCATAGCCGTCACGGGTGGACCGTGGAAAAGGTGGAATATCGCGATCGGCGGTGATGGCCTCGGCGAGGACTCTTCCAGAGGCTGGTAGCAAGTCTACGATTTCTGATGCGTTGGGGGAAATCTCGCGGGCTTGCTCCTCGACTACGCGGCGTGCGTCTTCGAAGGTCAGGACTTTGGATTGCGCTGGCGGTAACGCCATTCCATGATCATAACGCAGCAAAAAGCGTTCTCTGTCAGCGGACCAGTTCCTCACCAAGGACGGTGGCATTACTGGCGAAGGCGAGCCCGGTTTCCAGATCGATCACGCGGTCCCGCACCAGTTGCGCGATTTCGCCGTCAAAGTGTTGCATGCCTTCAGTGGCGCCGGCCTTCATGGCGTCCAGCAATGTCCTGCCATCACGTTCGCCTTTTTCGATGCACTCCCGCGTGCGCGGATTGGCTTTCAGAATCTCCGCGACCGCGATGCGGCCGCTGCGATCGGTTTTCGGCAAAAGACGTTGGCAAACGATGTAGCGGAACGATTTGGCAAAACGCTCCCGAATCTTTTGGCGCTCATCCGTCGGGAATGAGCTGACGATACGCTCCACGGTTTTTTGGGCGTCCATGGTATTGAGGCTGGAAAGAACCAGATGGCCAGTCTCGGCTGCCTCGAGAATGATCTCGATGGTTTCGCGGTCGCGCATTTCTCCGACCAGAATCACCCTAGGTCCCTGTCGCAGAGCGGAGCGGAGAGCGTATGCAAAACTGGGAGTGTCACTGTGCAACTCGCGCTGATGGATGGTGGAAGACTTGTGGTTGTGCAGAAACTCGATGGGATCTTCGATGGTGATGATGTGGTAATAGTTCTCGCGATTGATGCAATCGAGGAGTACCGCGAGGGTGGATGACTTGCCGGAACCGGCGGGTCCGGTGACCAGGACGATGCCGTCGCGGAGCTTGGCCACATCGGCCAGATGCGCCGGGAGGCCGAGCGAGGCCAGGTCAGGAATCTCGGTGGAGATCACTCGCATCACAACAGCACAGCTGCCGCGCTGGATGAAGATATTCGCGCGAAAGCGAGCTACCCCCGCCAAACCATAGGAAATATCGCATGATCCCTGTTCCCGAAGGGTTGCGACTGCCTGTTTGTTGTCTCCAATCAGATCGGCGGCGATGCGGCGCGTGTCATCGGCCGTCAGGCTGTCAAGTCCCGGCACGTGTACGGGAATCAGCTGACCGTAAACCTGGACTTGAGGGGCTCGCCCGGGGGAAAAAATCAGATCGCTGATCTTTTCCGTTCCGCGCAGCATGGCAGTGAGCAAAGCAGGCGTAGCCACTTTGCCGCTGCCGGAATAAGCTTCCAAAGAAACCGAAATTGGCGAGATGCCTGGTGCTGCCATTCCATCCTCATCAGGGAATTGCACGCACCACAGAACGGAGAACGACCAACCAAACTGACCGATTGTCTACACTCTACCGCGCCACCGGACGATGCGTAAGGACACTCAGTACATGGCCTTTAGTAACGCGGAAATGGGGCGCGAAGGGTGGCCGGTCCGCCCTTCGCGGCCGTTAGGTCGGCTCGATCCAGATCGATCTAATTTGATTTCTTGGGCGGGGCCTTTTTCTTGGTGCCGTAACTGGTTTCCACCGACGCCCCGATGCTAGTAAGCATGGCTTTGGCTTCCTCGGAGTGACCGCCCGTGGGTTGCAGTTCCAGGTATTTCTGGAAGGCCTCGGCAGTTCCCGGAATGGCAACCATCTTATCGCCCTGCAGCGTGGCTTTGCCCAGCATGTTTACACCTTTCTGGTAGTAGGCTTCAGCCCGGTTGGGATCCGCAGCAATGCATTTGTCGAAAGCGGTAATCGCTTCATCCGCCTTTCCGGCGTTGGTGAGAACCGCCCCCATGTTGAAGTAGTATTGTGCGGCTGCGCTGGGATCAGCCAGGGCTGCCTGCTGATAGGTCTTTACCGAGTCCTCAATCTTACCGTCTTTGCCGTAGGCCTCAGCCAGGTTGTTGTAATACGCAGCGAGAGTCTTGGTGGCATTTGGGTCTTTGTCATTGGTGGCGGCCTGCTTGAGTTGCAGCGCCTTCTGGTAGGAATCCACAGCGTCGTTGAGACGCTTTTGCTTTTCCGCCGCATCCGTTTGCTTCGGTGCCGACATGCGATAGGCATCGCCGAGCTTGAACCACACCAAATCGCGGGTCGCGTCAATCTGGTTTGCAGCTGTGAGATCGGCAATTGCCGTATCGAAGTCACCAGCATCCGAGGCTACCTTGGCCGCGGCGAGTTTCTCGTTCAACGACTTCACCGTGTTGACTTCTTTCTTTTGCTTCTCCTGCGCCTCTTGCTGGGCCTTAATCTGCTCAGGAGTCAGTCCCTGACCCTTGGCCTGCTCGCCGGCCAACTTCTTCAGGTCGAAGTCGAGCGTGTTTTCGTCCAGGGTCACCTGAAATTTGTTTTGGTGAAACAATTCCTTGTTGGCTTTTAAATCGTCGGGGTTTTTATAGAGCATTACGTTATAGCTTCCGGCGCCGACACCGAGCGAAAAATACTCGCCCTTCTTGTTGGTCTTAAGCGTGTACTTCTGACCATTATCCTGGTTGGCGAATACCACTATTCCGTCGGCAATTGGATTGCCTTCGACATCTTTGCAAACACCCTTGACTGTGCCCGACGCACCCTGCGCGAAGACTGGTGGCGCACACAATCCCAGCATTAAGAGAACAAGAACGGCTACAGCGAAGTGCTTTTTCATCGTGGCCTCCCGGCCTGCTGAATTGTAAATATGGATAACTGATGTCTGCGGGAAGAATCAAATTTGGAATCCGCGTGCATTTTCATTCCCCAATCGAGAATCAAGGACAATCAGACTGGTTCCATCGAAGCGTAGGGAATTACATCTCGAACTCCCGCTGCCGCAAAAGCCCGCAACCGCAAAACACAGCTGTCGCATGCGCCGCAAGCTCGATCCTCATGGCGATAGCATGACCAAGTTAAATCGAATGGCGCGTTCAGTTCAAGGCCAAGCCGTACGATTTCGGCTTTTTGCAGGGCGATGAGCGGCGTGACAATCTCGATGTCGCCTTCTTTCGTCCCCGCGCGTATTACACGATTGAACGCTTCATAATACGCGGGGCGGCAATCGGGGTACCCTGAACTGTCGGGTTCGACCGCGCCAATAAAGATCTTCTTGGCTCCCAATACCTCCGCCCAACTCACCGCAACGGACAGCAAATGCGCATTTCGAAAGGGGACGTAGGTTGCAGGAATCTGGTGGCCGACGGCAGACGCCATGGGCACCGCAATTCTCTTGTCGGTGAGCGCGGAGCCTCCGATCGCAACCAGTGCGTCGTTGCGCACCGCGAGTCTGTCCTGAATTTCGAGCCGATCGCAAATCGCCAGGAAGGATTGCAGTTCTCGCCGTTCGGTGCGCTGCCCGTAACTGATGTGGACCGCTGCGGCTGTATGCTCACGGGCCGCGAGTGCCGCGCAGACACAGGAATCCATTCCTCCGCTTAAGAGCACGATTGCCCGCGACTTTGTTAAGCACTCCATCCTTGGTTCAAGGGTCACTTGCTGATTACTGATTAGAGACGCAGGCGCATCGGTTTCCATCGACCATCAACAGTCAAAAGACCAATCACTTCCTTCAAACTCCCTTGATGGCTGGGTCCCATATAAATTTATGCAATTGCAGTCCTAGTCGTGCCGGGACTTCGTCGGCCAACATCCACTGTGCCAATTCTGCAGGATCAAGCAGGCAATGCGAACTGTCTCGTGCGCCGCTGGCATCTTCGCGGAACGCAGCGGAGAACAGTACCGCATTCACGCGCTCGGCCAGATTGTGCTGCCGAATGAATTCACGGGCGAACTCGTAGTCGGTCCGGTCGCTGAGAACAAACTTCACTTCGTCATGAGGATTGAGCGTCGCCAGATTTTCGGGTCGAAAGGTGTCTCCCGCACCTGAATTCGGAGCCTTGACGTCTACGATTTTAATGATTTCCGCAGGAACCCGTTCCAGCGGACGTTCTCCGCTGGTCTCCAGCAACACTCGATATCCCTCCTGCAGAAACCGTTGCATAAGGGGCACCAAATCACGCTCCTGTAGCATGGGTTCGCCACCAGTAACTTCGACCAGGCCGCCGTCAGGACTGAGGCGCTTCACTTCTGCGAGGATTTCTTCCGAAGTCATTTTTCGCCCGCCGTGAAACGTGTACGCACTGTCACACCAGGAACAGCGCAGATTGCATCCGGTGAGGCGCACAAACACGCACGGCAGCCCCACATGCGTGGACTCTCCCTGAATCGATTTGTAGATTTCAGTAATCTGCATGAAGAGGAGTGGCCAGTGCTCAGTGATCGGCGGATGTTGATCAACGGGCGGCCGCTATATGCTGAACCAAAGAATCTAATCTTGATCGACTGACCACCGACCGACTGACCACTGTTTTACTCGCTGTACTTTGCCGTCGTGGTGTCGGTTTCAAACACTGTTACGTCCTTCACGTGTACGCGTCCGTTGGTCACGGTCTTCAAACGCGTATTCGATTCGTCATAAAAATACTTTGCGAGATTCTCGGCCGATGGGTTGATCACAGTAAATGGCTCGAGGTCATTGATCATCTGGTGGTCAAGCCGGTCGATGACATGCCTCATCACCTCGCGCAAGTCTTTGAAATCGAGCAGCAGACCAGCTTTGTCGAGTTCGGCACCGGCGAGCGTCACTCGGATTTTATAGTTATGCCCGTGGGGATTCTCACACTTGCCTCTATAGTTGCGCAGGTAGTGTCCCGCGGCAAAAGTATCGTCAACCGTAACTTCAAACATGCATCCCTCAGCGCGCCGAAGCCGAATAGGGCCATGGCCGCGTGTAATGGTGGCCTATTTATTGTATCGCTGATCCCCGTTATCCCGCTTGACTCCGCCTTCGCCGAAATGTAGTTTGCATAATTCGGCTTTCATCCCAAAGGAGCAATGATGCTACGCGTTCTCTCTCTTCGAATTGTGCTGTTCCTGCTGGTCTTATTGTCGAGTTTGTCCAGTGCCGGCGCACAGAGTAAGCCGGATGGGCCCGAGTTTGAGGTCAGGGAGCATTACACAAAGTATGAGTACAGAATTCCCATGCGCGACGGAGTGCACTTGTTCACGGCGGTCTACGTGCCAAAGGACAGTTCGCGGGCTTACCCGTTTCTGATCGATCGGACTCCCTACAGCGTGGCGCCCTATGGCGTCGACCAATTTCGCAAGCAGCTCGGGCCGTCGCCCGACTTCGATAAGGCGGGATACCTCTTTGTTTTTCAGGACGTGCGCGGGCGCTACATGTCCGAAGGCACGTTCATCGAGATGCGTCCTCACATCGATGCCAAGAAATCCAAGCAGGACGTAGACGAGAGCAGCGACCTCTACGACACGATCGACTGGCTGCTTAAGAATGTGTCCAACAATAATGGGAACGCCGGCATTTGGGGAATTTCGTATCCCGGATTTTTCACCTCCGCGAGCATGATCGACTCGCATCCGGCGCTGAAGGCGGCTTCGCCGCAGGCCCCGATGACCGACCTTTTCATGGGCGACGACGCTTACCACGGCGGAGCGTTCATGCTCGATGCCAACTTCGGTTTCTATAGTTTTTTCAAGCCACAGGAGAATCCGCAGCTGCCACCGAAGACGCCTGTGCGCTTCGACTTCGGTACCAAAGACGGGTACGACTTCTACCTGAATGCGGGGCCCATCTCGAATCTTTCAAAATATCTGGAGGGCAGGAGCACGCTGTGGGATGACCAGATCCATCACGACACATACGATGATTATTGGAAGGCACGGAATCTTGCCCCCCACATGAAGAATATCCATTGCGCCGTGCTCACGGTTGGGGGCTGGTTCGACGCGGAGGATCTGCAAGGCCCGTTCACCACATTTCACTCGATCGACAAGAATAATTCAGGGATTTTTAACGGGCTGGTGGTTGGACCCTGGGTGCACGGCGGCTGGTACCGCTATGACGGTGATCACTTGGGACGGGTGGAGTTCTCGTTTAACACGGGCGAATATTACAGAAAAAATATTCTGTTTCCCTTCTTCGAGCAATATCTCAAGGGAAATGGCGACGCGAAGCTGCCGAAGGCGTATGTGTTCGAAACCGGGACGAATGTCTGGAGGAGGTATTCCACGTGGCCGCCGAAGGAAGCAGAGCACAAGACTCTCTATTTCCACGCGGGTGGAGAGCTCTCCTTCGATCCGCCCGCTGCTGACTCGCAGGCGTTCGACGAATACGTCAGCGATCCGGCGAAGCCGGTGCCGTTCGTGAATTATCCAGCAACCAACGTGCCGCAGGAATATATGGTTTCGGACCAGCGCTTCGCGGATAGCAGAACCGATGTTCTGGTTTACCAGACGCCCGTGCTGCAGGAAGACGTGACGATAGCCGGTCCGGTCTCACCCCGGCTCTTCGTTTCAACAACCGGAACGGATTCCGACTGGGATGTGAAAGTCATCGACGTATACCCCAACGATTACCCCGACAACAAGCTCGACGAACCGAAACCGGAAGATAAAGGGAAGGCGCGCACCGACGTGCCTCCTCCACCGTTCACCATGGGCGGATATCAGCAGCTGGTGCGGGGCGAGCCGTTCCGCGGAAAGTTTCGCCGCAGCTTTGAAAAGCCGGAGCCATTCACACCGGGCAACGTCGAAGAGATCAACTTCAACATGCAGGACGTCAACCACACTTTCCGTCGCGGGCACCGCATCATGGTGCAGGTGCAGAGTTCGTGGTTTCCGCTTACCGACCGCAATCCGCAAACTTTCGTCAATATCCCCGACGCTAAGCCTGCAGATTTCGTGAAGGCTACGGAGCGGGTCTATCACGATAAGGGGCAGGCTTCGGGAGTTGTCGTCGGAGCGCTGGCGAATCCGAGAACGGCGGAAGAGTGAAAGTAACGATTGACACAATCCGGCGATACTTACTATACGTGAGGATATTGACGAAACGAAAGGACAGCATTGGTCAGTCTCGACCATCACCTCGAAAGGCCAAATCACAATTTCAGCGCACGTCCGCAGTAAGTTGGGGGTGATGCTGGAGACCGCATCGAATTCGTGGAAGTTGGAAAATAACAATTCGTCATTGTTGTGGCCACCAGGTCCGTCGCGGAAGTTCAGCGGTAGCCCTGCCGACTTCGCCGATCGCCTGATCGAGCGCTCCCGTTACGCGGCAGAGTACAAGTACACCTTCCCCTTCCACCAGAATGCCGCAAGCGGTAGCGGCATGCGACTCCTCCGCCGAGGGCCTTTCAGCCTCGCGCGCTGAAGAACTCCTCGACCACCCGAATTTCCGTGGTCTTCTTATAATTCGGCAAGCTCTCGATAAAGACGCGGCCGTATTGTTTTTTCAGAATTCGGTTATCCAACAACACCAGCAATCCACGGTCATGCAGCGAGCGGATGAGGCGTCCAAAGCCCTGTTTGAGTGTGATCACCGCTGCCGGCACTTGATACTGGAAAAATGCATTGCCGCCGTCGGCATCAACTGCCTTCACTCGCGCTGCGACGATCGGGTCGCTGGGCACCGCAAACGGCAGACGATCGATGATGACGCAACTCAGTTGCTCGCCCTGCACGTCGACGCCTTGCCAGAACGATGACGTAGCAAATAGCACGGAATTTGGAGTAAGCCGAAACTCCTCGAGCAGAGCCGTCTTGGGGGCATCGCCTTGCCGCAAGATAGGAAATTCCAACTCGCCCAAGAGCCGCTGATATACGTCATTCATCTGCGCGTAGCTGGTGAAGAGCACGAAGGCGCGCCCGCGCGTTATTTCCAGCAGTTCGCGGATGCGCTCCGCGGCCTTCACCGTGAACTGTGGCATTCGCGCATCGGGCAGATCGGGAGGCACATAAAATAAGGCCTGGTTCTCGTAGTCGAAATGTGAAGGTAGGACTGACTCGCGAGCATGTTCCAACCCAAGCCGCTGCCGGATGTATTCGAACCCTCCGCCCACGGCAAGGGTGGCCGACGTCAGGACGGCACAATCTAGTTTCGACCAGAGGCATTCTGCCAAAATTGGGCCGACGTCGATCGGGGTAGCCTGCAGAAAGACATTTTGCCTTCCGGTCTTCTCTGCGCCGGAGCCCACCGTCTTAGGCGAACTCGTCCTTCCGCGCCCGCCTCGTCGCTCGATCCAAAAGACGGTGTTGCGATCCTCCGCCTCCATTGCGTAGCCGAGTTGCACTTGCAGTTCCTGGGCGCGCCGGACGAAATTGAAAACTTCCTCCGGTTTCCGGGGCAGACCTTCCAGTTCGCCCGCCATCCGTGTGATGGATTGGTTCAGTGCAAGAAACTCGTCGCCGTTTTCTTCCAGAAACTCGCGCCGCGTCTCGAAAGCAAATCGCCCTTCGCCCGGCGGCAACAACGAAAAGAAAAACTGGGATTTCTCCCGCAGACTGCCCAAGGCCCCAGACAAGGAGGCGGAAAGCATCCGATGATGCTGCAGCGAAGTTTCCACGTCGCGAGCCAAATCCTCCACTCGCGAATTGCTGATAGAAATTCCGAAGTAGTTTCCCGCAACATCCTCCAGCTCGTGCGCTTCATCGAAAATCACCGCTGCTGCCTCCGGCAGAATCCCCGCGTCCGGCGCGCCTTCCGCCTGCAGCTTGATCGCGAGGTCAGCGAAAAATAAATGATGATTGACGATGATGATGTCGCTCTCCATTCCGCGCCGGCGCATTTCGGTGACAAAGCAGCGCTCCCACTCGCTGCACTTCTGACCGATGCAGGCGTCCGCGCGAGCGTCGAGTTTGTGCCAGAGGGCGCTGGTCTCGGGAAGTTCGGCAAGTTCAGCGCGGTCGCCGGTTGCGGTCGCCTTTTCCCAGGCAGAAATCGCGCGATATTGCTCAATTTCTTCCAACCCGCTGAGCACTGGTTGGTTGGTCAAGTCGTAGAGCTTCTTGCGGCACAGATAATTGTTGCGGCCCTTCATGTAACAAACCGAAAGCCGGGAGCCGGAAGCCGGCTCTCCGTACAACGCTTGCTCGAGGAATGGAACGTCTTTGTAGAAAAGTTGTTCTTGCAGATTTTTCGTGCCCGTCGAGATGATCACTCGTTTCCCTGAGCGAATCACCGGCATCAAGTATGCGAGTGTTTTGCCGGTGCCTGTGCCCGCTTCCACAATCAGATGGCGCTTTTCTTCCAGCGCCAGCTCAACGGCTTGCGCCATTTGCAATTGCCCGCGGCGGAACTCATAGGCAGGATGCGTGTGGGCGAGGACTCCGCCCGGGGCAAAGAATTGGGAAAGTGAGCCATTCTTGCCGCTGGAGGCCGGGCGTCGAGGCGGCGCGGAGGATGCGGGTTGAGAACTCAAAGTCACGGGAGTCTCTATAATAAACATTCTTGGTCACCAGCATCGGTTGCCGCTCACTTTGACCCAGCCTACTTACAATTCGACCAGCACTCTCGCTACCACCGCAGCCGGCGTTCCCACACTTGCCATCGTGGGTCGTCCCAACGTGGGCAAGTCGACTCTATTCAATCGCATCGTGGGTTCGCGACGAGCGATCGTCGGGGATGAGCCCGGCATCACGCGCGACCGCCTCTACGGCGACGCCGAGTGGCGCGGCCGCCGCGTCCGCATCATCGACACAGGTGGGATCATTCCGGAGGATAAGGATTTCATTCCATCGGAAATCCTCCGGCAAGCTCGGGTGGCGCTTGATGAAGCCGCCGCCATCATTGTTGTCGTGGATGGGCGCGCGGAGCTTGCCGCGCCCGATATTGAGTTGGTACAGCTCTTACGTAAGACGGGGCGCCCGCTCTTTCTCGCGGTCAATAAAGCCGACTCGGAAAAGCAAGCGTCCATCGTTGACGAATTCCATCGTCTGGGAATCAGGCAGATGTTTCCTGTCTCGGCCGAACACGGGCGCGGGATCGACGATCTACTCGACGCGATTTTTGAAGTCTTACCACCCAAAGAAGATGCTGGCGTGAACCCCGGTATCGCCGCGGGAAGGATGGCAAGCGGGGCTGCAGAGGCTGAAGGAGATACTGGCGATACGCAGATCGAGCCGGTCTATGAGACGAAGGTCGCGATCATCGGCCATCCGAACGTCGGAAAATCCACGTTGCTGAATTGCCTTACGGCCTCCGATCGCGCCATCGTCTCGCCGATTCCAGGCACCACCCGAGACGCCGTCGATGAAATTGTCGAACACAATGGCCGGCGCTTTCGTTTCATCGACACAGCCGGCATTCGGCGCAAAGGCAAGACGCACCTGATGGCGGAAAAGCTTTCCGTCGTGATGGCGCGGAAGCATCTCGAGGGCGCCGACATTGCGCTGCTCGTCATCGATGCAACCGAAGGCGTGAGCCAGCTCGACGCGGCTATCGCCGGATACGCCCACGAGAGCGGCCGCTCGATGATTATCGTTGTCAATAAGTGGGACTTGGTGATCAGCGGTGAGCTAAAACCCGGCAGGCCTTCGAAAGCGATGCGCATGCGGGAAAGTAAGCGTCCGGGCGACCGCGACGCCTACGAAGAACGTCTGCGCCACGACCTCAAGTTCCTGACTTACGCGCCCACAGTTTTCATTTCCGCCAAGTCCGGCAAAGGCACGGAGAAAATCTTGCCGCTGCTCGAACAGGTTGCCACCGAGCGCCGCAAGCGCGTCCCCACATCGGCCATGAACCGCTTCATCGAAACCGTGGACTTCGAGCGTGCTTCCGTGCCGATGCGTTCACGCGTGAAGATTCTCTACATGACGCAGGCCTCGGTCGCGCCGCCAACATTCGTGCTCTTTACTAACCGGGCCGTGAAGCTGCACTTCTCCTATCAGCGGTTCTTGGAAAACCAAATTCGCCACGCCTTTGGGTTTCTGGGAACGCCCATTTGGATTAAGAACAGAGCGAGGAATTAGAGCCGGCATCCATTCGCTCGAAGTCTGGGCTCTGTTCTCCGCCGAAGCACGTCGAATAAATCTTCGAGAGGCTCGCCTCCAAATCTTTCCACTACACGCCCTCCTGATTCATTCTCACCTTGGGTGCGGGATCCCTATTCGTGCCCACCACTCCCCGTGGAGGTGCTTTCCCTAGAGGGTGCTTTGCTGCTTATCCCGCCGGCGCAGGAGTCGAGGGCAGCGGCGGCGGGTCGCAGGGAGGAGCAGCCCCCGATGGAATTTGCGGCGAAACTGCCGGTGCGGGATAGAGCACGGCACCCAACCCTGGATAGCGCGCCGCAAAGAAATAAATCGAATAGGCGGGGAAGAACACAACGACAGGCACGGAAATCAACGCGACCAGATATAGAAAAATTGCCAGCAGAACGCATCCAATCACCACCGCGAGAGTTATCGTAAAAACGTTCCAGGTGAGCCCGGCGCTCTTGCCCGTAAGAACGGCAAGGATGCTGAATCCGATCGTCGGTATGGCGATGAACAACCCCAAGATTAGAGTTGCGATGCCAATCACGATGCCCGCGCCGATGGCCATTATGATCTTCATGCCGAGGTAGCCAGCGTATCCGCCCATCTCGGCTTGGATCATCGGCCACAGCCGCCGCCATCCTTCCAGAGCGCCGATGTCCTCCACAGCCATTTGTGGTACGACAAAATCTTTCGTCAACACAAAAATTACCGCCATGGCCACGAAGAAAAGCAACAGCACAAAGAAGAGGACGATGCCGCCCAGCACTAACGGGAGCAAATGTTGTTTCGGTTCGCTTAGCCAGCCCATGCCGAATGCAAAGGCCGCTGGGATGCCAATCAGCGCAGCGAACCCACAAAAAGTAGCCAGAAGATAAAGCAGCTTCCAGAGAAAGTAGCGCCATCCCTCAATCTGCCTGCGGCTCCATCCCTGACGAATGCGACACTCTTTCGCGATAATGCTGTCGAACAAAAGGAAGCGCATCACGCTGCTCACATACATGAGAATGATGCCGAATGTCAGCGCGGCAACAACCAAGACTGCGATCAGGCCGGCCAACAGCGCGGGATCAATTCCTCCCCATGACGATGGGAGAAAATGCCGGGAGGCGCCGGGATGCCGAGGAAGCCTGAAGTTGTTGCCATTGAATCCGCCGCCGGAGCCAAGTTCGCCGGCAAGCAGTCCCACGAACGCGAGCCTGGTCCATTGGCCAAAGCGAAAGGGCTTGAACAGTTGCTGCTTAGTGTGTTCGACGGCAAGCGAGATGGTGTCGACGGCGGAGATCGGCAAAGGGCACCTCGATCTGCGAGTGACTTAGCAGCCAAGGTACTAAGAATCGCGCTGGGGATCAAATCAATTCGTTACGATCACTCGTAGCGCAGCGCCTCCACCGGATCCAGCTTTGACGCACGCAGCGCCGGAACCAGACCGCTGATCACGCCCACGATCAGCAGCACCGCGCTCGAAAGTATCACGGTCATGACTGAGATGCGCAGGTGAATATCGCCCTGGCCGGAGTCGTCTTCAAAGAGCGGACCCATCATCGGTAAGGTCCCGACAGCCCACGCGATGAAATAAGAAAGCAGGACACCGATGAGGCCGCCCAGTATCATGATCAGCAAAGTTTCGGCTAGGAACTGCAGTTTGATGTGCCGCTTTCTCGCTCCCAAGGCGCGCCGCAGTCCGATCTCGCGGATTCGTTCATCGACCGAGACCAGCATGATATTCATCACGCCGACGCCCCCGATTCCCAGGGTCAACGTTCCAACGAAAGCAAGCAGCACCTGTAACCCAATCGTCAACGCATCGATCACTGGACGAAACTCGTCACGACCGAACATCTGAAAAGCTTTTGGATCGGTCGGCGAGAAATTTTGCCGCGTAGCTACAGCGGCCAGCACCTGCGCCATTGCCTTTTTCTCAAATTGCGGAGCGATTGGCGCAAACAACAGCACGGCAGCGTAGCGCGTGTTCCACAAATCCCCGGCCGTGGAATATGGAATCCACGCGGATTCGTCGTCACTGCTGAAGTAATTGCTAAGCTGAATCTTGCGCGCCATCACTCCAATCACCGTGAAGCGCACTCCACCCACTTCTACAGTCTCGCCAATCGCGGGACGGCCGCTAAAAAGTTGTTCCTTAATCCGACCACCGAGAAAGATCACCCGCCGCCGCTCGAGTTCATCCGTCACATCAATCCAGCGGCCTTCTGCCGGGACTTCGTTCCGCATCTCGCCGTATTCAGGACAGACTCCTCGGACCGCAGCCGTTCCTACCATGCGGTCGCCGTAAGAAATTCCAGGCCGGTTCACGGTTTCGCGGCACACATGCTTCACCAGCGGCGCCGTTGCCTTCACCATGTCGACGTCGGCCTGTTCGACCACAACTTTTTTCCCGGCACGCTGGCCGCCCGGCTGCTCGCTGGTTTGCTGCGGCCAGCAAATCACAACGCTCTTGCCGAATGCGTCGAACCCGTGCACCAGGATGCCGCGAAAACTGCTGCCATATGCGATGAGTAGGGTCACCGTTGCGATGCCCCAAACGATGCCCAGCATGGTAAGGAAGCTGCGTGTCAGATTTCGCTTCAGCGCGATCCAGGCTTCGAGGATGATTTCAATCAGCATGCGCTAGCCACCCGCCTCGTATCGCAGAGCCTCGATCGGATCAATTGATGACGCTCTCCGCGCCGGATACACCGCCGCACCCACGGCGACGGCACCGAGCAATCCGGCGGCGACAAGGCCGGAGGTCCAGTCTGGAATTAATCCGGCGAAAAAATCCGGCATGGGCAACAAGTTCACCAGCGCGCAAAATCCAAAGGCCACCCCCAGACCGATTGCTCCGCTGATTAACGCGATGATCAAAGCCTCGACGAAGAACTGCCGCAGGATCGTTCCCGCCGGGGCGCCGAGCGCCTTTCGTACTCCGATCTCGCGCGTGCGCTCGCGTACCGCGACCAACATCACATTCATCACGCCCAGGCCGCCCAGCAACAGCGTCACCACCCCTACCGCTCCCAGGAAATACTTCATGCCGTCGGTCATCTGTCGGAATGCTTTGGCTTCCTGCACGGTATCCCAGATGGGGCAAGCCTCTTTGTCATTGGGATCGTAGCGGTGCATGCGCGCCAACGCGACGCGTACTTCATGTTTGCAGGCTTCATGCTGTTCAACCGATTTCGGCGTCACCAGCAACTGATCGAAAGTCGACGGAGTGCCCGGAGGCTTATCGGGAAAATTTCGTCGCATTGCGGAAAAAGGAATGAAGACTTTGTTGACGTCCCAGCCATCGTAGCTGGAATCCTGTTTCTTTTTTTCCATTACGCCAATGACAACGAAAGGGAAGTCGTTCAAATAAACGTTTTCTCCCACGGGATTGCGCCCGGGAAACAATTGCTTGGCCGCGTCCGAGCCGAGGAATGCGACCCGCCTTGCCTCGCGCATGTCGCTCCAGTCATAGAAGCGACCCAGCCCCACTTTAAGGCTACGAATCGAACTGAACTGCGGATAGGATCCCGTCACGGTGAATGACGCGTTGTTGAAGTTGCTGTGCGTCAGAACCGTTTCCTGCTCGAGTTCCGGGATGGCGTATTCGCAATCCTGCGCCTCTGCCTGCACCACTGGAACGTCCGGATCCTCCCAGTGAATCAGTCGTCCTGCATGCGTTCCGCCCGCCTGCAGGCTGGTGCGGCCATGAAAAACGATCATCACGTCCTTGCCCAGCGTTTTCGACTGTTCCTCTTGTCCCTTCCGTAGACCTTCGCCCGCGGCAACCATCAGCACGATGGAAACAATTCCCCAGGCGATGCCGAACATCGTCAGGAATGCCCGCAGCTTGTGCGCCCAGAGGGTCCGCGTCACATCGACAATAAGATCTCGCAGGGTCATCTGGCTTTTGATTTGGACGCGACCGAAGCGCTAAAGTGAGCCTGTGCCCGGTTCTATCCCACTCTCTGATACGGATTTGATTCGTGATATGTTTCAGAAAACTCGAGCGGAGGCCAGGTTGCAGGCTTGCAAGAAAGTTAATCGTTAGCCTAAGGCGGGAGTCGGGACGGATTTCATCCACCCGTCGAAAGCCTGGAGAGCCAGTTCGCATTGCATACGATGCCGCTCTTTGCGATCGCGAATTTTCTTCTCCAGTGCCGGCAAAAGATCGAATGTGATGTTCGCCGGCTGGAAAGTCTTAGCATCCGCGTGAGCCACGTAATGCGTCAGCGATCCGAAGGCCGAAGGACGCGGGGGCGGAATCGGTTGATCGCCTTGGGCCAGGGCCGCCGCGTGCATCCCCGCCATCATGCCTGTCGCAATCGACTCAACATAACCCTCAACCCCGCAAATCTGGCCTGCGAACAAAACTCGAGGATGCGCCTTCATCTGCAAAGTCTCCTCCAGCAGCGCCGGGCTGTTGATGTATGTATTGCGATGAATTTGCCCGTAGCGCAGAAATCGCGCATTCTCCAGCCCTGGAATCAGGCGCAACACCTGTGCTTGATCCCCGAACTTCAGGTGATTTTGGAAGCCCACCAGGTTATAAGAATCTGCCCGCAGATTTTCCTGCCGCAACTGCACCACGGCATAGGGCATCCGTCCAGTGCGCGGATCCTTGAGGCCCACCGGCTTCATCGGCCCGAATCGCAACGTATCCCGTCCACGACGCGCAATTTCCTCGATCGGCAGGCAACTCTCGAAGTAATTCAGCTTCTCCCAATCGCGTTCCTCCACCGATTGTGCCGCCAAGAGCGCATCGTAGAAACTGTCATATTCTTCGCGCGTCATCGGACAATTGATATAGTCAGCCGACCCCTTGTCATACCGCGCGGCCATGTATACGCGCGACATGTCAATGGAATCCGCCTCCACAATGGGGCTGATGGAATCATAGAAATACAAATGAGGATTGTGTGCGTTCAGGCCATCGGGAGCGGGCACTCTTGTCCGCTCCGAGGTCGGTTCCGAAGTTAGCGCACTGAGCCGCGCAATCTCCGCAGCCAGTGCGTCAGAAGTGAGCGGCCCGGTGGCGACGATTGTGATGTGCTCTCCATTTTCCTCGATCCGCGTCACCTCTTCCCGCCGCACCATGATCTTGGGTTCGCGGGAGACGGCCTCCGTCACCTTCGCCGCAAAGGTCACCCGATCCACGGCCAGCGCGTGCCCCGCCGGAACTGCAGACTCCCGCGCGATCTTCAGGAGCAGGGAGCCGGCCCGCCGCATCTCTTCTTTGAGCAGCCATGGAGCGGCGTTCTCAGACTCAGATTTCAAGGAATTCGAACATACGAGTTCCGCAAAATCCGCCGTCTGGTGCGCCGGGGTCGATCGCACCGGTCGCATTTCAAACAACTCCACGTTCAAGCCACGCCGCGCGCATTGCCACGCGGCCTCCGAGCCGGCGAGCCCACCTCCAATAATGCGCACCTCTGCCTTCACCGCGCCGTCCTGGGCTGACGGCGGCCCGGCGCACGCAGCACGCCATCCCTCGTGGTCGGTGGAGAGAACAATAAAGAAAGAATACCTCAGTTGAGAATCAAGCATAACCTGAGTCGCCAACGTCAAGGGAACGTAAACAACTTCCACATCCCGTTCCACAATTCGCATCAATCGGGTGCTCATGAGCAATAAACACAGGCGATATTTGCAGATATGTGATTGCGCGATCGCCGTGGCCGGGCTGCCCACGCACACCCAAATGCCATTCTTGTAGACCCACGTATCGATGAAACGTCCACTTACGTGCGGCTTCCCCTTTTCCACGCCCCTCGCAATGCAGATACCGGACACGACGCCGTTGCTCCCAAACATGGGAGCCATCATGGACTGGGTAGTCTCCTGCTGCAGATGCAAATCGCTCGATCGCAATGTCGCCAGAAACTGCTGCTTTGGTTCGAAGAGTGCCCTCATCGTCGACGTAGATAATCGAATCGTCGAGGATGCCATCCAGGGCCTTGATGTCTTTCCGTTCTTCCGCCGGATTCCAGGCGTGTTCCAGGGCGAGTATTTTCGTGTCCGCTCCTCCCTCGTTGCGGCCCTGCGTATGCGCGAAGGTTAGGCAGGAGAACAATAGAACCACGGCAATATAGCAGTGTGTTGCATGACGGCTCCTGGGAGTAGTATGGGCGCCGTCATTATTTTCCTTTGGCCTCGGAACCAGGCACGTCTGGTTCGGCATCTCGCGTCGAGTTTACAGTTATCATGAGATCATTCGGTCTCGTCTCGGAGGATTCATGGCACGCATCAGTTTGATCGCCTCGGAGGCCGCGTCTCCGGAAGTGCGCGAAATTTACGTAACCACCCTGCGGGGTAAGCCCGGCAACGTGCAGAAAGCGCTGGCTCATCGTCCGGAGATGCTTAAGAATTTTCTAAGTTTCTACGCCAGCGTAGGTCGTTCCCTCGACCGCAAGTTGTACGAACTTATCTATCTTCGAATTTCACTGATCAATGGCTGCGGCTATTGCACGCAGCACCACGTGGCCTCTTCTAAACGCGCCGGTCTTACGGCCGAAGATTGGGCGGCGCTGAAGGGGGGAAATTATTCGAGTTTTACCGAGAAACAGCACACCGCGCTAACCTACGTCGAGAAACTGACGCGCGCCCCGCATGAAATCGGTGAAACAGACTTGGACCAGTTGAAGAAGCACTTTTCCGAGCCCGAGATCGTGGACATCCACATGCTCGCCGGCCTCGCCAATCTCACCAATCGCCTAACTGACCCGCTCGGATTGGAACTGGAATTTCCGGAAGAGAAGATCTAACGCGGCCACGGATTCACAGGGATTTCCGCTGAAAAACTAAGAGATTCGTCCGGTCGGTGCCATCCGTGAACCTGTGGGTGAAATTAAAGAATCTCTCGCGCATCGCCTACGCGCTTTGTCACCCGCTCGCGGTCGAGATATTCGAGCAGCGGGATCGCATATTTTCGGCTGACTCCCGCCAACTCTTTGAATTGCGCAACGTCAATCGTCGGAGATTTCGGTTTGTAGGCTGTCACTTTCCGCCGTAACAGTTCGAGCGCGCTACGGTCGAACACCAGGCCTTCGGACACCTTGATCAGGACCTTATCCCGCAAAAGCAGCGTCACAATCTTCTGCGCCCGCGTCTTGTCGACTTTGAGCCCGGCAATCACCTCATGTAACGCGGGCACTTTCAACCCTGCAGCCGCAAAAACATCTGCAATTTTATTCTTGGATTCTGCCTCTTCCTCTTTCATCAAAATGCGGTGACCGGCAAGGCGGACCACGTCACCCAGAATTTCAATCTTGCCCTCCCGCATCAGGGTTTTCGCAGCCGCTTCGAACACTTCGGATGAAGCCTCCACTTGCGAACGCAATTCCTCTTTGTTCACTCCATCTGCCAAGGGATTTTTCTGGTGGAACTTCCCAGCCGTGTTCATGATGTTGAACTTCAGAGCCTCGACCGCGGGTGCATGCACGAACACGCCGCCCATGCTCACCAGTACGCCCATGCTTCCCAGTTGTTGGAGACGATTTTCAAGCGCAGCTCTCGCCCATCCGGTTTCGCTGATCAGTCGCGACATGGAAATTCCGGCGTGCTGTCGTCGCTTAACCCTGGCCGTGAGAACGTCTTCCGCATTTCCCTCGGCAAGAATGTTGTCGCAGTCAGCTTGCCGCGGCATGCGCAGCATCGGCGCCGCATCCAGCACAATCCCACCACCAATCGTTATTACGGGTGAAAATTGCCGAATGATGAAGCGGTCCCCCGGCAGGAGCAGCACGGATTCCGGCAACTTGATCCGAGCAATCTCCTCCTCACCCGGACTAATCTGCTTCTTCCCACGCAGCCCAACCTCCGCCACCGTTTCCATCGAATGAGAATGAAAGTGTACCCGCGCGCGGTCTTTCAACGGGCGCATCGCGGATGCCAGCAGTCGTAGCGAAACGTCCGCGCGCCGTGTTGTTTCGAACGTGGCTGCAGGCGCCAGGGTCATGCCCCGCGATAGGTCTTCCGTATTTGCTCCAGCAAGGTTCAGCGCGGTGCGTTGCCCGGCCATGGCCGCCTCTGCCGCTTGCCCATGCACCTGCACTCCGCGCACGCGAACGCGTCGGGCCGTGGGAAAAACTTCCAGTTCGTCCTCGCGGCGAATCGTTCCCGCAACCAGCGTTCCCGTTACCACCGTCCCGAAACCCTTCATGGTAAACACGCGGTCGATCGGGAGGCGAGCAATCGCATGGCAATCTCGCGGCTGAACATCGGCAGCCGCCGTAACCAGGGCTCGCTTCAATTCCTCCAGTCCCGCGCCCGTCACAGAACTCACGGCCAGCATTGGAGCTCGGGAGGTATCCAGAAAAGTTCCGCGCAAATACTCTTCCACCTCCAGACGGACCACGTCGAGCGTATCCGCATCCACGGCGTCGGATTTTGTCAGGACCGTGATGCCGCGTCCTACACCCAGCAGTTGCAGGATCTCGAAGTGCTCGCGAGTCTGCGGCTTGATCGCCTCATCCGCCGCAATCACCAGCAACACCAGATCGATGCCGCCAATTCCTGCCAGCATATTGCGCACAAAGCGCTCGTGCCCGGGAACATCGACAAAGCCGAGACGCACCGATTCTCCGTTCGGGGCAATCAATTCCATGTGCGCGAAGCCGAGGTCGATGGTGATGCCGCGCCGCTTTTCCTCTTCCAGTCGGTCCGCATCGATCCCGCTCAAAGCCTTCACCAGCGCGGTTTTCCCGTGGTCGATGTGTCCCGCGGTACCTACAACGATGGATTTCATCTGGTTGGCATCTTACCGGAAAAAGACCTCACGATTGCAAAGATGCCGCCGGTCAAACCGTCGACTTGCGCACCTTCCAACCAACTTTTACCCTTCCCTGCATGGCCACCCCCGCCGCACTCGGATGCAGGCTGCACACAGTTTGGGCAGCGATGGTTGCGGTTAAGGGAGAGCCCGGCAAGTTCGAGGTACTGCTCCGTCGTCGTGGGGGGCTATTTGCCGCCGGTCGATCCGGTCCCCCGCTTTGTCTTGCAGGAAGCATCGAAGCGGACCGCGGCTCAGGCCGAGAGGTTGATCCAACCGGCAGAAGTGGTCTGAAGACGCAGAGCGAAGTGCCCTGAAAGACGTTTTCGATCATCTTCGGGATCGCGGTCTTGCGGTCCGGGCGGCGGGAATCCCATGCGGTTCGCGGCCACTCCTAGAGGATCTCGCAGCGGTGCCTCGTTCCCATCCGCCTCTTCACATGGTGGAGGTGGCGCTATTCCGGCGTGCGATCGCTTCCGTTTGCGAAGGTTGCGGGCTGGCTGTTGTTTCTATTGGTAAGCGGGAAGTCTGGCCCGCCGCCGCTAGGCGTGGGGATTGAAGGAAGCGGGACTGCGCAAGCAAGTCGATGACTTGCGGAAATCTGTGGGCGCGCGCCCTGGAGTGCGGACCAGAAGACCGCCACCGCTTTTGATTTGCTGGCTTTACGCTGAAATCGCTGATCTCGAAGATGGTGGGGGCGAGAATTGCCGGCCAAAAATGCCGCCGAATGGCCCTACCCAGCCGTCCTGGTAAATGCGACAATAGAGCTTCCCAATGGCCACTTCCACAACTTCTGCCGTTTCTCCGCAGACCCTCCGGCAGCACGGGCTTACGCCCGATGAATACGAAAAAATCAAGCAGCTTCTCGGACACCGCGAGCCCACCCTTACCGAACTCGGCATCTTCAGCGTCATGTGGAGCGAGCATTGCTCCTACAAATCATCGCGCGTACACCTGAAGCGTTTGCCAACGCGCAGCAGGCGCGTGCTCCAAGGTCCGGGAGAGAATGCCGGCATCATCGATATTGGGGACGGCTGGGCGTGCGCCTTCAAGATCGAGTCGCACAACCACCCGTCCTTTATCGAGCCCTTTCAAGGCGCAACCACCGGAGTGGGCGGAATCCTGCGCGACATCTTCACCATGGGCGCGAGGCCGGTCGCGGTGATGGATTCGCTGAGGTTTGGACCGATCGGGCCTGGCAAGGCACATGTGGGGACAGTCGCCTCGGCTGTCCTGCCAAAGGAACGCCCGTCAGTGGGTGTTGCACGCGGCCGGACGGCCGAGGCGACTGTCCCCACACAAGCTTCGACAACGCAGGCCGAGATCCATCGCAATCACTCCATTTTCGAAGGAGTGGTCAGCGGCGTCGCCTCTTACGGCAACTGCTTCGGCGTGCCCAACCTGGGGGGCGAGACGAAGTTCGAGCCCTGCTACTCCGGCAATCCACTAGTGAATGCCTTCGCCATGGGGTTGGTCCGCAAGGATGAAATTTTCTACGCCCGCGCAGCTGGCGCAGGCAATCCGGTGATCTATGTCGGCTCGAAGACTGGCCGGGACGGTATCCACGGTGCCACGATGGCCAGCGAGGAATTCAGCGAAGCGTCGGAAGCCAAGCGTCCCAACGTTCAGGTGGGAGATCCTTTTCTGGAGAAGTTGCTGCTCGAGGCTTGTCTGGAGGCGATGCAGACTGGAGCCATCGTCGGCATTCAGGATATGGGTGCGGCCGGCCTCACCTGCTCGACTTGCGAAATGGGTGCGCGCGGCAGCGTGGGCATTGAAATTGAGCTCGACAAAGTTCCGCAACGCGAAACCGGCATGACCGCGTACGAGATCATGCTGAGCGAATCGCAGGAGCGCATGCTGCTGGTGGCTCAGAAAGGCCGCGAGCAGGAAGTTTTTCACGTCTTCGAAAAATGGGGGCTCGATGCGGTTGAAGTTGGCAAGGTGACTCGCGACAATAAATTGCGCGTGCTGCACCGCGGTGAAGTGGTCGCCGAGATTCCGAATCAGGCTCTCACTGACGAAGCACCGCTCTACAAGCGCCCCCTAGCGCGCTGGGAACCGCCCCTGCCCCGCGAAATGCCTGAGGGCATCCGGCTAAATGGCGGTGACTTCGCTTCCAATCTCAAACGGCTTCTTGCCAGTCCGAATATTTGCGGTAAGCGCTGGGTCTGGCAGCAATACGATCACATGGTGCAGACCAACACCGTGGAAGCCCCCGGGGCCGGCGATGCGGGCGTGATTCGAATCAAGGGTTCGCAACGCGGCCTGTCCATGGCGCTCGATGGCAATGGACGCTGGTGTTATCTCGATCCGCGATTGGGCGCCATGCATGCTGTCGCAGAGGCCGCGCGCAAGGTGGCGTGTTCGGGTGCCACTCCGGTGGGCGCGACCAACTGCCTGAATTTCGGTAATCCGGAAAAGCCACACATCATGTGGCAGTTCTCGCAAACTATCGATGGCATTACGAAGGCCTGCGAGGAGCTGGAGATTCCCATCACCGGCGGCAACGTCAGCTTCTATAACGAGACGCTCGGCGAAGGGATTTATCCCACGCCAGTCCTCGGAGTGGTGGGTATTCTCGACGACGTCCACAAGACCACGAGGATGCATTTCACCTCCAGCGGACGCACGATCGTGCTATTGCGTGGCGGCGAGGCGGCCGATATCGCCGATGTAGAGAGTGAGTTTGGTTCGTCGGAATATGCAAAGGAAATCCTGGGAACGCTGTGGGGATATCCTCCGGAGATCGATCTGGAAAAAGAAGCTGCGCTGCAGAAAGCGATCATTGAAATGATTCAGCATGGCTTGGTCGATTCCGTGCATGACTGCTCGGATGGCGGACTGGCCGTCGCTCTGGCGGAAAAGACATTTCCCAAAGGCGTGGGTGCACGCCTAAATCTCCCTGCGAGCGAGCTTCCCGCTGAGTTTGTACTCTTTGGAGAAGATGCAAGCCGCATCGTGGTTTCGTGCGACCCGGCGAGCGTTTCTCGGATCCAACAGTGGGCAGAAAAATACGGAATCGTCGGAGACGTGATCGGAGAAACGATTCCGGAGCGGCTGGAACTTTCAATCGACAACCAACTAGTCCTGTCAACCATAGTTTCTGAGTTGGGCGAAGCGTATGAAAGCTCATTGGAGCGGTTATTGCGGATTGAGCCAGCAGCAGTGGCGGCGGATTGAAATACTTGCATCGAAAAAAATTGAGCGCGCAATTTCGCGGATAAGTAATCTAGCAGCCAGGAGTTACAGGCCAGATTTACAAGCTAAGACCCAGGAGATAAATGCCGATTTCCGACAAATTCCACGAGGAGTGCGGAGTGGTAGCTATCTTCGCGCATCCTGAGGCGGAGAAGCTCGCTTACCTGGGTCTTCATGCTCTACAGCATCGCGGGCAGGAGTCGGCCGGGATCGTTTCCTCCGATGGCCTGACATCGCGAGTGCACAAGGCCATGGGCCTGGTTGCCGACATCTTCACCGAAGAGGTGCTTGCCAAGATACGTGGCACACTAGCCATTGGGCATACGCGATATTCGACCGCCGGCGATTCGGCGCTGTTGAATGCACAGCCGATTCTGGTGCAATCGAATAAGGGTGCCATTGCCGTGGCGCACAATGGCAACCTGGTGAATTCGTCGGAAGTGCGCAGCCGGCTGGAGCGTCAAGGGTCGATTTTTCAGACCAACAGCGATACCGAAGTGATTGTTCATCTGATCGCGCTTTCGCGTGAACACACGCTGCCGGAAGCGATTGCGGACGCGCTGCGACGCGTGGAAGGCGCATTCTCGCTGGTGGTGATGAGTCCGGATCGCATCATCGCCGCGCGCGATCCGCGCGGCTTCCGGCCTCTGGCGATGGGCCGCATTCCAGCCCTGGAGGGGCAGAAGCGCGACACCATCGTCTTCGCCTCGGAAACTTGCGCTTTCGATCTAATCGGGGCGATCTACGAACGCGACGTGAAGCCCGGCGAATTGATCGTGGTTGGCCCGGAAGGAGTCACCTCGCGTTTTTATTCGACCGCTGCTCCACAGTCGAGTT
>Ga0187867_10000470_pt1 | contig 35921 bp, 27 predicted proteins | sample June2016WEW_13_1_FD_132976 | JGI IMG/M metagenome (GOLD analysis project Ga0187867, IMG submission 132976) | Peatland microbial communities from SPRUCE experiment site at the Marcell Experimental Forest, Minnesota, USA - June2016WEW_13_10 | ecosystem: Environmental > Terrestrial > Soil >... | reverse complement strand
CCGGCCGAATTGTCATCGCCGGCCAGAGTTTCAGCGGCTGGACCACCATGGCACTGGGCACCATGGACATACCGGGCGTGCATGGTTTGATCGGGTTCTCTCCGGCGCTGCGGACGTCCGACTGCCAGTGGCAGGATCAGGCGATGATTTCCAACGCTCTAAAGTTTGGTTCGGGGGCCAAATATCTCTCATTGTGGTTTTATGGAGAGAATGACACGGTGATGCCGGTCGCGACCTGGCGTGGTGTTTTCGCCGCTTATGCGAGTGGGGGAAGGGCCGCGGAACTGGTGCCGGTCGGGCAGTTCATGGCGGACTCGCACCAACTGCTGAGCTTTCCGGAAGGCCTGCCAATTTGGACGCCACGTGTGGACGAATTCCTCACCCGGATCGGGCTGCCGTCGTCCATGACACATCCGGAATATCTCCCGAAGCCGGTTCCGCCACCGTCGCACTTCGCCGCGATCAGCGACCTCGCCGCTGTACCGTGGCTAAACGACAAAGGGCGAGACGCGTACCGGCAATTCCTCACCCGACGTTTCCCGCGGGTCTTCGTGCTGTCGGTGGCTGGAGGATTCGCCGTGGCCGATGGGGGCTTCGATCCGCTCAGCCGGGCGCTGGTGCTGTGCAACAAGGCAGGCATCTACTGCTCACCATACGCGATCGACGATCAGGTTGTCTGGGCTGGCGGCAAGGAGGTCCCGAGAGATTTTGCACGGACGGTGCCCGCGAGACAAACGTCCACGCTCAATTTTGCCTACTCCGTCAACCCGGATTGTACCTCGCGTGGGCTGGCCAAAATTCGGATCAGCGAGGCGCCTCTGCACGGCATGGCCGCGATCCTGGTGCAGGATGGCCATCCGCGCTTTCCCCCCGCGCATCCATTTGCGAAGTGTAATGTGTCAACGGTGCCCGGCGTCGCCGTGATCTACACACCGGCGCCCGGCTTCACGGGCTCGGATACGCTGACGTTCGAGGAAACGCCGGTTGATGGCGGCAGCCGCCTGCTCCGGATTGCCCTGACGATTCAGTAAGCATTGTCCAGGGAAGTTTGATTTAAGCGTTCAGCCCCGGCGGGTAAACCGAGACCGATCGCAATCTGAAGTGAACTTATCCGGCATTGCACTTGCCTGCCAGGCTACAGTCGGTGTCCGATTGACTGGACTGTGAGCTGAGCAGGTGGCCGGTCTTGTCGAATTCAAAGTCCACCCTCGTCGAATGCCACTTGGCGCTTCCCGCTGCCCAGCGGACAACCGGGATGAAGCTCGCCGCATTCGGCGAACCTTTGGCGTAGACATACGTCAAGGTTTGGTCGCCGTTTGCTGTCTGACCGATCGTTTGCGGCTTGCCTAGCTTTGCTTCGACATCCGCTACGGTGGCGACGCCCTTCTGGAATTGATCGATTTGCGACTGCTGGACCTGCGTGCCGCGGCCCTGGGTTGCCCCGGCCGTGGTCCCCGCCACAATTGCTGACGTAATACAGCCGGACAGAAGCATGGCGCAGCATATTGGGCCTACGACCTTGAGCATCATGAAACCTCGTGCATGTGTGGTGTGAACGCCTGATTACATTGCGCAGGCCGTGCGGGCCGGATCATTGATTTGAATCAAATTTCTTCCGCTGGCATTGCGCGGCGAGCCGGTTCGCTCCGGCCAGCAAATATTCTGGTCTACACAGGGAGAAAGCCTCGCTTCGCTGATCATAACGGCAGGGCGGACGGCTGGTCACGCGATCGGCGGTGCGCTTCCCGTCGCCTGCGCCTGCAGCACGATCCGGCGCGTCGCGGCACCGACGTCCGCAACCACCTGACCTGAGGTCGTAACGTTTCCACAGTCCGAGTGATTGCCCTGGAATACACCCGAAGTTTGTTTGCCAGGCGACGAGCCAGGTAGGAAGATCACCCGACAATCGATGACACAAGGCAACCGTCCATGACCAACACACCGGGCAACCAGGTCCGCGCCACCATCGTCGGCAGTCTGCCGAAGCCGTCCTGGCTGTGCGGACCGGGCGAGATGTTCGCCAACTGGCGGTTGCCGGCTGAAACTCTGGGAGAAGGCCAGGACGACGCAGTCCGTATCTGGATCGCCGAGCAGGAAAAGTCCGGGCTGGATGTCGTAACGGATGGCGAACAGCGCCGGCGGCATTACATCTGGGGTTTCTACGACGGCCTCGACGGCATAGATACGATCAATCCTGGCAAGCGCACGCAGCGTGGCGGGCGTTACCACAAGGAAATTTCGGCCGCCCGGATGATTGGTGAGCCGGAATGGCGCGGCCCGATCTTCGCCGCCGCGCTGCGCGCCACGCGAGCGATGACCGACAAACCGATCAAGGTCACATTGCCTGGTCCAATGACCATCGTCGACAGCCTGATCGATACCGTCGGCGGCCGCTCCGAAGAGCAACTTGCGTTCCGGTTCGCCGAACTGTTGAACCAGGAGGCGCTGGCACTGCAAGAAGCCGGCGCCGCAGTGATCCAGTTCGATGAACCGTGCTTCAATGTATACATCGACAAAGTGAAGGACTGGGGCGTGGCGGCATTGGAACGCGCTGCGCGCGGTGTGACCGTCACCAAGGCCGTGCATATCTGTTACGGTTATGGCACAGCAGACGTGAAACGCTGGAAGACGGCCAACACCGACTGGAGCCATTACGAAGTGACGTTGCCGTTGCTGGCGAGTTCCACGATCGATCAGGTTTCGGTCGAAACCGCAGCGAGCGGCGTTGACGTTTCCGTCATATCCGCTCTCCGCAGCAAGGACGTGCTGTTGGGCGTTGTCGATGTCGGCAGCGAGACCGTGGAAAGTGCCGAAACCGTCGCGGACCGGCTGCGCGCGGCGCTGAAGCACGCCGACCCTGGTCATCTGTTCGCCTGCACCGACTGCGGAATGATGCCGTTGTCGCGGCGGGCCGCTGAAGGGAAACTGCGCGCGCTGGTCGCCGGCACGGCTCTGATCAACGCAACGACATAGCGGCGCACCTGCACCCAACGGAGGCAACGATGGCCAACGATGCCACGACCGCCGCGGCGGTCGCGCGTACCGAAGCCGAGCGCATGCGAGCCATCCGGCTGACTGCCTTCGCCAGCCTGCTCGGCCTGGTGCCGACCTGCGCCGCGATCGGCACCGCTGATGGTGATCGCGTTGCGGCTGATCCAGGGCTTCGCCATGGGCGCGAATGGGGCGGCGCGGTGCTGATGGCGTTTGAATATGCCCCGCCCGAGAACCGCGGCCTTCACGCCAGCTTCCCGCAGATTGGCTTCGCGCTTGGTCTGTGCCTCAGCACCGGCGCGATCATCTTCCTGGCACCGCTGCCAATATTGGCGACTTTGTTGGTGGCCTGGAACGGCAATCGGCCCTGGTATCTCGCGTGCTATGTCGCGATTGGCTGCGCGGTCAGTGCGTTGGTGCCCGGCCTGATGGGGCAAACGCACTCGGGCGGTGCCGCAGGCTGACCGAAAAAGGCGACGGACCGCTCGTTCCGTTACGCCATAGGCGGCGCGCTTCCCTTAACCTGTGTCCGATGCATGATCCGGCGTGTCGTAGCATCGAACGGATCGCGCCGATGCATGGTGCAGCGATTGTCCCATAGCACCAGATCGCCGACCCGCCATTGATGCGTCCAGACGAATTGCGGCTGCGTCGCGAATTCCCAGATCTCATCAAGCAGTGTGTCGGAGTCCGCCAGCTCAAACCCTTCGAGCCACGCCATCTTGCGCCGCCCCAGATACAGCATTCGCCGTCCGCTCTCCGGATGCGTGCAAACCAGCGGATGCATTGTGCCGGGTGCCAATCGTGGATCGTCGGTCGGCGTCACGCCCTGCCGGACGTAGCCACCGCTATTATAGGTCCCGTCGTGCTTGACCCGCAGACCCATGGCGCGAACCCGCAACGATTCCGGCAGCGCCTCGAACGCCGCGTACATGTCGACGAACGAAGTATCGCCGCCGAATGGCGGGATCTCCAGCGCATACAGCATACTCGCCTTTGGGGGAGCGGTCAGATAGGACATGTCCGTGTGCCACACGGCCTCACCATAACCGAGGCTGCCGATCGCCACGCCGTTTTCGATCACATTTGAAACGACGTAGATTTCCGGTAAGCCATTGGCAATCCGCTGACCGTTCTCCTGGATTGGGGCGTGATCCAGATCACCGAACCGGCGGGAAAACGCGATCAAATCCAGATCGGTCAAATGCTGGCTGCGAAACAGTAGGACCTGATGGTCGATCCAGGCGCGATGGATGGCGGCGAACGCTGCGGCATCGATCGTGCGCAGATCGATGCCGCTGATCTCGGCACCAAGCCTGGGAGCTGCGGGGGCTCCGTGCCTCGGCACGACTCTGACCTGGCCGTCGATCAACTCGGCTGTTTGGCTGCACATGGACGCTTTCCCCCGGCCGGACGCAGGCAGCTTACCGCAAATCCGAACGCTGCGCGACTGGTACCGCTGACGACAAATCCCGGCCGTCCGTACCCCGACGTGCTGCGGCGCGAGATGGCAGGGCCAGGTCCTGCCATAACGTAGCGACGTCGCCGACTATAGCGTCAGCTTCCGCCAATTGGCGATTTCGCCAATCACCCCGCGGCGGAATGCCAGCACGCAAACCATAAAGATCGCGCCTTGGATCACCGTTACCCACGCCCCCGCCTGAGCCAGATATTGCTCCATCGCCGTCACGATCAGTGCGCCCATCGCGGGCCCGAACACGGTGCCCAGTCCGCCGAGCAAAGTGGTCAGCACCACCTCGCCGGAGGTGGGGTAGTTCACGTCAGTCAATGTCGCGATACCGAACACCAGCGCTTTGGTGCCGCCGGCCAGGCCGCTCAGGCCGCACGACAGCACGAAGGCGATCAATTTGTAGTCGTCGGTGCGATAACCCAATGACGTCGCACGCGGCTCATTCTCGCGGATGCCTTTCAGCACCTGGCCGAACGGCGAATGGATGATACGGTGGATCATCAGGAACCCACCGAGAAACACCACGGCGACGACCCAGTACATGGTCATGTCGTTGGAAAGGTCGATGAAGCCAAATAAGTAGCCGCGTGGGACCTGTTGAATGCCATCCTCGCCGCCGGTGAAGGGTGCCTCCAGGCACACGAAGTAGACCAGCTGCGCCAGCGCCAGCGTAATCATCGCGAAATAAATGCCCGAGCGCTTGATCGCCAGGTAGCCAAGGCACAAGCCCAATACCGCGCCGGTCAATCCGCCAAGGCCGATCGCGAAGAAAGCGTCGAGGTGCCAGGTCTTCATCGTCCACGCGGTAATGTAACTACCCATGCCGAAAAACGCCGCATGACCGAACGACAGCAATCCGACAAAACCCAGCATCAGGTTGAAGGCGCAGGCGAACAGGCCAGCACACAGCACACGCATCAGGAATACCGGGTAAAATACAAAAGGACCGACGATGATCAATGCAACCATCACCACGAAGGCAATGAACTGGGGACGTGAAAACCCAAGCATTCAGGCGGCCTTTCCGAACAGGCCACGCGGCCTCGTCAGCAGAACGATGATCATCACCACAAACACGACGGTGGCCGAGGCCTGCGGGTAGAAGACTTTGGTCATGCCCTCGATCACGCCCAGACCGAAGCCGGTGATGATTGAGCCGAGGATCGAACCCATGCCGCCGATCACCACGACAGCGAACACCGTGTTGATGAAATTGCTGCCCATGTTCGGGTTCACCGAATAGATTGGTGCTGCGAGCACGCCGGCAAACGCGGCGAGCGCTATGCCGGCGCCATAGGTCAAAGTAACCAACCTGGGCACGTTGACACCGAACGCCTGCACCAACGGCGCATTCTCGGTAGCTGCGCGTAACGTTGCGCCAAGCGAGGTCTTTTCGATGATCGCCCAGGTGGAGAAGCAGACAAAGGCGGCGCATAAGACGACCCAGCCGCGATAGTTCGGCATATACATGTAGCCAAGGTTGGTGGCGCCGGTCAGAACCTCGGGGATGCGGTACGGCAGGCCTGAACTACCGTAGCCATTACGGAACAGGCCCTCGATGACCAAGGCGAGGCCGAAGGTCAGCAGCAGGCCATACAGATGGTCGAGCTTGTAAAGCCGGCTGATGATCGTCTTCTCCAGGACGACCCCGAAGGCACCGACGATCAACGGCGCGAGGATCAGGCTGGGGAAATAGCCGATGCCAAGGTAGGTCAGCAGCATCCAGGACACGAATGCTCCCATCATGAACAGCGCGCCGTGCGCGAAGTTGATGATGTTCAGCATGCCGAAGATGACGGCGAGGCCCAGAGAAAGGCAGGCGTAGAATGAGCCGTTGATCAGGCCAAGCGTCGCCTGCCCGAGCAATGCCGACACCGTTATCGTGGTACCGAAGAACGTGAAACTATAACCCAGAATTCCGCCCATTCTCGTCAGACCCTATGGTGCTTTGCCGGATTGGCTACAGATTTTGACAAACACGGAAGGGCCGGATCGCAGGTCATCCGTCGCCCTTAGCTCTTCACCAGTGGGCAGCCGCCTTTGTCGATCGGGCGAAACGCCTGATCGGCCGATGTAGTGGCCAGCAGCTTATAGTAGTCCCAGGGCCCCTTGCTCTCAGCCGGCTTCTTAACTTCCCACAAGAAGGCCGGATGCAGCTTGCGTCCGTCGGCGCGGATTGCGCCGGGCCCGAAGCAATCGTCGTCGGTCGACATTTGCTTCATGGCGGCGACCGTTGCCGCACCGTCGAGCTTCACCTTGTCTACGCCCATTGCGGTTGCCGTCTTCAGATAATGCAGTGTCGAGGAATACACGCCTGCCTGCACCATGGTCGGCCGTGCGCCGTTCATATTTGGTGAGTACCGGTTGGAGAATGCTCGCGTCCGGTCGTTCATGTCCCAATAAAAACTGTCTGTCAGCACAATCCCCTGGGCGATATCCAGGCCAAGTGAATGGATGTCGGTCAGGAACAACAACAGCCCGGCGAGCCGTAACTTGATGCCGAACTCCTTGGCCTGCTTGATCGTATTGATCGTATCGGCACCGGCATTGGCAATCCCCAGAACCTTCGCCCCGCTCGCCTGCGCCTGCAGCAAATACGACGAGAAATCCGAGGTGGCGGGGAAGGGATAGGCCACACTGCCGACAACCTTACCGCCGGCACCTTGCACGAACTCCGTCGTATCACGTTGCAGTGCCTTGCCGAACGCATAATCGGCGGTGATGAAGAACCAGCTGTCGCCACCGGTTTTCACCATCGCTCCGCCGGTCGACTTCGCCAGCATGTAGGTGTCGTACACCCAGTGGATCGTGTTGGCGTTGCAGGCCGAGCCGGTCAGATCGGAGGTCGCTGCGCCGGAATTGAGGTAGACCTTGTTCTTCTCCTTGGCGACGCCGGCAACCGCCAACGCCACACCGGAATTTGCCACCTCGACGATCAGATCGACGCCGTCGCGATCGAACCATTGCCGCGCCACGGTCGCGCCGACATCGGGCTTGTTGAGGTGGTCCGCCGCGAGCACCTCGACCTTCATGCCTTTGCCGGACACACCGTAGTCAGCCAGCGCCAGGTTCAAAGCAGCGACCGCTCCGGGACCGGCAAGGTCCTTATACGGCCCCGACATATCTGTCAGGCAGCCAATCTTAAGCGTGGGGGTCGCCTGCGCGCGGACAGATCGCACAAAACCCGGGGCTGCGGCCGCAGTCGTCAGCAGTGTCCGGCGGGTCAGATTCATTGCGAAAATTCCTTCCGATAGCCCGGCTGTCACACGCCAAGATATTCGTGCAGTTTATCCATGCTGGACTCGAGTTGCGCGTTGTCGATCATGTCGACGATCACGCCGCGTTCCATCACGTAGTGACGATCGGCGACGGTCGCGGCGAAGCGGAAATTTTGTTCCACCAGCAGCACGGTAAAGCCTCGGCTTTTGATTTCGCGAATGGTGCGGCCGATCTGTTGCACGATGACCGGCGCAAGGCCCTCGGTTGGCTCGTCCAGCAGCAGCATGCGCGCTCCGGTGCGCAGGATCCGGGCGATAGCCAGCATCTGCTGCTCGCCGCCCGACAGCCGGGTGCCGTGCGCCGTGTTCGCGCGTTCCTGCAGGTTGGGAAACAAGCTGTAAATCTCATCGACCGAAAGCCCGCCGGGGGCGACGATCGGCGGCAGCATCAGGTTCTCGGTCACGCTGAGCGAGCCGAAAATGCCGCGTTCCTCGGGACAATAGGCGATGCCGGCGCGGGCGATCAGATTGGGCATGAGGTTGATCGTTTCCTGGCCCTTGAACTTCACGCTGCCGGTGCGGCGGGGGACGATGCCCATGATCGACTTCATCGTCGTGGTCTTGCCGGCACCATTGCGGCCCAGCAACGTGACCACCTCGCCTTCCTGAACGTTGAAGTCAACGCCGTGAAGGATATGACTTTCGCCGTACCAGGCGTTCAGGCCGTTGACTTCAAGCATCGACATGCTCGCTGCCGAGGTAGGCGGCGATGACTTCGGGGTTTTTCGAAACCTCCGCGTAATCGCCTTCGGCCAGCACGCGGCCTCTGGTCAGCACGGTGATGGTGTCGCACAGTCCTTCGACCACCGACAGGTTATGCTCGACCATCAGGATCGTGCGCCCGCCTCGGATGCGGCGGATCAGGTCGACGATCCGCTCGACATCGCCGTGCGCCATGCCGGCGGTCGGCTCATCCAAAAGCATCATTTCGGGTTCCAGCGCCAGTGTCGTGGCGATTTCCAAAGCGCGCTTCAAACCGTATGGGAGATTGACGACAACGGTGTCCGCCTCGCCGGTCAGTCCGACATCGTCCAGCAATGCGCGGGCACGTTCGTCGTAAACCCGCAGCACCGATTCCGAGCGCCAGAAGTCGAAGCTGGCACCGCGTGCGCGCTGCAGCGCGAGCCGGACATTCTCCAGCGTCGTCAGATGCGGAAAGACAGCGGAAATCTGAAAGCTGCGGACCAGGCCAAGGCGGGCAACCATGGCCGGCTTCATCCCGGTAATGTCACGGCCCTTGAAACGGATTGTTCCACTGGTCGGCGGCAGAAACGCTGTCAACAGATTGAAGCAAGTGGTTTTGCCGGCGCCGTTCGGCCCGATCAGGGCATGAATTTGTCCGGTTTTCACGCGCAGATTGACGCCGTCCACGGCCAGGAAGCCGCCGAACTCGCGAGTCAGCCCGTCGGTCTCCAGGATGGTGTCACTCACCCCCGGCCGTCTCCTTGTCATATTGGCGCAATGTGCGGGCGGCGTGTCGCACAACGGCAATCCAGGCGCAAGCGGCGGAAACCGTGGCTCGGGCCGCGGAAATACTTTGATTACCGAGGCACCCGCCTGAGCGAGCGAGTTCGCCTCGTGGTATAAGACCTCCGGGCGTTGAGGTTGATTCCATCCTCCTGCCGTCATTAACCGGGGCAGCGGGAACCGCTCCATGACGGGAACAGGCGATTGGCGGCTCATTCGTCCGCCGCCAATCATGAGACGATGGAACCAGAGAGTGAAACGCCTGAAATCAGTCTGGTCGCGACGCACGATCGTGCGAAGCGTTCTGAGTGTCTCGAGTCTGGCTTTGGCGCGATGTGCGACCGGGCATGACCAGGCCACGCCGGAGCTCGACATTCCTGCGGCGTTTCGCGCCAGCGCAGCAACCGCAATGGCCGCATGGCCATCTGACACGTGGTGGACAGGTTTCGCCTCGCCGGAACTGAATGCGCTGATTGAGCAGGCACGCACACAGAATTTTGACATCCAGGCAGCCATTGCGCGGGTCCGTCAGGCCGATGCGCAGGTGCGGATCGCTGGCGCGGCGCTGCTGCCGACACTGAATGGCACCGCGTCTGCCGAGTGGGAGCATCTCGGGGTCAACGCCGGCGGTTCCTCATTCCGGGGCGCCGCGGGCAGCAACGCAAGCGCCGATTTTCGCAGCTATGGGATTGGTCTCAGTGCGGCCTACCAGGTGGATTTCTGGGGTCACAATCTCGCGCACCGGGAATCTCTGGTTGCGTCGGCGGAATTCAGCCGCTTCGACCAACGCACCGTCGCGCTGACGGTGATTACGAACGTTGCCAACACCTGGTTCACCGCCCTTGCGCTGGCCGATCGGCTGGCAGTGGCCAGGCGCAACGTCGCCGATAGCGAGCAGACGCTTGCCGTGATCCGCGGGCGGTTGCAGGCGGGCACCGCCAGTGCGCTCGATGTCGCCAATCAGGCAACGCTGGTCGCCGGCGAGCAGGCGAACATCCCAAGTTTCCAAAGCCAGTTGGAGCAGGCGTTGATCAGTCTCGGCATTCTGGTGGGCGAGCCACCGGAACGGATCACGGTGCGACCGGGGACGCTGACGGCGCTGAAACTTCCCGTGGTTTCGCCCGGACTGCCGTCCGCGCTGCTGGAGCGGCGACCCGACGTCGCCTCGGCCGAGGCCCAGTTGATCGCGTCCGGCTTCGACGTAACCACCGCGCGCACGGCGTTCTATCCCGCGGTCAATCTGACCGGGTCGGCGGGCTACCAGGCGCCGGCGCTGAATGCGTTGATCAGTCCGGGCGGTTTCATTGCCTCGTTGGCGGCCGGGTTGGCGGCGCCGATCTTCGATGCCGGCACGTTACGTGGCGCGCTGGAGCAGGCCAAAGGCCGCCAGGCCGAATTGCTGGCCGACTACCGCAAAGCCGTGGTGCAGGCGTTCACCGACGTGGACAATGCGCTGACGGCGTGGCGCTACGGCTCCGAACAGGAAAAACTGCAGGTGGTTGCTGTCGATACCGCCCGCCAGGCGGCAATGATCGCGCGACAGCAGATGTTGGCGGGGACCGCCGATGTCACCGCTGTGCTGACGGCGGAGGCGGCACTGTTTACCGCTGAAGACACTCTGGTCCAGGTCAGGCTGGCACGGGTCCAGGCGCTGTTGAATTTATACAAGGCGCTCGGTGGTGGTTGGAAAAGATCGGATGCGGAGAAATTTCCGGGCTTGTCGCCAGGTATGATAGAAGGCGGCGTCGCGTTGCCGATTGGCGGCAACCGATGACGGCGTGAACGCAGCAGCCTGACGTTGCCGCAGCATTGTTCCAGGTGACCGCTCGGTCGCGCCGGTGATGATCAGGGAGTACGAATGGATGCGTTGACCCGGGAGCCGGTGCTTGCTCCCCCCACCCGCCGCACGCGCCGGTGGATGGCGGCGCTGGTGTGCGTCGTGGTGACCGCTGGCATTGGCGTTGCTATCTGGCGCTGGCCGGTTGCGCCGCCGGCCGACAAGGCAGCGCTTCAGCGTGAAGCCAGCAAGGTCATTCCGATCGTGCAGGCGCAAGCGATCCGGCGCGACATGCCGATTTGGCTCGATGGTCTCGGCACGGTGCAGGCGTTTCAGACGGTGACCGTGAAGACGATGGTCGATGGACCATTGATCGACATTGCCTTCAAGGAAGGCCAGACCGTCCATGTTGGTGACGTGCTGGTTCGGATCGATCCTCGCGTCTATCAGGCTGCGCTGGACAACGCGGTCGCCAAGAAGGCGCTGGACGAGGCGACGCTGGCCAATGCTCGGCTGGATCTGGCACGCTACCAGAAGCTTGTGGTGACGAATTACGCGACCCAGCAGCAGGCGGATACCGCAAAAGCGACGGTCGCTCAAACCGAGGCGCAGATTCGTCAGGACCAGGCCCAGATCGATACGGCTCAGACACAATTGAGCTATACCACGATCACTTCGCCGCTGGACGGCAAGGTTGGCATCCGGCTGGTGGACAAGGGCAACATCGTGCATGCGGCGGACACCACAGGGTTGGTGGTGATCACGCAATTGCAGCCGATTTCGGTGGTGTTCAATTTGCCGCAACAGACGCTGACGCAAGTGGCAGCTGCGATGGCGGCTGCCGGAGCAGCAGGGCCGGAGGTCGTCGCTTATGAGCAGGGCAGCGGTACTGGGCGTGGCAAGCCACTCGACCGAGGAACCCTGATGGTGCTGGATAATCAGATCGATCCGACCACGGGTACGATCAAACTAAAGGCGACCTTTCCGAACAAGACCGGTACGCTGTGGCCGGGTGGTTTCGTTGGCATAAGGCTGCGGGTCGACACAGTGCACGACGCGGCCGTCGTCCCGCAGTCCGCGGTGCAGCGCGGTCCGCGCGGAAGCTTTGTCTATGTTGTCGACCCGGACAGCACCGCCCACCGCAGGAACGTCACCATCGGCTACGAGGACGACCTGGGCTCGGTGGTGACCAGCGGCATCGAGCCGGGCGAGCACGTGGTGGTCGATGGTGCATCGCGACTGACCGATGGCGACAAAGTCTCGATCGTCGCACCGGAGCCGGAGACGCCAACCGGCATCAACCGTCCCGCCGCGCCGGGCACGCGGCAGCACGGCGAGGGCCAGAGTGGCTGAGCGGCGGAAAAGCGAGGGCTCCGCCCTCGGACTCGCCAAGGGAGCTCTGCTCCCCTGGACCCCTCGGCAAAGGGCAAGGCCCTTTGCAATCTGTCCATTGATTGGGGAATGGGAGAGGCCCGACACGGACCTTTATATCTCACAATCGGCCCTCTCCCATTCCCCAATCAAAATGAATGGTTCCAAGGGCCACTGCCCTTGGCGGAGGTCCAGGATCGAGCCGCGAAGCGGATCGATGGGCCTCCTGGTGGGGTCCGAGGTGAAACCCCGGCGCTTCCCACGATGAACATCTCGGCCCCGTTCATCGCGCGGCCGATTGCGACCTGGCTGCTGGCGCTGGCCATCTTGCTGTCAGGGGGGCTTGGCTATCACTGGCTGCCGGTATCGGCGCTGCCGGAAGTAGATTTTCCGACCATTCTGGTAGTGACCCAATTGCCCGGTGCCGGGCCGGAGACGGTTGAGACGTTGATTACTGCCTCGCTTGAGCGGCAGTTCGGGCAAATCCCTGGTCTGGTGACGATGACGTCACAGAGTGCTGAGGGCACCAGCCAGATCACGTTGCAGTTTCAGCTTGGTCGTTCGATGGACTCTGCAGCGCAGGACGTGCAGGCGGCGATCAATGCAGCAGCCGGAACGTTGCCCGCCGGATTGCCGTACCCGCCGACCTATTCGAAGGTGAATCCGGCGGATGCGCCGATCCTGACGATGGCGCTGACTTCCGACACGCGGCCGGTGGACGTTATGTCAGACGCCGCGGATACCATGTTGCAGCCGAAACTATCCGAGATCGACGGCGTCGGCCGGGTGACCGTGCAGGGGACCATGCGGCCCGCGGTGCGGATCCAGGTCGACCCAGCCCGGCTCGCTGCCTATGGACTGTCGATGGAGGACGTCCGCGCCGCCATCACCAACGCCAACGTCAATGGCGCCAAAGGTGGGTTCGACGGACCGCGGTTGGCGTTTGCGCTTGGGGCCAACGATCAGCTGGCTGACGCCGCAGCGTATAAGGACCTGGTGATTGCATGGCGGAGCACCGCGTCGCTGGCATCAGCCACCCCGACATTCGGATCGTCTGCACAATCGTTGACCGGGATCGCGGGTTCGCCAGCGATGTCGGGGGCAGGGACGAGCAACGGTGCGCCGGTGCGGCTATCGGCGATCGGCACCGTGATCGCGGGAGTGGAGAACGCGCGGGTTGCAGCCACCTATGACGGCAGACCGGCGGTCGTGCTGGATATTCAACGGCAACCTGGTGCCAACATCGTGCAGACCGTCGAGGCGGTAAAGCAGGAACTGCCCAGACTGCGGCGCGCCATGCCCAGTGGAATCCGGTTGACGATTGTAAGCGACCGAACGGAGACGATCCGCGCCTCGGTGCGGGATGTCCAGTTCACCTTGATCCTGTCGGTCATGTTGGTTGTGGGTGTGATCTTCGTATTCCTGCGTTCGGTGCGCGCCACCATCATCCCGGCGATTGCTCTGCCGCTGTCGCTGATCGGCACTTTCGGCGTGATGGATCTGCTTGGCTTCGGCGTCGACAATCTGTCGTTGATGGCGCTGACCGTTGCCAGCGGCTTCGTGGTCGACGACGCGATCGTGATGATTGAGAACGTGGTTCGTTACATCGAAGCCGGGATGCGCCCGCTGGAGGCAGCGTTCCGGGGTGCATCGCAGATCGGTTTCACCATCGTCTCGCTGACCGTCTCGCTGATCGCGGTGTTCATTCCGTTGCTGTTCATGACCGGCGTGGTCGGGCGGTTGTTCAACGAATTTGCCGTCACGCTGTCAGTCTCGGTGATTGTCTCCGCCGTTGTCTCGTTGACCCTGACGCCGATGATGTGCGGCCGATTGCTGCGCCCGGCGGCGGAGGAACACCCGACCTGGTTCGCCCGCTGGACGGAGCGCGGATTTCAACGGCTACTGACCGGGTACCAACGTTCGCTCGATTGGTCGTTTCGGCATCAGCGGTTCGTGTTGTTGGTTGGCGCCGCGACGCTGGTCGGCACGACGTGGATGTATATCGTTGTGCCGAAGGGATTTTTGCCGCGACAGGATACCGGCGTGCTGGTCGCGGTGACGGAGGCGGCACAAAGCATCTCGATCCCGAAGCTCGATCGGTTGCAGACCGAGATGGCGCAGATCGTGCGACGGGATCCGGCCGTCACCGGTGTGGTATCCTTTGTCGGTGCCGGCACGATCAATGCTACGCCGAACACCGGACGGCTGACGATTGCGCTGAAGCCGCCCGATCAGCGCGACCCGGCCGATGTGGTCATTGCCCGGTTGCAACGGGCGGTGTCGGGCATCCCGGGATTGGTTGCGTATATCCAGCCAGTCCAGGACATCCAGATCGGCTCGCGGCTGAGCCGGACGCAGTTTCAATACACGCTGATGGACACGAACGCCGATGTGCTCGCCCAGTGGGCGCCCAGGTTGCGGGCAAAACTGGCAGGTATGCCGGAAATGCGGGATGTGGCGTCGGATCAGCAGGACGACGGCTACCGCACCAATATCGTGGTCGACCGGGACGCGGCGATGCGGCTTGGCGTGCCGATGCAGGCGGTCGAGGACACCCTTTACGACTCGTTCGGCCAACGTCAGGTTTCGACGATCTTCGGCCAGGCCAATCAATATCGCGTGATTTTGGAGGCCGATCCGGCCTGGCAACAAAATCCAGACTTTCTTAATCTGATGCGCATTCCGGCGACCAACGGTACCACCGATACGCAGGTGCCGCTGTCGGCTATCGCGCGGATGGAAAAGACCGTCGCTCCTTTGGCGATCACCCATCAGGAGCAATTTCCCGCCGTCACTCTCAGCTTCAACGTTGCTCCGGGCTATTCGCTCGGCGACGCGGTCGACGCGGTGGCCAGAGCGGAGCACGACATTGACATGCCCGAAACGATCAGCGGCAACTGGTCGGGGGATGCAGCCGAGTTTCGCCGTTCTTTGGCATCCGAGCCGTGGCTGATCCTGGCGGCGGTCGTCGTGATCTACATCGTTCTGGGAGTGCTGTACGAAAGCTGGATCCATCCCGTTACGATCATTTCGACGTTGCCCTCCGCCGGCATCGGCGCGCTGGCGGCGCTAATGATTTGCGGCATCGACCTGTCGCTTGTGGCGCTGGTTGGGATCGTACTGCTGATGGGTATCGTCAAGAAGAACGCCATCATGATGGTGGATTTCGCGCGGGATGCGCAACGTCAGCAGGGCGTGTTACCTCACGACGCGATCCGCGAGGCCTGCCTGCTACGCTTCCGACCGATCATGATGACCACCATGGCCGCGCTGCTTGGCGCTTTGCCGCTGGCCCTCGAGCACGGTGCAGGGTCTGAGCTACGTTACCCGCTTGGCGTAACGATTGTCGGTGGTTTGCTGCTGTCGCAGTTTCTGACATTGTACACGACACCGGCAATTTACCTCGCATTTGAGCGGCTGCGTGCATCCTGGTATGGCCCGCGTTCGGTGGCAGCGGAGGCCTGATGGGCTTTTCCGCAATCTTCATCACCCGTCCGGTGGCCACGACCTTGCTGGCGATTGGCTTGTTCCTGGCAGGAGGCCTGGCGTACCGGTTCCTGCCGGTCGCAGCGTTGCCATCGGTCGACATTCCGACCATCGTCGTGTTTGCCAGCCGTCCAGGCGCTGACCCCGAAACCATCGCCAATTCCGTCGCCGCCCCTCTCGAGCGTCGACTGGGCGAGATCGGCGGCGTCACCGAAATCACCTCGCTCTCTTCGATCGGTTATACCACGATCATTATTCAATTTGATCTGGGACGCGACATCAACGCCGCGGGAAGCGACGTGATGGCGGCGATCAATGCGGCCTATGCCGATCTGCCGTCGGATCTGCCGATCCGGCCGTTCTATCGAAAATTCAACCCGGCCGAGGCGCCGGTCATGGAACTGGCGCTGACCTCGTCCACCTTGTCGACGGCAAAGATTTACGATGCTGCCGACAATATTCTGGTGCAGCGCCTGTCGCGCGCCGATGGGGTTGCACAGGTCCTGATCAACGGTGCCGATAAGCCGGCGATCCGGGTGCGGCTCGATCCGGTGCGGATGGCGGCTGCCGGACTGTCTGGTCAGGACGTGTATAATGCCATTCGCGGCACCAATGTGCTCGCCCCACTGGGTTCGTTTCAGACTCCCGATACGGCGGAAACAATCGGCCTCAACGGACAGATTTCGCAGGCTGAGGAGTTGGCGCCGCTGATCGTGCGCAGCAGTGGCTCCGGCGTGGTGCGGCTGTCCGACATCGCCAACGTCATCAACGGCAGCGCGGATGCCCGGGTCGCCGCGTGGAATGGCACGCAACCCGCCGTGCTGCTGACGATCAAGAAGGAGGCGGGGGCCAACGTCATCGACACGGTCGACGGTATCAAGGCGCTGTTGCCGCGACTGATGCAGTGGCTGCCGCCGGGCATCAAGGTGACCGTGATATCCGACCGCACGACGACGATCCGCGCCAGCGTCAGTGACGTGCGGACGACGTTGCTGATCAGCATCGCTCTCGTGCTGCTGGTGGTGCTGATCTTCATGCGCCGGCTGGCTGCCACCGCTGCCGCCGCGGTCACGGTGCCGCTGTCGATTTGCGGCACTTTGGTGGGCATGTGGTTCTTCGGCTTCTCGATCGACAATTTTTCGCTGATGGCATTGACCATCTCGGTTGGCTTCGTGGTCGACGACGCCATCGTGATGATCGAGAATATCGTCCGACTGATGGAGCAAGGCGAGAAGCCGTTGCGCGCGGCGATGCTCGGGGCGAGGCAAATCGGCTTCACCGTGATGTCGATCACATTGTCCCTGGTTGCCGTCTTTGTCCCGCTGATTTTCATGGGTGGTATCCTGGGTCGGCTGTTCCACGAGTTCGCCACGACGTTGACGTTGGCGATCCTGATCTCGGCGGTCGTTTCGTTGTCGATGACGCCAATGATTTGCGGACACTTCCTGCGCAGCGACACGACAGACAAGCCGCCCGCCCGCGTCTGGCGCGTCATCGAAGCCGGTATCGCCGCTACCACCGGGTTCTACGCACGCAGCCTCGACTGGGCTTTGCGCCATCGGTGGCTGCCGCTGATGGTCACCGTGCTGACTATCGTGCTGACTGTGAAACTTTATACGGTCGTGCCGAAGGGCTTTCTACCGGAACAAGACACCGGCATTCTGATCGGCTCGACGGTGGCTGATCCGGGCATTTCCTTTCAGGCCATGAGCGAGCGACAACGGGCCGCCGTCGCGGTAGTTCTGGCCGATCCGGCGGTGGCAAGCGCCGGATCATGGATCGGCGTGTCGGCAGGTTGGAACTCGATGAACCGCGGCTGGATCGACGTCAGCCTCAAACCGTTGGCCGAACGCAAAGTGTCATCCGAGCAGGTCATCGAGCGGTTGCGCGCGAGGTTGAATCGCGTCGGCGGCATCCAGACCTTTTTGTTCGCGGCGCAGGACCTGAGAGGCGGTGGACGCCAGGGCGGCTCGCAGTATCAATATGCGATGATTGCACCGGATGTGGCGGAACTGCGGTACCGGGCTCTGCGGCTGGAAGACCGCATGAAGGAAATTCCTGGCATTGAAGACGTGGCATCGGACCAGGACCGGGCCGGGCCGCAGGTCAACGTCGTCATCGATCGAGATGCCGCGACACGACTTGGCGTCAGCACGGTGGCAATCGACAACGCGCTGAACAATGCCTTTTCGCAACGGCAACTGTCGACGATCTACACGCAACGCAACCAGTACAAAGTGGTGCTGGAAATCGATCCGGCGTTGCAGGTCGACCCCTCAATGTTGGATCGGATTTACGTCGGGTCCGCCAAGGGCATGCAGGTGCCATTGTCGCAGGTCGCCCGGTTCGAGCGCGGCACTGCGACGTTGGCGGTCCGCCATCAGGGCCAGTATCCGGCGGCGACGATCAGCTTCAATCTCAAACCAGGATACGCCTTGGGGGACGCGCAACAGGCGGTGGAAAGGGCCACGGTCGATCTGCGGTTGCCCGATGATGTGCGGACCGAGTTCGCGGGCAATGCACAATTTCTCCAGAAATCCCTGGCAACTCAGCCGCTGTTGATCGGTGCCGCGTTGATCTCGATCTATATCGTTCTGGGGGTGTTGTATGAAAGCTGGCTGCACCCGCTGACCATCATGTCGACATTGCCGTCAGCCGGTGTAGGCGCGCTGCTCGCTTTGCTGATCACCAGGACGGAGCTATCGATCATGGGGATCATCGGGATCATTCTGCTGATGGGCATTGTGAAAAAGAACGCCATCATGATGATCGATTTCGCGTTGGAGGCGGAACGTCAACGTGCGCTGACGCCGCTGCAGGCGATTCGGGAGGCCTGCGTCGTCCGCTTCCGTCCGATCATGATGACGACCCTGGCAGCATTGTTCGGCGCCTGTCCGTTGGCGTTCGCTTTCGGCACGGGTGCCGAGTTACGCCAGCCGCTGGGGATTTCGATCATCGGCGGATTGCTGGTGTCGCAGGTGCTGACGCTTTACACGACGCCCGTGGTGTGGCTGGCGCTGGAGCGGCTGGTGGGGCATCGCAAAGCAATCATTGGTACGGCACCGGCGGAGTGATCGGTCACAACGTACGCACCGTGCCATCGAGCACCAACGCCGTCCCGATCAATGCCAAATGCGAGAATGCCTGCGGGAAATTGCCGAGCTGCCGGCCTGTCTCGTGATCGTACTCCTCGGCCAACAAGCCGACATCGTTGCATAACCCCAGCAACCGTTCGAACAACGCAACCGCCTCATCCTGCCGGTCCTGCAACGATAGATTCGACGCGTACCAAAAGCTGCAGGCCAAAAACGTGGCTTCACCGGGAGGCAGTCCATCCTCGGTTTCGTGTGTGTGGTACCGCCGGATCAGGCCGTCGGCCATCAGTTCTCGGCCGATCGCATCGACCGTGCTCACGATGCGAGGGTCACTCGGCGGCAAAAATCCGATCAGCGGCAGCAACAACAGGCTTGCATCCAGATTCGTGCCGTCCAGCGTCTGGGTGAACGCGCCTACCGACACGTTGTAGCCGCGCTCGCATACCAAATCGAAGATTTCATCGCGCACTTTGCGCCACTGATCCAAAGGAGCGGGCAATCCGTGTTCTTCCGCGGAACGGATCGCACAATCCATCGCAGCCCAGGCCATGGCTTTGGAATAAGTGAATTGCTGCGGCCCGCCGCGGACTTCCCAGATGCCTTCGTCCGGCTGACGCCAGATCGCGATAAGGTGCTCGATCAGCGTTCGACGCAGGGTCCAATGTGCGCGAGGCGCCACGAAACCAAGGTCGATCTCGCGGCGAAACGCCAGCTCCATTTCGCCGAACACATCCAGCTGGTGCTGTTCCATGGCGGCGTTGCCAATCCGCACCGGTTGCGACGCCTCGTAGCCGGCCAGCCAATGGATTTCGCGTTCGGGTATGAAGCGCTCGCCCGCAAGACCGTACAGCGCCTGCAGTTGCTCTGGCGCCCCGGCGATCGCACGGCGCAGCCAATCGCCCCATGCGCGCGCCTCGTCACGGTGGCCCGTGTCAGTCAAAGAGAGCAAAGTGAAGCTCGAGTCTCGCGGCCAGCAGAACCGATAATCCCAGTTGCGCATACCGCCTAGCGCTTCCGGAAGTGAGGTTGTGACTGCAGCCGTTATCCCGCCGGTGGGAAGATAGGTTAACGCCTTGAGCGTCAGGAGCGAGCGGCGAACCGGAGCCTGCCACCGTCCGCTATAGGTGGAACGATCTGACCACTCGTTCCAATGCGTTTCGGCTTCAGTCAGGGCGTTGTCAGGGTCGGGAGCGTCCGGCAGGGGCAGGTGAGATGGCGCGTGGGTCAGTGAGAACCGAATGCGCTCGCCCTGGTTCACGGCGAAGTCGGCGACGGTGGTCATGTCCCTGGCCTGCAAGGGGACGTCGGCCCGGACAATGACCTGATCCGGTCCGGCGACGGCACGAATCCCATACCCGGTGCGGAGCCGAGTCACCCATGGGATCGAAATTCCGTAATCAAATCGAAGGATGAGTTCGAACTGGCATGGCACGGTACCACGCCGGCCCTCGATGATGCGCAAAACATTTGATGGCTCAATCGTCATGAAGTCGATCAGCGCGACTGCTCCATCGGCGGTCTCGAATACGGTCTCCAATACCAGGCTGTCGCCCAGATACTGGCGCGTGGTGCGCGACACGATGCCCGCCGGAGCAATGCGCCACCGCCCGTTCTGCCGTGAGCCCAGGAGAGCAGCGAAACATGCGGCACTGTCAAAGCGCGGCAGGCACAGCCAATCGATCGAGCCGTCCAGACAAACCAGCGCTGCGGAATGGCAGTCGCCGATCAGCGCATAATCTTCGATCCGGGCCAATGCCGCTCTACCAAATCCACGACAGCGACATGGTATCCGCCGTCAGTCCGCCTGTCCCCTGATCGGCTGTCTGCCAGGGCCCGGGCAGGTGCACGCGCCGCCCGGAGGTGTGTCCTGCACCAGCGGGCAAACATAAGCACCGGCCTGGCAGGATTGCGCGCCCTCCTCAGGGCCGCCGCCCATCGAGGGCGTATAACCTCCGGACGGCGAATAGCCGCCCTGCGCTGGATAACCCGGGGGCGGTGGATAACCCGCGGGCGGTGGATAGCCCGGGGGCGGTGCATAGCCTGGGGGCGGTGCATAGCCGCCCGGAGGCGCCAGACTCTGTGGTTGCGACCCGGGTGGCGTATAGGTGAATGTGCTGCCAGCTGGCGGATACCCAACCGGCGGAGCGTAGTAGTACGGCGGGTAATACGCCGGCGGCCCCACCACCACTGGCGGCACGAACAACGGAATGCCGACGCCGACCCAAATCCGGGCCTGCGCTGCGCCGGCCAACGCGCCGCACAGCAGCACCGCCGCGAGCGAGCCTCGAAGCAGCGACGCCCGAAGACCTTGTCCCCAAATCCTGGATGCCCAATGTCTCGGCGAACGCGTGAGCAACATGGTAACCTCCTGAGATGCAGGTTTATAACAGGATTGTGTCCCGATTGAGTCGAAAATCGCACGGACTGTATCAGACCGCATCGCAACCGCCGTAGTTCAGTTAAGCTCAGCGACACTCAACGCCAACGCCGGTGGAACCAGAGCCACTGGCCTGGGAACTCGCGCACCCAGCCCTCAACGATGCCGTTGATCATCTGCGTTGCGGCGGTAACATCAACCTTGCCCGACGCGTCGTGCGGCAGCTGGAGGGGACCGACGCCCTGGATGAAAAACCCTCCATCAGCGCGGCGAATCACCCGCACGCCAACCACCGGGCAATCGAAGTGCCGCGCCAGCCGGGCGATCGCCGGATTGGCTTTGCAGCGCCGGCCAAAAAACGTGATGTCGACGCCCCGCGAGAAGTGCTGATCGGTCAACATCCCGACATGTTTGCCTGCCGTCAGCGCGCCTGCCATCTCGATTGGCGCCTGGTTGCGGGTGCGGATCAACTGGCCCATTGACGCTGCCCTGATCCGCTGGATCTCCCGCGCCACGATCGGATTGTTCGGCATGCGGTAGACCACGGCAGATTCCATGCCATAGGCTGGCGGCGCCAACGCCGCGAGCTCCCAGTTCGCCAGATGCGCCGAGAAGCACAACGCCGGTTTGCCATCGGTCAACAGGTCGATGAACAGGGTGATATCGTCGGACTGGATACGCCCCCGGTGCGGATGCGAGGGATCGAAGTCCCAAAGCTTACCAAGATGCACGTACTCACCAGCGACCCGGCCCAGATTGTCCCATTCCAGCTTCAAGGTGGCCTGGTGCCAGGCGGTATCCTTTTCAGGGAAAGCGGCGCGGATATTGGCGAGGCCAACGCGATGCACCGGCAACCACGGGCCAACCGTGCGAGCGACGGCAGCGCAAACGGCAGGCGCTCGCTCTGGGCCAAGACGGCGCATCAGCCAGAACAACGCCAGCACGATGCCGCCGACAATGCCGTTACTGAGCCGAAGCAAAAACCGCTGCATTCGCAGATTCAAAGTTCCACGAGAATTTTTCCGAATACGTCACGATGGGCCAGTCGTTCCACCCCGGCACGGAAATCGTCGAGCGGACAGATCGTGTCGATCACCGGCAGTACCCCGCTCGCGATGCGGTCCAATGCGCGGCTGAGCGCCGCGATCGGTGAACCGAACGAGCCAATAATTCGATACTGCTGCTGAAACAATTGCATCAGATTGATGGTCGCAGCCGGGCCTGAGGTGGCGCCGCAGGTAACCAGCCGGCCGCCGCGTTTCAGGCAAAGTAATGAGCCTTGCCAGGTGTCGGCGCCGACATGTTCGAACACGACATCGACACCCTTGCGCGCGGTCAGTTTGCGGGTCACGCCCTCAAACCTGTCGACGCGGTAGTTGATCACGTGGTCGGCGCCCAAAGCTTTGACTTTTGCGGCTTTTTCGGCGCTGCCGACGGTGGTGATGACAGTGCAGCCAAGCGATTTTGCGACCTTGACCGCGATGGTGCCGATACCGGAACCGCCGGCCTGGATCAGGATCGTCTCGCCCGGCTCCAGTTGGGCATTATCGAACAACATGTGCTCGACGGTGGAATACGCGACGCCGACACAGGCGGCGTCCTGCATCGCGACGCCATCGGGGATTTTCGCCATCAGTCGCGCCGGGTGGTTGGTGATGTCCTGCGCCCATCCATCGACGTGAAAGCCACGAATGCCCCGGACATTTTCGCACAAATTGTCGCGGCCGCGTAAGCACTGGCGGCACTTGCCGCAGGTATAGGCGGAGAACGGCACCACGCGATCGCCGGGCGCGACATTCGTGACGCCCTCGCCAACGGCAACAACCTCGCACGCTGCCTCGGCGCCGACCGACAGCGGGTAGAGGCGTTTGGCGAATGCCATGCCGCGAAGGCCAAAGACATCGATGTGATTGATCCCGACATAGCGGACCTGGAGCTGCACCTCGCCCGGACCAGGCGGCGGTGGCGGGTCGATCAAACGCAGCGCAAGGTCGGTGTCGGACAGCATTTGCAGAGCGCGGATCTGGCTCATGCGGTTGTCATGCTCGTCTCGACCGCACCGATGCCGGAAAACTCGCAGCGTATGCTATCCCCTGGTCTGATCGGGAACTGGCGGGTGAACGAACCGCTCATGATGATCTCACCCGCTTTCAGGGAGCGTCCGAATTCGGCCAGTTTTGCAGCCAGCCAAACGACTGAATTCAGCGGATTGCCGAGCACCGCGTCGCCGGTTCCGGTCGCGACAACGTCGCCATTGATGATAACGCGGGCCTCGACCGTTTCCGGATGCGGCAGCAGCGTCATCGGCGTCCCCAGGATGACGGTTTTCTGTTGCGCGTTGTCGGCCAGCGCCAAGGCGAGTTGCTCGGTCAGATTGCCGCGTGTCTCGATGATTTCCAGCGAGGGGTACACCGCATCAATCGCGGCCCGTGCCTCGTCTGGTGTGATGCTGCCAGACAGGTCCTTTCCGAGACGCAGGCACAGTTCATTCTCGAATCCCGGGCTGATCAGGTCGCCCGGAGCGAAGGCGTGCCCGGACGGCTGTGAATCGAGGATGCAGCCGAACACCGGCTCGTGGACGTTGAATTGCTGCTGGATAGCTTTCGACGTCAGGCCAACTTTCCAGCCGATCTGCCGCTTACCGGCAGCCGACCGGCGGGCCATGAGGCCAAACAGGACCTCGTAGGCCTGTTCGTTGGTAAGTTTGTCGTGCCATGCGGCCGGAAACCACTCGCCGCGGGCGTGGGCGGCCCAAAACGATTCGATGGCGGCAGCTGCGTCAAAGCCTGACATGGACGGTCCCCGATGGCGGCCGAAAGAAACGGTGGGGGAGGGGATAAGGGGACCGGCGGAAATGGCAAGAGTGGTCAGCCGCGGTCGAGGCGTTCGACCGCGACTGTCGCTTCCTGAGGATGCGCAACTCAACTGTGCGGCAGCCCGCCGTTCGCCATTGCCATGACAGCTCGATGCGTCGTGACATGGTCGCTTCGCCGCGGCAGTTTTGCCGCAACAGCACGCCTGGCCTGTGAGGTTTCTGGTGTCACCCGTGGCGCCGGCACCGCGTCACCGACAGCCCGTAGCGCCGCCAGGAAAGTCAAACAATACTGCCGCGCGGACGACGCCCTGATCCGTGCCAGCAGCGATTTATGGCGGGCCTGGCGTTCGTCCAACGGCATTGCCAGGCCCTGGTGCATCGCCTCGGCAATCTCTTCCGCGTCGAATGGATTGACAATCAACGCGTCGGTCAGATCCTCGGCGGCGCCGGCAAAGCGCGAGAGGACCAGCACGCCCGGATCGTTGGCATTCTGGGCGGCGACATATTCTTTCGCCACCAGGTTCATCCCGTCGCGCAGCGGCGTGACGACGCCGAGACGGGCGAGGCGATAATAGGCAGCCAGGGTCGAACGGCCGACCGTCCTGGTCAGGTAACGAACCGGCGTCCAGTCAGCCTCCGAATAGCGGCCATTGATGTCGCCTATGGTGCGGTCCAGTTCGCGACGTAAGGCCCGGTAGACCGCCAGTTCCTCGCGTGACGGAGCAGCAATTTGCAAAAATACCAGATGATTGCGGTGCTCCGGGTGGCTGGTGAACAGGTGGTCCAGCGCCTCGACACGATTGGGCAGGCCCTTGGCGTAGTCCAGCCGATCGGCGCTGACGCCCAACGGCCGTCCGCCGAGACTGTCCACGAGACGTTGCGCGGCGGCATTGCCAACGGTGCGCGCTGCGGTCGCGGCGAAGCCTCCGACATCGATGCCGATCGGATCGACGATCGCCCGTACCCGGCGTCCACGATAGGTAAAGGTCCCATCGGAATGTGTCGCAGTGTCGAGCAACACGCGCACACATTGCAGGAACGCGTCCCGATAGTCGGCGGTATGGAAACCGACCAGGTCGCAGGCACACAAGGCCTCGAGTAATTCCGCAGCACGCGGCAGCGCGCAAAAGATTGCCGGCGGCGGGAATGGCGTGTGCAGGAAAAATCCGATGCGTTGCTCGGCACCCAGGCCTCGCAATGCGTGGCCTACGGCCAGCAACTGGTAGTCATGGATCCAGATCATATCATCGCTGCGCAACAACGCCACCAACGCCGTCGCGAAAGCCTCATTGACGACGCGGTAGCCGGCGTAATCGTTGCGTCGGAAGTTGACATGGCCAAGCCGGTACGAGAACAGCGGCCACAGGACGCCATTGGAGAAGCCCACATAAAAATGCCGGTAGTCGGCTTCCGCCAGATCGATGGTCGCATAGGTGATGTCGCGGTGCTCGCTGACCGTTGGACGGGTCGAGGTCGCGGGTCCACGCCGGCCGCTCCATCCAAACCAGACAGTGCCGGCAGTCACCGCATCTGCCAGCCCGATCGCAAGCCCCCCCGCCGCTGGGCTGCGGTCGCCGGGAACCGGGACCCGGTTTGAAACGACCACAAGGCGTGTCATATGATTTCCCTTATGCTTCGCGCGCCGAACTCGCACGGAGTTCGCCCATGGACCGGCCACCAGGGTCTCAACGTCGAAGCAGGCAACCCGGTTCCCGCGCAGTATAACTTCGTCACGGAAATTTCAGCAATCGTGAGCTTCCCGCGCGCCTTGCCTGGCCATGTGCCGATGGCCCAAAACCTGCCGAATGTGTCGCGATACGTGGAATTGGCAGGCGTCGGTTAAAGAATCTCCATGTTGGGGGCACGGCGGAACCCGGAGTGGCGGTCCGATCAATGCAGCCCGGAGAGCTTCAGTCCTTCCGCGAAATAGTCCCGGTCGGCTGGCCGTTCCAGCGGAAATGTCGCGAGGCACCGCTCGACCGTTACGTCCGGATCGATCGCCCGCAGCCGGCGCAGCACAACCGCGGTCTCCTCGCCGCGGCCGAGGTGTCCGAGCGCCGAAAGATAAAGCTTGTGGCCCGCAGTATATGTCGGATTGAGCTGAGTGACCGTGCGTCCAACTGTGACCGCGGCCTGGCAATCGTGCTTCAACAAATGCACTGCTCCGAACAGGGCGTCGAACATGAACGAATAGGGGTCGAGTGGCGACAACACCTTATATCGGGCATAGCGCCGCTCGGCTTCTTTGACATCGCCCCGCAAGACCTGCGTGATCGCGGATAACGCCCATGCCGCAGCAAGGTTTGGATTCAGGTCAAGGGCGCGTTCATGCAGTGCGACGGCCTCCGGCAGATTGCGATCGATAAACGCGCGCACATGCCCGGCAACCCCGAACACGGCAGCAGAGTAAGGATCGAGCACGACCGCTCGTTGTGCGAGTTCGGAGGCGCGCGCTCCGGCTGCGCGCGGGTCGGTGGCCCACCCCTGGCTGACCAGCAGAACATGCCAGGCGGCGTACCACGCATGCGCCGAGGCATGGTCTGCCTCCAATGCGATTGCCTGTGTCAGCTGTTCGCCGGCCTGCCTGAAGCCCTCACGTTCCAGTCGCGTGATGAGAAGTGCTGAGCGCAGGATCAGCGGATAGGCCGAATTACACGAATCCGTCTGCGCGATACTGCGTCTTGCCTGGATCAGCAGCATGACCGGGTCGATCTGCGCGGCGACTTCGCACGCGACCTCCTCCTGCACCGACAGCGGATCGTCTGCCGGCCGATCGAACCGCCGCGCCCAGACCACCTGATTATCGGCGCGAAGATCAAGCAGCCGCAGCGTGATGCGCAGCTTGTTCCGGCTGCGCTGGACCGCACCGTCGAGCAGAAAGTCAATCCCGCAGACCTGTCTCAGCGCCGGTCCGTCGCTGCCGTCGTTCGCAAACCGCGCGAGCGAATTCAATGAAATCACCGACACCCAGCGAAACCGGGAAAGTGCCGTGGTGATTTCGGTGGCAAGACTGGGTCCCAGATAAGCAGCGTCGTCCGGCAGACCGACACATCGCATTGGCAGCACACCGACACGGGCGCCACCATGCCAGGGCAGATCCGGCGCTACCGCGGTCCTTGCCGCTGCTTCGGATACCGCGGGCCTCGCCGGTTCCGCGACCAGCACCGGTCGTGGCGGTCGCGATGGCAGGCGCTTGCTGGACGGACCACGAATTTCATTCAGCAAAGTCTGAGTTTCCGCCGAAGGTGCCGCGTCGAGCATTTCAGCCAGCACCGCGCGGCAGCGGTCATAGGCCTGAATGGCCATGCCGCGCTCGCCCTGTCCCGCATGGGAGCGCATCAAGGCACGCCACGCCTCTTCATGCGCGCGATCAATCTGCAACAAGCGCCGCGCTGATGAAATGACGGTGCCGGGATCGGTCTGTTCGCGCAACAGCGCCTCGGCCATGCTTCGGGCACGATCGCGCAAACGCTCCCGCTCCGCCGTCAGCCACATGTCGAAGGCGGGATCAATTCCGTCCAGGTCTTCAAGCAGTTCGCCATCCAGCAGTGACAACGCCGCGGGCCGGTAGTTGGCCGCTCGCATGATCTCGTCGAAATCGACCCAGGTAACGCCCTGGGTCAGCGAAAGTTGATCACGGGTGACGCGAAGGACTTCGGTTTTTGCCGGGGCGAGTGCCTTCAGCAGCAACTGGATTTCCTGGCGTAACGACGCCCGCGCCTGCTCCTCGGGCCGGCGGCTCCAGAGCAGCTCGGCAAGGCGGCCGCGCGATGCCGGCCGCGGCGCCGATAGCGCAACGGCAGCCAGCAGCGCGCGCGTTTTCCGACCCGTCGGCAAGACGCTTTCATTTGAAACGGTCCATGCATCCATATGGCCGGTCAGGCGCAGACGGACGACGACAGAACCGGTGGTGCCGGATGAAACCAGTTCGCCAGTCGCGGAACGATGCTGCTCCCACGTGCCGTGCTGACCGGAGTCCAGCATGCGCAATTCTTCATAAACGGCTTTGGTCTGTTCGTGCGCAGAGAGTCGAAGCCAGACCTCTTCCCCAAAACGCAAATGCGCGCGTTCATAGATGGTTCGCAGGTCATCCGGCATCAGCAACACCACACCGTCGCAGAATCCATTGAAATTACTGGGCGTTTGCGAGATAATGCGACGGCAGGTTCGACTGTCGATGTCTCAAGCGATTGCCAGATCGCGGCATTCGGCCGCGGGATAGTATCATATTCGGTCAATCGTCTGTCCCTTGGCCGGTCGCACGGGATAATAAGTCGATAAGCCGGATCGTTCAAGGTCCACATTGCCAGGAATGTAATTTTGGGAGTCGTAAATGAGCTACTTCAGATCATAAACGTTGATACATTTTTGAAACCGAAAAACCTGGTTGAATTGTATGGATTTTTGGATGTTCCCGGTGCGTGAATTACATGGCAGACACCCGGAATCCTCGGGTTGTACTGTGTTTTGGTTATGTTGTACTACCCAGCCGGTGGCAAGATTGCTTCTCCGTCAATCGCAGCTTGTCACGGCCATCCTGCGGAAAACGACCAGGGCGGGGCGATGACGAAGGAAAGGAAGGTGGGTGCGCCTTTCCGCTGGTCAATCTTGCCCGGCATTCGTAGGTGTCCGAGCAACGGACCAATGACCAGACATTCGTTACCGACCTCCGTCTGAGGTGCCGGGTCAATCGTCGGGCGACCCGGTCTTCCACCAATGTCCTGCAGCGTCCTCGGCGGCAGCCATGGCGCTGATCACCGACGACGCGCGACCATAGCACGACTGGCGCCCGTCGCTGCCTGGCCGCCAGACCGTCCAGTCCCAGCCGTTTTGCCGGGGTATGGGTTCGACGATGAGGCGGCAATGAACCTGACCGGAAGGGCCCGGCACCGTAGCAAACACCGCATTCTCCGCCCTGTGCCAGAGTACCGCCGATGTCACGTGTTGCTCGGGGGTTATCGAGAGCCGGCGGCTGATGCGATCGTCGCCGGGGCGGTGCGGGACGGCGATGCCGGCATCCAACACAGCGTCCAACCCGGCTGCAGTCGCACGTTCACCGGGTGGGTCGACATCGGCGGCCCACCGCAGTTCATCCGCTTCCGGTGCCGTGTCAGCCATGCCGTTGCCGATTGCCGTGGGAAGATAAATCCTGACTGTCGTTCCGTTCCCGGGTTTGCTGTCGATACTGATGTGGCCGCCGGACTGTCGGATGAAGCCGAATACCAGGCTCAGGCCAAGCCCGCTGCCACCGCCCGAAGGCCGGGTGGTAAAGAACGGCTCGAATGCCCGTTCCACTACGGCTTCCGGCATACCGGTCCCGGTGTCGGTCACACTCAGCAGCACGTAGCGACCTGCACCACTCGCGCCATCCAGGTGATGGTGGTCCATGACGGTATTCTGTGCCTCGATCGTCAGGTCGCCGCCGTCCGGCATCGCCGCGCGCGCGTTTAACGCGAGATTCGCCAGCGCATGTGCGAGTTGATCGGGATCGATACGGGCTGGCCAGAGGTCATTTGGCAACAACACCCGGATCGGTATGGTATCACCAACGATCTGGTGCAACCGGCCGCTGACCCGCGCCATCAGATCGCTCACCGCAATGCTCACCGGCGTCAGCTTCCGTCGTCCGCAAAATTCCAACAATCGTCGGACAAGACGCTCTTTTTCTATTGCTTCGCTGAATGCGTCCTGAATTGGATCGGCCAGGACGGGCTCGCCGATGAGGTGGCCACCGAGTGTCTCGAGTTGACCGTAGAGAGTGGTAAGCAGTTCGTCGACTTGATCGGCGATGCCGCCGGCCAACTGGCTGAGTGCTTCCATCTTGCGTGTCTGTAGCAGGCGCTCCTGCGCGGCAAGCGATGCACGTTCGGCCCGGCAGCGTGCCAGCGTCACCTGGATCATCGCGTGCAGTTCCCGCTCGGAAAATGGCTTGAGCAAATAGCCGTGCGGGTTGGTTGCCGCCGCCCGGGCCAGCATTTCGTCCGCAGAATAAGCCGTGAGGTAAATGATGGGAATGAGATACGACTGCCGGATTGCAGCGGCCGTCGCGATCCCGTCGAGTTTGCCTTTGAGGTTGATGTCCATCAGTACCAGATCTGGCTGCGATTCCTCGATCCTGCGCAGGGCGTGATCACCGGTCGAAACGGTGTTCGGCACGTCGTAGCCAAGCTTCGTAAGCTGCTGCCGCAGATGGAGGGCGATGATCCGTTCGTCCTCCACAACCAGAATGCGCGGTGCCGTCATGGTACCTCCGGTTTGTCATCAGATTTGGAAACGTAACGAAAATCGGGTCGGATCAGAACGGTGGAGGGAAATCTCACCGTCCAGTTGGCTGGCGAGAAGTCCCACCAACTGCAGGCCGATCGTTTCAGTATTTGCGATATCCACTTGATCCGGCAGTCCGATCCCGTCGTCGGACACGGTCAGCAGCACTTCATTGCCAATTTGCCGGGTTAGCGCGATACGGATCTCTCCACCGTCCCGATTCAGAAATGCATGCTTCAGGGCGTTGGTAATCAACTCGTTGACCACCAGGCCACACGGCACGGCGATATTGATCGGCAGATGGACCGGCTCCACATCGACACGAATGGCGATCCGACCTGGATCGGTGCCGTACGAGCGGATCAGTGCCGCCAGCAAGGTCTGGCAGAACTGCGCGAAGTCGATACTTTCGAAATCCTTTGACTCGTATAAGGTCTGATGGATGAGTGCCATCGAGTGAACGCGATTCCGGCTGTTCCGCAGCAGGTCCTGTGTCGCCCGATCGGCAACCCGCGCGGCCTGGAGATCTAACAGGCTGGAGACGATCTGGAGATTGTTCTTGACCCGGTGGTGGATTTCGCCAAGCAAAAGGTCTTTTTCCTTAAGCGCGATCCGGATACGCATCTCCTCCTGTCCCCTTGCGGATATGTCGACGATTCCCACGACAACCATCGGTCCGCCGCTGGTTTCGATCGGGGTCAGGCCGATGTCCACAAGGAATTCGTGGCCATCCTTGTGCAAGGCGTACAGGTCACGGCCTGCAGCCATCGGGCCTGACCACGGAGTGACAACAAATGCGGATCGCAAGTCCGAACGACCGCCGCGGAAACGCTCCGTGACGAACTGCCGGACCGGCAAGCCAAGAACTTCGCTTCTTTTGTAACCAAATACCTGTTCGGCCCGCGAGTTCATCATCACGACCAGACCGGTCCCGTTGACCACCATCGTGGCGTTCGGTACGGCTTCAATGATCTGACGAAGGGCTCCATCAAGATCGATGAAATGTTTCATGTTATCGACTATCACTGCACATTTGCAGCTCTCCATCGTGCAACTCTGGCCCACGGTACGACAATTCTGGCAATCAGTTTTGCCAGGCGAAGCGGTATGGTTTCGTGCATGACGCCTGGTCACAACAAGAGTGTGGATCGCACGAACGCCATTCGCGGTCAGCCGCCGGCTTTCCGATGTGCCTCTGGGCCGCGACAACGACGCGAGGACTGTCGCGACTGCGTGATGCTGACTGCCGCGGATCGGCCAATCTGCGGAATGGCTGTTGGGGCCGATCAGCAATGGGCCGCTCGGGTCTGGCCGACACACCGGCCTGAGACAGCCATGAACCGGATCATTGTCTTGTCTCCCGGGCGGCAGCGGCTGCCTTCGCCGCGATGACAGCGGGGGCGTTCCGGCGCGATTCGAACTTTGTCTTGCGGAACAATTAAGTAGCATTGGGTCTGGGCCGGTCACGTTGGGCGGCGCGGACACTATTGAGACCGCGTTCGAAAATCGCTGGCCACACGTCAATGCAATGTCAAATTTTGATCAAACTTAACCGATTCTCATCAGGCAAACGCAAATCCACGATTTACGGAGGACCAGTCCAACCACGGTTCGACCCCGGTCCATGGCCGAGCCTCGGCGCAGGAACCCGTCCGGCGGTATCGACGCGCCGAGCCCGGACGCTGAGTCGATTGGAATGGTGGCGGACGCCACTGCGCATTCGCGTCTCGCCGGCGATCCACCAGCCTACAAAGCAATGGCACCCAATGAATTGGGCGTCGTCCCGACGCAATCGCGGTTACTCCCGCGCCAGCTGCGCGAGCCCAACGCCATCGCCGTCCAGCGTCTGATCGTCGTCCATGCTCACTGTGACCCTGATCAACCGGCCGGTGAATGCGAATGGCGCATCGTAGTGTGAAACCGGCGATCCCCGATCGCGGCCGATATCCAGACCCGACCAGGAAATAAAGTTGGCAAAACCCAGTCCGGATCGGATCTGCCCGACCGCCTCGCCATCGATCAGCAAGGTGAACTCGCTCGTTCCCGGGCCGGTTGCCATGGTGGGGCGCGCCTCCCGCGACAGGCGGCGGACCCGGACGCCGAGCCGGCAATCCCCGGGCGGCACGACACCATCGGACGCCACGACGACATGTTCACCGCCGACATTCATGTCGTGCACAAGACGGCCGTCCCGAAGGTAGAGGCTATACCCGGACGTCGCGTCGCCATGCGCGATCAATACACCCTCCGAACCATGATGGACGGATACCAGTGCCTCGATGGCATAGCTGCGACAGCGGACATCGGGTGCCACCTCGGTCGGCAAATGCCCCATGCCGGCGTGAAACACATAACGCGTGCGAGCGCCGTGAAACCGGCTGGCATTCTCGATGAACCGTGGCGCGAACCGGTCATCCAGCGGCAGCACGTTGTGCTTTGCAGCTTCCTCCCACCAGAGTGCAATCAACGCCGCGAGTTTCTCCGGCTCCCCGGTCGCGAGGTCGTTGGTTTCAGAAAAATCCTCGTCGAGGTGAAACAACTCCCAGCGGTCGTTTTCGTACGGGGTTCCCGGTGGATGAAACGCGACCGCCTTCCATCCCGCATGCCAGATGCCGCGATGGCCGAACATCTCGAAATACTGCGGGCGCGATCTCGCGGCCGCCGCGGGGTCGTTTAAAGTGGCGGCGAAACTGCTGCCCTCCAGTGCCATTTGTGCAACGCCGCTGACCGTCGCCGGCGGGACGATCCCGATGACATCAAGCAAGGTCGGAGCCAGATCGCAGGCATGCGCGAACTGGTGCCGCAATTCGCCGCGCGCCCGGATCCCTTTAGGCCAGGAGATTACCAACGGGTCGCGAATCCCTCCGCCGTGGGTGTTCTGCTTGTAGCGGCGCAACGGCGTATTCGACGCCATCGCCCAACCGAGCGGATAATTCGTGTGGGTTCCCGGGCCGCCGATATCGTCAATGCGCGCCAGTTTCTCAGTCATCGGTTCGGGACGCAGATTGCGCGGGCCGGTCAGATTGACGCCGCCGAACAAACCGCCCTCCTGGCTCGCGCCATTGTCGGACAGCACCAGCACCAACGTGTTCTCACGTATCCCGATCTGTTCGAGATACCCGATCAACCGGCCAATATGCTGATCGGCGTGATCGAGCATCGCGGCGAACGCCGACTGCAACCGGATGAAGAAACGCTGTTCGTCGGCGGAATGCTCCGCCCAAGGCTTCACGCCGTCATTCCGAGGCGGCAACCGGGTCGACTTCGGAACGACGCCCAGTTGCTTTTGCCGGGCAATGCGACGGTCGCGTTCGGCATCCCAACCGTCGCGGAACACGGCATCGTAACTGCGAATGAGTTCGGCCGGCGCCTGATGCGGCGCATGCGTGGCCCCCGGTGCGAGCCAGAGCAACCACGGATCGTCCGGCCGCTCGGCGACGTGGCCGGCCAGGAAACGGATCGCCTGATCGACGAGGTCTGCAGTCAGGTGATAGCCATCGGAGAAAGTTCCGGGTGGTTCGATACTCGAATTGTCGCATACCAGTTCGGGTGCGTATTGATCGGTTTCCGCATCCATGAAACCGTAAAACCGATCGAAACCGCGGCCCAGAGGCCAGCCATCGAATGGACCGGTGGCGCCGCTTTCGGTCAGCGGCGTGACGTGCCATTTGCCGAGCATATAGTTGCGATAGCCGTGCGGCCGCAGCATTTCTGCGAGGGTCCCGGCCTCTTTCGCGATCTTGCCTCGGTAGCCCGGATAGCCGCTGTCGAAGTTGGCGAGGCAGCCAACGCCCACGGAATGATGATTGCGACCGGTCAACAATGCCGAGCGTGTGGTCGAGCACATCGCCGTCGTGTGAAAGCCAGTGTAACGCAGGCCCTCGGCGGCCAGTCGGTCGATCGAGGGAGTTCGGATCGGCGAACCGTAGCAGCCGAAATCGGAAAAACCGGTGTCGTCGAACAGTATCACCAGAATGTTCGGGGCGCCGGCAGGAGCTTTGGGTGGTGCAGGCCAGGAGGGTGTCGAGTCTGCGATCGTCATGCCGATCTTCATCTGGTTTTGCCCCCGTGACGCCGCCGGCGGGTCAGTCGATCGCGGCCATGATCGCCTGTCGCACCGGTTCCGGCTGCGCTTCGACGGCGCGCAGAACCGCGCGCAGGCCCGCCCGCAAGTCGTACACCTGATCGAGTAAAGACAGCACCAGCGGAATCGTTTCGTCCTCAATCTGCATAAGCGTGCGCAGATCGTGGATCAACCGGATGCGGGCGATGTCGATGTCGTGGAACACCGGATCTTCGCCGGATTGGTCCGGACGAATCCAACCACGTTCAACCCAGGCGGTCAGTTCCGGCTCGCCCAGATCGGCAAGGCCTTGGCTACTGAACTGGGCTATGACGGCGGTGAGGCGCATCATGCTTCCTCCATTCCCTTGCGGGGATCGAACGGATGCGCCGGTTTCCAGCCGCGCAGGAACTCGGCCAGAGCCGGTTCATCCCCGGGCGGCATGGCGACTTTCAATTCGACGAACTGGTGGCCCGCACGGATGCCGCGGCCGCGCAGGCGCAGGCGTGTGCCGTCGCCGGACCCTGGCGGGATGGTCAGCTTCACGGTGCCCTTGATCGTGGGCACCGAAACCGACGCACCAAGCACCACCTCCTGCAAGGTCACTGGCAAAGTGATGATGACGTCGTCACCGACGCGGCGCAGGAATGGATGCGGGGCAACCGTGACCTCGATCAGCGCGTCGCCCGGAGCGCCACCGCCGATCCCGGGCCGGCCCTGGCCTTTCAGGCGGATGGTGTGGCCATCCTCGATGCCGGCGGGGATTTTCACGTCAAGCGCCCGCCCGTCCGGCAACAGAACCCGCCGTGAGGTTCCGTTCGCGGCGTCCAAAAAGCCCAGGGTAAGGGCGTAATTCAGGTCGGCACCGGCGGCGCGGAAGTTGCCGCCGTGGTGGCGGGCATTGAACTGGCGCGCGAAGAATTCAGCGATGTCGTCCTCGGTGAAGCCCGCCGAGTCGCCTTGTGACCCCGTGGCATATCGTTCGCCTCCGGGTCCGCCTTGAAAATCGCGATAGAATCCGCCGCGCGGAGGGACTTCATGGCCCTCGGCATCGATCTCACCGCGATCGAAGCGGGCACGGCGTTCGGGGTCCGATAGCAGGTCATTGGCGTTGTTCAGTTCCTGGAACCGTTCCGCGGCCTTTTTGTCGCCCGGATGCAGGTCAGGGTGATGCCGCTTGGCGAGTTTGCGGTAGGCAGCCTTGATCGCCGCTTCGTCGGCGTCGCGCGTCAGGCCGAGGATTTCGTATGGGTCTCTCATGGCCTGCGTAGTTGAGCCCGGAACGCGGGCGGATCAAGTCCCGGTCCAGACCGGCGGACGTTTTTCCAGGAACGCATCGATCCCTTCCTCGGCATCATGGGCCAGCATGTTGCTTGTCATGACCTTGGCGGTCAGAGCGTAGGCGGCGGCCAGATCGAGTTCGGCCTGGCGATAGAATGCTTCCTTGCCGATGGCCAGGGTGAGGG